>Ga0247666_1000419_pt1 | contig 11165 bp, 8 predicted proteins | sample CNK07_metaG_FD_183025 | JGI IMG/M metagenome (GOLD analysis project Ga0247666, IMG submission 183025) | Soil microbial communities from Purdue University Martell Research Forest, Indiana, United States - CNK07 | ecosystem: Environmental > Terrestrial > Soil > Temperate forest > Bulk soil | place...
GCTTGCGATTTTTCGGCATCAGCGATCCGAAACAGTTTCACCAACGCTGCTCGACGGTTTCCCTGCGTCTCACCAATTACACTCCTACGGAAATAGCGACATTCCTGGGTGAGCGCGGCATCTTCACCTGGGACGGCAACTATTACGCATTGAACTTGACGGAACGCCTCGGCGTCGAAGCCATCGGCGGCCTCCTGCGAATCGGACTCGTTCATTACAACACTTTGGAAGAAGTGGATCGTCTCCTCGCCGCACTACAGGACATTGCAGCGCGATAGTCCTCACGCAATCACAATGACCAAACGACCAAAACCAATTGTGCTGACCGTGCTCGACGGCTGGGGCTATCGCGCGGACACAAAAGGCAACGCCATCGCGCTGGCGCGCAAGCCTGCCTATGACGACCTGCTCAAGAAATTTCCCAACACGCTGATTCACACGTCGGGTCCTTACGTCGGATTGCCCGAAGGCCAAATGGGCAACAGCGAAGTCGGCCACATGAACATGGGCGCAGGCCGAATCGTGCACATGGACATTACGCGCATTGACCTTCTGATCGCCAACAAACAATTGCAGAGCGTGCCGCTCTTTCAACAAGCGATGGAGCGCGGGCGGCAGCGCCAGCTGCACTTGCTCGGTTTGCTGAGCGACGGCGGCGTGCACTCCCATATCCAGCACCTCTTCGCGCTGCTCGAAATGGCCAAGCAACAAAAGGTCGAGCGCGTCTTCGTACATTGCTTCATGGACGGGCGCGACACGCCGCCTAACAGCGGCCGCGACTATGTCCGCCAATTGCAGCAAAAAATGCGCGAACTCGGCGTCGGCGAAATAGCAACGCTCACGGGCCGCTATTATGCGATGGACCGCGACAACCGCTGGGAACGCGTGGAGTTGGCTTACCGCGCCGTAGTTCACGGCGAAGCCGAAACACATTCGAACGATCCCGGTGCCGCACTCCAAAAAAGTTATGAACAGGGCGTCACCGACGAGTTCGTGAAGCCCATCGTCATCACCAAAGGAAACGGAGCCGCCGCCGCGCCGATCGCCACGATTCGCGATGACGACGCCGTGATCTTCTACAACTTCCGCGCCGACCGCGCCCGTCAAATGACCCGCGCTCTGATCGAACCGGGCTTCGACAAAATCGCCGACGCGAAACGTCCCAAGAATCTCTTCTACGTGGCCATGACCCAGTACGATAAAAATTGGCCCTGGCTGAACTACGTCATTGCTCCGGAAAAACTCGAGCACATCCTCGCCCAAGTCTTTGAAGAGCTTCAGTACAAAAACTTGCGCTGCGCCGAAACCGAAAAGTACGCCCACGTCACCTATTTTTTCAACGGTGGCGTCGAAAAACCCTTTGGCGGCGAAGAGCGCATTTTGGTGCCCTCGCCCAAAGTCGCCACCTACGACCTCAAGCCGGAAATGTCCGCCCAGGGAATCACGGACACGGTAGTCAAAGCCATCGAGAAGGGCGACTTCGACGCCATCATCATGAATTACGCGAACGCGGACATGGTCGGCCATTCCGGCAACCTTGAAGCCACCGTCAAGGCCGTCGAAGCCGTTGACGCGGGTCTCGCCACAATTTATCAAACGCTCAAGCCGCGCGGCGGCGTTTGGCTGATCACCGCCGATCACGGCAACGCTGAGACCATGATCGATCCCGTCAACGGGGGCCCGCACACCTATCACACCACCAATCCCGTGCCGCTTATTCTCGTCAGCGACAACGATTCGCTGCAATTGAAACCGGGCGGCTCTCTGCGCGACCTCGCGCCGACGATGCTTGCCGCGCTGGGCCAGCCCGAACCATCGGAAATGACCGGTCACGATTTGCGCATCGCCACAGGGCGGTAACATGAGCCTCAGTTACGAACCCGCTTCGCAAAAGCCTCCGGAGCCTGGCCAAACTCGCCAGCGTTCTTTCGGCACCATCACTATCCCTGGCACGTCCGTCGGCGCTATCGTCTCCGTGGGCCTCGTCGTGATTTGTTGGTTCGCTCTACCCCTCTCACGCCCATTCATCCTCGGCACCGGCGGGCTGGGCCTCATCCTCGGTTTGCTCTTATATTGGAAACACCGCGACCCCCACGAATGAACCGCACCAAACCATCTGAAACAAAGCTGCTCATCTGTGTCTGGCATCCGTTCACATTTTGGCGCCCGCAGCCGGTGATGCCGCAAACCATCCGTGCGCGATGGCCGGAGATGCGCGTCGTCCATTTGCCTGATTACGATGAACTCCCCGCCGAGTTGCCGGACACGGATATTTTCGTCGGCTACTCCCTCCGCGCCGAACAGCTTACACACGCCAAGAAACTGAAGTGGATTCACTCCACCGCCGCTGGCGTGGCGCAATTGATGTATCCCGAGCTGCGCGATTCCGGAATCGTGGTCACAAATCCCAGCGGAGTCTTCTCTCCGCCGATGGCTGAGCACACCATGGGGCTTCTCTTGGCGCTCGCGCGTAATTTTCCGGATTCCACGCGCCATCAAGACCGCTCGCGCTGGGGCCAGCAGGACATCTGGGACAAGCCGCAGCGCCTCGCCGAACTCAGCGGCCAAGTCCTGCTCATCGTGGGATTCGGTTCGATCGGGCGCGAACTCGCCAAGCGCGCTCGCGCTTTCGACATGCGCGTTTGGGGCGTAACCCGCTCCGGCAAAAGCGACTCCACGCACGCGGAAAAAATCGTCCCCGCCTTGCAACTTGAAGAAGCTTTGCCGCACGCGGATTATGTCGTCATCGCCGCTCCGGAGACAACCGACACACGCCGCTTGATCGGCGCCGCACAAATCGCGCGTATGAAGCCTGGCGCCCGCCTCATCAATATCGGTCGTGGCTCACTCTTGGACGAAGCCGCGCTCATCCTCGCCCTCGAGAAGGGTGCTCTCGCTGGCGCGGCGCTCGACGTCACCTCCGTCGAGCCGCTTCCTCCGGAAAGCCCCCTCTGGAAAGCGCCGAATCTCTTCATCACCCCGCACACCAGCGCCGTAAGCGACCGCCTGTGGCATCGCGAAACCGCTCTCTTGATGGATCTTTTGGAACGCTGGTTTGACGGCCGCGAAATATTCAACCAGGTTGATTTCGCGCGCGGCTACTAGCCGGCGGGCGACCGAGTGCGGCTCTTGCCGTTGGCCTCAAAAACAATCAATCGCTGGCCCCGGCCTTTTGCGGCTCGTAACCCTCGCGGGCGTAAACCACCCACTTCTCCTTTTTGCCTTTTTGATTGTGGATTTCCAGCGGGCCGCCATTGGCATCCACCAGCTCAATCTTGACCTTGTGGAATTTGCTGTCTTTTCCGCCACCCGTCGGCGTGTACGACAGGCTGTACTGGTGCCGCAGGTACGCCGCGACATCGTGGAAGATTCCGGGAAGTTCGCCGTCGAATTGCGGGAACCACGCGTAGCCGCCCGTCAAATTCGCAAACGTCTTCATCTGGTTTTCACCCTGCAGGTAACTCATGTGCGGGTTTAGCGACCCGTGAGATTCGAGAAAATTAAGGTAGGGCTTGTCCAGACCGACGCAAAAGATCGTGACGTCGCTTTGCCGCAACTGCTTCATGGTTTGGTCCAGGGTGTGTTTCGAAAATGTGTCCACGCCGGTAGCCAGCAGCAAAATTGATTTCTTGCCCTTCACGTCCTTCATGTCGTCGATTGTTTTCAACACTGCGTCAAAGACGTTCGATTCGCTGAAGCCGGGGAAATAGAGATGGTACAGGGCGTTGCGAACCTCGTCTTTGTTCTGCGTAAAGTCCACTTCATCGCGGACCTGCATGTCGAACGTCCGCAGCGCGACCCAGTCTTTTTGCTGGAGATTCGGAAGAAACGCGTCCGCCCAATACTTGGCCTGGTAGGCGAACCATTCGTACAATCCGCGGCTGCTGAACTCCATCAGCATCACGATCGTAATCGGGGCTTCGGTAGGCCCAAAATTTGTGATCGTCTGCGTCACGCCGTCATCGGTGACCCGGAAATTCTCTTTCTTCAGGCCCGTCAGGATGTCGCCGTGCTGCGTGGTGGCGATTACGTCGAGCGTCACCACAGGCACCTCGACCGCGATGCTCACTCCGCCCTGAGGTGCCTGTTGTTGGGGCGTCGCGGGAGTCTGCGGCGCCTTCACAGTCGGTGGTGGCGCGCCCCCTTGCGGACCCGTGGGTGCCTGGGCGGCCACATGCTCCTCTCCCAGCGGCAAAAGGATCACAACTGCAAGAAATGTCAGTAAAACCACGCAAACAATCGTCTTCATGGAATCCCTCGATTCGCCTTAGAACTCTTCGCCAACCGCCAAACCAACGCTCCATCCCACAGGGGGAATGATTGGCGGCGTTTGAGCTTACGCAACGCTCTGCCAAGCCCGCGGCCAGGCCCCCACACCTGCATGTTAGTATGAAGCGCGTTATCTGCAAAACGTTTGCTCGGCTGGACGCCTTTGGCCGCATCTAACACGCATGACGGAGGATGTTTTCGTGAATTGGAACCGCAGAATGCTTATTCTCATGCCCGCCGTGGCTTTGTCGCTGTTGTCCCTGGCTGCCGCTTCGCCCCTCGCGGCGCAAGCGCCATCCACTGCCATGCCGGCTGTGCAGTCGACGCAATCTCCCGTCGGGGATACCGCCGCGCTCGCAAAAGAGGCGGAAGGCTGGCTTTCCGGTCTCATCCGCATTGATACCACGAATCCTCCCGGCAACGAGCAAGCCGCCGCCAAGTACATCGCCGCGATTCTGACCAAGGAGGGTTTCACACCGGAATTATTGGATTTGGCGCCGGGCCGCAGTGCGCTGGTGGCGCGGCTGCGCAGCGCCGCCATGCCGGATCCGTCTCGCGCTCTGCTACTGGTCGCGCACATGGATGTCGTGGGCGTGGACAAGTCCAAGTGGACTGTCGACCCCTTCGGAGCGGTTATCAAAGACGGCTACATGTACGGCCGTGGCTCTGTCGACGACAAAGGGATGTTGACAGCTAATCTCGCGGCGTTCATTGCCTTGAAGCGTTCGAACGCCCGGGTGAATCGCGACGTGATTTTTCTCGCCACCGCCGATGAAGAACAGGGTGGCGACGCTAGCATCAAGATGCTCATCGCCAAATACTGGGACAAATTTGCCGCAGGCTTTGCCATCAACGAAGGCGGCAGGGTGGTCCTGAACAACGGCAAAGTGCAGTATGTCGCCGTGCAAGCCAGTGAAAAAGTTCCTGTAAATGTTGCGGTGATCGCAAGCGGTCCCTCGGGTCACGGTTCGGTTCCAACCAAGGACAACGCCGTCCTCCATCTCGCCGCGGCGGTCGCCAAAATCGGTGCGTACATCGCGCCGCTGCACTACACGGCAATCGTCCGCCGCTATTTCGAACAACTCGCCCCGCTTGAAGACGACGAACTCGCCAAGTGGATTCGCTCTCTTGATACTCCCGACCGCGGCGAGCACGCCCAGCGTGTCATCTCCGAAACCAACCCGCTGTGGAACTCCATGTTGCGCGATACCATCGCGCCCACCATGCTTACCGCCGGTGTGCGCGCCAACGTGATCCCTTCCGAAGCCCGCGCCATGCTCAACGTCCGCCTTTTGCCAGGCGACACAATTGACGTGCTGGTGGGAGAGCTGACGAAATTGGTGAACGACCCGCAAATCCGATTCGAAGTGCAGCCCGACGCCGGACTCGCCGCTCCGCCCTCTTCGCTGGAGTCCGATTTCTATGCCACAATTACCAAGGCCGCCACTCAGGAGTTTTCCGGAGCCCCCGTGCTTCCATTCATGTCCGCCGGGGCGACGGATTCGGCTCAGTTGCGGCTTCACAACGTGCAAGCCTACGGTGTCTCGCCGTTCCCCATGACCGACGCGGACTCCCGCCGTATGCACGCCGATGACGAGCGCATTCCGCTCGCGTCTTTCGATAAAGGCGTCGCTTTCCTCGCGCGCATCGTTGCGGAATTCGCCGCCACAAGGTAACAAATACGGAGGCCTGCCTTCCTTCTCCCGCGTTTGGCAGAGAAGGTTACCGCTCCCCTCCCACCGGACTCTATGACTTTTCGTCATTCAAAAATCGTTTGCACCATCGGACCGGCCAGTTGCTCTCCACGCATGATCAGGCGTCTGCTGCAAGCGGGCATGGATGTGGCGCGGCTTAATTTTTCGCATGGCACTCACGCAGAGCACGCGCAGAATATAGTCACGTTGCGCGCCGCGTCCGCGGAACACGAAAAGCCGATCGCCATCCTCGCCGACTTGCAAGGCCCAAAGATTCGCACCGGACCGCTCGCAGGAAGCAGGCCTATACAGTTGCGCGCCGGACAGCGCTTTATCATTACAACTTCAAAAGTCTTGGGCGATACCACGCGCGTCAGCACCACCTTTCGGCCGCTGCCGCGGGAAGTCCATCGCGGAGACCGCATCCTGCTCTCGGATGGCCTGATCGAATTGCGCGTCCTGCAAGTGCGAACTCCTGAAGTCATTTGCGAAATCGTGAATGGCGGCGCTCTTGGGGAGCACAAAGGCATCAATTTGCCTGGAATCAAGCTTCGCGTTCCCGCTCTCACGCCGAAAGACCGTGAAGATCTTGCATTCGCTTTGAAGCACGGGGCGAACTACATCGCCGTGAGTTTTGTGAGGCGGCCCGAGGATGTGCTGCTTGCCAAGGCTCTGGTGCGGCGCGCGGGCAAGACCACTCCGGTCATCGCCAAGCTGGAAAAACCGGAAGCCATCGAAAATCTGGATGACATCCTCCGCGCCGCCGACGGCGTGATGGTCGCGCGCGGCGATCTCGGCGTCGAGATGAGCCCGGAGCGCGTTCCTGTCGTGCAAAAAACAATTATCGCCCGCGCGCGCCACTTCCGCCGCCCCGTGATCACCGCTACACAGATGCTGGAATCCATGACCGAAAATCCGCGGCCCACGCGCGCGGAAGCCTCAGACGTGGCCAATGCAATTTTTGATGGTTCGGATGCCGTCATGCTTTCCGCGGAAACCGCTACGGGAAAATATCCCGTCGAAGCCGTCGGCATGATGGCGAGAATTATCGAAGAGGCGGAAGCCAGCGATTGGCAATCGCCACGGCGCGTGCCCATGGAGAAATTGAAGGTGCCGGAGACCGTGGCGGAACTCGTGTGCCACGCTTCGCGCGAGCTGCACATGAAGCTGATTGCCGTGTTCACGCACAGCGGCTTCACCGCGCGTCTGGTTTCCTGCTACCGCCCCGCCGTGCCGATCATCGCCTTCTCGCCGGAAGCGGATACCCGCCGGCGCATGGCGCTGATCTGGGGCGTCATGCCGCGGCACATTCCCGATGTGCGCAAAATTGATGGGCTTGCAGCTATCTCGGAAAAGCGTTTGCTCGATGAGCGCCTTGTTCGTAAAGGAGATGTCATCGGCATCGTGGCAGGCACGCCTATGGGCATTCGCGGCACAACCAACTTCATGAAGTTTCACGTTATCGGTGGCCCGGCTTAACTCACTCGGCATGCTTTGCGCGAGCCACCAGTCACCAGTCACGAGTCACCAGTCACTTTGCCACTTCGTTCGCTCAACTTCGGAATTGAGGTTAATTGACCCAGCGATCCGGGCGCGAGGGCGGCTCGTTTTTGTGCTTGTTGATGTAAACGTCAAATCGTTTGCGATTGCGCTTCTGCTGCCAATCCGAAACAGTGTTTCGAACGCTGTAGAGGAACGATCCCCGCCGCAAATAAATGTACCCCACCAGCATGCCGCCAAGATGGCAAATGTGGCTCACCTTGTCGTCTCCCAGTCCGAATGTGCCGAGGAATGTTATCGCAGTCATAATCGCCACGACCGTGCGCATGCTCATCGCCACTGGAATCGGGAAAAGATAAACACGCCGGTCCGGAAACAGAATCGCGCAGGCAATCAGGATCCCAAAAATTGCGCCGGAAGCGCCAATCGTCGGCACATACGAAAATCCGTGGCCAAAAAGAGCAGGCACGGTTTTCACGGCTACGTTGATTAGTCCCGCCCCGACGCCGGTGAGAAAGTAATATCGCAAGAAGCGATTTCTTCCCCACACCATTTCCAGTTCGCGGCCGAACATCCAGAGCATCAACATATTCATGATGATGTGGAGAAAATAGTTGACGTCGTGGAGGAAGAGATAAGTGAAAGGCTGCCAGATTCGCAAGCCGGGCAACACGCCAGCGGGGACGAGGCCAAAGCGTTTGAGGAGCTGATTGTAGCCGGCCACGCCGGAAAAGTGATAGATGAACGCTTCGAGGACGAATATCCCGAAGTTTGCGAGAAGCAGTATCTTCACGCCAGGCGTGATGTAAAAATCGAAACTGACGCGATAGCTCTTGACGCCCGACCGGGATGCCATACTTCCCAAGTTTACGGTGTCGGAACGCGCTCGTCAAAGCGGCGTTCGGGGCGATATTGCTGAGTTCGCGCTGGATTTTTTCTTAGAGATGTTCTCCTTAATTCAATTTCTTTCTGGCGAAATGGAAGAGCGAGGCGGCCAGGAGGAGGAACATGAACATGCCGAAGAGCGATTGAACATGGGTCGGCACTGGCAATTTGTCATTTGGGGCGAGCGCGGCCCAGAACCTGGGGCCGAGGGCAAAGAGATCGGGGCGCCAGGGCAAATTTAGCAGGCGGCCGAACCAGCCGGGAACGTGCGTGGCGATTTCGGGATCCTGGAAAAGATTAATGACAATTCCCAGCAAGCCGAAGACGCCGCCTGCGGCAATCAGTCCGCTGGAAAAGAGGGCGCCGGGGCTGGCTTCTCCTTCGTCTTTTTTCTCCTTCGCGGTGGCTTCGACGAGCGAGCGTACCAGGCCGCCTGCAAACATCGTCGCCGTTGTAGCGATAGAAAGATACGAACCGACGGCAAAGGCGAGCGAACGCACGCCGAGGACTTCAACGGCGATGACCAGAGCGACGCCCATCAGAACCAGGCGCCAGGGAAGTTTCTGATTCAAGATGCCGTTGATGACCGTGGCCATGAGGCGGGCCTGCGGAGCGGGAGCTTTGTCGCTGCCGATGCCTGGCGCCCACTGGATTTCGATCTGTTTTGAGTTGCTGTCGTAGAGATATTCGCCGTCGGGGATGACACCAGAGCCGAGAGAGTTGATCAGAGTGTAGGTTTTGCCGCGATACTCGAAGCCGTCGCGTTCAATTTTCACGCCGGAAGGAAGCGCGGCGATATTCACGGGGATTTGCGTGGGAACGTATTTCTCGAGGCCGACGTTCATCAAGTTGAGCGTTGCGCCGATTGCGACGGTAGAAACGGTGACGCCGATGAGCAGTCCGAGCTGCTGGCGATACGGAGTAGCGCCGACGAGATAACCGGTTTTGAGATCTTGCGAAGTGGCGCCGGCGATGGCCGCGGCGATGCAGACCACGCCGCCGATCATGAGCGCGAGGGCAGCGTAATTTGGAGCGGTCCAACCGGCAAGAAAGAAGATAGCGCAAGTGGCCATCAGTGTGGCGATGCTCATTCCGCTGACGGGATTGGAGGAATTGCCGAGGAGGCCGCTGATGCGAGAAGCCACGGTGACAAACAGGAATCCGAAAACGACAACAAAGATTGCGGCGAAAAGATTCTGATACCAGAAGGTGCTTGCGCCCTTCATAGGATGGAAGGTCAATAAAACCCAGAGCATCACGATGACGACGATCGAGCCCACGATCACGGTGCGCATGGGTATGTCCTGATCGATGCGGCTGGAGGCTGAGGATTGGCCGCCGCCCTGAACGCGTACATCCTTGAGTCCGGAGCGGAGGGCAGCAAGGATCGTGGGCATCGTGCGAATCAGAGTGATGACGCCCGCGGCAGCGACGGCGCCTGCGCCCATTGGGCGAATGTAAGTGCGCCAGAGTTGATCTGGCGACATCTCTGGAATAGGAATCGTGCCGGGATAGATGGCCACATTACCGGCGAGCTGGCCGAAAAACCGGATCGCGGGCATCACCACAAGCCAGGAGACGATGCCTCCGGCGAAGAGAATTCCGGCAACGCGCGGACCGATGATGTAGCCGACGCCGAGATATTCGGAAGTGACGTTGGCGCGAAAGGATGCGCCGGGAAACCATTTGGGCTGGCTTTCGGGCTGCGGGGTCCAAGCCTGGAAAATGTTCATGAAGACGGTGTAAACGCCGCCGAGTCCGAGGCCCCAAAAGACGCGCCCGGCAAACGAACCGCCGCGCTCGCCTGCCACAAGGACGTCGGCGCAAGCGGTGCCCTCGGGGAATGAGAGGTTGCCGTGTTCCTTGACGATGAGCTGGCGGCGCAGCGGTACCATCAGGAGCACGCCAAGCCATCCGCCGAGGAGCGCGAGCGGGAAAATCCGCCAGAAAGTAAATTCGGAGCCGAAGCCGAGAAAGATGAGCGCGGGAATCGTGAACATGACGCCTGCGGCGAGCGATTCGCCGGCGGAGCCGGTGGTCTGGACGATGTTGTTCTCGAGGATGGTGGAGCGGCCAAAGGCGCGCAAGATGCTGATGGAGAGAACGGCTATGGGAATGGATGCGGAGACCGTCAAGCCTGCGCGCAGGCCGACGTAGACACTGACCGCGCCGAAGAGCAATCCAAACAGCGAGCCAAGGATGACGGCGCGGATCGTAAATTCCTTTACGGTTTCCTCCGTGGAGATGTAGGTGCGGAACTCTCCTGGAGGGGCCGTGGAACTCCATGGGCGATCAGTCACTGAATCCTCCCCGATTGCGGAACGTGCGGGGGGATTATGCCGTAAGTCGGAGGTTGGGAGATAGCAGTTCTCAGGGACACGGTGGTTAGTGGGTAGTGAGCATTGAGTAGCCGAAAAGCAGCGTTGAAATGTTTGATCGTCTGAAGGTTTGTAAATTGAGCGGAACAGTGGCCCGTGATCCGCACGGCGGAGAGATCCCTCGTCGCGCTGCTCCTACGCACAGCTATCCTCATCAGATAGGCAGAGAGGTCCCTCGCTCCCGATGGTCGCTCGGGACAGACACCCTTCGTCGGGTGTCTGGTTAACAATTTAGCACCCTCCCCCCTGGGTTTTTCGTAAGTGTTCATTCTAAAGGGTTTTAAGTCCTGTGTTTTGGAAGTGCGGATTCTGAAGGAGTTACAGGCGTGTTTTTCGTAAGTGCGGATTCTACGGGACTTAGCCTCTGGTGACACCGACGATGCGGTAGTGGGAAATTACCTCGCACAGCACGTCTACGCGGCACCCATCGCGGCCTTCG
>Ga0247666_1000420_pt1 | contig 11128 bp, 10 predicted proteins | sample CNK07_metaG_FD_183025 | JGI IMG/M metagenome (GOLD analysis project Ga0247666, IMG submission 183025) | Soil microbial communities from Purdue University Martell Research Forest, Indiana, United States - CNK07 | ecosystem: Environmental > Terrestrial > Soil > Temperate forest > Bulk soil...
GTTTGTGTCCAGGATCAACGGCGCAATTCCTACTTCCAGAGCTCCGGGTCGATCTGCTCGAAGGCCTCTTCGATGAACTTATCTATGCGCGCAGTCTCTTTGCGCAGGTGTTTCAACTTGCCAAAATGCTTCATCCAGGGTTTTTCATTCCCCGAGACGGGTTCGCCCAGCTTCTGTTCCACCGCTTCCGTGACGAATTGGCGCAAAGGAATGCCCCGTTCGGCGGCCTTGGACTTCGCCCGCCGAAAAACGCTGTCCGGAATCTCCAGGGTGGTCTTCATATAAACCATACTCCCATATTTATGGGAGTCCTGCAATGGCCCCAATCTTGGCAGCAACGCCCGCCCAATCCCTTTTGCGCCTCTCTATCGCTGCTCGTAAATGTACCTTTGAACACAACCTTAGCCCCGCTTTTTGAGGGGGATGCGACCCGGGTGAGAGAATGAGGTGAACCGGTCTCATTCCTTGTTTACTGATTGTTTGGGCGTTCGATGAATGAACCTGCAGCCACTTCGCGGAACCCAACCCGTCAGAATCGGTTCAGGGCGGGTTTGTGGCTCTGCTGGCTCTCTCTTGTGGCACTTCCCCTTGGCTTGCTCGCGATCGGCGGCGGGCCCTGCGCTGGGCCCAGGAATGCTCTTGGGTCGGCTATTCTTCTCTCCGTCGGAATGTTTGGAGTCGGGGGCGGGATCTTCGGAACAGTTAGGATACTTCAAGGAATCAAACAGGCCACGACCGTACTGCGCGTGGCGGGGACATTCTCTATCTCCGTGGCCGTTTTCGCCTCACTGGTGGGCGGAGCCTACCTTCTCTTCGGATTCGTCTCGCTCTGGTCTTTTCTCCGATACTGAGCCTTTCAAATGTGGTCGCCAAGCCGCAACTTAAGCACATCAGGGAAATCAATGTGTCTGGCCGCGCAATAAAAGATGGCAAAATGGAATGGAATGGTGGGCGATAAAGGATTTGAACCTTTGACCTCTCGCGTGTGAGGCGAGCGCTCTAACCGCTGAGCTAATCGCCCGTCTTTGAACGGGTACCCTTTGCAGGGAAACTTTGTTGCATTCGCTCGAAACGCTTGCGCAACAACGTTCATCTATTTAAGCAGGAACACCTGGGGTTTTCAACCGATGCCGACCGCCACCTCTCACGTGGTCTCACAGCTTCAACGCTCCATCGCCCGCGCCATTTTCGGGAAGGAAGACGTCATCCAGCTTTCCCTGATCACCCTGCTGGCCCGCGGCCACCTGCTGATTGAAGACGTCCCCGGCACCGGCAAAACCACCCTGGCCCAGGCACTTGCCAAGTCTTTCCACTGCACTTTCCAGCGCATTCAATTCACCTCTGACCTGCTTCCCAGCGACGTCCTCGGCGTCAGCGTCTACAATCCCGAATCCCGCGAATTCGAATTCCGGCAAGGACCCATCTTCGCCAACGTCGTTCTCGCCGACGAAATCAATCGCACCACGCCGCGCACCCAATCCGCTCTCCTTGAAGCCATGAACGAAGCCCAGGTCACCGTCGACGGCCGCACCCTGGCCCTCCCTCAACCCTTTCTGGTCATCGCCACGCAGAACCCCGTTGAGCATCACGGCACTTATCCCTTGCCCGAATCCCAGCTCGACCGTTTCCTGATGCGCATCAAGATGGGTTACCCCTCGCACGAAACCGAAAAACAAATCCTCCGCAACCGCGCCACCGACGACCCCATCGAAACCCTCGAGCCGATCGCCGACGTCGCCGACGTCTTGAACATGCAGCAGGCCGTCACCCGGATCAAAGTCGATTCCAGCCTTCACGACTACGCCCTGGAGATCGTCAACCGCACGCGCAAGTCCGACCAGCTCGCTTTGGGCGTCAGCCCCCGCGGCACCTTGATGCTGCAGCGCGCGGCCCAGGCTCGCGCATTCCTCGAAGGCCGCGATTTCTGCCTCCCCGACGATTTCAAGCAATTGGCCGTCGCCGTCTTTTCTCACCGCGTCGTTGCCAGCGCGCGCCACGCTTCGCTGCAAAAGAAATCCGAAACCACCGAAAATGTGCTCCGTGAAATCGTCGAATCGGTGCGCGTACCGCTCTAAATTTTCCGCGCCGTCCGGCGGCGGCTGGTACTCAGGATTACGGAAATGTCCTCGCTAACTTCGGCACTCAACGCTCTCTTCGCCAAATCCGATCGCCCCGCCGTGCGCGCCTTCTTGCTTTCCATGGTGGCCCTCACCATTGCCTTGATCCTGGCGCTGTATTCCGGCGCCGCCGCCCAACTCGGCAATCTCCTTCTCGCCAGCGCTTCTGCCCTCACCGCTTTGGTCGTCGCGGGATGGGTTGCCGTAACGCTGGTGCCCACCCTCGCCAAACGCACACCGCTCCGCTGGATCGGCTACCGCATGGAATACCGCATCACCCGCGATGGCTGGATCTACATCCTCGGAATCGTGCTCGTCGCCATGGCCGCCATCAACACCGGCAACAATCTCCTCTTCCTGATTCTCGCCAGTCTCATCGCCAGCATCCTGATGTCCGGCATCTTGTCGTCCATCACCCTTGCCGGCGTGGAACTCAAACTCCATCTCCCCGAACATATTTTTGCCGGGCAATCTGTCCGCGCTTCCGTCGAACTCCGCAACGAAAAACTGACCCTTCCTTCGTTCTCTCTCCGCGTCGAAGCCGCCAAAACAAAAAATCAGCCCGCCGCCGCAATGTTGGAAACTCCAGTCTATTTTCCTTATCTCCCGCGCCAGCAGGCCGTAAAGCAATCTGTTCCCTTGCTCTTTCCTCAGCGTGGCATCTACCGCCAGGAAGCCTTTAAAATCGTTACTCGCTTCCCTTTCGGATTCCTGCAGAAAGCCCGTCGCCTGGATCTTGCGACAGAGGCGCTGGTCTACCCCGCCGTCGCTGCCTCCTCCGAATTCCTCGAAGTTCTGCCCGGCCTGCAGGGCGCGATGGAAAGCAACGCCAAGGGCCGCGGGCAAGACCTGTATGCCCTGCGCGCCTATCTGCCGAACGACAGCGCCCGCCACGTCCACTGGAAAGCCTCCGCGCGGTTCGGCTCCCTGATGGTGCGGGAATTCGCGCGTGAAGATGATTGCCGCGTTCTGCTCGTGTTCGACCCGCAGAGCCCCGCGGCCGCTGCCGCCGCCCAATCCACCGAAAGAGAAAGCTTCGAACGCGCGGTAACTTTCTGCGCTGCCCTGGCCTGGAATTTTCACGAACGCTCCGCCCTGCTCGAATTTCGCAGCGCCGAAGCCTCCACGCCCCCCGCTCCTGCTTCGGAAAATATTTTCGCCATCCTCCGCCACCTGGCGCTCGTCCAGCCGATAGCCCCTGACTCGCGACCCGACTTGCTGATCCAACTCGCCGCCGACCCCAACTCCTTCAAAATTATCGTAACCTCCCAACCGCGCGGCTCCATTCCCGCCGAACTCTGGAACACCTCCTACATCGTCTTCGCCAGCGACCTCTCCGTCTGATCACTCGCCGTGGGCTGTTGCGACCCGCGCCACGAATTGAACCCTCGCGAAAGCATCAGGCTTGTCATTCCGAACCCGTTCGCCATTTGAACGGGGTGAGGAATCTGCTGTTTCCTTTCGCCAAGGCCAAAAACAAATCCCTCACTCGCCTCAAACGCGGGTTCGGGATGTCAACTGGCGCAGTTGTTCGCAACTTGTGAAGGCCAACCCCTACGCGGAATATGCGAAACTTGACCCGACATGCTCACCGGCCAACCCCTCTCCAGCTTCCGCAAAAACCTTCTCGCCTGGTTCACTCAATTCCAACGCGACCTTCCCTGGCGTCGCACCCGCGATCCTTACCGCATCTGGCTTTCCGAAATCATGCTGCAACAGACCCGCGTAGCCGCCGCCATTCCCTATTACGAACGTTTTCTGGAACGCTTTCCCGATGTCGAAACTCTCGCCCGCGCTCCTCAGGAAGAAGTTCTCCGTTTGTGGTCCGGGCTCGGCTACTATTCGCGCGCCCGCAACCTGCAAAAGGCGGCGCAAGCAATCCTCACAAAACACAATGGCATCTTCCCCAGCGAGCCTGCCGAAGCGCTGGCGTTGCCCGGCATCGGCGCGTACACCGCGGCCGCCATCCTCAGCATCGCCTATCAAAAAAAACTTGCCGTGCTTGACGGAAACGTCGCCCGCGTAGTCGCCCGCCTTGCCGCCACCCGCGGCGATCTCCGCGCGAACGGAACCTGGCAAAAACTTCAGCTGGCCGCGGACCGCCTGTTGGATGAAAAATCCCCCGGCGACTGGAACCAGGCGATGATGGAATTGGGCGCAACGCTGTGCACGCCCCGTTCGCCGCAGTGCCTGCTCTGCCCTTTAACCGAATTTTGCGAAGCCCGCAAACTGGGCCTGACCGATGCAATCCCCGAAAAACGCAGCAAAAGAAGCACGGTCGAGATCACCCTGGCGTCGCTGGTGCTCCTGGACGGCCGCGGCAACACGTTGCTTCTCGCTCCCCCAAAATCCAGGCAAAAATCATCGGCGCCGGACGACGTCCACACCCTCGTTTCGCGGATGTGGCACTTTCCTACAATTTCCCTGCAGAAAACCGGCTCGACCGAATCTCTCCGGAAATTTGCCGAAAAATCCCTCTTTCGTGGTCGAACTCTCGCCGCCGAACTCCTCCCTCTCAAAAAAGTCCGCCACGCCGTAACGTATCGCTCGATCACAATTCTTCCCTTCCTCGCGAAACTGAAAAAGCTGCCCTCCGTCAGTGGTGCAAAAGCGCTCCCTCTCTCCGAACTCTCCGCGATTGCCATTTCCAATCTCACGCGTAAAGTTGCCCGCTCCGCCCTCTCTGCTGTCTGAGGTTTTCCCTTTATCCTTACGCGCCCCTTAAATCCAGCCCCGTCCCGCGAGTGCTATCCTGAAGACTCCACCGATGGCCTCTTCCGTCACCACTCCGGCAAACCCTCTTCCCGCGGAAAGATTTTTCCGCGCCGCCGTGTTTTTCCTGGTGCTGACGGCGACCCTCACGCTCGTGAGCACGGGAAAGCTCGACCTTTTCACCACGCTGATTGCCCCAATCGCCATTCTCTACAAAGGATTCAGCTGGTGGCGCGGCCACGGTGGCGGCTTAAAACAGACCGTGGCAACGCGGCTCGTCATCGCCTACGTCTTCTTCTTCCCCGTCGACATTCTTTTCATTTCCCGCAATCTCGCCAACGACACCTCCAACAGTGCCCTTTACGCGGCCCTCCTTGCCTCGGTGCATTTTCTCCTCTTTGTCACCGTCGTCAGGCTCTACAGCGCCTCCACGGACCGCGACGCCATTTTCCTTGCGATGCTTTCCTTCGCCGCCATTCTCGCCTCCGCCGTGTTCACGGTGGACACCAATTTCTTCTTCCTCTTCGTCGTCTACCTTCTTTTTGCCGTCGCCACATTTCTCAGCCTGGAAATCCGCCGCGGCGCCTTCGGAACGGTCTTCCCTCCCACCCCGGCGGAAACCTCCCGCGAGCGAAAGTTTTCCCGCGCTATGTCCCTCGCCGCTCTCAGCGTCGCCGCAGGGGCATTGCTTTTCGGCTCATTGCTTTTCTTCTTTTTTCCGCGCTTTAGCGCCGGCTATTTCGCCCGCACCGGTTTTCAGCCGTCGCTCATGACGGGCTTCACGGACAACGTCGAACTCGGCCGCATCGGTGAAATCAAGCAGGACACCTCCGTCGTCATGCGCGTGCAAACCGGAACTCCCGTGGATTACCCGATGCTCCGCTGGCGCGGCGTTGCCCTCTCCACATTTGACGGAAAACGCTGGTTCTCTCCCTCGAAAGAGCGCGAACTCCACTTCGCGCGCCAGGATGGTTGGATTCCACTCAGTTCGCAACTTGATCTGAAGGTCCCCGCCGTCGCCCAACTCCGTTTTGTTGTTTTGCTCCAACCCCTCGCCAGCGACGCCCTATTTGCGCCTGCGCAAGTGATGGAATTGCGCGGAGCTTTCTCAAATGACGCGGGCACATACTATGGAACGGCGCGCCGCAGCAATCTGGTCACGGATTCAAGCGGCGCGGTGTATAACCCGGCCCGCAATTTCTCCCAACTCCGTTATGAGGGAGTCTCGCTGCTTCCCGAATCGCGGCCTCTGAAAGCGCGAACCGCTGGCGCGGATTATCCCGCGAGCATCCAGAAACTTTACCTGCAACTCCCCGATAACCTCGACCCCCGGATTCCAGAGCTCGCGCGCAAAATTACCGCCGCTGCTGAAAATCCCTACGACAAATCGATTGTCCTCGAATCCTATCTCCGCAGGAATTTCGGCTACACACTCAAGCTATCCGGAAAGCCCGGCGCGGATCCCCTCGCCCAGTTTCTTTTCGTTACCAAGGCCGGGCACTGTGAATATTTTGCTTCCGCAATGGCCGTCATGCTCCGTGCTCTTGGAATCCCTTCGCGCGAAGTGAATGGCTTCCTCCCCGGCCAGTTCAACGACCTCGCCGGCGACTATATCGTCCGCGGCAGCGACGCTCACAGCTGGGTGGAAGCGTATTTTCCCGGCAGCGGCTGGATCACCTTCGACCCCACTCCCCCCGCCGGCGATTCCGAAGCCGGCCTGCTTTCGCGCCTGGGTCTCTATCTGGACTGGATGCAACTGAATTGGAACGAATGGGTGATCAACTACGATTTTGCCCACCAACTCGTGATGGCCAAAAACGTCCGCCAGAACTCCACGGATTATTCCGAATCCTTTCGCCATTGGTTTCAGCGCACCCAGGAACGCGGAATGACCGGCCTCACGGAATGGCAGCGTCGCCACTCCTATCTGAGTCTGGTATTTCCCGTGGCCCTGGTCTTCCTTCTCGTCGTCCTCCGGCTGGATTGGATTCGCTCCGCTTTCCGCTGGTTGAGTCTTGCTTTGCAGATGAGACAGCCGACCGCGTCGAGAAATAATCCCCAACTCGCCTCACGTCTCTACTCGGAAATGTTGCGCGTGCTCGAAAAGCGCGGCTTCACCCGCTCCGAAAACCAAACCCCGGACGAATTCGCAGCCACACTCAGTCAGCAACCCAGCCTGATTTCCGCGGTCGGCGAGTTTACCTCCCTTTATTCCGAAGCCCGCTTCGGCGGCGCCGTCTGTGACGCCTTCCGCCTCCGCGCCCTCCTCGAACAAATCCGCTCCACCCCGTAGCCCCCGTAGCACAGGCTTTGGCCTGTGTTCTTGCCTTACTCCAAACTCACAGCGGCCCCGCTCGCCCCGACAGAGCAAGCATGGCCCCACCCCCTCTTGCTTTTGTAGCGGCCGCCTTCCGAGGCGGGCGGGTCTGGCGCGTACGCACAACCCATATCCGGTACCACCGCCCCGGACATGCTAAAATTGAAAGATTGGCGTAAAGGCGCCAATCTCTCCGTATGCCTAAAGTCGGTTTTATCTCCCTCGGATGCCCCAAAAACCTCGTCGACAGCGAGGTCATGATGGGCATTCTCGCGCGCGAAGGCTACGAGCTTACTCCCCGCGCCGATGACGCCGAGATTCTTGTCGTCAACACCTGTAGTTTCATCGAACCCGCCCAAAAAGAATCCGTGGACGCCATCCTCGAAATGGCCGAGCACAAGAAATTCGGCGCCGCGAAAAAACTCATCGTCGCTGGCTGCCTGGTCGAACGCTACCGCGATCAAATCCTCCAACAGATTCCCGAAGTAGACGCCGTCGTCGGCACGGGCGAAGTCGAGCGCATTATCGAAGCCGTCGAAGGCGACCTGAAAGTTCTGCCCGCCCAACCCCCGGCGTTTCTCTATCACGACCTGACTCCCCGCATCGTCACCACCCCAAAGCACCAGGCCTACATCAAAATCGCCGAAGGCTGCGATCACCCCTGCACTTTCTGCATTATCCCGCAGCTTCGCGGCGCCTTCCGCAGCCGCAGGTTTGAATCAGTCGTTCGCGAAGCGGAAAATCTGGCCGCTTCAGGCGCCCGTGAAGTCACGCTCATTGGCCAGGACACAACTTCGTACGGCGAAGACCTCGGTCTGCGCGACGGCCTCGCGCAACTCCTCGAACGCCTTGCACAGGTCGAAGACCTGCTCTGGGTCCGCTTTCTCTACGCCTATCCGAATCGCGTCACGCAAAAAATGCTTGAAACTCTTGCCGCCCACGATCGCCTGGCGAAATACATTGATATGCCCCTCCAGCATGCCAGCCGCAACGTCCTGGCGCGCATGAAGCGCGGCTCCCACGGTGATGCCTTCCTGAAACTTCTCGAACGCATGCGCGCCACGATTCCCGGCGTCGCTCTCCGCACCAGCTTCATCGTCGGCTTCCCCGGGGAAACCGAATCGGATTTCCAGGAACTCTACGACTTCGTCGCTGCCGCAAAGCTAGACTGGATGGGCGTCTTCGAATATTCCGACGTCGACAACGCCGGCAGCTTCCCTCTCGATGGCAAAGTCGATGCCGAAACCATCAACGACCGACGCAACCGCCTCATGGCCCTGCAAAAGAAAATCTCCCGCGAAAATCTTCGCAAGCTCAAAGGCCGCTCAGAAACGGCCCTCGTCGAAGGCCCCTCGAAAGACAATCCTCTCGTCTGGGAAGCCCGCCTCGAATCCATGGCCCCGGACATCGACGGCAAACTCTATCTGACCGACATCGAATTGCCCGGCGGCCAAGTCGCCGCATCTGGCGACGTGGTAAAAGTAGAAATCACCAGGACCGACGCCTACGACCTGATCGGCCGCATCACCGAAATCCAATCGCGAAAGCCGGTCCGCTCTCTCACCCCCCGCGAACCAGAAATCGCTTCAGAAAAACTAACCCGCATCACCACCGGCGCCGCCCTCCGCGTCCTCACCTAACCCAATCGCTTTTGTAGCGGCCACCTTCAGAGCCTGCCCTGACGAAGGAAGGGTGGCCCCGCCTGCCTTTGTAGGGGAGGGGCTTGCCCCTCCCTCTTGCCTTTCTAGCCGCCGCCTTCTGAGGTCCGTCGGTTGGACTCCGGATGATTTTGCGGAGCGGGCGCCTTTTGCCCGTCCCGAACGACTCTACGGAGCGGGCGCCTTTTGCCCGTCCCGAATGCTTCTACGGGACGGGCGCTTTTAAAAATCTCGCATCGGCGCTCTCCCCGCATCCGCTCCGCGCTTGTCCCCATCCCCCTCCGGATGGTAAAACAATTTCTTCACCATGAAACACCGTTGCCCAATCTGCAAGAAAACCACGGACTCCGCCACCGACGCGGATTTCCCCTTTTGCTCCGAGCGCTGCCGCTTAACCGACCTCGGCGCGTGGGCCTCGGAAAAATACGTCGTGTCCGACCCCATCTTCGACGAAGAAGAACTCCCCGAAGGCGATCGCCGCGAACTGCGCGAGGACGGACACAACAACGATGACACCATCCACTGATCCTGCAGCACCCCCCTCACACGCCGGCAAACCGCGCTTCGCCTACGCCATCGCCACAGTCTTCGGCACCGGTTATCTCAAGCCCGCCCCCGGCACCTGGGGCTCCGCAGTCGGCTTGCTCATCGCCGTCGTCGCCCATCCCTTCACCTGGTTTTACGTTCTGAGTACGGTGCTGGGCCTCGGCCTTGGAATCGACCTTACCTTCCGCTCCGGCGCGATCGGAACTGCCGTCGTCCTCATCCCTTCCATCGCTGTGTGGCTTTTCCTGGCATTGCTCGGAGTCAAGACCAGCAGCCAAGTTGCCGAATTTGCGGGAGTGAAAGATCCGCAGTTCGTGGTCATCGACGAGGTCTCTGGAGTGCAGCTCACACTCATACTGAGCCTGGCTCCGGTCGCGCCGATTGTCTTCTTAAGACCCGAAGATGCCGCCGCGTTCGCCCTCTACACCGGCATGAGCATCCTCAACTGGAAATTTCTCCTCGCCGGTTTCCTGCTCTTCCGCCTCTTCGACATCCTGAAACCCTTCCCCTGCCGGCGCCTCGAAAAGCTTCCCGGCGGCTGGGGCATCATGGCCGACGACTGGATGGCCGGGGTCTACGCTGCCATTTGTTTGCGTCTCGCGTTACACTTTCATTGGCTATGATTCTTGGGCAACGGCAATGAAATTCGGGCTCGGCACCACACCAGAAAAGAACGGCATCCCTCGCATTGAGCGAATTGCGCCCGCCGCCGCAATTCCCGGTGGCGAGATCGCGATCTTCGGCACTGGCTTCACCTCGCGCCATGGCGTCCGCCCCCTCGTCCGCTTTGGCGAATCCGAAGCGGCTCTTTCGCTTTCCAGCAGCAATCGCCTGATCGCGCGCGTCCCAGAAAACGCCAACGGCAGCACGATTCAAATCGTCAGTGCGGAGCGCGAGAGCCAGCCATTTCCCGTGGCGCTCGGTTTCCAGATCGCCGACAACCTGCATCCCGTCAGCAGTCCGGCCGTCGATTCCGCCGGAAATATTTATGTCACCTTCAGCGGCCCTCGCGGCCAGCGCGTCCCCGTTTCGCTCTACAGGATCAACACCAGCTACACCGTGAAACCCTTCGTCACATCGCTCATCAATCCCACCGGCCTCGCGCTCAGTTCAAACGGCGATCTCTTCGTTTCCTGCCGCCACGACGGCACAATCTATCGTGTCTCTCCGGACGGCCGCAGCGAACAATGGATCGAAGGCATGGGCATCGCCACCGGCCTCGCCTTCGATGCAAAAGGCAATCTCTTCGTCGGCGACCGCAGCGGCACCATCTTCAAGATCAGCCCCGATCGCGAAATTTTCGTTTTCGCCACGCTGGAACCTTCCGTCGCCGCCTACCACCTCGCCTTCCATCCAAGCGGCGAACTCTACGTCAGCGGGCCCACCACCTCCAGCTACGATCGCGTCTATCGCATCACCCAAAATGGCGAAGTCCACGTCTTCTATCGCGGCCTCGGCCGCCCGCAAGGCTTAGCCTTCGACCAAAACGAAAATCTCTTCGTCGTCGCCTCCTTCGGCGGCCGCCGCGGCATCGTTCGCATCACCCCACAGGGTCACGCCGAACACTTCCTCAGCGGCTCCGCGCTCGTGGGCCTCGCCCTCCTCCCCAGCGGCCGCGGCATCCTCGCCGCCAACAGTTCCCTCTTCACCATCGACTGGAACGTCCGCGGCCTCCCTCTCCACGGCTAGGCTTCATAAGCCATCTCATAAACGATTCTAGGGGGTCGGAGCTTTAGCTCCGACATTTGAAAACCTAAACCATCGGGCTTTAGCCCCTG
>Ga0247666_1000423_pt1 | contig 11021 bp, 14 predicted proteins | sample CNK07_metaG_FD_183025 | JGI IMG/M metagenome (GOLD analysis project Ga0247666, IMG submission 183025) | Soil microbial communities from Purdue University Martell Research Forest, Indiana, United States - CNK07 | ecosystem: Environmental > Terrestrial > Soil > Temperate forest > Bulk soil...
GATCTTGAACCCTTCGCTTGTGAGGTCGAGGTCCTTCGCATGTGCTCTGTTTCCCGAATGAGCTATCCCAGCGTAAGCCGTTCGAGGTAGGAGCCGTCTCTCGCCGGCTGGCTTGGGCGACAGCCTGCCCTGAGCGGAGCCGAAGGGTCTCGGCCCCGTTCCAGCAAGACCCCGGGCACCATCGCCGGCGAGGCCGTCGACCTGCATGGCGAAGGCTCGCGCCTCGATTTCGACATCCTCGAGTTCATCCACTCCCGCAAGACCGGCGCCCTCTTCGCCGCCGCCGCCGCCGTCGGCATGCTCGCCAACATCTCCCCCGCCGCCCTCGGCTGCATCGAAGTCTTCGCCAAAAACCTCGGCCTGGCCTTCCAGATCACCGACGACATCCTCGACGTAGTCGGCACCCCCGAGGACCTCGGCAAGGACGTCGACGGCCTGACCTTCGTCAAGCTGGCCGGCGTAGAGGGGGCAAAAAAACTCAGCGACGAGCTGGTCGAGACGTCCCTGTCATACATCTCCAACCTCGGCCCCTCCGCCGCCCCCTTGCGCGAGCTGGCCACCCTCGTCCGCGACCGCACGCGGTAGCCCTGGGAGCGCGGGCGTCCCCGCCCGCCCGACGCCGGCACGGCGGCGTCGGACCTGGCCGGACAGGAGCCTCCAAACCACCCCCGGGAGGCTTTAAGCCACACCCCGGAGGCTTTAAGCCACACCCGGGAGGCTCTGAGCCACCCCCCGGAGGCTTTAAGCCACACCCCTGTGTCCCTGAGCCACACCCCGGAGGCTCTAAGCCACACCCCGGTGGCTTTAAGCCACACCCCGGAGGCTTTTTAGCCACACCCCAGTGGCTTTAAACCACACCCCTGTGTCCCTGAGCCACTGCCATGTGGCTTAGAGCCACTCCCATCTGGTTCCAAGCCACCCCGAAGAGGCTCTGAGCCAGCCCCATGAGGTTCTTGGACACCGACAGCCGCGAGATTCGCGGAACACGGAGAGCGGGTGTCCCACCTGCTCCCGCCGCGGCGTCTCGCCCGGCGGTGGTTTCCGTGCAACCCTCACAACGTCAGCCAGGAAACCCTCCTCGCGACGGCAAGTCCTGCCCGTTCCCCGGAAACCCCCGCCGGGCGAGGACGCCCGTCGGGAGCAGGCAGGATGCCCGCTCTCCGGATCTCTCGCGTGGCGAGGGACGAGGCCTCGGAATGAACCGCCGGACACCGGCATTTACACCCCCGCTTCCGCGTGGTATTTTCCGCGCTCTTTTCCCCGCCCTCCTCGGGCCCAGGTAGCTCAGTTGGTAGAGCAGAGGACTGAAAATCCTCGTGTCGGCGGTTCAATTCCGTCCCTGGGCACCACTTCTAACCCCTTAGAAGTGAGTCATTTAGCATCCAGAGCAATGACGGTGTACTCCCCACGTACCTTCGTCGGCAGAATGGGAGAAAGCGATGCTTTCGATCTTCCGCCGTCACCTCAAGACGTGTCCCTCCCGCTCGAAAGGGCGCGCGTGGAAACGATGTAGCTGTCCGATTTGGATCGGTGGCTCCATCGGAAACGAGAAGGTTCCGCGGCGCTCCATGAACCTCACTTCGTGGGAAGCGGCTGAAACCCTCCTCGTGAAGATGAAGCAAGGCGGGTCTACCACGGTAGCCGCCGTGATGGCCCCTAAAACGGTCGAGGAGGCCGTGAAGCTGTTTCTCGCAGAGGCAGAGTCCCGCAACCTCGCCGAGGCCTCCCTGCGCCTCTACCGCCGTTTCATCGGCCGCCAGCTCACCGCCTGGTGCGAAGACAAGGGCTTTCGGTTCGTGAAGCAGCTCACCTTCCCCGAGCTCGCGGAGTTCAAATCGTCGTGGAAGATGATGCCGGCGACGGCAGCGAAGAGGCTCGAACTTCTAAAGCAGTTCCTGGGCTTCTGCACTGCGGCGGACTGGATTCCGAAGAACCCGGCCGCGAACTTCAAAGCGCCGGAGATCGACGAGCCGCCTACACTTCCTTACACCGACGAGGAGATGGGCAGGATTCTCGCCGCGTGTGAGAAGTATTCTCATCACGGCGACCACGGCCACAACCGGCCAGCGCGGATCAGAACCTTCGTCCTTCTCCTGCGGTACTCGGGACTTCGAATTCAGGATGCAACCTGTCTCGAAACCGAGAAGCTCCACGGCGACGACCTTATGCTCCGAACGGGAAAGACGGGTCAAGGCGTCTTCGTCCCTCTCCCGCCCGATGTCGCCGACGCGCTCCGCTACCAGGCCACGAGGAACAGTAACTCCCGTTACTTTTTCTGGTCCGGGAACGGGAAGCCGCTCTCCGCAGTGTCGAGCTGGCAGCGCACGCTGCGGAAGGTGCTCGCAGACGCGAAGGTGTCGAAGGGAACGAACATGATGATTGCCCACCGTTTCCGCGACACGCTCGCAACTTCGCTCCTCGCGAACGGTGTCCCGATCGAAGACGTAGCCGCGATCCTCGGGAACTCCGTGAAGGTGTGCGAGAAGCACTATTCGGCGTGGGTGAAGACGAGGCAGGAACGGCTTACGGAGCGAGTCCGGGCCACATGGCCTAAACAGCAGCAAAAGTTCAAAGTGATTCAGGGCGGCGCGTAGCGCGCCGCCTTTTTACTGGTCAGGAAGGATGTGGGCGAGAACCGTTTCCCGATCCTCGGGCGGCGTCTCCTCGGCGATCTCGTTGGCCACTCTCCAAACTACCGCGTACTCGTGCAGTTCGAGCAGCGGGCCTCGCCTCTCGCAGAAGTCCACGTAGTCGAGGATGAGCTGCGCTACGTTCACCGGAGGCCATTCTATCCGCCGCGGCTCTTTCCTGACGTTCACGGAGGATAACGGGGTCGCGGGAGTAGAGCTGATAAGCGAGGGCGAAGGCGTAGGGTCTTAGCTCGTCCTGCAGGATGTCGGAGTAGAGGCCGCGAAAGTCGATGTCCTTGTTACCTGCTTCCACTTCGCAGCGAACCGCTTCCATCACCCGGTCAAAGATGCGGAGACAGACTTCGGAGATGATCGTCTCCTCATCCTCGAAGAATGGGCCAACTTCCGGCGCGGGCGGGTACTTTCTCTTCATGTCTCAGACCGTAGCTCGGAACCTTTAAGAGGCAAAAGCGAATGCACAGATGTTTGTGCAGTTCGGTTTGACTCTCTTCCGCTCCGCGGTACGGTCGCGAAAGGTTGGCCCGCGAGGATGTTCGAGCCATGCAGGACTCACACATCCGCGCGGTTGTCTCGAACCCTCCGGGCCGGCCGAAAAATCATGGAAAGAAACGTCCAGAATCTTTTTCGCGTCGAGATTGAGGGCCGGTTCGAGTTTTGGCTCTCGTTCGAGATGCACGACGAGTTGGGGATTCTCACTCCCCTAGAACTCTTCATCCAGGACTGGAACGTCAAACCTGCTCATCTAGCCTTGAAGTCTGGCTACTCAAGGCAGCATCTGCTCCGAGTCCGAAAGGGAACGATGGAGCCTACCCGGAAGTGCATGCGGGCCATCGCTTCAGCTCTCGGGAGGTTGGTAGGGTTTGCTGTGCCGGCCGCCGACATCTTCGACCTGGAAGAGCGCGTCCCATTCCCGCCCTACACCGCGTAGAACAGGAACCGCCGGAGAGCGCTCCACCCCACGCAACCCCTCGCTGTTTTTTCCGAACCCGTCGAAAAGATTGGTGAACCAACCGACTCGCCGCAAACTTTGCGGATGAAGATCACCACGCAAAAAACTGGCGGAATCTGGCACGGCTACCTCGAAGGACATCCCGAGATCGACGAACGGGGACTGACAGAAGAAATCGCGCGGCGGAAGGTTGAGCGCATCGTCGAGCGTTTAGGAGCGGAGAATGGAGGAACTCGTGGAGAACAAGACAGGGTTCACGATCAGTGAGGTTAGAAGAAATGGTGACGGTGCGGTCCAGAGTCTCCGAGCGCGCTGCAATGCTTGTGGCCTCGATCAGAGACCCCTGAAGGGAAACGGAACCGCGGTGCCGGGGCAATTCTCAGGGCTGATCGGTGGTGGTATCGAGTTAGCGTGCGGAAATCGAGACTGCGACAACAACGAGTCATATTCGACGGAAGAGCTTTAGAAAGGTGTGCGGACCGAACGGGTCAGCAGGGAGGAGTGAATATGGTTGATGCCTACGTGGATACCTACGCACGTAACATCCTGATGGACGTGGTGAGGAGCCTCGCGACAGGAAAAGAGGGCGTGAAGGTTCGGATTGGTAATGCGGTCAACGCGAACTTTCATGTTCTGAGCGAGAACCATTTCAAGGCCGGCGAGGAACGCAAGCTTTACAAAAAGATCATGGCGAAGTTGACGACGACTGAAGCGAGCATGGGCGAGGGCCAAGTGCTCGCCAGCCTTGGGGCGATGTCAGAGGATGAAGGCGTGGAAGTAGCCGAATGGATCGTCGAGCTTTATGAGACGGTGCAGGCTCGGATCGAGGATGAAGAAGAGGCTGAGAGACAAGCGGCGGACGATGAAGTGTCGTAAAAAGAATCTTTTGCGACACCCTCCGGCTCTCCCACATCCAGACAGACCCAGACCCCTTCTTCCTCTCCTCCTCCTCCTCTCATAGCGGGGTCGCTCCTCCCTGAAAACGTCAGGGTCGTGAGAAACGCATGAGTTGGAGTTATCGTCGAGTTTTGAAGGGCTAGCCGCCTTCCCGGAAAAATCCGGCGCCCCGGCTAGCAGGCGATCCTCGGGATTGCGTCCCGATCAAGGCAGGCCGGGATTCTCACCCGACACCCGAGCCGAAGCTCTGTGCTCTTACACCGCTGCTTTGATCGAAAAACAAAAGTGCCCGCGGGCAAGCGCAGGCACTGCTGTGTTCCATCTACTTGCCTAGATGAAACTGAGGCTAAATTACCTCGGGAGTTGTTCGGAACACTTTCATCATAACGACAGGTGCGGAGAGTAGAAGAGCGGTACCTGTGGACAACTGCATAGGGCAGAAATTGCGATTAAACGGCCTTGGAGCCGCCGAATTTGCGTACACTACGTGAGAGTCGTTTGCGCGCCTTGGGCTTCACCTGGCGAGGCCTGGTTGAAGGACGCCCCGGTTTAGAGGACGTAGTGACGCCGCCGCAGTCGTCGCATACCTCTCCCTCGATTCCTGGACCACAGCGCAACACAGAGAACCAATACTTGCAAGAGGTGCATTGAAGCGGATGTTCGTTTGTCCTCCTCGGTGATCGTTCGGGGTTTCGCATGGTCAAATCACGTACTTAAATCGTAGGACTGGTGCGGAGAAAGTCGAGAGGCGGCTTGTGGACGAAAAGGCCCCGATTTCTCGGGGCAAAATGAACAGACAGAGCTTGTCGCTCTCGAGGGACTTCTGCGAGGTCGCTGACTCCTTTCCGGGCGTGAGCCCTATGAAATGGGGTTGAAGGTGGCGCAGCCGCATTCGTGACAGCGGCCGGACTTGTGAGCCTTCTTGCCGTGGCCGCACTTCGGCGTGCCGCATTGCTTCTCGGGAGTGAACGCGGTGCAGGGGCAGGAAGTGCAGGGGCCGGTGGGGTTGGCTTTGGTGCAGAGGTGTTCGCGCTTCAGGTGTTCGCAGGTGCAGACCATCACCACGCGCGCGAAGTTCATGACGCCTTCTTGCGGCGGCCTCCGGTCGATTCTCCGAGGGAGCGCTGCTCCTCGACGGGCTTCTTGTCGAGGAAGGTGATGTTCGTCGCGACGACCTCGGTGAAGTAGCGCGTCGTGCCGGCGTCGTCATACTTCGAAACGCGGATCGCACCTTCGACGAGAACGCAGGAGCCCTTCTTGATGTAGGGCGTGACCTGCTCCCCCTTGCCGTTCCACACGGCGATGGGGATCCAGTTCGTGTGCTCCTGCTTCTCTCCAGCTTTGTCCGTCCAGCGGTCGGTGACGGCGAGGTTGAACTTCGTGACGGTGGTTTCGCCGGCTTGCTTGGTCTCGGGGTCGGCGCCGAGGTGTCCGATGAGGAAAACGCGGTTCAGGTTGGGCATTGCTACTCCTTTCATCAGTCAAAGAGTGCGTAGCCGCCGACTTCAGGCGGTCGCGGGTGGATGAGGTGTTTCTTGCGGGGCGGCGGAGCTGGACGGACGCCGGTGATTCGCTCGATGACGCTCAGCGCGCCTTTGAGGTAGACGCAGACGCAGAGGAGTGTTTCCCCTTCGTAGACCGCCCAATTTCTCCGGCTGTAGCGTTCATAGCGAAGCATCCCGTTCCTCCTTCGTCAGGAGCATTCCTTCGTCGAGGAAAAGGTGAACGGGCTCGCCGTGGTACGGGGTAATCGTGAAGTTGAAGGTGAAGTGGTGGGTCTTGCGAGGATGGAGAGCGAAGACGTTGAGGACGCCGCGGTGTTGATCGTCGAAAGAGAACACCCACTCTTGTGTGCGCTGGATTCGCTTTCTGACTCGTTTCTGATTCGCAGCGATGAAATCGAGGAGCCAATGAAGACCGGCTTTGAGTAGGGTGTTTTCCAGGGCTTCGGAGTAGGCGAACGCATCTCCGAGGCGAGGCATCAGGAGCCTCCGCAAGCGGCGAGGAAGTAGAGAACGGCGAGGATGAGAAACGCGGCGCGGAATTCGTCGAAGTTCCGCATAGGCCCTCCTTGTCAAAGATCGGAGGAGTGATTTCCCCCTCACGCGGCCCGGTGGTGAGGGCAGCGGGCCGCGGACAGGGAGGGCTCACTTAGGACACGGGCTCGGACGTGAGGGCGCGCAGGAGGATGTCGAGGCCGGATTTCGCTATTGCGATGTAGCCGACGATATGGATGTCGGGGCTAGTCGAGAGTGACGCAAGGACGCCAATGACGCCTTGAATGACAGCGATCCAAATTGTCTTTGAGAGATACCAAGGTTTGCGAGGCATGTAGTTGAGACAGATAAAGCTCACGCGACCTTTTTTGCAGGCCAGAACGATTTGAGAGCGTCGAGGATGCGTATCGTCGCGCCTTTGCGCGTGATGTCCACGGCATAGGTGTTCGTGAAGTAGGGCGTCGGGTTGAAGGAATTGTTCGCGTCGTTGTGATCGACAAGAACGTATCCGTCGTCTTCACCAGGGCGAGTGAAGCGAGGAGAATCGGATGTCCCCTTCTGAACGCGGCGGAGTTGAATGTGCGTGTGCGGGCCGGTCGAGAATCCCGTGTTGTCGGCGATCGCGAGGACGGTGCCGAGGAGGGCTTCATCGCCGAGCGCGACGAGAGGCTGTTCGAGATGGAGGAAGTCGGCCATCACGTAGGCGATCACACCGTCGTCGAAGTGGTATTCGTCCTTCGAAAGGAGAGAAACGAACACGCCTCCGCCATTCGGCTGCCAGAGTCCGTTGTCTTTCGTGGCGACGTAGTTGATGGTGCCGGGGAAAGGAGCACGGATCAGTTTGTCAGCGCCGAGCGCAACATCGTTGCCGTTGTGTCGGGAGAAGCCGAACTGCTGGTAGGCCGGGTTGAGCACTCCCCAGGCTTGGGTTTGGAGCCACGGCTTTACGGGATAAGGGAATTCAAAACGCAGGGTGGGCATTGGTTTCAGGGTAGCTCTTGCGGGGAAAGGCGCAAGCAGAGAGGTGTGGATAGAGGGGAGTGCGATGGCAAAAGGTCGGGATTATAAGGATCAGCATTTCGTGCCGAGCAGTTATACGGCGGCTTGGTGTGATCCGGACACGCCAGAGAAGATGACGCCGTACGTCTGGGTGTTCCCCGCACGAAGTCGAGACGGAAGGCGTAAGGCCCCGGATAACATCTTCTCGGAGACCGACTTCTATACGGTTATCGAGAGCGACGGGACACGGAATGTGCAGATCGAAAACAGTCTCTCCGCCCTGGAATCAAGGTTTGCAGTCATCAGGCGGAAGCTGGCGCGTCAAGAAGAGATCTCCTCTGTAAAGGAACATCTCGATTTACTGACATTCGTCGCGGCGATGTCTGCCCGCACGCGAGCCCAGCGGGATCATCATCAAAAGCAGTTCGGCAAGGTGAAGAGGCTGATGGATTCGATGATCGACCAGTACGAGCGGTCAACGCCGGAGCAGCGGAGGGCACTCCTCAGCCATCCGGCAAACCAGGTTTCTGAGGATTGCGAGCCGGCCGGGTCATATGACGACGTGGTTGCAATGGTCGAAAATCCAATGCGCTTCACACTCGGCGCGACAATCGAAGCGATGCTGCCGATTCTTTTGAAGATGAACCTCGCAGTGATAGAGACGGATGATCCGATCGGATTCGTGACCTCGGATGATCCGTGCGTGCTGATCGATCGGGAGGCGCACAAGGTACCGCCGTTCTTTCGCGGGAACCCTGGTCTGCTCAAACCGACGGTGGAGCTCAGCCTGCCGCTCTCGCCTTCTCAAATGATGATTTTTTCGTGGGTGCAGGGCATGCAGGGCTACCTCAAGACTGACCAGCGCGGGGTTGACGAACTGAATCGGCGTACGATCGCCTGGGCGCACGAGGAGTATGTGGTAAGCCGCAATGAGACCCGAGACGCATGGTTTGAGGTGCGTCCTGAACCGGAAGATTCGTGGGAGAAGGAACGGGCGCGGAAGAAAGCGTCAGGGGTAGTAGCCGAGGCTCTTGCCGATAAGGAAGCAAGCGACGTAGTAGACGATAAGGCCGACGATTAGTTTTGTTCCGAAGTTCGTGCTCATTTCTTCTTGGTTTTGTAGAGCGGGGCGCCCTTTATGATGTCGAGAGTGGAGTTCTTCGGCTTGGCCGGTTGTGGCACGAGCTGGCCCTTCTTCTTGCCGCTTGTCACCTGGCGCATGCCATCCGGCACGACGTGACGAGGCCGGGTGCCGCCCAGAAGCGTCGTGATGTACTCCTTCTCCGAGTACTGCTTGTTCGGATCGCGGAGCATTTGAACGAGGTTGGTGACGCTGAACGGTACGGGGCCGGATTCGCCGGCGATGTTGAAGATTTCGCGGCCTGTTCCTGCAACTACGCCGGAGCCCTTCGGAACGATGGTCTGGCCGAGGTAGTTGCGGTTCGTTGCTACCTGGACGCCGGTGCGGATGAGCGCGTTCGATTTGCCGAGCAAGGATTGCGCGAAGCCGCCGATTGCGCCGTAGTCGCGGATGTTGTTGATGAGCGTTACCGCGTCGCTGGGGGCACCGGCGAAGAAGAGGTTCTGGTAGACATCCTTGCCGTTCTTGTCTTTGCCGAGATAGACGTTGGTCAGGTCTTTGGATCGCTTCCCGGACATGAGGATGCTGGTGAGCTGCGAGGCCACCACGCCGGTGATGGCTGAGCGAATCCAGAACGCGCGGGCAGCCTTCCCTCCCGGTCCTCCCTCGAATGCCCCTTTGAGGTTGAACCAGTTCGAGAAGGTCCAGTCGGGAGCGAGGAGGCCGAACCGGAGAAGCGACTGCGTCATCTTGTTGATGCCGAGTGCTTCCCAATTCAGCCCGCCGTAGGTTGCGTTGATCTCCTTCGCGAATGCGCGCTGCGCGGTGTAGTGCTCGGCGGGTGAGGCGTTCGGATGGTCGGCGATCCACTTCGCATCTTTGAGGGCGAAGTCGGTGACCTTCATCTTCCGCTGCACGATGTCGAAGGTGAGCTTCGAAATGCCGGCCGTGAGATGGTCGAGCTGCTTGATGCCGGGGAAGCCGCGGATGATGTCGATGCGTGACGGGATCGAAGAGGGCTTGAGTTCACGGTACGCCTCGATGGAGCGGCCGAGGAGCGGCGTCGTGCCGCCGGCCTTGATGAACCCGCGCTCGGTGTCGAGGAAGGCGGGAGATTTCATGTCTGAGGCGTAGGTCTTCACGAGCCCCGTGACGCCTTCGTTGCCGAGTGCGGTGAGATTCATCGCCTTGAGGTGGAAGACGGAGAGCGAGAGTTCGACGGCTTTCAGATAGCCTTGGTAATACTTGGTCGATTTGAAACCGGGGATGCGGTCTGTGTAGTCGGGATCGGTGATCGGACGGAGGGCATCGACCACTTTCTCGGGTGCGAATAGGGACTGGTGCGCTATCGCGGCTTCGCCGTCCTTGCCGACGAAGGCATGCTGATTCTGGAAGAGCCGGGACTCGGGCGCGATGGGCTTCCAGTCGGCGGGGATGCCTTCAGAGCCATGCGAGCCCCACTTCGCGACGCCGGAGTCCTTCAGATGCTCGACGAGGGTGCGAGTCGCTGCGGCGGTGGCGTGCTTGTCTCCATAAATCGTGAGGGCGTCGAGGGCGTTCAGCGTGCGCGGCTCAACGCCGCTTGCGATGGCGTGGAGGACGGTCGGATACGCGCGTTCTTTCGAGAAGGGTGTGTTTCGGCCGATTTTGTAGGTGCGGAGCGAGCCACCCTTTGAGACCACTTTTCCGGCGTCTTCTTTCGGCTGTAAGAGGTGCGAGATGTATTCGTCGTTACTGATCTTCGAATCGAGGAAGCCGAGCTTCTTTCCCTCGTCTAGATGCTTCGTGAAGTAGTCCGTCATCGCGGCGTCGGCCGCTTTCATGTTCGGAGTCGGGTTCTCCGCGAGATCGATAATTGGCTTTAAGGTCTGCACCCGCGCGACGGCGGCAGCGCGTTCACCGGGAGGAACGTTCTCGTAGGACTCGTGGGTGCCGTCGGCGAACTTCTGCAGCTCGCCCGGCTTGTTCTTGAAGTCACGCATGAGCGTGAGTGCTTCCTGTTCCTGCGGGGAGAGAGCCTTCGCGAGCTGGTCGCGGAGCTGGTTCGTCTCGGCGACGCGCGAATCGCGTTCGCCGGTGAAGAAAGTGCGGAGCGCTTCGCCGTACTTCGTCGCTTCGTGACCTTCTTTCGCTTTCGCGAGAGCCTCCTTGACGCTATCGGCGAAGGCTTCGGGGTTCACGAAACCGGCGCGCTCTTCGGTTGAAGGGACTTTCACTTCGGGGATGGGCTTGCCCGGCATCTCTACGGGTGCGGGTGAGGAGCCTTCCGATGGCGTGAGCTTCGATTCTTCGACGACAGTTTCCGCGTGCTTCACGAGCTGCGCGGCTTCGGTCGGTCCTACCTTCTCCGCGAGACTCCTTTCGACAGCATCGACGCCTTTGCCGAGCGCGATCTGACCGACGAGTGCAGAGAAGTCACGGACGCCGGGTTCGAGCTTCTTCGCGGT
>Ga0247666_1000429_pt1 | contig 10947 bp, 14 predicted proteins | sample CNK07_metaG_FD_183025 | JGI IMG/M metagenome (GOLD analysis project Ga0247666, IMG submission 183025) | Soil microbial communities from Purdue University Martell Research Forest, Indiana, United States - CNK07 | ecosystem: Environmental > Terrestrial > Soil > Temperate forest > Bulk soil...
CGCACAAACAGCTTTACCTTGGCGGGCAAGTCCGCGAGCAAATCGAAGAAGGCTCCCGCCGTGGTTTCATCGTTCGGGGACTCCTTGCCACGGAAGAAGGGATTCGCAGTATCGAGCACAACCACATCGGCTTTCCCTTCCCTAAGCCACTCGTTGAGCAGAGCGAACTTCTGTTGCAAATCCGTGGCTCGGTGAAACTGTTTTAGCTGCGCTTCGTTGGCAAAGTAGATTCCCTCTGGTGGAGTCTCGTTCGCGTACATCTTGACGAGGCGGCTTCCGAGCGCAGTTTCGTGCATCTCCGTTTCAAGGAAATAGACTCTACGTGGTTTCGGCACTGACCAGACACCTAGAAACGGCTTGCCCGTTGCAAGCGATTCGGCAAGTTGCAGAGTAAAAATGGTTTTGAAAACTTCCGGTGCACCGTGGAGTCCGGCGATTTCCTTCTCATGTAGCAAGCCCGCAACAACAGGCTTCGGCGGCGAATGCTTTGCGCGGTGGATCAGGTCTGCGATTCCAGAGGGCTCGTAGCCGAGGGCGGGCTCAAAGGCTTCTTCGGGAGTTTCGGGAGGAGTTTCAACCGCAGGTTCAACTACTTCGGCGGGCGTAGATTCAACGGCGGTAACGGCGGTCATACTGTTCTATTTGAGTTCCTTTCGAGGTCTGGAATTTGGCCTCATACAGCCGGGTTTTCGTTTGCGCGATGGCAGCCGCAAACTCACGGGCGGGAATGGTTGCGCCTCCTGTGTATTCCCGCACGGCATTGCTGGCCTGCCCATCACGGTCATCGAACGCGAAAATAATGCGACTTCCGATGGGTTGGAGATTGTTAAGGGGGATGCCGCGAGCAATCAGGTAGGCGGCCTGGTAGAGATCACTTTCGAGATGGTCTGTTTGAGTCATGCTGGTTCGTTGCTTTCGGTTGGTGTACCTGTCCTGCCCCCGGTTTCAAAATTCCACGTCCAGGATGCCCTTCGATTCCAGCGAGGTGATGAGATTTTTGCGGTTTTGTGGCGAGAGATTGATGCTCTTGCTGGCTTCTGTACCGGCAAAAATGGTTTCCTCTGTCAGGCCGGATGGCCGGGGCGATTCCCGCTGGCTCGATGTTGACTCTAGGCCGGACTGAGCCGGACTCTGGCTGAGCTTGTAGGTGAGGCTGTACAGAGGGGCAAGGTAATTCTGCAAATTAGGATTGTTTTCTGCCGCTGTTATCGCGTCGGCAAGCACGGGCTCCTCCCTGAGCACAGCTTGCATCTGAGGCATCCGCTCCTTAAAGTCAGCGTGTTTACTGGCGACTTCCTCTATTGCGTGTTGAACGCCTGCTGTTGTTTGGGCTGAGTATTGGGCGATGGCCGAGAGACTTCTCGTCACCTCGTCCCGAACATCGGCGCGTGTCAGTTGAGGCTCCGTCTCAAATAAATTATTGAATTCATTGTTGTAATCGTCTGGCATTGTTTCCTTTCCGTTTGTGGATTTAGAATTGGCGCGAGTCTCTGCGAGCTTCCGGGTCGTTCTTGTGGGGAGTGGGCCGCTGGATTTGAGGACTAGGCGAGAGGCGCTACGCCTTTTGCGTTGGCTGGTGGGGCAGCAGCAGGCAACCCACTTCCGTGGACTGCCAGCACTTCTTCGGCAGGGACAAAGGTTCGCCTGCCAACCTTGACCGTGCGAATGCGCCCGGCCCTGATGTGGCGTTCGAGTGTCTTTTGAGAAATGCCGCAATGAATCGCGGCTTCTCCCAAGGTGAGGAGCCCGGTCAGACTACTTAGCATTTTGGGGAGGTTTCCTTTCTTTGGTGGGATTCGGAGGAAGTACCTCTGAGGGACGCGAGAGACGCCCCTTATTCGTGATTCGGACAAGCATTTGTGGGGACTAATGGGGTTAAGAGGACGTACTGCTGAGGGACATCTTGTACACCATATAATACGTGATTCGGACAAGCATTTACCTACTGCTTTTCCAACTTTTTTCTTTCCTCCACCTTTCCTCCGCTGCTTTCTTACCCCTGCACCTGCTGCAAACAGGGATGTAAGTTGGGCCAGATGGCCAGCGAATCGCGGTCCTGAGAGTTAGACGCTGTCCGCAACCGGGAGTTTGACAGGCATAACCAAATTCTTTCAGCTTGGCTTCCCACGCTGCATCCGACACTAGCTCTTTTCTGCTCTCTACATAGCTATCCGCCGCACGCTTGGCCCGCTTGTACTCGGCTGCCTTTTCCCTGTTGTTCTTCCGCCATCGGGCAGACACCTCTTTTCCTTTCTCGCTGCGATACTGGTCATAGACTTCCTCACAATACCCGGTGGTGCCGTCCGCATAGTCAACGTAGCGTCCGCATGCCCGACGCGCCGAAGAAATGGCGCTCAGAATCTTGCGTTGTTCTTCGGGCGATTTGCCTTCAAGTGATTTCTCACTCCTCGTTGGCGCATCCAAAACAGACCGATCTCCGCAACACCCTTTACAGGTGTAGCGGCAGTTGGGTGCGGGAGGTTCTTTGGCGGGCAGACGCTGACGCTTCCTGCAACCTCGGCACATTACTTCGAGCAATTCAGGTCGTCGGGAGAATTCCGCAAGGACAACTTCTCGGAATTTTGGGTTGGCCGCAAGCCGGGCCAGTTCCGCACCCGTAAGGGTTTGTAGGCCCGGGGGGCGTTTAAGTGAGGCAGGTTCTTCGGATATTCCGTTCATTGCGTTTCTGTTCCGTGCACGGGAGTTTGAGCAGGAGGTCGGCTCCGGTCTGAAAAATTAGGAGACTGCCGTGCTCTTTTGAATTGCGACGCCACACCCGCTACAGCGGCTCCGAATTTCACTTTCGGCAGTGTCGGATGCCAAAGCCGCCTAGAGGCGTCCGCAGGGTTCAGTAACGGGTGCGACTCCGCAATGTAAGTTGCTTAAAGTGGACGATTCGGGAAGGATGCCTTTAACGGCGCCCCTCGTCCAGGGGCATAGGGCTTTGAGTTCCCTACTTTCTAGGATGCAAGTACAAGCGAGGGAGTTACACACTCCTTATCAATCCATTACCATCAAGCCACTTTAGCGGCAGTCAGGAGGAGAACATTGGCGAGGTGTCACTGGTTGCGTTGCCTTTTTCGTTGGAAGCTGTGCGCGACAATGCCCGAAAGAGCACGATCAGGGAGGGACGGCAGGCACTTAGAATCAATCACTTAGAGATCAAAGGCGCGATTACGAATCGGCTGCTCTACCACTGAGCTACCTCGGCCCGACTAAACGATCATAGCATTCGGAGAAAAAACATGTCGAGCGCACAAGTAGCAGAGACGCACGCTATGAAAAATCGGGCAATTGGCCCGCGGGTTGAGCGCCAGCGAGTTTGATCGGCTTATTGTGAAGGCGGCTGTTGGTTCCCCGCCGGGTTCTTTTGGAAATCTTTCTTTTGTTCTTGAAGCCCCTGCAATTCCTTCTTCGTATCGGCAAGAATTTGCTTGTGCTGTTCAATCAGCTTCTGGATATGTTCCTTCTGCTCGGGAGGCGCTTGCTCGAGTTCGCCCTGCATTCTGGCGAGGTACTCTTCCTGGCCCTGGATGTCCTTCTTTTCCCACTCCATCTTAAAGTCGGCGTCTTCTGTCGATTTGGCGTGAGCGAGCGGTGGCGTCTTGGTCGGCTGTTGCGAAGTCGCATGCGGCTTTTCCGCAGCAGTCTGAGTCGACGCGGAGGCGTTGGCGGCCGACGTGGACGTGGACTGCCGGTCTTTGGCTTCAACGTAATTGTCGGCCGGTGTGCGAACGGTGGACAGGTTGTCTTCCGTCCAAACCTTGTGCGGTTTGGAAGCCGGTTTCTGGCTCTGCGAAGCGGCCGCGTTCTTCTTTTGCGGTTCGCTCTGGGCGTAAGCCGTGGCAGAAAAACCAATCAGAATGGTGGATGCAACCGCTGCCCTCAGAAGTGAACGATTCTTCATGCGAAGCTCCATTTATAAGGTCCTTACTGCTTAATTTCGCGGAAAGACAGAACCTGGTAGGTCGGCGGTTGCTGAACTTTGTTGATCCAGCAGCTGTTGTAGTAAATTCCGTTGCCGCCGCCGCCCGAGATATCGAAGTTTGTCGTTCCGTACGAAGAGAGTTGATTGCCGGAGGCGTCTCTGGTGGTTGCCACGAAGACGGCGCCGTCAAACTCGCCGTTGCCGCCGCCCTGGCCGTCGAAGGTGGTGGTGCCGTCTCCCACGACCAAAATGATTCCATTCCAGCCGGAGTTACCGTGGTAGTGGAAGTTGCCGGTGACGACGAGAATGCCGTATCCGGTATTTGGACCGAGGTCGAAGCTGCCGTCGACGTAAACGACTTTCGGATTGGTTGCGGACATGTCGGTCGGCCAGCCTGCACCGCCATAGTTATAGACCGTGCCGCTGTTGTTGTAGCCCGGAGGGTTGGGAGGATTGGGAAGGACGGCGTCCGCGTTCTGTTGAACTGTCTGCAGCATTTGGTCGAGACTGTCTGTCGTTGTAAGCGCGCCGGTTTGCGTGACCGGGGCAACGCTGGGCGTGCCGCCCGTGCCGACGTAGTGGTCAGGGCGAGGCAGGCTATCGATGACGTACTGCTGGTTCGTCTGCGTGGCTACGGCGCCAGACAATCCAGTACTGACACCAATTGCGGGCACTGTGGGCGCAGTATTGCTGCACCCAGAGACCGTTGGAGCTGAACCCGAACCGTCCTGGCCGTTTACGTAGTAGGGATTCGAGTTCGCTCCCGAGAAATTTCCGATGGGGCCGGTCATCGTCAGCGCAGCCTGGAAGTTAAGGTTGTACTGCGCAGGCGCAACCACGTATTGCAGGATTTTCTGGCTGCCGTTGGGATTAACGGCGAGGGCGGTGACTTCATACGCCTGCTTTTGCGTTGACGTAGGCGCGGGAACCGAGCCCACAACTGGCGGAACAACCAAAGCTGCCGGGAGCAGGGACGAATCGAAGTAGAGCGGGACAGACGCATTCGACGCAGCCAATCCAGTGTTGTCGACGTTCACCTGAAGCGAACTTTTGGTCGCCGCGTTGATGCGTACCCACTTGTAAAGCGGACCGTTCGTATTAGCCGCCCAGACCGAGTTGATAAAAGTCTTCGTCGGCGTGACAGACGGGAATTCGCTGGCATATTGGTTGTCCGGATAGGTGGTCATGACGTTTCCGGTCGTTTCGCCGATGCCGGGATTGACGATGTAAACGACTTGATTGGTGGGTAGATAGGCGCCGTTAAGAGGGGACGAAGTGGCGATGGTGTTCGGGTTGGTGGGCAATAGCCGGCCTCGCGCTTCCTCGATGCCAGCAACGGCAGCGTAATAACCGTTCGTGGTCGAGCGATAGTTAGCGGCGAGCGAAGTTTCCGTTCCAGCGGAAAGGACCAGAGCCATCGCAATGGCGGCGATCAGAAGCATGGTGAAGAGAGCGATCAACAAGGCGACTCCCGATTGCGGGTTCTTATTACGAAGTTTGCGCGAAGATTTCATATGGGTGTCCTTTGCTCCGTTACTTATTGGGATTCAAGCGATGACCGCGACCGTTAAGCTCGACCAGGCGCAGAACATTGTTTTGCATGTCACGCTGAGGCGTCTGGACGATCAAGGTGACCTGCACATCTCGAACGTTGCAGGGTGAGCTGACTGCGCCTGTGCAACCGGATCCAACCACCGCGTTGTCCAGCGTGTAGTTGAAAATGGGAACCGGATTGGCGCCCGGAAACATATTGGGATAAGTGGCCTGAATCTGGCCTATTTGCGCGGCCGATGCATTGTTCATGACATTCTGAACATACGGATACATCACACCGGCGGCCGATGTAGCGGTGGCGGGATCGGCACCAGCCACTTTGTTGGTGACACCGCGCCAGAGAGTTGTTCCCTGTAGCTGGTAGCGAACCCACTTCACCGTGCCTGAGCCGTCGTAATCTTCTTCAAAGATGATGTCGTACGGGCCGGGTGTCGTGCAGGTGCCACCGATTGTGCAGGGAGTCAAAGGGTAGGTCGGGCTCCAGGCCACAGGCGACTGGGCATAACTCGTAACGACCGGCAAAACCGAAAAATGGTTCGCCGGGGGATAGCCTGCGTCATTGATGTCGCGCACGATTTGATCTAGCCCCAGGCGCGCTTCCTGAAAAGTGTCGCGAACCTGCGAGTCGGTCTGACTCTTCTTCTGAGTCATGGTGAGAAGCTGAAACATCGTTCCGGAAATCAAGACGAAGACGAGCACTGACACGAGCATTTCCAGAAGGGTGAACCCTGACTGTTTTTTGTCGATCTGCGCGAAATTCATTTTTGCACCATGGTGTCGAGATTCACTGGATAAAACGGCACATTGCCGCCAAGCTTGCGGGCGCCAACGATGAACCGCTTTCCCGAGCCGTTTGAGAACGAATAGACCGCCCAGCGGAGGTCGTAGCGCGCACCGGATGGATCGTTCGGGTCGGCCCAAGTAAAGCTGTAGCCGGCTACGGCCCCTTGCGAAAAGTCAATGACCTGCCGATTGTCGTTGGACGTGGCGACCGGGCTGCCGACAAAGGATCCCGTCGTTCCCGAGTTTCCAAGGGTGCAGACGTTCCCGAGGGTGTCGGTATAAACAAAGGAAGAAAGCGGTTGTCCAACGAACTGATTGAGTTCGTTTTGAGCGAGGACTGTTGCGGTGGAATCATCGCGATTCGCTGAATTCAGGAACACCGACGTTGCCACCAGCTGCGCGACAGCAAGAAGTCCGACGAGCATGATCAGCGTTGCAACGGCCGTCTCGATAAGAGTGAATCCGTGTTGACCGCGGCGTGATTTTTTTAGGTTCAATCGCTTCATAGTATTCCCCACCTTCATTATTCGAGCAGACGCCAAGTGCCGGAAGTGTCGCCAGTCCAGATCTGCATCGAGCCGGACGGCAGGAGCACTACCGCGCGATAGCCGAGAGCAGGCATCGCCGAGTTAGTGACATACGAGACGTATACTGATGCCGGGGTTACAGCGCCCCGCGCGTCGAAGGTGTAAGTCCCCGCAGTCGTCGAAACCGGGACGAGCGTTACGTTGGTGCCGATTGCCGCCGCAAGGGTCGTGATTCCAGGCACGGAACCCGACGCCACGAGGTTTACGTTGCCAGAAAGGACGGTTTGCGATTCCGCCGAATCCGCCACGCTATTACCGTCCGTATCGGCCCAGATCGTTGTGGATGTCGATGAACCCGCAATCCGGCAGGTGACCGAAGTATTCCGGCGGATGGCCTGAAATCGGGTGAGCTTCAGGATGTCGGCCACTTTCGTGGCGCCGTTAGTGAGCTCACTGGTGCGGAGCATTCTGATGAAATTGGGCAAAGCGATAACCGACGTGACGAGAATAAGGAACATCACGACGAGCAACTCGACGATGCTGAACCCGCGGGCCGACGCACGCCGTTTTGTGTCCGACTTCTTCTTAAAGGTTTTCAGCATACTTCTCCCAATCCAGGGGCCATGCACAACGAATGTCGCATGGCAGAATCTCAACTAGTCGGTTAGGAGAGGGCAACTGGCACGCCAGACTCCTTCTCTTTGTATAATATTGATTCTAATGTAGTTATCTGTGGACCGCGTCGGGCCCCGCTTTTTCAGGGCGGGCGGGTTGGGTGAAAAGGTTACAAATCAGGGGTTTGAAGCCTTACCGCGAAAAGGGATACATGGCCCAACCGATGGCTATGCCGACGAGCATGAACAGCAAGAAGGACCATGCGGCGTAGCGGATGCGGTCCGCGGGGCGACGGCGTCCAAGCGTGCCAAAGGCGAGTGAAATAATCAGCGCGAAGAGCAGCATCGACTGAAGGTGAGTGAATGGAACATGCACCACGGGCGGGGGCGCCGGCACGTCAGGCCTTCCGTCCACGCGCGGCTTCGTAGGCGTGCAGCGCTGCGAGGAGATTCAGCACGCCGGCGGTGGCAATGAAGCGCGTGCCGTAATCGCCCGTTGAATGCGAAACATCGGGACCAGCGGATTCCGCGGCGCGCGCCAAGAAATAGAAACTTCCCGAGCCGAGATCGGCGAAATAGCCAAGGGTGGCGAAAGCGTCTTCGCCGCGCGAGGCGAAAACATTTCCCCGCATGCCCGCTCCGAGGATAACAAGCGCGCCGACGGCAAGAAAGACGGCGAGCGCGCGACCCCACATTTTTTGCACCGCGTGGCCTAGGCCAGGTATGGCCCAGCCAGCGACACAAATCGCCAATGCTAGTAACTCGCGGCCCTCTTCGCTCGGTGCGGCAACGGGAGAAGGCAGGGGCTCCGGTTGCGACGCGTCTTTGACGGGTTCATCCATAAGATCGGCAGGATCAGGCGAGCAGCGCCAGAAGCTCTTTCTGAATCGCGCCGGTGACGCGCGCTTCTTTTTCGCCGACATAGACATTCACTTCGCTGCGAATGCCGAATTCCGGAAGGTAGATGCCCGGTTCGATGGAAGTACAGGTTCCTGGAATCAGGTGGCGAACGTCGTGCGTTTCAATTCCATCCATGTTAGCGCCGTTGCCGTGAACCGAAGCGCCGATGTTGTGCCCTGTGCGATGGAAGAAATATTTGCCGTAGCCGGCCTTTTCGATGACGCTGCGCGCGGCTTTGTCCACTTGCCAGCCTTGTAGCGGCTTCCCTTTTGCGATGGTGGTGAGAATCAAATCAACGGCTTTATCGCGAGCGTCACGCACGGCACGAAATACTTTCGTGATTTTCTCCGGCGGCTTGGCGCCCAGATAGCCAACCCATGTGATGTCGTAGTAGACGCTGCCGGGAATGTTTTGTTTGGCCCACACGTCGAGCAACAAGAGGTCACCTTCTTTGATAGGCGTTGGGCGATCGGCGGAAGGGCCGTAATGTGGATCGCTAGCGTGAGCGTTGACGGCGATGTCGGGGCCTTCCTCGGTCGCGAGCCCGGCAGCGGCGAATTGCTGCAAAATCCACTCCTTCAGGCCGTGCTCCGTCTGCGGCTTGCCTTTCAGAACGCCGCCTGCGGCGAGTTGGAACGCTTCGGCGACGATGCGGTCGACGTGTTTGGCAGCGTAAAGGTGCGATTCGAGTTGCTCGGGCGACCAGACGGCATCATATTTCTGAACGAGATCGGCCGAGCTGACGACTTTGGCGCCCGTGGAACGAACAAGTTCGATCGTGCCGGCATCCACCATCGCCACGTAGGGAATCTCGTTCTTTGGCGAGTATTGCATCGCGATCTTTTTCGCGCGCCCAATAAGTTTCTTCAAATTGCCGCGTAACTCTTCTTGCGCGGAATAGTAAAGAGTTTCGCCGGGGACGGCCGCGAGAGACTCCGTTTCAATCTTGTGGACCAGCTTTTTCGGCGTGCCTTTGGCGGGAACGAAATAAAACCAGCGACGCGTCCGCATGCCCGGAGGAAGTTGAAGCACGCGTTGTGCGATAGGATCGCGGCCGCGGAAATCGTAAAAAAGCCAGCCGTCGAGTCCGGCGGCGCGCAAATCGCTCTGCATTTCTGACAAATTGAAAGACATAATCCTCAGTTCCCTGGCGTCAGGCTTCGAAGTGCAGCAGCGCTTCGACTTGCTCGCGCGTGACGCCCTCGATAACAACACGCTTTGTTCTACTGTGATCGCCGCTGAGGATTCTAACAGCCGACTTGGGCCTTTTCAAAAGGGCCGCAAGAAATTCGCAAAGAGCTTCATTCGCGCGATTTTCGACTGCGGGCGCGGTAAGCCGGATTCTCAGGGCACCTTCGACTACGCCGGTGATTTCGTCGCGGCTGGCGCGGGGCTGAACGCGGACACAAAAGGTGACCGTGCGGGCCGCAGAGTTTTCCGATATCTCGATGTTCGACGAAGGATTCATCATGCGCCTAGTTACTGCGGCACATCGCGCGCTCCGAAAAGCGCAGTACCAACGCGGACTTCGGTCGCGCCTTCGGCGATGGCCGACGCAAAGTCATGCGACATGCCCATCGAGAGCACCGGCAGGTCGTGATGCAATTGCGCTTGCAGCTTGTCGCGCAGTTCGCGCAATTTACTGAAATACGGCCGCACCTTTTCGAGGTTTTCGAAATAGGGCGGGATACACATCAATCCGGCAAAGTGCAGATTGCGCAGTTGCAGCATGCGCTCCGCCAGTGCGGGGAGATCTGAACTCGCAGCCCCGCTTTTCGACTCTTCCCCGGCGATGTGCACTTCAATCAACACGCGCAGCTTTTCCGTTGGCATGGACTCTCCACGAGCGCGATTTAACCTTTCGGCTAATGCGATGCTATCCACGGAATCAATGCTGTGAAACAAGCCGGCGGCGCGGGCGGCCTTGTTGGACTGCAGATGACCGATAAGATGCCAGCGGCCGGACAGGCCTGCAATTTCGCCGCGTTTCGCTTCCCACTCTTGCACGCGATTTTCGCCGAAATGAATTACGCCCGCGTTGAACGCCTCGCAAATGTCGGCGGCAGGACGGGTCTTCGAAACGCCGATCAGCGTAATCTCGTCTTCGCGCCGACCGACCGCCTCCGCCGCGCGCGCAATGCGTTCTCGAACGCGCCGCACGTTTTCTTGAATGACGTTGATACTCATCATGAATTTTTTATCGTAGCACGCCAACCGAACCAGCCAGCATGCGGGCCTGATTGCGGCGGCGAACCGGTGCGGTTAGACTGTCGAACAGACGATTCGACACTGTATGACACTTCGCGGGAAACTGATCGCAATTGAAGGCATCGACGGCAGCGGGAAGAACACGCAAATGCGTCTGCTCGAGCAAGAACTGACGTCGCGCGGGTTTGCTGTCTATTCCACGGGGTTTCCGCAATACGAGTCGTGGTTCGGCCGGATGGTCGGGCAATTTCTGAACGGGGATTTAGGACCACTCGAAAAAGTGGATCCGCATTTTTCCGCATTACTCTATGCCGGGGACCGGTTCGAGGCGAAGTCTAAAATCGTGACTTCGCTGAGCCGGGGAGTAATCGTGCTCGCAGATCGGTATGTTGCGTCGAACCTTGCACACCAGACAGCTCGAGTGCCAGCGGAG
>Ga0247666_1000432_pt1 | contig 10925 bp, 15 predicted proteins | sample CNK07_metaG_FD_183025 | JGI IMG/M metagenome (GOLD analysis project Ga0247666, IMG submission 183025) | Soil microbial communities from Purdue University Martell Research Forest, Indiana, United States - CNK07 | ecosystem: Environmental > Terrestrial > Soil > Temperate forest > Bulk soil...
GCGTGTGTTCGATGCCTTGAAGCGTGAACGTCAGAGGCGCGTTTGTGGCAGTCTCTTCGTCCACTTCGACCGCAGCCACTTGCGGAGATTGCGGGACGGCAACTGTGTCGTCGAACGGACCGAACCACTCCTCGAGACGGACGCCCGCTTGCCGAAGACCCGGCAGTTGCTCCATGAACTTGACGAACTCAATCAGATCACCGCCTTTCTTGTCGGTGTTGCGAGCTGCGACACATGAAGCCGAGTGGCACGCCCAGCCCCAGCCCTTGCTGCCGTGCGTCACCTTGAACGTGTCTCTCTCTTTCGAGGTGTGCTGCGGGAGCGGACATTTGCCTGTCCACGAATGCTGATTCGCCGCGCGGAGTTGCACGTCGTACCGCTTCAAAACGTCTAAGAGCGATACGCGCTCTTTGATGCGCCGGAAATCCGGCCTGCGCTCGTCCATGACCTCTCTCCTTTCGTTGTGAGTTGCTGATTTCAGACTAGCGCCCACAGTGGAAAGAGAAAGGCCGGCATTGTGCAGAACGCTCTACAAGCGCTCAATGCACCGTCTTGACTATACGGAGCTATATACGCCGGACCGTACAGGGACGCGCGAAATATCGCGCGGACGAGGTTCCGCGAAAAACGCGGAAATACAAGGCTTAGCAGCCTGACTGGTTCGCCACCCGGTGCCCCGACTATCGTCGGGTACCTTTCCCTCGTCTCCTAGCGGAGCCGCCCGTGCTCATTGAGCCCGGCTCCACTTTCGCTATCGCTACCGTGTCGAGCAAAGGTACCCGACGCTGTCGCGCCGGGTTAACCACCCGTCGTTCCGCTGACCGCTACAGGCACCGGGTGGCGGACTGGTTCACTGGTGAAAGGGCGGCACCTGCCCCTTCCCAAATGCGCGACGCTGGAGTTTTCACCAGTACCAGGACCACCCGGCGCCTTCCGCTCTTGCTTCTCGACGGGCAGATTCACCGGCGCTGATAACGGGTGTTGTACACGTACTATCGCTCGTGCAGCCGGATTAGGCAGGGCTTATGGGGAAAGGATTCAGTTTTAGTTACTGTCTTCCTTGTTTTTGGAAGATGATAATTAAAAAATGTGAGAGAAGAGGGATGCTCGCGCCGCTCGGCCTACCGGCAACGCGACGCTCGCTCTGTAATGGCCTAGGCAACTCTCTGTAATGCCTAGGCAACGGGGCAGGATACCTAGGCACGTCGGCAATTGCCGCACTCAGTTGCCGGATCGCGTCGCTGTCTCTCAAGGCTAGCGTCCGGTCAAGGAATTGCTCGCCGGGCTTCAAGGCGCTCCGGCCGTTGACCCCCGGCTCCGCTCCTCCTTGACTTCGGCCGCTCTCGCCTGAGCGCAGCGAACGCTGCACCGGCCACCAGTCCGGCCGGCAAATCAACGTACTAAGCGATGCGAAGATCGCAACCGACTCAGCGGAGGTTTGTCGCAGAATTCATGACGCCGGAGGGTGTGATGGCAGGCGACTTCTATGGCGAAACCGATGTCGCAGCAAAGCGCCGGGCCAAGACCTACGCCGAGGCGAAAGGATGGACCTTCATGTCGATCCGATCAGCGTTTGATTCGGCCGTGCTGGTACGACGGCCGCGAGAATTTTTTGCCGCATGAGCTTGTTCCGGTTAGATGAGCAGATCGCCGTCTGAGGCAGACGGGAACGGCGGGCAGTTCGATTCTGTCGGGATCATTGAACGTCAGCGGGAAAGTGGAGGTGAAAATGCCAACTTCTGAAGTGACTTCCCGTACGCATAAGTCGAATCACCGGCGTCCAACCGTACTTCGCAAAGCCGCAGTGATAACCGCTCTAATGCTGACGTTCATGACCGCTGGCCGCACGCCGTCTTCCTGAGATTACGATCTGATTCCCTTCGGATTTTCGAGCCGCCTTCGGGCGGCTTTCTTTTGTGCTCCGGGGAGCCCATCGCTTCCCACCCTCGACATCGGCGCCCCGGCTTCGTTAGCCTGTGCCAGAATTCCGGAACGAGGGTAGATCGATGCGACGACTGCTGGTTGTCACGCTGGGTATGTTTCTCACCGCCGCCGGCGTGTGGTTCAGCTTCAGATCGGGTCAGAAGCAAGCGGCATCCGAAGCGGCTGAGCGCATGCGGCTAGAGCGAAAGGCCTTCGAGGCCGGTTATAGCGCGACGACTCAGAGCGAGACCTTGAGCCCGCACCTGCGGCGTGTCCTAGCGGCTATCCAAGAGCTGCGTATGACGGAGGCATCGTTGGATCGACAACGAGCCGAGCTAGTGAGACGCGAGCACGACGCGGTGGCGGAGCTAGCCGGGCATGGAATTTCCCACTCAGCTGGAGCGGGCCCTGTATATGCTGCGCAACTCCAACAGATTGAGTTGCTCCGGAGTCAAATTGCTGAATCCGAGAGAAAGATTCTCGAACTCAGAAAAAACATCCGCGCCGAGCAGATGGCAGACTCGGGGACTAAGTCATCCCGGGAAGAATTAACCGAACTGCGGAAACCTCCTGACCCTCGTCGGATCACCCTCGCGGCGATCCTGACGGGCTGCGTGTATTACCTCGCGATGGTCATCGGAATTTTTGTCAGTTCCGCATATGAGGGGCTCGATCGAATGAAGCACTCGGCACGGGTATCCTTCAGACGCCTCGTCGCGCTGGCAACAACGGTAGGTTCCTGGCAGGGTCTACTTGTGTCGCCGTTCGTTTTTGCGATCGTTCGCGGCGTGATTCCCGCCGAGGGCATTAGCTTCGCTATTGTGCTCTTCGCTTTTCAAAACGGCTTCTTTTGGCGCTCGACTATGCACCGTTTGTCGCGTTCCCGAAGTGTCGCGCCCGAGGCAGCAGTCGCTTAGGTGTCGGTCAGCTATCCACTAGACAAATCCCGTCCGCTTGGTACGGTGAAGTTATGCCGAACCTCAGCTCTTTTAAGAGCAAAGAAGAGCGGAATGACTGGTACCGCGCCTACCGCAAGACCCACGCCCGTAAACTGAGGAAGTATTGGCGCGAATACCGCCGCCGAAGGCGGGCCGCACGCCCTGTGCATAACTAGCCGATTGACAAGTTATGCACGCTTGGTAAGGTGAAGATGCTCCCTGACAGATGACGGTGTGGTGAGGCGTGAGCGCTGCAAGGAAGAAAGCTCGCCTCGGTCGTCCTGCGGCCCAGAAAACACCACCCTGCCGCCGTCACTGATCGGAGTTGAAAACTGAGATGACGCGGGTGCGGGACATGTTCTCGCTTGCCTTGCGAGTGTCGGGGCGGTTGGAGGACTTTGCCGAATACTTGAATAAGGCAGCCCGCCTCCTGCTGGGACGTTGGTCCAACTGACCGCCCCTGTCCGCTCAACGGTCCTGCGGTTCCGTCCCCCCGCGTCAGCTCTTGCCTTGCAATGAAAGGCCGAACCTAATTCACCAATCATCACCTCATGACATGGCAACCAATAAAGTTAGCTGGAGCTGCGACCTTTGCGGCCGGCCTTTTGAAACCCGCGAGCCCGTTCGTAGCGATATTGCAATACATGCTGGTCTTCTTTCTCGCGTGTTCGGTGACGTTTGCGGCGATTGCGTCGCTATCGTCCTCGGACTGATCGAGAAGCGGTTCCCTGCGGCGGTGGTATCGCCCACCTCATGAGCGACCTCCCCGAATTTGAAAGCATGGAGAGACTCTGCTACCGCTGCGACAGAATCATAGGGCTCGATTGCGATTGCCCGGAACCTCTCTTCCAAGACCCTCAGAAGCAAGCCAGCGCAGAAGAGGATGCGAGAGAGGCCGAGAGAGACGAAGGTATTTTTTCCGAACCAGTTTCAAATTAACCAGTCGAATAAAAATCGTTTCAATTCCCGAGGGCCGTAGGAGTGAAAGCTCCTCTCCGCCTCCGAAGAGGGTCCCGGCAAGTTTCGCGAAACGATTCTTGCCCCCTCGGGAATCACTCACTCACATGCAGCAAAGACAAATCAAGTTCAGGGCGTGGGACAAGGACGGCAACCTTGTTCCGAATGCCATCACGTTCAGCACTACGCCGCGAGGCTTCGTCTGGCCGGATACCCCACACGTCGGGATGAAGGCTTATGAACAGTTCACTGGCCTCCTCGACAAGAACGGCAAGGAGGTTTACGAAGGGGACATAGTGCGTGTGGCCCTCTCCAACGGCAACGTGAGAGAAGAGACAGTCGAGTGGAACGCAGATAACGCTCAATACGATGTTTTCTGCTCGGACTGCGGGCATTGTTCGTACATTGACGGGCACCCCGCCCGCTCCTGCGAAGTCATCGGCAACATCCACGAAAACCCCGACCTCATCGAGTCGGGTGCGACCACTCAGGAGGCATGAAGACCTACGAAAAGAAATCCACGCTGGACCCGAAGCTCTTCCGCGTCGTGGACATCTACGGCGAATGGGAGCACTACTTCGACGAGGAGTCTGGCCGCTACCTCCGGGGCGTCTCATCCATCCTTCACCGCGGCTACGCCAAGGGATTCGGCTTCTACCGGGCAATGCAGAACCTCTCGGCCGAGGAATGGGAACGCCGCCTCAAAGCCGGAGGAGAGCGCGGCACAGCACTCCACGAATTCGTACGCGCCATCCTCGACGGCAACGCTTTCGATCGTCACCTGAAGATCGCTGTGGACCATGGCGATGCGTTCCGCGAGCTCACGATCGACGAGTACCTCTCGGCGCTCGCTTGGGCGCGATTCTGGACTCTGCATGACCCGCTTCTTGTCGCCCACGAGCGGCCGGTGAAGAACCTCCGCGAGGGCTACGCCGGCACCTTCGACGTGATCCTGATTCTCCGCAAGAAGTGCGGCGATCGGTACTGCAAGTGCGCCGCCTTCCTCGGGAAGCTCGGCCTCTGGGATTTGAAGACCGGACCAGGAATCTACGACGACCACGGTCCGCAGATAGCCGCTTATGCCAACGGTGACCTCACGCCCATCATCGGCGATCGCCACATCGAGTACACGGCGATTCTCAATCTGAATGCGAACACGGATCGCGGATGGAAAACTGAGTTCTACGACGAGGTAGCGACCGAGCGGCACTGGCAGGAGTTCCTCTCCGCGAAGTGCATCGACGACGCGACCTACCGACACTTCAACGCTGAGAAAGAAATCTACGACATCCCCGAGACCCTGAACATCACCGTTGAACGGGAAGCAGCACCCGCCGGAGCGCCGGAACCCGAGAAAGCGAAGGCGAAGAAGCGCCGCACGAAAAAGGTCACGAAGTCATCCAAGAAAGCGGCATGAACCCCTCCCTCGCCACCTGGAAAGAAGACCTCCACAACCTCTACGCCACGAACGGCATGAACCCGTCCGAGACGCAGCTGCGGCAGTTCGTCGCCGGTCTCCTCTCCCAAGCCTTGGAAGGCAAGAGCACGAAGGCGACTTGGTATCGGCTGAGTCCCGGCCATGTCCGAGCGCTCGTGAAACTGCACCAGGCGATCCTTCACTACGGCCGCAACTCGATTCACATCCGAAACGAGATGGCCGACACCACGGCACCCTTCGCCCTCACCAAGGATGAGTGGACGAACTTCTCCTACCTGCGCCACTTCGGTCTCGCCCACCACGCCGACCGGGAGAACCCGCGAAGCGGGAAATAGCTCATAACAACGCTCGGTGCGCAGTTCCTCAAAGGCGAGAAGGTCGTCCCGGTGCGGAAGCTCATCCTGAACGGCAACATCATCAAGAGCGACGACGCTCACCCGGTTCACGTGAACGACTTCCACGGCAAGGTGCCGGACTATCCGAAGAGCTTCGAATACGCGCTTGTGCCGCTCGATAGCACCAGCACACCGGCTCTCTTTTCCGAATCCGTTTCAAAGGTCGGCCAGCGAATCATCTAGTCGAAAAATCACTCATCCAAAACATCCAATGAATTCATTTCCAGACATCAAGAAAGGCGCCGCAATGTTCGGCGGAGGCAATAGCGATTTCTACAAGTTCGAAGAAGGCGACAACCGCGTTCGCATTCTCGCCATCGCCGACGAACCGATCGCGAAGCACTTCGTCGCCAAGAAGGGCGTGACCTGCGTCGGCATCGAGAACGGCTGCCCCCTCCACGGCGAGAACGCGCCGATGGACGAGAAGAGCGGCAAGCCGCGCTCTCCGTCGATCAAGTACATGGCCTACATCGTGGACCGCGAGGAGCCGAACAACATCCGTCTCGCCGATCTCCCGTACAGTCTCATGAAACAGCTCTCGGACCTCAAGAACGATCCTGATTGGTCCTTCGACGAGCTGCCGATGCCTTACTCCGTCACGGTGAAGTACAACCCGGACGCCGCCGGCACCGATATGTACAAGCTCATTCCCTCACCGACGCGCGTCCCCGTCTCAGCCGAGATCATCGAAAAGCTATCGCACATGAAGGCCCTCGACGAGATCGTGCATGCGGTTCGCGATAAGGCAGCAGCAGACATGGACTTGCATATCGCAAGCGAGCCCCCCGTCATCAAGCTCCTTGACGAAACGCCTGAAGACCTCGACGCCGAGATGCGTAGACAAGACGCGAAGCGTGAGGCGCCGATGACCGACGACGTTCCTTTCTAAGCAACATTCACCACGGGCCGGTATCGGCCGGCCCTCCCATTCAAGAAAACATGGTCAAACTGGCTTTAGGCAAGGCTCTGGAACAGCGGAAGGCAACGTGCAACTTCTGCGGCGAAAACAACAAGGACTGCGTTCGAGGGTCTGTTCCTCTCGAAGCGACGCGATACACGTTCGTTGAGCAGCTTCACGTACCTAAGGACTCCCGCCTTGTGTTCCCGTTCCTTCGCGAAAATTTCTACCGCTATACGGAGTATGACCTTATCCCGAAGTACGAAGAGAGCGGGAAGGTGACGGACGACGCCGACATCTGCGTGGATTGCATTCGGCAGCTTGCATCGCTCATTAGAAAATGAGGTTAACCCTTCCTGGTCGCGTTCCCTCGAAGAAGAACTCAAAACGATGGCTCATGCGCGGCGGCCGAACGTACCTCGTTCCCTCCGCCGCGTTCGAGTCCTGGCACGAGGAGATGATGCTTCGCATTCGGCCTCACCGGCCGAAGACGCCGATCCCCTCCGCATCAGTCGCGATCCGTTTCTTCGCAGACTCCCGCCGCCGCTTCGATCTCTCGAACGCAGCCGAGAGCGTGATGGACCTCCTCGTGGATGCGGGGATCCTCGCGGATGACTCAGCCTTTAACGTCGGCGATCTCCACCTGAAGTTAGGGGGCGTGGAGCCGAACAATGCACGCGCCGAAGTGCAAATCGAGGCGCTTTAGTTTCCGAAAGTGCCGTTCACCAAATTGTTTCTTGCCTTCCCGAAGGCCCGGGCGCATCTTCTCGCGCCGCGTACGGGACTAGAAGGTTTTTTTTGAAGAGCCAGCGAAGGCAAAATTACTTTTTGGCAACATCGCCGCTTTTTTAGAGAGGCCCTGCTTCGCCACGTAGACCTGCCACAGCCCCGCGAGCGCGGCGATCATACTGACGGCGAGTTCGGGCGAAAGATGCACGCTGGAATTATAGCGCTGTCGTCAAACAAATCATTCCCATACCCTACGACGCCCCCACGTTCATCGGCCCCATCACCCTGAACTCCGGCGCGCTGGCGAGCGCGAAGTCGAACTCGAAGACGTGTACCTTCGGCCAGCCGCCGACGAGCTTGACATGAACGCCGGCGACGTTCGTTTCGAGAGTTTTCCAACGAAGATCGTTCCAGCTATCCGAACTCTCTCTTCGATCGTCCGGCACGGCGATCCCTACCTTATCGGGACCATCGTCTATCTTGCGGACGCCGACCACGAGCGTATGCGTGTCGCCAGGAGAAAAGGACGCCCAGTTGTACTCCTCCTCCAGCCAGCATCCGGCATCGACGTTCAGAACGACCTTACCGAGAGACTGGAAACGGAGGTGAGCCTTCGTCGTTTCCATCTCGCCGACTTGCCGTCCCCTGATCGCATCGTTGCGGATGCAGATCACAGCCGCGACAATATCGCTGTTCGGGTCTTCGACCAGCCTGCCTTCCGCTAAAGTCACGTGCCGAAGAGAGGTTTCCACCACGACGAGGTTCGGCGCAGCGTCGAGTGCAGTCTGAGCAGCGGCCGGTGTCCTCCGCTCGGCCGCCGGAGCGACAGCCGGCGCTGCCCGTTCCGACACTGGCGGATGCTCGCGCGCCCGCTTCGTCTCTTTCTCGTCGTCGTCCTCGCCCTGGAGCAGGAACGCAAGGTAGAGAAAGCCGAGCAGGATGCAGACCAGCACCACTCTGGGATCGCCCGCGTACTTCAATATCAAGCGCACCACCGGCCGGTGCATGAACTCCATGACAAAGTCGATCGCTTCGAGGACGTGGACGATCTCGTAGACCGTACCGACTCCGATCACGACGACGGCGACGATCGCCTTCCATCCCTTCAGCTTCCGCAGCTTTTTCTTGTTCACCGCTTCACCTGGCCGGAAGGTAACACCATCGCCAATCCCCGGAACGACAATTCGCGCCCTGTTCAGGGCTCCGGCTTCCACGTCGTAAGCTCACGGCGCAGCTCGGAGAGATCACCGGCCCACTCGCGCAGCTCCACCTTTCCGCCGCGGACTTCCTTCAGGACGGTTTGCGTGAAGAGACGAGCCTTGTGCAGCGTTGACCGAGCAAGCCAGAGGAAGCCGATGAAAGCGCAAGCCGCCAGGAGATACGGGTGGCTCTCGGCAAGAGAGGTAAGAAATCCGACCAACAGTTCGCGCATGTAGCCGCTCCAGTCCCTCGGAAGAGGATTCGACGAGTAGAGCGGTTATTTGCGCACTAGGCGTGTTTTAACCGTGCAATCATTGGTAACGAGGTTCCGAGACGCGACGCGCGACAAGGTTTTTTCGCTACCGATTCGCCTGGTTACTCGCTACCCAGGCTGCGTTAAAAAGCGCTCGCGATTTTGTTCCAGTAGGTCTGATCCGGTAGGCTGTTAAGGTAGATGGTCGAGTCATCGTCATCGGGCTTAGCCCGAGCGACATCTAGCCATCAGTCCCGTCGCCAGTCCGGTCGCCAGTCCGGTTATGTACGCCAGCGCATTTTCCAACGCGCCACCTTGGGCACACCATTCCATCTTGACGTTTTTGGTGGTGTTCTACGCTGAAAGCAATGCCATGGAGTACCTTCCCGCGCCCGATCCCGAACGGTTCCTGCCTTGGAAGATCGGCGAACGTGTTTTACCGCAGCCGCCGGACCTTCCGACCATCTTCCTCGGCCCCGGCTTCGAACCAATGACCCTCTTCGATTTCCCCATCTCCATCCCGCCAGCAGTTCCCATCATCGAGATCGTCGAACAACCACCAACCACTCCTCCCATGTCCCGCAAGTTCCACCGCTCCCAACAAATCCACAAAGCCGCCGTCGATGTCCTGAAGCACTCCCTCCGGCCGAAGCCTCGCTACCTGCCCGGCATCATCTGGCGTCCGCTCCTTTGGGTCGCGTTAAGAATCTGTTTCGGATGATGACCAAGCCCAAGAAGCTCTTCATCGTTCGCAAGTACGTCATGGCCGAAAACGCTGCGCAAGCTTGCAAGCTCGAAAAGAACCATCCCGCAGATGACGTGTGGCTCGACGATGACTGGAAGAAGTCGCAGCCGAACGCCGGCGCGAATGTCATGGGCTTCGTTCCGCGAGCCAAATCCAAGAAGCAACGTCGTAACCATGGCTAAGCGCGGCCGACAAGGGGAAGGCGGCGGCAGACCTACCAAGTTCGCTTCTGCCTACACTGAGCAACTCATTGCCTTCTTTTCGATCGAGCCTTACAAGAAAGAGCTCGCCGAATACTCTCGTGAGTACTACAAGGACGGGGAGCTGAAGAAGGAGAGCGAGAAGTATCGGCTCACGCCGAACATGCTGCCAACGCTCTTGCAGTTCGCGAAGAAGATCGGCGTTGATTACACCACTCTTTACCGTTGGGCTACCAAAGGCGAAGCGGATGACGGCAGTGTGTCACCGGAACTTCTAAAGTTTTGCAATGCCTATAAGGAGGCAAAAGAACTTCAGAAAGAGTTTCTCATCTCCATCGGTCTCGTCGGAGCTGCTCCGCCGGCAAGCTTCATCTTCGTTTCAAAGAACGTGACTGATATGCGTGACAAGCAGGAGGTTGACCACACGACCGGCGGAGCGAAACTCCCCGGCGTGATCAACATCGTCGCTCCGAGCGTCTCTTTGCCCTCGGATGCCCAAGGAACTGACATTTCAACCGTCGCCTAAGCAGTACGAGGCTTGGCAGATTCTTACCGACAAGACCACCACCGAGCTTGGCTACGGCGGTGCTGCTCACGGCGGCAAGAGCCGGCTTGGTTGCGAATGGCTCACCATCTCTGCGATTGCCTACCCGGAGACCACATGGCTCCTCGGCCGCAAGGAACTGATCAATCTCAAGAGAACGACGCTCCTCACGCTCTTCGAGGTATTTGCACGATACGAGCTGAGGCCGGGAGTTCACTACACCTACAACCAGCAGCTCAACACGATCACGTTCTCGAATCAGAGCGTCATCTTCCTGTTCGACTTGAGCTATCAGCCCTCGGACCCACTCTGCACGCGCCTCGGGGGCCTCGAACTGACAGGCGCATTCATCGACGAGTCGAACGAAGTGCCCTTCGCCGCGATCGATGTGCTGAAGACCCGCATCGGCCGCAAGAACAACGACAAGTACGGGCTCCTGCCGAAGCTCCTCGAAGGCTTCAACCCAGACAAGGGCCACGTCTACCAGCGTTACTTCAAGCCGTGGCGAGATCGCACGCTGCCGGTGAACCGAAGGTTCATTCGAGCGCTGCCGCAGGACAACCCCGCGACCTCGGAGCAATACCTGAATCAGCTCAGGGGCGCCGACAAAGTCACGAAGGAGCGGCTGCTCTTCGGCAACTTTGAGTACGACGACGATCCGAACGCGCTCATGGCCTACGACGCGATCCTCGACCTCTTCACGAA
>Ga0247666_1000442_pt1 | contig 10805 bp, 7 predicted proteins | sample CNK07_metaG_FD_183025 | JGI IMG/M metagenome (GOLD analysis project Ga0247666, IMG submission 183025) | Soil microbial communities from Purdue University Martell Research Forest, Indiana, United States - CNK07 | ecosystem: Environmental > Terrestrial > Soil > Temperate forest > Bulk soil | place...
GTCCTCGTCCTCGAGCGCACGACACGCGAGTGCCAGGAGGACCCTCACCCGGGCGGCCTCGTACGGCGCCGCCAGCTCCTGCCAGCCCTGCAACGCCTTCCTCAGCGTGACGAGCGCAGCATCCGCATCGCCGGCTGCCAGCTCGACAGAGCCCTGCACACAGGACGTGATCGCGTCCAGCATCGGGCTCGGGAAGCGCGAACAGATTTCCGCCAGCTCGCCGGCAGCGGTGCGTGCCTGGTCGTAGTCGCCCAGGGCCACCAGGGTCTCGGCATAGGCGGGCAGCAACCGGGAGCGCTCGAGGGGCTCGCGCGTCTCGGCGAGCGTGCGGCGCAGCGACGCGGCGGCGGCCTGAGCGTCCCCCTCGGCCAGCCGCAGCAGCGCGAGGCCGGGCTGCGGCTGCCGGCCGAGCCCGTTCGCATCTCGGTACGCGGCGTCGGCCGCGGCGAATTCCCCCTGCCGGCGCAGCACCTCCGCCTGCTGATACGCGGCCTGGCCGGCGGCTCGCTGGTTCATCGCTCGCTCGCACCGCTCCCGGGCCCGCCGCGCCTCCTCGAGCGCTTCCGGCCACTCTCCGTGCAGCTGGAACAGCTCCGCCCGATGGGAAAGACAGCGTCCGGTGAACGCCACGAGGTCGGGCTGGCCGGCCCACCAGTCGGCGAGCGCAGACGTCCATTCGCGAGCCCGCCGAACCTCGTACGCCTCCTCGCAGCCCGCGATCGCAGCGCAGTAGACGATCCCCGTCACCACCGGCGACAACTCGCTACCGAGCGCGGCCAGCATCGACTCGTCCAGGAGCCGGAAACCTTCGTCCGAGCGCCCGAGCCTGATCAGGGCGATGCCCTGCACGTGCGCGCCGAGTGCGAACAGGTCGCGGTCGCCGAAGCGCTCTCCGATCGCAGCCGCCTCGCCCGCACCTTCCGCGACGAGCGCGTAGTCGCCGGCCGCCTCGTGCCGCAGGGCGAGCGGCAAGAGAACGTAGCCGCGCTCAGGGCAGTCGCCCTCCGCGCGGTCGACCAGCCGCTGGGCCCGGGCGAACCAGCCGCCGGCCTTGCCCACCTCTCCCAGCATCGCGAGCGTGACGCCGAGATGTACCGCCGCACGCACCGCCGGCCCGGACTCGTCGGCGGAGACGTAGCTGTGATGGGCACGCTCGAGCGTCGCGAGGTACTCCTCGACGAGCCCGAGCATGTACGCGGCGACCGCCAGGGACTCGAGATCCTCTGCCGCGAGGGTGTCGGCGGCGTCCGCCGACGAGAGCGACTCGTATGCCGTCGACCAGGCATGCTGCGCGTACGCGGCGCGTCCGTGCTCGAGATCGGAGTCCGCGCCCACGAGAGGAGGCTAGACCCCCCATCGAGCTCGTGTAGCGTTTTCGGGCCATGCAGATTCGGCGCGATCCGGCAGCGCCGCTCGCGGGGCGGGTGACGAGCTACTACGGCTTCGAGCTGGCGACGCCGGAGCCGGTGCGCCAGCGCGAGGGCCCGGGCGTCGATGTCGTCGTCATCTTCACGTTTGAGGAGTACTGGCTGATCGACGGCGTGCGACACACGTCCTTCGTCGGAGGGCTCCACGAGCGCCAGGTGACGACCGAGCACCCGGGCCGCTCGCTGGGGATGCAGGTCAATCTCGATCCCCTCGCCGCGCGCGCCCTCGTCGGGGCGCCGCTCCACGAGCTCGCGCACCGGACGGTGCCGCTCGAGCAGATTCTGGACGCGCCGTTCCTCGTCGAGCGCCTCGCCGAGGCCGACTGGGACACCCGCTTCGCGTTGCTCGACGAGACGCTCGCGCCCCGGCTGGCCGACGCCCACCCCTCTCGCGAGGTCTCCTGGGCGTGGGAGCGGCTGCGTGCGACGCACGGTCGGGTCCCGATCGGCGCGCTCACGGCCGAGCTCGGCTGGAGCCGCAAGCGGATCGTCGCCCGCTTCCGCGACGAGATCGGGCTGCCGCCGAAAGCGGTCGCCCGGCTCCTCCGCTTCGAGCGCGCGCGGGAGCTCGCCGGGACGATGCCGTGGGGCGAGCTCGCCTTCGAGTGCGGCTTCTCGGACCAGTCGCACCTGACCGCCGAGTTCCGCCGAATGACCGGACGAACGCCGGGAACATTTCTCCAAGACACGGCGGCGCAGGCGGCCTAGCCTGCGCCGCATGGAACAGACAGTCACTCCATATCTGCTGTACGAGGACGGCGCGGCTGCGATCGAGTTCCTCACGAAGGCGTTCGGCTTCCGTGAGGAGATGCGGACGACCGGGAACGCCGGCGGCATGCACGCTGAGCTCGAGGTCGCTCCCAACGGGGGCCGGGTCTACCTCGGCCGGCGGTCGTCCGGTTTTCGCAACCCGGCCGTGGTCGGCAAGACCTCGCTCGTGTACGTGATCGTCGACGACGTCGACGGCCATTACGCACGCGCGAAGGCGGCAGGCGCTCAGATCATCGATGAGCCCAAGGACCAGTCCTACGGGTACCGGCATTACGGCTGCGCCGACCCCCAGGGCCACGAGTGGTGGTTCGCACAGCCGATCACGGAGGCGGCGTCAGGTGCCTGACGTCGTCCCGTTCCTCGGCTACGAGGACCCCGGCGCGGCTGCCGACTGGCTCGTGCGCGCCTTCGGGTTCGAGGAGGTCGAGCGGATCGAGGAGGACGGCGAGGTCGGGCACGTCACGCTGCGCTGCGGCGACGGCCTCGTCTTCCTCGGCAGTCCCGCCGGCTACGTCAACCCGCTCCACCTGCGCGAGCAGAGCGAAGCGGTGGCAGGGATGTACGACGTCCCGTGGATCGTCGACGGCGTCTGGGTCGCGGTCGACGACCTCGAGGCGCGCACCGAGCAGGCGCGCGCCACCGGTGCGCACATCCTCACCGAACCGGAGGAAACGCCTCACGGCAGGCAGTGCCGGATCGAGGATCCCGCAGGCCACCGCTGGATGCTGCAGGAGCGGCCGCCAGGTGGCTAGACGGCAGACCTGGGGGTAGCCCCAGGTCGAGACGCCGGGTCGCGCCATGGTGCCGCGACGCCGGCGCGAGCAGCCTGAGGTCGTGAACTGCAACACGACCGGGAGGCCGAGATGAACCTCGCAGCCCGCGCGGGCCGGTGGAGCGCCGCGCACTGGAAGACGGCCACCTTCGGGTGGCTTGCATTCGTCGTCGCCGCAGTCGTCCTCGGATCGCTGCACGGCACGATCAGTCAGACGGACGCCGAGCAGACGAACGGCCAGGCCGCCCGAGCCGAGCAGATGCTCGCCGCCGCTCACGTCAAGAGCGTCGCGAGCGAGAACGTGCTTGTCCGCTCGCGGACGGTCACCGCCTCCTCGCCGGCGTTCCGGCGCACGGTGAACGACGTGCGCACGACGCTCGCCGGGACTCCGAACGTGCGCAATGTCCACCTCGGCGCAGTGTCGAAGGACGGCCGCCTCCGGCTCGTCGGCTTCGACATCGCAGGTGACGCGGACACCGCCGACGCGCGAGTCCAGCCGGCGCTGGACGCGGCCGGCAGGCTCGCGCAAGCACACCCCGGCTACACGATCGCCGAGGTCGGCGACGCGAGCATCTCGAAGGCGATGAACGGCGTCGTCTCGGGCGGCCTCTCACACGCCGAGCGACTCTCGCTGCCGATCACGTTCGCGATCCTGCTGCTCGCGTTCGGCGCGTTTCTCGCCGCCGGGATCCCCGTCGTGCTCGCGTTCACCGCGGTGCTCGCGGCGCTCGGGCTCACGCATCTCTCGAGCTCGTTCGTCCACGAGGCCTCCCCGACCGCGAGCGTGATCCTGCTCATGGGGATGGCCGTGGGCGTCGACTACTCGCTCTTCTATCTGAAGCGCGAGCGCGAGGAGCGCGTCGGCGGCGCAAGCCGCGAGGACGCGCTCCAGCGGGCGGCGGCCACGTCGGGCCGCGCCGTGCTCGTCTCGGGCCTCACGGTGATGACCGCGGCCGGCGGCCTGATCCTCGCCGGCAACAGTGTCTTCACCTCGCTCGGACTCGGGACGATCCTCGTCGTGCTCGCCGCGGTGCTCGGCTCGCTGACCGTGCTCCCGGCGTTGCTCTCGAAGCTCGGCGACCGGGTCGAGTGGGGACGGCTGCGCTTCCTGCGCTCGAACCGCGAGTCGCGGCTCTGGCGGGCGGCGCTGCGTCCGGCCCTGCGCTACCCCAAGATCACCGTCGTCTGCACCGTCGCTCTGCTGCTGGCGATTGCCTCGCCGGCACTGCACATGCACACCCGCGACGACGGCGTCAGCGACGCGCCGCAGAACCTCCCCGTCGTCAAGGCGTACACACAGGTGACGAACGCGTTCGGCACGACGAGCGCGCCGGCCGTCGTGGTCGTCCACGCCGCGAACGTCGACGCGCCGCGCGTGCGGTCGGAGATCGCCGCCCTCAGACGTGCCGTGCACCGGCCCGTCAAGGAGATCCGCCACGCACACGACACGGTCGAGCTCGACGTCCCGCTCGCAGGCAACGGAGCGAACGCGGCCTCGCTGCACGCACTGCACACCCTGCGCTCGCAGACCATCCCGTCGACGATCGGCTCGGTGCCGGGCGTACAGGTCGCAGTCACCGGCGAGACGGCGGGAAGCGCCGACTTCACGTCGACGATCGACCGGCACATGCCGCTCGTCCTCGGCTTCGTCTTCCTCCTGACCCTGATGTTGCTGCTCCTCTGCTTCCGCTCGCTCGCCGTCGGGTTGACCGCGATCGCACTCAACACGCTCTCGGTCGCGGCCGCCTACGGCGCGATGACCTGGGTCTTCCAGGACGGCCACCTGCACGGCCTGCTGGGGTTCCGGTCCAGCGGAGCGATCGTGCCGTGGGTGCCGCTGTTCCTGTTCGCGGTGCTGTTCGGGCTCTCGATGGACTACCACGTGTTCATCGTCAGCCGGATCCGCGAGCTCGTCGACCGCGGCTACTCGACGCACGAAGCCGTCGACCGCGGGATCCGCTCGACCGCCTCGACGGTGACGAGCGCCGCGCTGGTCATGGTCGGCGTGTTCGCAGTCTTCGCCACGCTCGGGCTGCTCTCGCTCAAGCAGATGGGCTTCGGGCTCGCGATCGCGGTGCTGGTCGACGCGACCGTGATCCGGGCGCTGCTCCTGCCCGCCGTGATGACGCTCCTCGGCGAGCGCAACTGGTGGCTGCCACGTGCTCTCGACCGGCTCCCGCAGCTGAACCTCGCCGGCGAGGGCGCGTGGACGGGTCTACGACGATCATCGACCGAGTGGAGCCAACGATGACCATCCTTCGCCCGCTCTTCACGAGCGCTACATACAAATCCCTTCTCTTCCTGCTCGCCGCCCCGCTGATCGGCGGGGCCGCGCTCGGGGTGCTGATCGCGGGCTGGGCGGCCGCGAGCAGCTTCCTGATCGTCACGCCGCTCGTCGTCGCCGTGCTCGTCGGCTTTCGCGGCGCCGTCGGCCTCCTCGCGTGGTGCGATGCCGGGCTCGGCCGGGCTCTGCTCGGCGTCGACGTGCGGCCGCGCATCGGCTCGGGCGGGAACGGCTACTGGGGGCGCGGGAAGGCCGTCGTCGCCGATCGCTCGTTCTGGAAGCAGCAGGCGTATCTCGCGCTTCGCGCGACCGTCGGATTCGGAATGGCGATGGTCGAGCTCGCGCTCGTCGCCGCTGCCCTCGGGTCGATCACGTATCCGATCTGGTACCGCTGGGGCAAGGGCAACAAACTCCGCTTCGGGTCCTGGCACGTGGACCACTTCCCGCGCTCGCTCGTGCTCGTCCCCGCCGGGATCGTCGGGCTCGTGGTGGCCGCGTGGCTCGCCCGGCTCCTCGGTCGCGCGTGGGCGGGCATCATCCGTGGGTTGCTCGCAGACGGGACCAGAGAGAGCGTCGGGGCGAGCCGCCACGCCCGCCGACTCGCGCTCGGCATCCACGCGGGCGTCGCCGCCGGAATCGGCGCGCTGCTGCTCGTCATCTGGGCGCTGACCGGCCACGGCTACGTGTGGCCCGAGTGGGTGCTGCTGCCGCTCGCGCTCCAGCTGGCGTCGCACGCGTGGATCGAGCTCGTCGAGGACCGGCCGAGGCTGCGCCCCGGCGGGTCGCGCGCGATGTCGGTCCATCTCGGTCTCTCGGTCGCGCTCTTCGCGTTCCTCGCGCTCGTCTGGGCGGTCACGACGCGGGGCTACTTCTGGCCTGTGTGGCCCGCCCTCGGCCTCGCGATCGCGCTCGTGGTGCACGCGGCGATCGCGTGGGTGTCGCGCGGCAACCGGCTCGCCCGCCGGGTGGACGTGCTCGAGGCGACGCGGGCCGGGGCCGTCGACGTGCAGGATTCCGAGCTGCGCCGCATCGAACGTGACCTGCACGACGGAGCACAGGCACGGCTCGTCGCGCTCGGCATGAACATCGGGCTGGCCGAGCAGCAGCTCGACAAGGACCCCAAGAAGGCGCACGAGCACCTCGCGGAGGCGCGGAAGGCGGCAAGCGCCGCGTTGCAGGAGCTCCGCGACCTCGCGCGCGGAATCCATCCACCGATTCTGGCCGACCGCGGGCTCGACGCAGCGATTCGGGCCCTTGCGGCTCATGCCGCCGTCCCGGTCTCGGTCGACGCCGAGCTCGCCGAGCGTCCGCCCGTCGCCGTCGAGACGGCCGCCTACTTCGTCGCCGCGGAAGGTCTCGCCAACGCGCTCAAGCACGCGCAGGCGTCGCGGATCAACATCGCCGTCCACGAGCGCGCCGGCGCAGTCGTCGTGCGGGTGCTCGACGACGGCCGCGGCGGAGTGTCCGAGGCCGACGGCGGTCTGCACGGACTGCGGCAGCGCGTCGAGGCGCTGGACGGGACGTTGCGCATCGCAAGCCCCGGGGGCGGCCCGACGGTGCTCGAGGCGGTGCTTCCGTGCGAGCGGTGATCGCCGAGGATCTCGCGCTCCTGCTCGACGGGCTGACGCGGCTGCTGCGCGACAACGAGATCGAGGTCGTCGCCGCGGTCGGGGACGGCGACGCGCTCGTGCACGCCGTGCTCCGCGAGCGTCCGGACATCGCGATCGTCGACATCCGCATGCCGCCGACCTTCCGCGACGAAGGGCTGCGCGCCGCGCTCACGCTGCGCGAGCGCGTGCCCGAGACGGCCGTTCTCATCATCTCGCAGTACGTCGAGGGTACGTACGCGCGCGAGCTTCTCGCCGACGGTCGCGGCGGCGTCGGCTATCTGCTGAAAGACCGCGTGATGGACGTCGACGCCTTCGTCGAGGCCGTGCGACGCGTCGCGGACGGCGGGACCGCTCTCGATCCCGAGGTGGTCGCGCACTTCGTCGGCCATCGCGAGGACCGCCTCGCTGCGCTGACGCCGCGCGAGAACGAGGTGTTGGGGTTGATGGCGGAGGGCCGCTCGAACGCGAGCATCGCCGAGGCGCTCGTGTTGACGGTCGGCGCAGTCGAGAAGCACGTCGCCTCGATCCTCCAGAAGCTGCGCCTCCCTCCGTCCGACGAGACGCACCGCCGCGTGCTTGCCGTGCTCGCCTATCTCGACTCGGCGTAGGGTTGGTCCATGAAGCACGTCGTGATCCTCGGAGCCGGTTTCGGCGGGCTCGAGCTTGCGGGCCGGCTCTCCGACTCGGTCGCCGACGAGGTCCGCGTCACGCTCATCGACCAGAACGACTCGTTCACGTTCGGCTTCTCGAAGCTCGACATCCTCTTCGGCAAGGCCGAGGCGTCGGCGCTGCAGCTGCACTACCGCGAGATCGTGAAGCCGGGCGTCGAGTTCCGGCAGGAGCGGATCACCGCCATCGATCCCGCGACCCGGCACGTCACGACCGACGGCGGCTCCTACGACGCCGACGTCCTCGTCGTCGCGCTCGGCGCGGAGTACGACCTGGAAGCGGTCCCCGGCTTCGCGGAGGACGGCCTCGAGTACTACTCGATCGCCGGCGCCGAGCGGATGCGCGACGCCCTGCCCGAGTTCGACGGCGGCACGGTCCTGTTCGGCGTTTTCGCCCAGCCGTACAAGTGCCCGCCCGCGCCGTTCGAGGGCGCGTTCCTCCTCCACGACCAGCTCGTCGAGCGGGGAATCCGGCAGCAGACCGAGATCCGGATCATCGCGCCGATGTCCGCGCCGGTTCCCGTCACGCCGGAGGTCTCGCAGCGCTTCCTCGACGAGCTCGCGGCGCGCGACATCGAGTACATCGCGCAGCAGCGGGTCGTCGAGCTCGTCCCGTCCGCCAAGGAGGCCGTGCTCGAGAGCGGCGAGCGCTTCACCTACGACCTATTCGTCGGGATCCCGATCCACCGCGTGCCGGCCGTGGTCAGGGAGTCGGGCCTCGCCGAGAACGGCTGGGTCGCGGTCGACCGCGACAACCTCATGACGCCGTTCCCGGATGTGTACGCGGTGGGGGACGTCGTGGGCATCCCGATGGCGAAGGCGGGCGTGTTCGCGGAGAACGCGGCCGACCTCGTCGCCGACGACATCGTGGCTCGGCTCCACGGCGAGACGCTCGGGCGGCGCTACGAGGGCGAGGGGAATTGCTTCATCGAGTTCGGCAGCGGGCGCGTGGCGAAGATCCAGGCCAACTTCCTCGGCGGCCCGTCCCCCGTCGCGACGGTGGTCGGCCCGTCCGAGGAGCTCGCAGCCGAGAAGGAGGCGTTCGCCTCGACCCGGCGCGCGCGCTGGTTCGGCGCAGCTTCGGCGTAGTCATCATTCGTCCCGTGCGCGAGCTTCCCCAGGGCACGGTGACGCTGCTGTTCACCGACATCGAGGGCTCGACACGGCTGCTCCACACGCTCGGACCGGAGCGGTACGCGGAGGCGCTCGCCGAGCACCGGCGGATCGTGCGCGACGCAGCGGCGGCGCACGGCGGCGTCGAGGTCGACACCCAGGGCGACGCGTTCTTCATCGCGTTTCCCACACCCGCCGGAGCGGCGGCGGCCGCGCGGGTGGCCCGCGAGGGACTCGAGACAGGAGCGGTCCGCGTGCGCATGGGCCTGCACACCGGCACGCCGACCGCGACGGAGGAGGGCTACGTCGGCGAGGAGGTCCACCGCGGAGCGCGCATCGCGGCGCTCGCGCACGGCGACCAGATCCTCGTGTCGCCGGCCACGGCGGCGCTGCTCGATGCCGAGCCGCTCCGCGACCTCGGGCAGCACCGGCTCAAGGACTTCGCGGGCGCGGTCCGGATCTACCAGCTCGGCGAGCGGGAGTTCCCCCCGCTGCGCACGCCGGGGAGCGTCGATCTCCCCACGCCGGTCACGCCGTTTCTCGGCCGCGAGCAGGAGCTGTTCGACGCGGTCTCGCTGGTGTACGAGCGAGATCCGCGCGTCCTCACGATCGTCGGCCCCGGCGGCACGGGCAAGACGCGCTTCTCGATCGAGCTCGCGCGCCTGCTCGGCGACGACGCCGCAGGAGGAACGGTCTTCGTTCCGCTCGCACCGCTCCGCGATGCGGAGTTCGTCCTGCCGGCGGTTGCGGACCGCCTCGGGGCTTCCTCTCCCGAGCCCGCGGCGATCGCGGCCCGCGTCGGCGAGCTCCGTACCCACCTCGTCTGCGACAACCTCGAGCATCTGCTGCCGGGCGCCGCCCGTCCGCTGGCCGAGCTCGTGGCCGCCGTTCCCGCACTGAGACTGTTCGCGACGAGCCGCGAAGCGCTCCGGATCCAGGGCGAGGCCGAGCTCGATCTTCCTCCGCTCGCGCGGGACGAGGCGGTCGCCCTCTTCTGCGAGCGGGCCCGGGCCGTGCGCCCGGACGTCACCCCCACCGACGCCGTGGTGCAGCTCTGCGAGCGGCTCGACGGCCTGCCGCTCGCGCTCGAGCTCGCCGCCGCACGAACGAAGCTGCTCGCGCCGGAGGCACTCCTCGACCGCCTCGCCGACCGGCTCGACGCGCTGAAGGGAACCCGCGACGCCGAGGAGCGTCACATGACGCTCAGGGCGACCATCGCCTGGTCGTACGACCTGCTGGACGAGGCCGAGCAGGCGCTGTTCGCGAGCCTCGGCGTGTTCCGCGGCGGCTGCACGCTCGAGACCGCGGAGCTCGTCTGCGACGCAGACCTCGACCCGCTCGCCTCCCTGCTCGACAAGAGCCTGCTCCGCCGCCGCACCGGACGACTCGGCGAGGAGCGCTACTGGATGCTCGAGACCATCCGCGAGTTCGCGGTCGAGCGGCTCCGCGAGTCGGGACGCGAGCACGACCTGCGCCGGCGCCATGCCGAGCGGATGCTCCGGATCGCCCTCGACTCCCATCTCGGTGCGGGCGACACCGAGGGAAACATCGAGCTTGCCGTCGCGGAGCGCGACGATCTGCGCGCGGCTCTGGACTGGGCCGAGGCGAACGACGCGACCTTCGGTCTCGAGCTCGCGGTGGAGCTGCTGAACTTCTGGAACGTGGCAGGCCCGGATGAGGGCCTCGGGCGGATCCAGCGCCTGCTCGACGCCGCCGGAGCGATCCCACCGGAGTTGCGCGCGAAAGCGCTGCGTGTGTGCGCCGCGACCGCCGACCTCGCGGGGCACGACGAGCTCGCCGACGAGGCGGCCCACGAGAGCCGCGCTCTCTACACGCAGCTCGGCGACGACGAAGGCGTCGCGATGCTCGAGCACCTGATGGCGGTGGCCGCCTGGCGGCGAGAGGACTGGGACCGGATGCGAGAGCTGACGGAACACGCCCTCGCCCTCGCGCGCGACCGGTTCGGCTTCCTCGAGATCACGGGCTACTGGTTGTCGGGCCAGCTGGCACTGCACGACGGGGACACGGAAGCCGCGGTCGTCTTCACGCGGCGGAGCGCGGAGATGGCGCGCGAGGCGGGCTGGGCCTGGTGGGAGTCGGGTCAGCGGCACGAGCTGCTGATGCTTGCGCTGCGCCGCGGCGAGCTCGACGAGGCCGAGC
>Ga0247666_1000454_pt1 | contig 10595 bp, 10 predicted proteins | sample CNK07_metaG_FD_183025 | JGI IMG/M metagenome (GOLD analysis project Ga0247666, IMG submission 183025) | Soil microbial communities from Purdue University Martell Research Forest, Indiana, United States - CNK07 | ecosystem: Environmental > Terrestrial > Soil > Temperate forest > Bulk soil...
GGCGGCCATCAGGGCGGGCAGCCTCGTTTCGTACCGTCCCGTCCACCCGCGGTTGACGACGAGTGCCGAGAGCGCAGGCGACTCGTGGAGGTAGAAGTCCGGCTTCCAGCCGAGCCCGGTGCGGCGCGTGTCGAACCAGCTCTCGTCGCCGAGGATCCGGCCGCTCACGTGCTTGATCCCGGTTGCAGCCACCTGGCGCGCGAGCGAGTTCAGCTGGGCGAACGACAGCGCCGGGTCCCCGTAGCCCTTCAGCACGAGGTTCCCCTGCCACGTCACTCCGTCCTGCTGGCCGTCGCCGAGCACGTCGGTGTCGATCCGGAACGAGGGGCCGAGCGCGGTCAGGGCGGCATACGTCGTGGCGAGCTTCTCGTTCGAGGCCGGCCTGAGCGCGAGCAGCGGGTTGTGGACGAAGAGCTTGGCGCCGGTCTGCAGGTCGAGGACGATCGCGCCCGTGCGGCCGGGGCTGACGTGACGCGCGTGCAGCGCCCTCGCAAGGTGCGCCTGGAACTCGCTGCGAGATCCTGCCTGTGCGGCCGGGACGAGCAAGAACGCGACGATTGCCACGGCGGCTGCGGCGAGACGGAGAGGCACGGTCTTTCTATTTTTCAAGCGAGAAGCCAAACGTCAAGCTGGATGGGTCAGCCCGCTCCGGAAGATGGGCCGGGCGGCCCATTCCCGTTGGCCCTCTCCCGTTCGATAATCGGGGGTCATGCCGCTGCGGGACGAAATCACGGAGCTGCTCAGGATGCCCGAGGACGGTGTCGGGGCACCGAGCCTCGACATCATCGAGTCGACCCTGACCGACGGCTACGCCGAAGCGCTCGTGCTCGAGGCGGAGCGCACGCGGATCGAGCGGCGGCTCGGCGAAGTCGCGCGAGATGCGGGCAGGGAGGAGAACCTTCGGGAGTTCGCCCGGCTCGCAGAGTCGCTCGAGGCCGCCGACGGAGAGCTGGAGAGCCTCCGCTCGCTCCTCCGCAACCTTCAGGTGCGACGGCGCCTCGTGCGCAGCGCAAGCGCCTAGACGATCCCGCTGCGGACGGCGTAGACAGCCGCCTGGATGCGGTTGTCGATCTGGAGCTTCATCAGGATGTTCGAGATGTGGTTCTTCACCGTCTTCGGGCTGATGTGGAGCTCGGCCGCGATGACGGCGTTGTCCTTGCCGTTCGCGATCAGCTTCAGCACCTCGATCTCGCGCTCCGAGAGCTCCGCGCGGATCATCTCCTCGATCTCCGGCTGTGCGCTCGTGGCCCGGATCCGCTGCAGCACCTTCGCGGCGATGTGGGGAGAGATCAGGGCCTCGCCCCGAGCCGCCGCCCGGATGCCCGAGACGAGCTCCTGGATCGAGGCGTCCTTGAGGAGATAGCCGCAGGCGCCGGCGAGGATCGCGTCGGTGACGTCCGAGTCCTCGTCCGAGATCGTGAGCATCACGACCCGGGTGAGCGGCGCAACCTCCGCGATGTGGCGGGTCGCCTCGACGCCGCCCATCGCCGGCATGTTGAGGTCCATGACGACAACGTCGGGCGCGAGCTCGCTGACGTGCGCAACCGCCTCGGCGCCGGTGGCGGCTTCGCCGACGATCTCGAGCTGCTGCTCTTCGAGCAGGTTCCGCAGACCTGTGCGGAAGAGGTCGTGGTCGTCGACCAGCAGCACACGGAGTGGCTCCGTCTGCCGTTCCTCGGCCGTTTCCACCAGTTCCGTCACCGCGAATCCCCCCTCTCGCGGCCACAGTGTACCCGGGCGAAGAGCTGCGCTCTTCGCCCGGGGTGAGGAACTGCGCCAACGGGAGAGCGCGGTCTCCCGTTGGCTTCGTGCAATAGGGCTTTGCCTGGGTTTGCGCGGTTCAGACGCCTGTTCCGTCGCGGGCGAGCAGACTGCGCGTGCTCGCCCGCTGGTCCGCGGCGTCGTAACGTGCCGTTACGCCGCCGCCTCGACGCGAAAGAGGTTCAAGAGGCCTCCCGCCCAGCAGAGCATCCAAAGCGAGACAGCATGAAGCGGGCCGGAAACCGCGCTTTCCAGTTCGCGGAGTTTCGTATCCCAGCGAGCGAAGCGCCAGCTTCGCGAGCTAGTACAGCGTGATGGTGACGGTGCGCCGGCCCCAGGCCGCACACTGGGAGGGCGTCATCCAGAGGTCGATGATGTCGCCCTTGATCCCGCCGCCGACGTCTGCCGCGACGCCGTTGCCGTAGCCGGGGACGTACATCTTGGTGCCGAGCGGTATCACGGACGGGTCGACTGCGACGACGCCCGGGCCGACGGGCATACCGGTCGCGGTGCGGCCCGACAGGTCGTAGCAGGTGGCGCTCACGGTGAGCTGCCGCTTGCCTGTCGGCGCCGACGTCGTGGGCTGCTGCAGAGTCTGCGACTTCTGCTGAGCGGCCTGTGCCTGCGACTCGACGCTGCGTACCTGTTCCGCGCGAAGACGCTCCTGCGCCCGCAGGGAAGAGACATACGCGGCCCGGGACGCGGCGGCCGCCGTGAGCCTCTGCTCTGCCTGCCGGGCGGCGGCCAGCGAGCGGTCGAGCCGCCGCTTCTCCACCGCGAGCAGGTGTTGCGACCGGACCAGGCGGCGATGGGCCGCGGCCGTTGCGGCGACGATCTGGCGGCTCTGGTCGGCGGCGCGCGAAAGGTCGGCGAGCTGGTTGAGGCCGGTGCTGAGCGACTTCGCTCCGAGCACGACGGCCACCGGATCGACGTCGCCCTGCTCGTACAGGGCGCGGAGCTCGATGACCAGGCTGCGCCGGCTTGTCTTGAAGGAGGCCTCGTCAGCGGTCAGCTCGGTCTCGAGGGACGCCTGCCGCGCCCGAAGATCGGCCTCCTCAGTCTGGAGCGAGCCGAGTCGCGCGTGCCATGCCTGCAGCTGGGAGTCGAGCGCGTAGAGGCTGAGCAGGGCCTGATGGGTCCGCGTGTCGAGCTGTTGCACCGTGGCGTCGGAGCTGCTCGTCTGCGCGCTGCCTCCGGGGCTCGGAGCTGCAAGCGCGGCCGACGCCGTGAGCGTGAGCACAGCAGCGGCCAGGGCGCCGAACCGCACGGCGCGAGATCTCCTCCCCCGGAGCATGAAGGGCTGACCGTACTCGACCGGCGCCAGTCACTGCGGCAGCTGCGGCCGGGCGCTTCCGGCATCGTGGTGACGAATTGCAGCGTTTTCGTGACGGTTCTCCGGGCGAGCGTCCGGCAGGCTTGTTACCGTGCACCGCTTGTGACGGGCGGGAGGACGTCATTGCGCGTGCCGCGGCGGCTGGTTGCGCTGCCGGCACTACTGATCGGCCTGCTTTTTGCGGGCCTGCTCGGGGCCTCGGCACCGCGTGCACACGCGGACCAGGTCAGCGCGAAGCGCGCACAGGCACAGGGCGTCCTCGCGCAGCTGCAATCCCTCGATGCGAAGGCGCAGCGGGCGAACAGCGCCTACCAGGCGGCGACCCAGAAGCTCCGTATCGTGGAGCACGAGCTTCGGATCAACCACCAGGCGCTCGGCGTCGCTCGCGGCAACTTCGCTCGCACGCAGCACGCGCTTGCGAGACGGCTCGTCGCGCTCTACACCTCGCAGGACGAGCAGTCTTCGCTTGCCGTCATCCTCGGGGCCCGCAGTATCGACGACCTCATGTCACGCATCGAGGCCGCCAACTCGATGTCGAAGCAGGACACGGCGCTGATCCAGCAGGTCGTCGGGTTCCGGCACCAGATCGTGCAGCGGCGGACGCTGCTGCGCAACGAACGCGCCCGGCAGCATCGGCTCGTCGCCGCGCGCGCGGCGGAGCGCAACCGGATCGAGGGCAGGCTCGCCTCAGAGCGGCGTCTCTACAACTCGGTCCGCTCCCAGATCCAGCGGATGATCTCCGCACAACGCGCGCAGCAGGCCGCGGCAGCCCGCGCCGCGCGAGTCGCGCAGACCCAGGTTGCGAGCCCGAAGGTCAGTTTTGGGGCCGGTCCGTCGAGCACGTCGGTCGCGGGTGCCCGCTACGGCAGTGTCGTGGGCATCGCCGAGCGCTATCTCGGCGTCCCGTACGCCTGGGGCGGCGAAAGCCCCAGTGGCTTCGACTGCTCGGGCCTCGTCGCGTATGTGTATGCCCAGGTGGGCGTTTCGCTGCCGCACTACACCGTGGCGCAGTACAACTACCCCGATTCGGTCTCGGTCTCGCGCAGCCAGCTCGAGCCCGGCGACCTCGTCTTCTTCGCCGGTCTCGGCCACGTCGGCATCTACGTCGGCGGCGGGTCGTTCATCCATGCGCCGCACACCGGCTCCGTCGTCCGTATCGACAGCCTCAGCGGAGGCTGGTACGCGTCGGAGTACGACGGCGCGAAGCGGATTCTGGGCTAGTCGAATTCTGGGCTAGCCGAATTCTGGGCTAGCCGGCCTCGCCGGCGTACAGCCGCTCGATCTCGTCGGCGAAGTGCTCGTGGATCACTTTGCGGCGTAGCTTCAGCGTCGGCGTCACTTCGCCCTCTTCCTGGGAGAAGTCCCGCGGAAGGATCACGAATCGCTTGATCTGCTCGACCCGCATCCGGTCGCGGTTGACGTCGTCCACGAGCCCTTGCACGAGCTTCTGCGGGTCGCGGCCGCTCGAGGCGAGCTCGGCTTCGTCCAGCGTCACCAGCGCCGTCACGTAAGGGCGACGGTCGCCGACGACAAGTGCCTGCGAGACGAAGCGCGACGACTTGAGGGCGTTCTCGAGGTTCTGCGGGGCGATGTTCTTGCCGCCGGCGGTGATGATCAGGTCCTTCTTCCGGTCGGTGATCCGCAGGAAGCCCTCTTCGTCGATCTCGCCCACGTCGCCGGTGCGGAACCAGCCGTCTTCGGTCAGCACCTCGGCAGTCGCCTCGGGCTCCTTGTAGTAGCCGGCGAAGACGGAAGGACTACGGATCAGGATCTCGCCGTCGTCGGCGAGCCGGACCTCGGCGCCCTCGACCGGCCGGCCGACGGTGCCGATCCGGAAGTCGCCGGGCTCGTTGACGGTCGCCGAGCTCGCCGTCTCGGTCAGGCCGTAGCCCTCGATCACCGGCACGCCGAGCGAGTGGAAGAACTCCATCACGTCGGTGGCGAGCGGCGCGGCCCCGGAGACGCCGACGCGCAGGCGACCGCCCAGCCGCTCGCGCACCTTGGCGAAGACGAGCCGGTCGGCCAGCCGCTGCTGCAGCGCGAGGACGAATCCCACCCGAGCACCCTCTCGCCGGGCGCGGCTCGTCCGGGCGCCGACACCGAGCGCCCACAGCCCGATCCGACTGCGTAGGCCGCCGGCGCGCTCGATCTCGCCGAGCGCGTTCGCGTGCACCTTCTCGTAGACGCGCGGGACGGCCGGCAGGACCGTGGGGCGCAAGGTCGCGAGCGCCTCCGGCACGCGTGCGACGTCGGCGACGAGCGCGACGGTCGCGCCGCGATGGGTCGCTGCCTGGTGCGCCAGCCGGCCGTAGCTGTGGGCGAGCGGCAGGAAGAGGAGGACGATGTCGTCCGGCTGGTTCATCCCTTCCACGACGCGGATCGCGGCGGTGACGAGGTTGCGGTGCGTGAGCATGCAGCCCTTGGGCGGCCCGGTCGTGCCGGACGTGTAGATCAGCGTGGCGAGATCGCCCTCCTCCACCGGCTCCGGCTGCAGGTGCCTCGCGAGGCGCCCGTCGGACTCGAGCTTCTCGAGCCAGTCGAAGGGGATTATCTCGCGCAAGTTCGGCAATGAGCCGCGGACGGAGACGAGCTTCCGAGTCTGATCGTCGTCCTCGGTGAACGCGAGCACCGCCTCGCAATGGTCGAGGATGTACTCGCACTCCTTCGCGGAGCTCGTCGGATAGAGCCCGACGACGACAGCGCCGATGGACATCACCGCCCAGTCGAGCAGGATCCACTCGAGCCGGGTGCGCGAAAGGACCGCTACCCGGTCGCCGTGGCGCACGCCGCGCGCCAGCAGCCCCTGCGCCAGCGCCGAGACACGCTCCGCCGCCTCGTCCCACGAGACGGGCCGCCAGTCGTCCGCCGTCTCCTCGAGATACGCGGGCCCGGCCGGCGCGTCGCGGACGGCATCGCGCCAGAGCTCGGGCGTGGTGCGGCGCTCCATGCGCAGAATCGTATGCAGGGAAGGCGATGAAAAACGAGAATTCGGGCAGTCCCCAACTAAACTGGGACCTCTTATGCGGACCATCTGGAACGGATCGATCAGCTTCGGCCTCGTCAACATCCCCGTCGGGCTTGCGCTCGCAACCCAGCGGCAGGACGTTTCGTTCCGCACGCTGCATCGCGAGTGCGGCACGCCGATCAAGCAGAAACGCTACTGCCCCGTGCACGAGCGGGACGTCGAGCCCGACGAGCTCGTCAAGGGCTGGGAGTTTGCGAAGGGCCAGTACGTCCTGGTGGAGGAGGCCGACCTCGAAGCCGTTGCGCTGACGCGCTCGCAGTCGATCGCGATCCTCCGCTTCGTCCGGCTCGAGGACGTCGATCCCGTGTTCTTCGACCGCACCTACTACCTCGCGCCGGCCGACGCCGACGCGCAGCGGAAGCCGTACGTCCTCCTCCTGCGCGCGATGGAGGACTCGGGGATGGCCGCGGTCGGCAAGTTCGTGCTCTGGGGCAAGGAGAACCTGTGCCTCATCCGCGCCAAGGCCGGCGCCCTGCTGCTCGAGACGCTCTTCTTCGCCGAGGACGTCAGGGCGCGGGACGAGATCGAGGAGGCCGTCGCCGAGACCAAGGTGCAGGCGGCGGAGTTGAAGCTCGCCGAGCAGGTCATCTCGAGCCTCGCCGGAGACTGGACGCCGGAGGACTTCGAGAACGACTACCGGCGAGATCTCGCGCAGATGCTCGAGGCGAAGCTGGCCGGCCAGGAGATCGTCGCGCCGGAGCCTGTCGCCGAGGCACCTGTGATCGACCTGATGGAGGCCTTGCGGCAGAGCGTGGCCGACGCGCAGAGCCGCCGCACCGAGAAGGACTCCAAGAACGGGAAAGCCGCCTCGAAGGGCGGCTCCGGTTCCCGGTCTCGCAAGGCGACGGCGAAGAAGTCCGCCTGACGCCCGAGGGCTGAGCGCAGCCTGCCTAGGCTGCCGACTGGTGCTGCTGGCCCGCCAGCTGCTGCTGCGTCATCGCGAAGAGGTACTTGTCGATTTTGCCCTGATAGATCGGCACGCCCTCTTCGACGCACACCCGGATCACCTCCTGCCGGTCGAGACCGAGCTCCTTCGACAGTTCTTCGGGCGTGAGGTGATTCGCCATTTGTCGACTCCTTCCAGCCTGGAACGAAAAAACCCGCCGCGCGCAACGCGCTGGCGGGCTAGATCGCACCCTTGCTTGTCGTGGTCGCGGACATCACTCGGCCCGCCCTGCAGAAGCATCCATTACTCGAAGAATATGCCTCAGTGGTGACGGACTGCAAACACCGGTTGGAGGGATTCGAGGAACGGGAGCTTCGGTGGCGCGGAGCCCGGCTTCGTTACGCCGTCGGCGGAGAGGAGGCAGGCAGCAGGGACGGCCCGCCCCTCGTCCTGGTGCACGGGCTCGGAGGCACGATCGAGAACTGGCGTGCGCTCGCGCCGCCGCTCGCTCTCGATCACCGCGTGCTCGTTCCCGACTTGCCCGGCCACGGACGCTCGGAGCTGCTGCCCGAAGCGCGCGACGTCGACGCGCTGGCCGAGACCGTCCTCCGGATCGTTGCCGCAGAGGGGGCCGCCGACGCCGTGTGGATCGGCCACTCCCTCGGCGGCGTCGTCGCGCTCCGCGCCGCGGCGCTGGACCCCGGCGCGGTGCGTGGTCTCGTCCTCGCCGCCGCGGCCGGCATCGGCTCGACGACGCGCGCCGCCCAGCTGACACTCGCCGTGCTCGGCGTCGCGAAGCCGGGACGCTTGATCGCGCCCTACCGGCACTCCTGGGCGCGCTCGCGGCTCGGCCGCCGGGCGGCGTTCGGCTGGTGGGCCGTGGCGGATCCCGATGCCCTCGCGCCCGAGCTCGCCGAGGCCTTCCTCGAAGGGCCTGCGCACCACACCGACACGCGTCAGGCGGGGCGCGCGCTGCTCGCCTCGGACCCGCGCACCGAGCTCCATCGCGTCACGTGCCCGTGCCTCTGTCTCTGGGGAGCGAGCGACAACTGGGTCCACGTCGACGACGGAGTCGAGTATGCGCGCCGCCTCGGCGCGCCGCTGCGGACGATCGCCGGCTGCGGGCACCTCCTGATCGGCGAGAGGCCGGATGTCTGCCTCGCAGCGATCCGCGACTTCGTCGCCTCGCTGGCCTAGAGGACTGGGCTAAGGCCTTGGCTAGACCGCCGCCGGCGCCTCGAACGGAATCACCTCCCCGCCTTCCCCGTCGTCGCGCCTCGGCCCGCCGCCGAGGAACTCGACCCGGCGGGCGACCACCTCGAGCGCGTTCCGCCGCTTCCCTTCGTCCTCCCACGAGCGGGACTTGAGCCGCCCGTCGACTGCGATCCGCCGGCCCTTGCCGAGGTACTCGGCGCACAACTCGGCCTGCCGGTCCCAGGCCGACACGGGCACGAAGTCCGCGCCGCCGTCCCGGCTCGCGCGGTCGACGGCGAGCACGAAGCTCGCCACCTTCTTGTCCGGCCCGACCTCGCGCAGCTCGACCTCGGTCGCGAGGTTGCCGATCAGCGTCACCACGTTCATGGCGTGGACGCTAGGCGGAAACCTGTCACGGCAGGGTCAGGGCTTTGTGCCGTTTTGCGGTTAGAGTGGCTCGGCGATGGGCCTCTTCTCTGGATTGACCGGCTTCGGCGGCCGCGACATGGCCGTGGACCTCGGCACGGCGAACACGCTCGTCTACGTGCGCGGCCGCGGCATCGTCCTGTCCGAGCCGTCGGTCGTCGCCATCGACCAGCGGTCGGGCGAGGTGCACGCGGTCGGGGTCGAGGCGAAGCGGATGCTGGGGCGGACGCCGGGGACGATCCAGGCGATCCGTCCCCTGAAGGACGGCGTGATCGCCGACTTCGACGTCACCGAGCAGATGCTCCGTCACTTCATCCAGAAGGTGCACCAGCACCGCTTCGCGCACCCGCGAGTCGTGGTCTGCGTCCCGTCCGGCGTGACGGGCGTCGAGAAGCGCGCAGTGGAGGAGGCGACGCTGTCGGCCGGCGCGCGTCAGGCCTACCTCATCGAGGAGCCGATGGCGGCCGCGATCGGCGCCGGGCTCCCCGTCGCCGAGCCGACCGGGAACATGATCGTGGACATCGGAGGAGGCACGACCGAAGTCGCCGTCATCTCGCTCGGCGGGATCGTCGTCTCACAGTCGCTGCGCGTCGGCGGCGACGAGATGGACGAGGCGATCATCAACCACATCAAGCGCGACTACAAGCTCCTGATCGGCCAGCAGACGGCCGAGGAGATCAAGCTCGAGATCGGCTCCGCCTGGGACCTGCGCGAGGAGCTGCAGGCCGAGGTGCGCGGGCGCGACATGCTCACCGGCCTGCCGAAGACGGTGATCCTCACGTCGGAGGAGGTGCGCCGCGCGCTCGACGAGCCCGTCACGCAGATCATCGAGGCGATCAAGTCGACGCTCGACAAGACGCCGCCGGAGCTCGCCGCGGACATCATGGACCGCGGGATCGTTCTCGCCGGCGGTGGCTCGCTCCTCACGGGGCTCGACGAGCGGCTTCGCCATGAGACCCAGATGCCCGTCCACCTCGCCGAGAGCCCGCTCACGTGCGTCGCCGTCGGCTCGGGCCGGAGTCTCGAGGAGTTCGAGGCCATCCACCGCAGCAACAAGGCTCGCTCCCGTAACGGCCGCCACCGCTACTAGGCGCAGGCAGATCAGCTCGGTCGGCTGGCGCCCGCGGTAACCTGTTGCGGTGGCTCCACCAAGTCGCAGCGCGCGCGCGGCGGTCCTAGCCTCGTCGGTTCAGCGCTCGAAGCCTACGCCGTACCCCTCGAAGGCTCGCAGCGCGCTCATCCGCCGGGCGATCGTCGTCGCGCTCGTCATCGTCGCATTGGCGCTCGTAACGATCTCGTTCCGCTCGCCGACGTCGGGAGCGCTCCACGACGTCCAGGGCGTCGGCTCGACGGTGCTTCGTCCGTTCCAGATCGCCGCGACCCGGATCGCGCAGCCCTTCCGCGATGCCTACGACTACGTCGACGGCCTCGCGAACGCCAGAGCCGACCTGAAGAGGCAGAAGCAGATCGACCGGAATCTGCGGGAGAGAGACCTCCGCACCGCGGCCGCGGCGGCGAGGCTCCCGGCCGTCCTGAAGCTCCTGCATTTCGTGCAGGGCCGGAGCTTCCCGACCGGCTACCGCGCCGTCAGCACCGCGGTCACCTCACCGTCCGGCGGTCCGTTCGCGCATACGCTCGCGATCGACGCCGGCTCGTCGTCCGGGGTGCGCCTCGACTCGCCGGTCGTGAGCGGTGACGGTCTCGTGGGCAAGGTCTCGAACGTGTTCCCCCACACTGCGAAGGTGACGCTGCTCACCGATCCCGACAGCTTCGTCTGGGCCCGCGACCTCGACACTCAGGTCCGTGGAATGGTTCACACCGGACCGAGCGGGACCCTGATTCTCGACCAGGTTCAGAAGCAGTTCCAGGTGAAGGAAGGCGACAAGCTCGTCACCGCCGGAACGCACAGCGCGCGGTATCCGGATCTCTATCCCTACGGCATCGCGATCGGCACGGTCACGTCGAGAATC
>Ga0247666_1000455_pt1 | contig 10581 bp, 17 predicted proteins | sample CNK07_metaG_FD_183025 | JGI IMG/M metagenome (GOLD analysis project Ga0247666, IMG submission 183025) | Soil microbial communities from Purdue University Martell Research Forest, Indiana, United States - CNK07 | ecosystem: Environmental > Terrestrial > Soil > Temperate forest > Bulk soil...
AGCGCCGGCCCGGTGATGAGCTGCTCGGCGTTGGCCGCCTGGCCGGCTGCCGCTTCGCGTTGCGCCAGGAGCTGCTGACCGGAGCCCTCGAGCTGTAAGGCTTCATCTAGTTGGGACGGCGCGCTGGCGCCCAGGCCGCGGCTGGCCCAATCCCCGCGCACGCCTTGCGTGATGCGGTTGACGTCGCTGGGCAAAAGCTGCGTGCCGGCGTCCAGTTGCGTGCCGGCCGTCTGACCCAGTTGCTGGATGAGCGCGCTCTGTTGCGGGTTGATGCCGGCCACAGCATTGGCTGCCGCCGGGCCCAGAGCCGACACGTCGCCCACGTTGGCCCCGCGCGAAAAAGAGTTGGCGCCCGCCAGGACACTGCCGGCGCCTTGGGTTGTTCCGCCAAAATCTTTGGTTAAGCCCGGCGTCAAACCCGAACCGAACACCGATTGCGCCGTGTTGCTCAGGGCCAGGTTGGTGTACTTCGGATCGAACTGGACCTGTTGCATGTAAAGCCCAGGCACCTGCGCCTGGTAACCGGCCAGGAGTTGCGCGTAGTCGCCGCCAACCGCAGAGGGGTTTGGCGTCGCCGGCGGTCCGCCGCCTGGCGTTAAAGAATCCAGGGTTGAGCCAAGTCCTAAACACATAAGATTATGCCAGTCGTTTGTAGAACAGCCGGTAAGGGCCGCCGGCCGGGGTGCAACCGAAAGATTCCATATACTTGAAGAGGGGGCTGGACTCCTCGCACGGCATGCAGACCAGGCGCGCGCCTTTGCCGGCCGCCACCGCCTCGACCGTGTTGAGCAGGCCCAAGGTTTCTCGTGCGCGGACCTTCTTAGTATGCAGCCAGGTGAAGAGCAGCGGCACCGCGCCTATAGACGCGTAACCGACTAACTCCCCGTCCTTCTGCACCAGGTGCGTCGCGCTGATGACGCCGTGCCCATCGGCCCGCGCCGCTTCCATGAGCAGCGCCATCTCGTGTTCGGACTGAATCTGGCGCAGCCAGGGCATCTGCTGCAGTGGCGATTTCTCATCGAAGAAATGGGCCTTCTCGCCAAACGGGCTGGGACCGGCCTGGTCGGAGGCTTCCCTTGAATGCTCCAGACCGGCCCCTCGCTGCCCTGCCGGAAGCGAACCGGCAGAAGAATCTTCTTTCAAATCACAGTTATGGTTACTTTGCATAATAAACTTTCAGGTTCCAATTGGCCGGGGTGATGTTGCCTTGCTTGATAAAGGGCGTCGTGCCCGTCCAGACAAACACCAGGACCTGCGTCGAATTGGCCGACCAGGTAAACTCGACGTCGCTCACGTGCGACCCGTCGTTGTGCCAGACCTGGCTCGCTTCAATCTCGGCGCCGGTGCTGAAGCCCAGCTCGCCGGTGTTACACACCAGGACGACGCGCACCAGCTTGGGCACCGCGCCCAGGCCATGCGTGAAAGTGATGGTGGCGTTGCCGCTGTTGTCCCAGCTCACCCCGCTGGCCGCGCCGATCGCGCTATTGGCGCTGATGGTGTCGCCGCTGATGGTGACCCCAGTGCCGGCCGTCAAAGCCAGCTTGCTGGTGCTGATGGCCGCGTTGGCTGCAATCTGCAAATTGGAAATCGACCCGCTGACAATGTTGCTGGACTGGATCCCCTGGCTGGCAATGACGTTCCAATCGATGGTTTGCCGCGCGATGTTGGTCCCCATAATCGTGAACATCGCCACCTGGTTGGACGTAACCCCGCCGTTCAAAATATAAATCTCGTGGCTGCCGTTTAAACCCAGCGTGACTCCGTCCACCACGTCCCCGGCGAAGTGGATCCCATGGACCGTGCCGGCCGCCAGGCCGACTGTGCCGCTGACTGTGCCGGTGATCAAGATAGTCGGTTGCCCCAGCAAATTGAGCGTGCCCACCGTCGGCCGTTCCCCGGCGCTGAATGTGTAGCCGGGCGACACCGTCGCGGTGAGCTGCGCTAAGACCTGGCGGTCGGCCACCAGGAGCAGCATCGAGTATGTAAGTATGTAAAAAAATTTTCGCATAGCTTTAGACCTGCCTCGAGGCCGTGCGCAGGTGCGGCACGGCTTTAACTTCCACGCTCTCCACCCGGGCGCTGCCTTGCTTATTGGCAATCACCATCTGCACGCCCCAATCGTTAATCCGCATCCGGTACTTCTCGGTCGTGTTCTGGTGGATATCGGTCGCGCCGGCCAGGAGCTCCTCCGGCGTCAAGCTGTAGTCGGCCCGGTAAGGCGCATCGAACGCACCCGGCGGTGCGGTCGCTGGATCGTAATCGGCCTGGCCGTAAGCCTGGTATTTGGTCGGCAAGTACTGCTGGTCACTGACCAGGACCTGGGCCTCGTTGTAACCGGGCGCTTCGGCGCTCACGGTCAGTTTGGGATTGTTGGTGTCCCAGACCAGGTTGGCGATGAGCCACACCTTGGGCGCCTGGCTGCCGGCGCTGTAGGTCCGCGTGGTCAACTCGTCGCTGATGAATTGCGGCGGGCCGCCGTAGGCTTCATCGGTCCAGCCTTCGCCGAAAAACATCACCCGGCCGAGATAATCGACAAAGCACAGCCGCTCTTCCCCGAACACCTTGTGCCGCGCGAAGCAATAGACCTGGAGCAAATCCCCCTGCCAAAGCCCTTCCCACCCTTGGTTCAAAATGTTGTAGACCAGGACCGCGTTATTGACCACCGGCCCGCTCTGGCCTTTGAGCGGCACGGCCAGGAAATAGCGATTGTTCCACACCTCGGCGCATGCCTGGCTGGCGTGCTGCCAATCGACCTGGTCGATGTACTGTTTCACCGGCCGGCTCACCGGGTCGGCCAGGCCCTGCAGCTCGCCCTGCGCAGTTTGGAAAATGCTCACCACACCTTTACGCGACAAACCCCAGGCGTCTTTGCCGACCGCTTTGGACGCCAGTGGCGCAATCCAGCCGTACTCCTTGGTGATGTTGGTCAATTGCCACGCGTTGGGCGACTGCGAGATCCCTTCAAAGAGCAGGAGCTCATTCTCTTTACTCACGACAAATCTGTCCTTGGAGAGCGACACGAGGCTTGTGACCGCGTCGGCCTCTCCAAGGTTCGCCGTTATCGTTGCCAGAAACGGCGTAAAGTGTAGCGGGTCCAGCGGGTCGGAAATGCCCAGCGTATCCTGCTGGTTCACCACGACCAGGCGGTTAATCGGGAGGTACAACCCTTCGCGCGCCGGCGGCATCGGCAGCCCGCTGGCCCCGGCTTTGTCCAGGTAATCGCCGGCCGTGAACCCCGGCGCCGGCGTCTGCGCGTTGGCCAATCCGCCGGCCAGGGCCAGGTCCACCGTGGTGTAGAGCATCAAGGCGTCCGCGCTGACCGGGTTCACGTAGAAAGTTTCCAAAGCCAGCGTCGTGTGCGTGTACGTGATTTTGTCCCCAGGCGTCAGGCGATGTTGCGGCGCCGTCAACACCTTGGCTGTGCCATCAAACGCCGTCGCTGCCACGTGCAACGGAACGGATTTAAAACCGACCTGGAACGCGGTGGCGCCCGACGCGTCGCTCTGCATCAGGAGCGGCGGCGCGCCGTTGCCGTAAAACCCCGGCCGGCTCGCCTGGCGCTCGAGATAAAACCGGCCGACACTGGCGCCGCTCATATCGAGCTTGGTGGTCAGCGCCGCATCGACGTAGAGCTCGACTTTGTTGGTGGCGATGTTCTTGACGTAGTACGTCGTGAGCGGGTTCGGCGGCGAGGTCCCCAAAATGTAGCTGGCCCCATCGGCCGGGTTATAGAGCACCAGGTCCGCGTTGGCCCACGCCGGCGTGCAATTGAGCTGAATCCTCGAGGTCGCGACGTCGATCGCCGCCGCCTGGAAATAATGCCGCTCGTTGCCCTGGCGCAGCAGTTCCAGCCCGTTGAAACAAGGTATAAGGCGCGCTTCATCCCACACGTCATGCCCATTAAGCGGGATGGCCGCCGGCGCGTTGCCGCTGGCAATGAGCCAGGCCCGACCGCGGCCGCCGTCCTCGCCGGCGCCCATGCGCCAATCGTCGGTAACCAAAATCAAAGTGTCCAGGTGCGTGCCCGGGTCCTGGAACCGGGAGAACGCGCGCGGATGACACACCGCCAGGACCTGCGCCGTGATATTCAAGCCGACATTCTCGAGCGCCGAAAACAGGTAGTAAGTGGTTTGCGTGGCCAGGAACTGGCCGGGGGCAATCAAGTGCGGCGGCGCCAGCAAAGTTGCGCTGTTGCTAAAGAGGCCGCTATTGCCGGCGACATAAATATACGTGGTGCCCGGGACCAGGGTCACCGTCTTGCGGACTTGCGGACCGACAAAGGCCCACACGCCGGCGGCCAGGTTCACCCCGGTGATACCCCAGCCCTGCGAATCGATGCTGAACCGCGGCCAGGCCCGGCCGTCCTCGAACCGTTTGTTGATGGCGCCCGCCGCTACGCCGGACGGCAGCTCGTGCGACGGGCTGAATGTATCCACCTTGATGAAGCCTGCATCGCCATCACTGAGGTAAGGCATGTTCTGCGGCGGCGGCATAAATCTTTAGCAGTTGGTGGCAAAACGCACCGGCCGGCCGCTGTTGCGCACGCGCGCGTGGCTTCGCCGCTCGGGGATCGGTGTGCGCCGGATCTCGGCCGCCAGCGCCTGTTCGGCCAGGGCCAGGTAAGTCGTGGCCGCGGCGTCCTGGCCGTCGCTCTTGAGCAATAGGCCCGCTGCGCGCAGCGCCAGGTAATTGCTGAACCGCGCGGGAAGTTTGTAAGTGGCCAGGTCGGCGTCAGCCACATGCATCAGGTCCGGCCGCGGCAGGACAAATTCGACCCACACACTGGCCAGGTCCTCCGCGATGCGGATCGTGTTGTCGGTCTCGTCAAAACCAATCTCGCGATAGCGCGTCGTCACCACCGGATTGTTGCTGGTAACACCCAGCACATCGCCAATCTGGAAATGTAACCCGGTGAAATTGACGCCGGCGATCGCCGCGGCGGCCAGGTTCGTGTTGAGCGCCGGCACGGTAAAGTTGAAGTGCGTCGAGTCGGTGACCGTGACCACCCAGGTCCCGTTGGCTGAAGCCAGCACGCCGGTCAAGCCGGTCATCGTGACGCTGTCGCGGGTCACCAGGGCATTAGCCACCGTCGTGGTTACATAAACCAGCGGTGTCCCATCGCCCAGCGTGGCCACCATGCCGATCATGGCCAGGGCCGTCTGGTCCTCGTTCTTGGAAATGTGCCGCGCGACGGGGGTGAGCTGCGCCGGGTCGGGCACCAGCTCCGGCCACTCGTGCGCGTTCCACACCGCCTGCAGGTCCACCGCCAGGTAACCCTGCATCATGCGCGCTTCCGTGGGCGGGATCTTGTCCCGGGTGCGGCCGGCCAACTCCGCAGCCCGGAACAAGACATCGTTATACGCGACCGTGAGCATCAGGGCTTGGGTGTGTTAAGCACCGGGTCCCCGCTCGAACTGGTCTTTACGCTTGGGCCCGGCGGCAGCGTCGGCACCTCAATGTCGTTGACCTTGGCTTTCAACGCGGCGGCGCTCTTGACCAACTCCGTCAGCGAAGTTTGGTCGACGGCGCTTATCTTCCCGCTCGAATTGTTGAACGCGACCATCTTTGAATTGTGGGCGGCGATGGCATCCTTTAACTCCGCCACAGCCGCGGCCGCGGCCTCGAGCTGCTCGCGTATCTGTTCATCCATAACTTTCCTTTCTCTCTGTTGGTTTGGTTTGCTGGTTAGGGTTTCGCCTTTAGCTGGAACTGTCCGGCGGCAGCTTCGTGTTCGGCACGAGCTTCTCGTAGGTCTCCGACGCGATGCTGTCCCGTTCCGCCTGCCAATCGGCCGGCGTCGGGTTCGGTTTAGAAAAAATCTTCTGCAACGACGCGGCGACCGCCGGCTCTTCCTTGACGGCTAGGGTCACCACGCCTTCGACCAGTGTTAAAAGTTCTGCAATTTCCATAAGTCAGTCCTTTCAGTTATTCGTGTGATTCGTGGGCTCTTAGCTCCCCGGCAGCTTCACGCCAAAGCTTCCCATCAACGCAACCAGGTCGGCCTGCTCCCTGGCCGCGTTGGCCACCGCCTGTTGCAGCGCCGCGCCAAACCCGGCTGTTCCCCCAGTTCCCATGTTGGTCTGGGCGGCGGCGGCCTCGAGGGCGCCGGCGTCGCACACAACCAGCATTGCCTTTTGCCAGCGTTGAAACGCGTTCTTGACCGCCTGCTCCTGCGCCACGGTCGCTTTGCCCTGGCCGACCCACAGGTTCCAGCCCTTCATCGCTTCCTGGACGGTCACATGCGTCGTGGCGGTCGCTTCGTAGGCAACGCGGTTAGCCGAGCTGCAGCCCGGCAACACCAGCGCGACGTCCAGGAGCGCGACGCTGAGCAACACGCTCAACATCACTTGCGCCCCGATTCTTCGTCCCATCACTCTCATAGTGTCAGTTTCCTTTCGTTGTTGATTTGTTCTCTTCGAGGTAAATCGTCATGTTGAGCGCCGTCACCAGGTTAGCCAGGCGCCGGCGGCGCTCCGGTTCGCGCGGGCTCGCGCTCTCATCGGCCAGGGCCCGCTGCAACAGCGCCCGGCTGGCGCGCAGTAAACAGAGCAAATCGATTTCGTCCTGGTCGGGCTCATTCACGGTTCAGGTCTTTAGTACCCAACACTTCGTGCATGGTGGCGCAGTGTTTGCGCAACGCTTCGGCGGCCGGCTCGCCGCCGGCATTAACGGCCGCCTGCAGCGCGCAGATAAGGCGCACCTGGGCAATCGCCGGCTCTGCCGAGAATGTCAGCTCATTGGCCAGGCGATGGAATTCCTCGTCCGTCATGGCTTGATTTGGCTGCGCACAAAATGCTGCGTGTCGCTTTCGATTTTGTCCTTGGTCTTGGAGAGCTCCTGGTCCATCAACCCCTCCAAAAATTTGCTGCCGGCGATGAAGCACAAAAGCCACTTGGCCGCAGTGGAGCTGATAACGCCAGCCGCGCACATACCGCCGGCCACCACGATGAAATACCCGTTGCAAAGCTTGAAAACGAAAAACTTCCAGTAATTCAACTTCGCGCTGAGAGTGTTGGGGTCGCCGCCGGTCATATCAGTGCGTCTCCTTCCGCACCAGGATGAGGTTCAACATTTCATAGAACGTGTGCAGCCGCTCCTTGCTCGAGCGCAGGCCGCCCTTGATGATCGGCGGCGCGCCCAGCTCCATCGCTTGAGCCATCGCCTTGCTCTGCCAATACCCACTCATCAGGTAAAAATCGGCCCGCACGTTGCGCGGCCGGGCCTGGCGCACAAACTCGAGGCCCGTCATCTCCTGCAGCCACAGGTCCACAAACACCACGTCAAACCAGTCGCGCTCCAAGAGCGCCAGCGCCTCGGTCGCGCCGCCGCAGGTGATGGTGACGCACTCGAACTTGCGCAGGTAATGGTCGGCCAGGGCCAGGTCGGCCGGGTCATCATCAATAACCATGACCATCGTCGGCCGCGGCCGTTGCGCACCTTGAACAGGCATAAGCACAGTGAGTAAGGCTAGGATTGCGAGCAGGAAAAATTTCATACCTTGCGCTTCGCGAAGCAACGCAGCAGTACCACGATGACGAGCAAGGCCACTAAAACGCTGCCCGCCACCAAAGCCTGGCCGTCGTGCTTTAGTGCCGCTTTGGCTTTGTCCAGGAGCTGCCGCTCTGTCTCGCTCAGCCGGTTGGTTGCTGTGATGGCGGCGCTCATGCAATGACAGCAACAGCCAAGTCACAAATCTCCATCAGAAAATCTGAACGGTTCCACCACACGCAGGCTGCGTTCAAGGTTCCGTTGGTCGCTTCATCTACAGCCAAAGTCCGAGCAGTCCCGTAGGAGTGAGCACTGATGCTGGGAGTCGACAAGACCATGTTGCCCAAAAAGGTTGAGGAGGCCACGTCCCCGAACCCGTTTGACGCTGGCGAAAAGAAGTCGAACGTGTAGTTAGGACTCCCTTTGGTGATGTCAATGAAGTACACGCCACGCTGAGTCGTGGCTGAGCCAGCGGTGTGGTCAATGCGGGTGTCAGCATTGAAAGAGCTGGCGCCGATCGTCAGTGTCGTGCCCACCTTCGTCGCGGGGTAGAAGTCACAAAGATAGATGAGCGTGCCGCGGGTCCAGCCCGAGATGTTCGTTAGTGCCCCGGCAAAATGGGTGGTGCTGGTGTCGCCCAGAATGGCACCAGTTCCAGCACACAAGCCAATCCCGAGCCGTGGGGTAGATGATGGGCCGGCCCCTAAGTCAGTGCAGTTCAGCCGCACGCCGACTCGGACTTTGCTCCACCCAGCGGCGAGCGTGACGAGGCGAGCAAAGGTTGCGTTGGTCATTTGCGCCACCATCTCGGTCGCGCTGCTGTAGGTCCTTTGAACAATTTTGGAAGCCATAAAATTTAAGCCGTCGCTGTTCTGTCAACCCACGCGGCGGGCCAGCCATTGCCGCCGGACAGTCCATTCAAATTCACCCCGTCAGCGTAAGTTTCCATCGTGTCAAAAGACTGGATGCCTAGAGCGTTACTGCGGTCCACAAAGGCACCATTCCAATTAGAGCCGCCGGCCAAGGCGTTCACGTCTACGCCGTCTGAGTAACTCTCCATCGTATCCTGGGCGATCCCTCCAACCGGAAGTCCGCCCGCGGTCGGCAACGATTTAAACGGCAGGTCCTGCTCGAAGGCAGCTGCGCGCACAATGGCTGGCGCGGCCGCCACCCAGAGGCCGCTGGCTACATCCCGCAAAAATTGGCGTCGGGCGCAGCGCATCAAAAGAACTGGTAAAGCCCGTTGGTGTAGACCAGCGCGTCGTGCTTGAGCGCGATATCCACCATCGTGCCGTTGGTGAGCGTGATTTGGTTAGTCAACCCCGGCGCCAGGCGCACACTGGCCGGCAGCCCGACCAGGAAATTGGTCGTCGCCGCATTCGAGTAAGTGATGCTGCTCCATTCGGTCAGGTTGGTGCCCAGGCTGAAGTTGGTGATGCTGCAGGCGGTGAAGCTCGCGTAAAAATAATCGTTGGTCTGCACGCCGCCGGCTGAGAAGGCCAGGCTGTTGGTCGGGCCCAGCCAGGTCTGCGTAATCAGCGCCATGCCGTTGGTGACGATGATATTGTTGAAAGTCGCCTGGCCCTTGACGTTGATGGTCGTGGTGGTAATCGTCGTCGCATTGAATGTGTTCCAGATATTTGTCTGAATGAACGTCTGGAAAAGTGTGTTGGTGGTGATTTGCGTGATGGTAGTGGTGTTGACCGGCACCTGCGGCGCCGGCGGAGCAAACACGGCCGGCTGGCTTTGGGCGAACCACACCCCCAGGCCCAGGGCCAGCAGGATGCCGGCAAAAACCAGGCAGGCCAACAGCGCGGACTTGGTGTGCTCTTTCATAGGTAAGCCATGAAATCGACTTTGAAGAACATCACGTTGCCGGCCGAGACGCCCAGGCTCGCCGCGGTGAACGCTTCCAGGAAGCATTGCCCCTCGAACCGGTCGCCGGCGTGAATCGAGACACTGACAAAGCTGCCGGCCGCGATCGGGTAAACCACCGTCTTGGTCGCGGCCGCTTGCGTCCCGTCCGGGGTGTCGAACACGCCCAGGTAAACGGTGTTGGCGCTGTTATTGAACGCGTACAGGTTCACCATGCGCCGTTTGCTGGTGAACGGTTTGACGCTGTTCTCGTAGGTCGGCACGCCGGCCACCGACGGGGTCACATAATGCTCATCTGCTGGATACGAAATTGAAAACATTGCAAAGTCCTTTCAGTTGTACTTCTTCACTGTCTTGCGGGTCGGTTGCCAGCCCACCTGCACCCGGCCGCTCACGGTCTTGACCCGGCATTGCGGGTTATCGCGCAGGATGTCCCGCATGCCTTCGTCGCTGGTCAGTCCTTCCCACCCGAAATTCGGTCGGGCCATCAGATTGAAAAAAAGCGTTTTGGGTATGCGCGCTTCCACCACGCCGAATTCGCCTTCGCTGTCGGAGAGCGGCAGGACCTCGCTGTCCGGCCGGCCGGCCGCGCGGTTCATCCGGGCCTGGTGCGCGGAGAGCTCCGCCAGTTCGCGCTGTTGAAACACCTTGATGACATCGGGCACCATCGTGATGGGCAACCCGGAGGCTTGGCAGAAATCACTGAGCGTGTGGACCAGCATAAAAACTCGGATTCAAGGGCGCGCGCCGGCGAACCGCCAAGTCACACCGGACGCGCGCCGCAACCAACAACTCACTCCCCGCTAATCAAGTCAGGTCGTAGAAGCCGAACCCTTGCGGGTTGCCGACTCCCACCGTCACGTAACAGCGCACCTGGCGCGTGGTGCCGCCGCCGTCGTTGCTGAGCGTGTCGGTGTCGAAAGGCACACCCCAGCGCTTGAACAATTTCTCGCGCGACAAGAGCAAGCCTTTGGTCGGCTTGCTCACAAACACACGCAGCGCGCGCTGGGTGTCGTTCATGGCCGAGCCGGCGGCGTTGGTGGTCGTGTTGCCGATGAAGTCGGTCGGTATCACCATCCACCGGCCGAAATCGGTCCGGACCACATCGATGCTGATGCCCAGCTCCGAGTCGGCAATCGCCTGGGTGAACCCGCGCACCTGCGTGGCGGCCAGGGCGCCGCCGGTGGCGCTGACAGTTTGCGGATCGACTAACCCGGT
>Ga0247666_1000456_pt1 | contig 10575 bp, 7 predicted proteins | sample CNK07_metaG_FD_183025 | JGI IMG/M metagenome (GOLD analysis project Ga0247666, IMG submission 183025) | Soil microbial communities from Purdue University Martell Research Forest, Indiana, United States - CNK07 | ecosystem: Environmental > Terrestrial > Soil > Temperate forest > Bulk soil | place...
GAAGGGGACATTTTCCTCTCATTTCGCGCCGGATCCCGGGAGAGGCCGGGCTGGTGTTGGGTCGCGGCGACGTTCAACCTGACTGAGTGAATTGTCCTACTTTTTATTTAAAAAAAGTGAATTCATCGCCGCGCGAGTTCTTAATCGCTGCCACTTGGGAACTTTTCATTCCTGCCCGCGTAACACCATTTGCCAGCCGACGTCCAACGTGACAAGGAGCGAACAGATGCGACATTTCCTCGCCATTCTTCTTGCGTCCATCGCTACTGCACAAGCCCACGCACAAGCCGTGGCGATGAAAGAGTATCCGCCGCCTGGCAAGCTGGTCGACATTGGCGGCCGTAAGCTGCACCTCTTTTGCGAAGGAAAGGGAGGTCCCACCGTCATTTTAATGGCGGGCGGCGGCGCGTTCTCTATTGATTGGGCTCTTGTTCAACCGAAAGTTGCCAAGGACACGAGAGTGTGCTCTTACGATCGAGCCGGACTAGCCTGGAGCGATCCGGGGCCCGTGGACGAAACTGTCGAGCAAACCGTTTCCGATTTACACGCACTTCTCAAAACCGCTGATGAACGAGGTCCATTTCTCTTGGTCGGTGCCTCTGTCGGAGGCATTTACATCCAGGCATACCAGCGAGCATTTCCTGAAGAAGTCGCTGGTCTCGTTTTCACGAACAGCAGCAATCGGATCGGCAGACTCGTGAACGGCAAACCGCGCCTAATTTGGGAACTCACGGAGCAACAAATTCGCTCCACCTTCCCGCTGGCTGCTTCAGACAAAGGGCCTGCCCCAACCACTGAAGACGACCCCTTCGGTCGGCTGCCTCCAGCTTTGCGTTCTGCCCGCCTGTGGCTCGATTACAAACTCTGGCAAAAATGGGAACCAACGAAGGAAACGCCCGACTCTACCTTGTCCTGGCGGAAAGAGTTTCTAACGGAATTTGCAGAGGCGGATACAGGCAAAAAGCCTCTTGGGGCGCTTCCTGTTGTTGTAATTTCCAGCGAGCCGCCCGCGAACAAATCACAGCGCCATACCCGCGACGAGGCTGCCCCACGTCTCGATTTCCTTAGCTCCAACACTATTCACGTTACTGCGGCCGGCAGCGGACACGAGATTCATCTATATCAACCGGATGTTGTCACCAAGGTGCTGCTCGATGCCGTTTTGGCAATTCGCACTGGAAAATCGCTCACCCACCCCTAGAGCAAATCACGCGCAAGAAGCAATCTTGAAGGACCACCGAAACCGTCACAGCGACGGGAATTCCTGTGCCTCAAATGCCGCCCGTAAGGTATGATAGAGTTTTGATAAATCATTGACTTAGGAAGAAGATGCCGACAGAAACCAACGGAAAAGTACTCTTGCGCGTCCGCCCCCGCGGCTTTTGCGCCGGCGTGGTCCGCGCCGTGGACATCGTCGAATTGGCCCTCGAAGCCTACGGCAATCCCGTCTACGTTCATCACGAAATCGTCCACAATACCTATGTCGTCGAACAGCTCCGCCGCCGTGGCGCCATTTTCGTCGAAACCATCGAAGAAGTTCCCCATGGCGCCGTTCTCGTCTTCAGCGCCCACGGTGTTCCTCCGACCGTTCGTGACGAAGCCAAAGCCCGCAGTCTCAAAGTCATTGATGCCACCTGCCCCCTCGTCACCAAAGTCCATTTCGAAGCCCTCAAATTCGCTCGTGAAGACCGCACCATCATCCTCATCGGCCACAAGGACCACCAGGAAATTATCGGCACCTCCGGCGAAGCGCCGGACCGCACTATCGTCGTCGACTCGGTCGAGGCCGTAAACAAACTCGAAGTGCACAATCCCGATAAGCTCGCGTTCCTCACCCAGACCACTTTGAGCCTCTACGACACCCAGGAAATCGTCGCGCGCCTGCGCCAGAAATTCCCGAAAATCGTCGGCCCAAAAAGCGACGACATCTGCTACGCCACGCAAAATCGCCAGGACGCCGTCGAACAAGTTGCCAAGGACGTCGACCTCATTCTCGTTGTTGGCTCGCAGAACTCTTCCAATTCGAATCGCCTCGTCGAAGTTGCCGAGCGTCACGGCGTCAAAGCCACTCTGATTGACTCCGCCATGGATATCGATCCCAAGTGGCTTGAAGGAGTAAGAAGCGTCGGCCTCACTGCCGGTGCCTCTGCTCCCGAAGTTTTGGTCGAGCAGGTCAGCCAGCGCCTCGCCGAACACGGTTTCACGGACCAGCGGGATCTCGACCTGATTCGTGAAGATGTCCGCTTCACGCTGCCTCCGGAGCTAGCCACCATCGCGCCTGCTCCGCGCCGCTGACCGGGTTTTGTAGGGGCCGCTTTCTGAAGCGGGCCGTTGGTGATGTGCGAAAGAGTTTCTGTAACTGTTGTCGGCAACAGGGGATCATCCGGCCGCGGTCCCGGGCCTGGTAACGCAAACTTCAGGAGAGACTCTTGGCGGTCAAAATAGCCCGTCAGCAGAAGAAGATTGCCTTGATTGGCGCGCCCTCCAGCGCAGCCGCATTCTTGCCGGGCAGTGAAAAAGCTCCCGCCGCTTTGCGCGCTGCTGGTCTCGTCGAGCGGCTGCAATCCGCTGGTTTCGAAGTCGTCGACCACGGCGATTGCGCTCCACGCATGTTCGCTGAAGATGACGAACATCGCCGCGCACGCAACGTCAATGAAATTGTCGCCGGCCTCACCGATCTCAAGGCGCGCGCCGAAGTCGCCGTAAAGAGCGGCGCTCTCGTCCTCGTCCTCGGCGGCGATTGCGCCCAAACTATCGGCCTTCTCACCGCCGCCCGCCGTTACTACAAACATCTCCATCTTCTTTGGATGGATCGCGACGCCGATTTGAATACGCCGGCTTCGACTCCTTCCGGTCGTATTGACGGCATGGTCGTCGCAGGCATCATTGGCAAAGGCGCGCCCGAACTCGTCCGCTTCTGGGGTGAACCTCCGCTCGTCCGCGAGCCTGACATTTACCTCTTTGGCATCGAGCGTCTCGACCCGCCCGAGCAGGAATTTCTCGCGAAATCACCGATGCGCCACATTCTGGCCGCCGACATCCAGCGCAAATCCGCCCCCGCCGCCGCGAAGGACGTCCTTACCCATCTTCACGCCGATTCGCGAGAATACGTCGTCCATCTCGACACCGATCTTATTTCGAACGCCGAGTTTCCCGCCGTCAACGTCCCCGCCGAAGGCGGCATGCCTCTCGCCGATGTCCGCGCTGCGCTTGCCGAAGCAGCCCGCAGCACCTACCTCATCGGTCTAACCATTACCCAGTACAACCCCGACAAAGACCCCGACTCCTCCGCCGCCAAGAAGCTCATCGACCTCCTTGTAGACTCCCTCTCCGTCCGGCTGGAAGCGTCGGCGCAAATTTCGACCGAGCAAGAAGTTCAACCGCCGTCGGGCGAACCTTCTGCTGCCCCTGAGTAGCTTTCACGAAGTTCGGCGCTAGCCCTCTTGCGGCGAATGTCGCTCCTCTCATTCCCCGTCCATGTAACGGTTCTGTTCGCTCCCGCACTACTCACCACGCCCTCCACTTCCAGCGATCGCTCAAATCTGTGTCATGACAATGGGGGGAGACGGAGCTTTTCTTGAGCTTGCCACGACCATTGACTAGTTCGTTGAACGGTTTTGACCGCAGCCATCTTCCCCGCGAGAATCGCTCTCTTCTCGACCGATTCTCGTCCAGGTTAGGGTAACGGCGGTATGAAACGAGGCGGTTTGCTTCTCGCCGCGCTGCTCTTTGTTGGGAGTGTGCTCCGCATTGGAGTTTCTGCTCCCACCCCTTCGCTCGGTCGGCAACAAGCTTCCGCCGGCTCCTCACTTAAGCGCCCTCAGCCCAAAGCCAAATCCGCCGTTTCTCAAGTCACTGCGCGGACCGGCTTTCCAGCGGACATCGAGCGTACTATTCGCGAATCATTCGGTACGCTCGATGGAGAGAAGGAATCTACCGCGGATGCACTTTCAAAGGCTTGGGGCGTTCCGCTTCGTGCCCGTGCCCATTCGACGCATGTCATCGCCATCCTTCCCGACCCGGTTCACACGCAGCTCGCGCTCTTTTTCGACCGCAGCATCGAAGCTCTTCAAATTGCGGCCCAAAAACAGGGCTACGAATTCGATCGCGCAATTCTCCCGTGGGAGCATGGAGTTCACCCCGATTCTCCCGACCCCGATGTCCGCGCGCGGGACGTAGCTGCTCGATCGGAACGCGAAGCCAATCCCGGTCTGCTGATTTTTCGCAAGGTCGCTGTTACTGGCAGTGCTGGCGGCTCGTCAACGAGTAAGGGATCTTCACAATTGAATGTGTCCGCTGTTCCACCGGCTCTGTCCGGCGAGGAAGCGCCGCTCTTCGTTTGGGTGGTCGGCGAAGCGCCGACCAGCGGTCTGCGCAAATCGCAATTCGAACTGGCGCGCGGCGTCGTCGCCAGCATTCGCTCCGCCGCTACATCGACCACTTCTCCTACTCCGCTCTTGATTCTTGGCCCTAGTTTTTCCGGCTCGCTTTCCTCGCTCCGCTTCGAACTGGCTCAAAATCCCGCTGAATTCACTTTCATCTACAGCGGCTCGGTGACCGGCTCTTCCGCTCAAACATTTGCTGTCAGTCTTCCGGGGCACGGGCAGTTCGCTTCCTTCGCTGAAAATGACGATTATGTGCTCGCGCAATTTATCGAATTCGCCTACAGCCGTGGTTACAAGCCGGACGAAATCGCCGTTCTCTCCGAGGACGAAACGGCCTATGGCACTGTGTCCGCTCCCAAAGCCTGCGAAGATTCCACCCGCGAGACCTCTGCTGCCAGCGTGAATTGCAAGCCCGCTCCGCCGCCGGTCCCTGACTCCTGTTCGTTCACCTGTGAAAAGCAATTGACCCGGAACGATTATCGCGATGTGCTTCGTCTTCACTTTCCCCGCGAAATCTCTCAGTTTCGTGCGGCGTATCAGCGGCAGAGCGCTGCTTCCGAACAATCCAAATCCAACACTCCGACGAGCACGGGGGTTTCCAACCTCCCGCTCGATCTCGCCGAAACCGGAGCCAACGACGACACTGTCGCTGCCTTCGCTCCTTCCCAATCCACTCTGTCTCAGGAAGCGGTGATGCTCGGTATCGTCAGCTCCTTGCAGAAACATCATTCCAAGTTCGTCGTCCTCCTCGCCACCGATCCGCTCGATGAACTTTTTCTCGCACGCTATTTGCGTGAATCGTACGGTCAGGGCAGGATCGTCGTCACCACTCCGGATCTCCTCAGCGCGCGCGAAGAAGATACCCTTCTTCACGGCGTCATCGGCCTGAATTCCTATCCGCTCCTTCCCGGCCTGAGCGATCGCTTGGACAAGCCCGCCGCCTTTTCTCCCACTTCTCACGAAGACAGGATTTTTGTCAGCAGCCTTACGGAAGGCACTTTTAATGCGATGGCAGGTTTGCTTTCGGCGGCAACGCTTTCCTCTCATCAATGGCCGGAGTATTGTTCAGATAGTTCCTCCGTTCCCGCCGCGCCTTATTCTGATTACGGCAGTCCGATACTTCGCACTTCCCAAAGCCACTTTCAACCTTCACTGAAACCGCTGCTGTGGCTTTCGCTGCTTGGCCGCGATGGCTTCTGGCCAATCGTTGGCATCACATCAGAAAAACTGACCGACGCGGACTCCGAACTTCCTGTCACGACTTTTTCTCCGAAGGATTCCTCGCAAAGTACGCTCAAAAATATTTCCGGACAAGCCTGGCCGCCCGAACCGGAACCGATGCACACGCCCGGTGCGTGGCGCATCGCGTATTACATCTGCCTGCTGATCATGGTTGTGCACACCTGGTTCAGTGCCAAGGGCACGATTTTTTCGGACTCCGAATCCATGGCGCAATTCGCGCGCGCCACTCCTCCGCACCGCGTCCAAGATGAAGGCGGTACTCGCGGCGCGATTATTCTCGCTTTGGGAGCGCTGTGTCTCACGGCTGCGTTTGTGCTTGTCATGTGCACGCGTATCCTGCTGGGGACGTGGACGGGCGGCACGTTTTGGGCGCTCCTGCTCTGGATGCCGCTTCCGCTTTTCACGTTGGCCACTGCGTGGGATTTAAAGAAATGGCGCCACGCGCCAAACGTGGGCGCAATTTTTTCCTGGCTCGTTTTCCTTCAAACGATTGTTCAGATTCTTCTCGTTGTCGCTCCCATCGATTTTCTTCGTTACCATCGCGTGTATTGGTCCACGCGAATTTTGCATTATGGCTCTGGTGTTTCGCCCGTACTTCCGGTTTTGTTGCTAGCCGCCGCATTTTATTGGTGGTTCTGGATGAGTCTCCGCGGCGTGTCGCTGGTCGACCTTCGCCGCCCACGTTTGCCCCGGCTAACGGATTTGCCCGACGATGCATTCCGCATCTCCGATACCGAGGCGGAACGCCTGCGGCAAACCGCTTATCCGCTCACTTCTTCCGCTTGGCAAATCGCTCCGCTGATTGCCTTGGCCGCGATTCTCTTTACGCTGCTCGACTATGGACATCCGCTGCAAACGATTGAAGGGCGCGCGTTCGACTGGGGCTTCACAACGATTCTCGCCCTCTTGACTTGGATTTTCCTCGCTACCCTTCTCAAGCTTGTTCGCACTTGGCTCGAAACTCAGCAAATCCTTTCCGGCCTCGATCGCAAAGCGATTCGCGAGGCGTTCTCGCGGTTGAAAGGATTTTCGTGGAAGCCGATCTGGAATCCGGGCGGCAGCACTCTGCGCGAATCCTATCGCGTGCTATCTCGCGCGCTGGAAAATCTCGACCGCCTGCATGCGGCGCTGCATTCGGGAGTCGCCGGCGAGTGCCTGGCAAAAGACGACCCAATTCACCGCGCGATCCGCAAGGCTTTGGAAAAGCGAGACAAGATTTCCGAAACCTATCGCAACCTGATGGGCACCGCTCCGCCGCTGAACGGCGCCGCTCAAAATAATGGCGGCGCGAGGAAGAAAAAATGGAACTGGCGTTCGCTCCTTTTTCTGAAGCACGACAAGAAAAAACAGCAAGCACTTGATTCCATTCTGCTCAGCGTCGAAGATCTCCAGCGTGCGATCGCCGAAGTGGCCGGAATTCTGATCAAGGAATTTCTCGCCGACTCCTGGAAAAATGCCGCGGGTCTCATTGCATCCAAAGATCCGCGAAAAGAAAAAGCCGTGCTGTCGCTTCCTGCGCTGCTCGCCGAAGAATACGTTTCCCTGGTCTACGTCAATTTCCTCGTCAGCGCGCTGCTGCGAATGAGAACGCTGGTTTATAGCGCGGTCGGAATGTATGTGCTGCTTTTGCTCTCCATTACCGTTTACCCCTTCGAGCCGCATCCGGCATTGCAGGCGATCTCTGTCGTGGCGCTGGTAGTGCTCGGGTTGGCCGTGGGATACGTTTACTCGCAGATGCATCGCGACGCGATTTTGAGCCGATTGACGGAAACAAGTGCGGGAGAACTTGGCTGGGATTTTTGGATCAAGTTTGTATCAGCCGGAGCGATTCCGGTTTTGAGCTTGCTGGCCTCACAGTTTCCTTCGATTAACAATGTGCTTTTTTCCTGGCTGGAGCCAGCGCTGCAAGCGCTCAAGTAGAGGGGTGTGCTATTGCGTTCCGTTTTTTTGTGTAACGGAGAAGGCCGAGCCAGGAGAGGTAAAGGCCGCCGTTGAAGATGTAGTGGTCGGCCTCGGAGTTGGAAACGGCGTGTTTGGTTTCTCCGGCGACGGCGTCCACGAATTCCTGCGCGGCGGCTTCTTCGGTTTTTCCCTCAGCCAGAAGATTTTTCACCATGGCGCTCCAGCTTGCGAGGCGTTCGCGATAACGCGCGATGTGCGCATTCGGATCGTTCGCGTAGCCGAAGTGCGTCAGAAACAATTTTGCGGGGCGCAGCGCGGCGATGGCGTCGAGCGAATGATTCCAGATTTCAATGTCGATATCGGGCGGTGGCGTGGCGGGCAAAATGAATTCGTCGCCTTCGACGCTGATTCCGCCGACGTCGCCGATAAAAGCGGTTCCGTCCTGCGCGTCCCAAAAAGTCAAATGATGCGAAGCATGGCCCGGTGTGTAGAGAATTTCAAAATCGCGTTTGCCGATGGTGACGGTTTCTCCGCCTTCGAGCGGACGTAAATTCTCTTCCGGCACCGGCAGCACGGATCCATAGAGGCGATCCATTTCCGCGCCGTAGAGGCGGCCCGCACTGGCGAGTAATTTGGAAGGATCGGCCATGTGTATCGCGCCAAATTCATGAACGAAGACGGCAAGTTGTGGATTTTCCTTGACGAGGGCGCCGACCGCGCCGGCGTGATCCAGATGGATGTGCGTGAGCAAAATCGCGTGAAGGTCCTCGACTCTTACGCCATGGCGATTCATTTCGGCGCGAAGTGTGTCGAGGGTGGAGGAAGGCCCGGGATCGATGAGCGCGTTGACGCCGTCCGACTGGACGAGGGCGGCGGCGATGGATTTTGGGCGGCCCATCCAGTTCACGTCAATCGTGACGTAGGGCGGCAGAGCGGAAGAGGTCATGAAAAAAGTTTATCTCACTTGCGGCGCTTCGTCTTTGCCGCTGGCGCCTTTCTTGTTGCGCGCGTGTAGCGAAGCGCAATGAGACCTCGCGAATAAGATTTATTGTCGATGAGATCGAATTCGCGCTGGGGAAAACCGCTGGGAAAAAGCGGAATGCCTTCGCCGATAAGAACCGGGACGACGCCGAGGTAAAGTTCGTCGACCAGGTCTTCTTTCAGAAAATCACGAATCAATTCGCCTCCGCCCATGAGCCAGATATGTTTGCCGGGGCTCTTGCGAATTTCGGCAATGACGGCGCCGGGCGAATCGTTCGTGACCAGGACGCCATTGCGCATGCCGGGCGGAAGCGTTTTCGAAAAGACGAAGTACTTGATGCCGCCGCCGAAAGAGCCTCCCATTTTCAATCCATCGTCGTGGGTTTTGCGGCCGAGGACGGCAGTGTCGATGGTTTTGAAGAAGGGGCCCATCGAATAGTCTTTGGGCATGAAGAGAAAATCGACGGAGCCGTCGGGGCGGGCGATGTAGCCGTCGAGACTGATGCCGAGGCCGAGGATGACTTTGCGGATTTCGCCCGTGGCGCTGTTCGCGGCGTCCTTTTTCGTCGCCTTCTTTACTGTCTTCTTCGCGGCCATGATGAATATTTGCCGATGCTGCAAGCACAGCTAGGAATGGCTGTGCCACAAAAGCGTTTATTTCAACGTGAGGTCTCCGGCGGTGACGTGGGCATAGAGCGTGTATTTGCCGGGGCCGGATTTGTGGAATGAGCGGAAGAGACCGCCGTGATCTTCGCCGAAGGGGCTGGCGGAAATATCGCCGGCGACGACAGATGCTTCGACGTGGGAATAGTCGGCGGGATTGCCAACGGAGATGGTGAGATCGCCGGCGTGGAGTTCGACGTCCTTGCTACCCGTGATGTTTTCGATGGTGACGTCGCCCGCGGGAATGCGCGCGTAGAGTTCGGAATTTCGCGGGATGCGGACTTCGATGTCGAGGTCATTGCGCGGACCACCGGAGACATGAAGTTCGGCGCTGCCAGACGAACTGGTGAAGCGATAACGAAGATCGTCGATTTTGTTTTTGTTCCTGCCGGAGATATCGACGGTGAGCTTTCCTTCGTCGCTGCCGACAATGCGGATGCCGCCGGAACGAATATGAAGCGCAATGCGGGCGCCAGAGGGAAGCTGCGCTTCAAAATGGGGGATGCCGCGTTCGGAGATTTCGGTTTTGTCGGCGGCGCCGGTCGAGACCGGAGCGAGAACCAGGGCCAAAGATGCCAAGGGTGAGAACAAGGATTTTGCGGAAAGACGATGCATAGGCACACCTCTTCTGCGCGCCCGGGTACGGCGCGCGTTGTTGAGTAAAGATACGCCCATAGGCTCGCGAATGTTCCATGACTTTGCTTTGAAGGCCCGTGGACTCTACCCCTTTGTTTTCATTACTTTACGCGAGTCCCATTCGAACGCGCTTCCAACTCTCGTTTAATGTATTACTGCTTCATATATAGCGATATATAGTCCATACGGTGATGTTTCGTGAATCTCGCGCGCCGTACCCTCCCAAACCCTCTCCGCAGTTCTGCGCTTCTTCCCCTCGCTCTCCTCTTTCCTCTCAATGGCTTGCGCACTCTTCACACAAAAATGCCGGAGTGTCACCCCATCTCATATCGAATCGAGGAATCTTGGCCGACGACGCAGGCGTCGGCCTCTGTTCCAAGCACGCCGCCCCTCATTTCTCCTTTCGACCGAGCGCCAACTTCCTCCAGCGACTCACTTCCGACTGCGACGAGTTCACAACCGGTGTGGAGTCCAAAACTCTCTTCCCGAACTTTACAAACTTCTCGCCGCCGCCGCCCTCGCCTACACCGCCAATCTTTTTCGCACCATTTCTACCGTTCACTCCGAACTTGACCCTGATTCCGACAAGCAACCCGTCAAAATTGACATCGACTTCGGCGACCTTCCTCGTCCCAATCGCGAAGGCCCAAAACGGATTGCCACGGAAGACCACAAAGAGTTATCAACATCCGCCGCGTCTAACGGCGAAGACTGGAAAGAATAGCGGAGGTGAGCGTGATGAAGAGAGAGTGCTGGAGCAAGCTAG
>Ga0247666_1000459_pt1 | contig 10527 bp, 11 predicted proteins | sample CNK07_metaG_FD_183025 | JGI IMG/M metagenome (GOLD analysis project Ga0247666, IMG submission 183025) | Soil microbial communities from Purdue University Martell Research Forest, Indiana, United States - CNK07 | ecosystem: Environmental > Terrestrial > Soil > Temperate forest > Bulk soil...
CGCCCAGCGCATCTCCTCGAACCAGGTTCCCGAGATCCTCAAGGGCAAGCAGATCTACAGCCTCGACCTCGCAGCGCTCGTCGCCGGCTCGAAGTACCGCGGCGAGTTCGAGGAGCGGCTGAAGAAGGTCATGAAGGAGATCCAGCAGCGCGGCGACATCGTCCTGTTCATCGACGAGCTCCACAACCTCGTCGGCGCGGGCGCTGCCGAGGGCGCGATCGACGCGGCCTCGATCCTCAAGCCGGCCCTCGCGCGCGGCGAGCTGCAGACGATCGGCGCCACGACGCTCGACGAGTACCGCAAGTACCTCGAGCGCGACGCCGCTCTCGAGCGCCGCTTCCAGCAGGTGCGTGTCGAGGAGCCCACCGTCGACGACTCGGTGCAGATCCTGCGCGGCCTGCGCGACCGCTACGAGGCGCACCACCGCGTCACGATCACCGACGAGGCGCTCAAGGCCGCCGCCGAGCTCTCCGACCGCTACATCCAGGACCGCCACCTGCCCGACAAGGCGATCGACCTGATCGACGAGGCCGCCTCGAGGCTGCGCATCAAGTCGATGTCCGCCCCGCCGCGCTACCGCGAGCTCGAGGACGAGATCGAGCGCGTCCGCAAGGAGAAGGAAGCCTCGATCGAGAACCAGGAGTTCGAGAAGGCCGCCTCCCTCCGCGACAAGGAGCGGAAGCTCACGCAGAAGAAGCGCGAGCTCGAGGAGCAGTGGCGGAGCTCGGAGAATCAAGAAGAGCAGCCGCAGGTCGGCGAGGAGGAGATCGCCGACATCGTCTCGATGTGGACGGGCATCCCCGTCTTCAAGCTCACCGAGGCCGAGTCCGCGCGCCTGGTGCGCATGGAGGAGGAGCTGCACAAGCGCGTCATCGGCCAGGAAGAGGCGATCGTCGCGGTGGCGAAGTCGATCCGCCGCGCCCGCGCGGGCATCAAGGATCCGAAGCGCCCGACGGGCAGCTTCATCTTCCTCGGCCCGTCCGGTGTCGGCAAGACCGAGCTCGCACGCACGCTCGCCGAGTTCCTGTTCGGCGACGAGGACGCGATGATCCAGGTCGACATGTCGGAGTACATGGAGAAGCACTCCGTGTCCCGGCTCGTCGGCTCGCCCCCGGGCTACATCGGGTACGACGAGGGCGGCCAGCTCACCGAGGCCGTGCGGCGCAAGCCGTACTCGGTGCTCCTGCTCGACGAGATCGAGAAGGCGCATCCGGACGTGTTCAACATCCTCCTGCAGATCCTCGAGGAGGGGAAGCTGACCGACGCCCAGGGGCGCCGGGTCGACTTCCGGAACGCGATCGTGATCATGACTTCGAACCTCGGGGCTGCGCAGATCTCGAAGAACACCGGCTTCGGCTTCACGGTGGGCGACGAGTCAGGCCTCTCGTACGACGAGATGAAGGGCCGCGTGATGGGCGAGCTGAAGAAGGTCTTCCGGCCCGAGCTGCTCAACCGCATCGACGAGATCATCGTCTTCCACAAGCTCTCGAAGGCAGAGATCATGTCGATCGTCGACCTCCAGCTCCGGCGCCTGCGGGAGCAGATGGCGACGCACGACGTCTCGATCGAGCTCACCGAGGACGCGAAGGAGCTGCTCGTCGACAAGGGCTACGACCCGGCGATGGGAGCGCGGCCGCTGCGCCGCGCGATCCAGCGCGAGATCGAGGACCCGCTCGCCGACTTCGTCCTCGGGCGCGAGCTCGATCCGGGCTCGACGATCCTCGTCGGGCGCACGCGCACCGACGACGGCGAGCCGGGCGACGAGGTCGACATCACCTTCATCCCGGGCGAGGTCACGCCCGAGAAGGTGACGGTTCCGCCCGAGGAGCCCGTCGCTTCGAGCGACGACGCCGCAGAGCCGGCGAGCGAAGAGGAATAACCGCGTCGGCCGGAGTAATCTCCGGCCGATGCGATTCGCACTGGCCGGGGGTCTGGCGGCCGCTCTCGCAGTAGGCGTAGCAACGGCTGCGGGCAACAGCTCGCATGGAGTCCCGCGCGGTTTCCGGCCGGAGACGGCGGCAGCGGTCGGGACGCGCAACTACTGGGTGCTCGGCGAATACCGCTGCGGGAGTGAGTGGTGCAATGCGCTCGTTCGTTCCACCGACGGCGGCAAGCACTTTCGCCGGGCCGCTTTGCCCTCGTTCCCCTCGCAGGGCGACATCCCGACACTTTCGTTCGCGAACACGCGTGACGGCGTCGCGTACGTCCGCAACGGCAGCCGTCTCTACGTGACGCACGACGGGGGCTCGAGCTGGCATCGCAGCGGGCCGACAGGCAACGTGATCGCCTCTGCCCTCAGCGGCGGAGACGTCTACGTCGTCACGAGCCGCCGCAGCTACGAGCGATCGCCGGTGGCGAGGGATGCGTGGCGTCCGCTCCGCTACCCGACGTTCAAGCACGGCTTCATGGTCAGCCTCGCTGCCGAAGGCTCTCGGGTCTGGCTGCTCGGAACGCAGAGGCGCCGGCACGCGGACGACAGCGACGAGCTCGCGCTTTCGCGAGATCGCGGGGCCGACTTCGTGGCGCGACCAGGGCCATGCCTTGCCGAGCTTGGGGGAAGGCTGGTGCCGGCAAACGCTCGAGTTCTCTGGGCCGTCTGCCCGACCGGGATGATGGCCGAGCTTTCGCTCTCGAGAAACGGAGGGCGTTCGTTTCCCTCGATCCTCTCCGTCCACGATCCCGCCGGGCTTCGCCGGCCGTCGCTGACGAACGGGGCTGAGATCTCGCCGTTTACACCGCGAACCGCCGTTCTGTACGGAGGGGGCGAAGGGCCGCTGCTGCGGACGACCGACGAGGGCAGGCGCTGGCAGCGCGTCCATCAGCCGGCGCGGATCTATCAGTTGGATTGGCTCGGTGCCACCACGCGCCGCTTCGGTCTGGCCGTCGTCCAGACACGGTCGTCGCCGGACGCCGGGCTTTGGCGGACGACGGACGGTGGCGCGACCTGGGATTCGGTGCCGATTCACCAGTGAAGCAGCGCGATGAACCACCTGAAAGGGGACGAGTGAACCGGGGCCGCCGGAGGATGATCTCCCCATAGAGCACAACCTCGGCTGAGCCCCGATGCGGCGGGGGCTCCCGAGTCCCTCCCTCGAAACAACGGAAGCGGCCCCACTCGGCGGGGCCGCTTTCCGTTTCGGCACGAAGTCGCTCAGGTTGCGTGACGGCTCGCGTCCGGGCTCGGCCGTAGGGTGGACGGATGGCGAAGACGGCGGCCGTCCAGTTCAGCTGCACCGAGTGCGGGTATACCGCCGGGCGCTGGTTCGGCAAGTGTCCCGGCTGCTCGGCCTTCGGCACGCTCGTCGAGGAGGTGATCGGGCAGGTCGGGCACTCCCAGGCGCCGCCGAAGCCGCTGCTGCGCCTGATCGACGTCGAAGCGGCCGAGGCCGCGCGAATCTCGACCGGCGTGCCCGAGCTGGATCGCGTGCTCGGCGGCGGGCTCGTCCCGGGCTCGCTCGTGCTGCTGGGCGGCGAGCCGGGAGTGGGGAAGTCGACGCTGCTGCTGACCGCACTCGCGACCATCTCACGAGAACGGCGGGCGCTGCTGGTCACCGGCGAGGAGTCGGCCGCGCAGGTCAAGCTGCGCGCCGAGCGGCTCGGCGGGGCGGAGGCCGTCGAGATCCTCGCGGAGACCGAGTTGGAGACCGTCTGCCAGACGCTCCAGGCCGAGCGGCCCGACGTCTGCGTCATCGACTCCGTCCAGACGCTGTACGCCTCGGAGCTCGGCTCCGCCCCAGGATCGGTCGCACAGGTGCGCGAGGCGGCGGCACGGCTGCTGCGCGTGGCGAAGGAGTCCGGCGTGGCGACGATCCTCGTCGGCCACGTGACCAAGGACGGCTCGGTCGCGGGGCCTCGCGTGCTCGAACATCTCGTCGACTGCGTGCTCCAGTTCGAGGGCGATCGCTACCACGCGCACCGCGTACTTCGAGCGGTCAAGAACCGCTTCGGCTCGACGAACGAGCTCGGCGTGTTCGAGATGACCGGTGCGGGGCTCGTCGGCGTGCCCGATCCGTCGGAGGTCTTCGGGCGCACCGTTCCCGGCGAGCCCGGCGCCGCCGTCGCCTGTGCGCTCGAGGGCACGCGTCCGATCCTGCTCGAGATCCAGGCGCTCGTGGCCCAGAGCGAGCTCGCGATGCCGCGACGCGTGGCCACGGGCATCGACCCCAAGCGGCTGGCGATGATCGTCGCGGTGCTCTCGCGGCACGCTCGGGTGGCGCTCGGCCAGGCGGACGTCTTCGTCAACGTCGCCGGCGGCGTTCGCATCGACGAGCCCGGCGCCGATCTCGCGGTCGCGCTCGCCATCGCCTCCGCCGCTCGCCGCGTTCCAGTCAAGAACGGCGTCGCCGCGTTCGGCGAGATCGGCCTGACTGGAAGGCTGCGTCCGGCGGCACAGGCCGAGCGCCGGCTCGAGGAGTGCGGGAAGCTCGGCCTCTCGACAGTCGTCGCTCCAGCCGGAACCGTCGCGACTGGCAAAATCGAGGTCGAGGCCGCAGAGACGCTGCGGCAGGCGATCAGGGCAGGGCTGGATGGCGAGCGATCCGAAGGAGACGACTGAGCGCAGGAGTGAGCATCGTCTAGGCGATCTCGCCTTCACGCGGATCCCGGCAGAGGAAGACCCGCGCCGGAAGAACCCGGAGCTGCTGTCTGCGATCGCGAAGATTGCGCCCGGCACCGGGCTCCGCGAGGCCGTCGACGACGTCATCCGCTCGCACGAGGGCGCGCTCATCGTGGTGGGCGACCCAACGGGCCTCTCGTTCCTCTACTCCGGCGGCATCCAGCTCGACGCGCCGTTTCGGCCGCAGCTCCTCTACGAGCTGGCGAAGATGGACGGCGCGATCATCGTCGACGAGGCGATCAAGAGGCTCGCGTGGGCGAACGTCCAGCTGATGCCGGACCCGACGATCCCGTCGAGCGAGACCGGCACCCGCCACCGTACGGCGGAGCGCGTGGCGAAGCAGACCGGCGCGCTCGTCGTCTCGGTCTCCCAGCAGCGCGAGACCGTCACGATCTTCGTCGGGCCGGCGCGGTACCAGCTCGACCCCGTCGCCGACGTTCTCGCCAAGACGAACCAGGCGCTCGGGACGCTCGACACGTATCGCCAGCGCCTCGAGCAGGTGCTGACACGCCTGACCGCGCTCGAGTTCCAGAACGCAGTCGTGCTCGACGACGTCCTCGTCGTCCTCCAGAGGGCCGAGATGATCACGCGGATGGCTGCGCGCATCACCCGCGACTGCATCGAGCTCGGCACCGAGGGGCGCTTGATCCGGCTCCAGCTGCAGGAGTTCGTCGGGGACGTGCCCGGGGAGCGCGACGCGATCGTCCGCGACTACCACGTCCTGGGTGCAGGCGATGAGGCGACAAACGCGCTCACGGATCTGTCCGAGCTCAACTACCAGGAGCTGCTCGAGTTCGGCCGGCTCGCGGAGGTGCTCGGCTACGAGCGCAGCGTCAATCCGCTCGACCAGACCGTCGTGCCGCGGGGGTACCGGATCCTGTCGCACCTTCCGCGCGTGCCCGAGCCGCTCGTCCGCCGGGTCGTGTCCGATCTCGGGAGCCTCGACGCGGTCGTGCGTGCCTCGCAGCGGGAGCTCGAGTCCGTCGAGGGAGTCGGGTCGGTACGTGCCCGTGAGATCCGCGAGGGGCTTCGCCGGTTGCAGGAGCACAACCTCGTGGATCGCTACCTGCAGCTCTAGCTTTCCGACTCGACAAAGCGGCATTTGGCCCGGGATTTGGCTTATCCAGGCCGTTTCTGCTACACTGGCAACCTGTGGCCGGCGCATAGCAGCGTGCCGGCTTTCTTCGCGAAAGAGTGGCTTTCGAGCCGGGGAGGTCGGGCTTGTACGACGTCGGCGACAAGGTGGTCTATCCCCACCACGGGGCGGGAACGGTCGTCAAGAAGGAGAAGCGCGAGGTTCTCGGAGAGCAGCGCGAGTACCTGACGATCAAGATCCTGCACAACGACATGACGGTGCAGGTCCCGTCCGAGAATGCCGAGAAGGTCGGTCTCCGGCGCGTGATCGGCGAGAAGGAGGTCGGCGTCGTCCTCACGGCGCTGACGGGCGTGTCGACCGAGATGCCGAAGAACTGGAACCGGCGCTTCAAGCACAACCGCGACAAGATGAAGACCGGCGACATCCTCGAGCTCGCCGAGGTCGTCCGGAACCTCGCCCTTCGCGACCGGGAGAAGGGTCTCTCGACCGGCGAGAAGCAGATGTTCGTGAAGGCGAAGAAGATCCTCGCCTCCGAGCTGATGTACGCGAAGGACATGGACGAGGAGACCTGCGCGGACTGGCTCGAGGAGGTTCTCGCCTCCGACAGCCCGCCGAAGAAGAAGCCGGCGGCCAAGAAGAAGGCCGCTGCGGCGGCGACCGCCTAGCAGGCCGGGCTTCCCGATATGTCCGTCTGGGCCATCCTCGTCGCCGCGGGGCGGGGGGAGCGGCTCGGGCTGGACCGGCCGAAGGCGTTCGCGAGGTTGGGAGACGAGCCGCTCCTGGCCGAGCCGCTCCGCCGGCTCGAGAGTTGCCCCTGGGTGGACGGGATCGTGCTCGTCGCGCCTCCGGATTGGGAGGAACCTGCGATCCTCGTCGCCGAGGAGGAGGGCTGCGGCAAGGTGCACGCGTGCGTGACGGGCGGCGGGACGAGAAGCGACTCGGTGCGGGCGGGCCTCGCTGAGGTGCCTGCCGACGCGCTGGTCGTCCTCGTCCACGACGCGGCGCGCCCGCTCGTGACCGACGAGGTGGTCGAGCGCGTGCTCGCGCCGCTCTCGGAGGGCTGGGACGGCGCCGTCCCGGGTCTCCCCGTCGGCGACACGCTGAAGCGCGTCGACTCGGACGGCGGCGTGCAGGAGACCGTTTCGCGTGACGGACTCTGGGCGGTGCAGACGCCGCAGGCCTTCGCAGCTGACCGTTTCCGCGCTGCCCTGGCACGTAACAGTCTGTTACAAGCGACGGATTGCGCGGGTCTGGTCGAGGCTGCGGGTGGGCGCGTCAAGGTCGTCGACGGCGACCCGCGCTTGCTCAAGGTGACCTCGGAAGCCGATCTCGAGACGGTGGCCGGATGGCGCTGAGCGTTGTCGTGTTCGACGTCGGCGAGACGCTCGTCGACGAGACGACCACGTACGAGCGCTGGAACGCAGAACGCGCGACCACGTTCGTGTTCGCAGACCGCGACCTCCATGCCGACGCGCTGCCCTGCCTGGCGGCGCTGCGCAGGCGCGGTCTGCGCCTCGGCGCGGCCGGGAACATGCACGCCCACCACGAGGAGTTCCTACGCCCGCACTTCGACTTCGTCGGCTCCTCGGAGCGCTGGGGCGTCGAGAAGCCCGACGCGGGGTTCTTCGCCCACGTGCTCGAGGAAGCGGGCACACCTGCGGGGGAGATCCTCTATGTCGGCGACCGGGTGGACAACGACATCGTCCCGGCCCGTGCCGCTGGCTTGCAGGCGATTCGCATCCGCCGCGGCGAGCATGCGCGAACGGCGTCCCCGGACGGCATCGTCACGATCGGCTCGCTCAGCGAACTGCCGGAGGCGATCGACCGTGTCTGAGTACCGCGTCGGCACCGGCTTCGACGCGCACGCGCTCGAGGAGGGGGTGCCGCTGGTGCTCGGCGGCGTGCGAATCGACCATCCGCGCGGGCTGGCGGGCCACTCGGACGGCGACGTGCTCGCCCACGCGCTCACCGACGCCCTCCTCGGAGCCGCGGGGCTCGAGGACATCGGAGCGCTCTTCCCCTCGGCAGACCCCGCGCTCGCAGGTGCCGATTCGCTGGAGCTCCTCGCGCGGGCCTGGGAGCACGTACGCGAGCAGGGCTGGAGGCTCGCGAACGCCGACGTCGTGCTGGTGGGCGAGGAGCCGCGCCTGGCACCGCATCGGGACGAGATGCGACGGCGCCTGGCCGAGGCGCTCGACGTCGAGCCGCAGCTCGTCGCCGTCCGCGCCACGACCACCGACGGCCTTGGCTTCGCCGGCCGCGGCGAGGGCCTCGCGGCGCAGGCCGTCGCCCTCCTCGTGCGATGAGGCTTGCCTTCGTCACCCATGCGGAGCAGCCGAAGCTGCGGGGGACGGTGCCGGACGTCTGGCCCGAGTTCATGGCCCACGACCCGGTCGTCCAGTCCTTCTGGCCGCAGCTCTACGACCAGTACCCGGACTTCCAGCTCTGGGTCGTCGATCGCGAGGCCGGACGGCGGGCGACCGTTGGCTACGCGTGCAGCGTGCCCGTCGGCTGGAACGGGGATCCGTCGCCGCGCGGGATCGACTGGGCTTTGACGGACGGGGTCGAGGCGACGCCGACGACCTTGTGCGCGATCGTGGCGGGCGTCGTCCCCGAATACCGAGGCCTGGGAATCGCCGAGACGATCCTGCGGCGGCTCGCCGCGATCGGCGCAGGTCACGGCCTCGACGCTCTGGTCGCTCCGGTGCGCCCCACGTGGAAGGACCGCTACCCGCTGGTCGCGCTCGACCGCTACGCCGGCTGGCGGCGCGCCGACGGCCTCCCCTACGACCCGTGGCTACGCACGCACGAGCGGCTCGGCGGCGAGCTTGTCGCGATGGCGCCGCGCTCGATGACGATCTCGGGCACTCGCCCGGAATGGGAGGGGTGGACGGGGATGGTGTTCCCCGAGGACGGCAACTACGTCGTGCCGGGCGCCCTCGTTCCGGTCCACTTCAAGAACGGCCGTGGCGTGTACGTCGAGCCCAACATCTGGGTTCGACACCGCTTCGGCTAACGCCGCTTCTGCTGCTTCTCGAGCCGACGGCGCATCTGGCGGTTCATCGACGCGAGCTCCGGGCCGCCCTGCTGCTCCTGCATCTCGAGCAGCGCCGCCCGCTCCTCGCGCGTGAGCCGCGACATCGCCTTCTGCGCCTGCTGGGGATCGTGGAGCTGCTTCGCGTGGGGCTCGAGCTTCCGCATCGCGCTGGCGAGCTCGGGATTCGAACGCTCGATCGCCGCCTTCGACGCCTTCTCCATCTGGCGCTTGAGGAACGGCACCTTCGCCGCCAGCTCGAACAGCGGCTTCAGATAGCGGCCGCCCTTGTAGCGCCCGAGCAGTCCGAAGATGCCGAGCACGACGACCAGCCCGAGCAAGATCCAGAGCGGGATCAGCAGAACCGTGATGTCGGAGGAGAGCATCGGGCGGATGGTACCCAGGGGAGATCTTGGCGGAACGGCGCTCCGGCACAGCCACTGTTCCGCCAAGGCCTCCCACTAGTCGGGGAGCAACACGGTGTCTCCGTCCACGCGAACGAGCCCGTCTCGCTCGAGCGCGGCGACGGCCTCGGCGTCCCGCGGCTGCGAGCCGGCGACGACCGCGCGCAGAGCCGCCGCACGCCGCTGGCGGAACGAGCCCTCGAACGGCCCCTGGCGGCGGCTCGGCTCGAAGCGGCGGCCGCGTGACGGGCAGCCGGCTGCGAGCGGGCAGACGCCGCAACGAGGGACGCGGGCGAGGCAGATCGTCTTGCCGAGATCCATCAGGGCCTGTCCCGCGGCCGGGGTGAAGTCGTGACCGGTGCGCTCCGAGACGCGCCGCACGTTGACGTCGACCGGCAGAACCGGACGACCGAAGGCGAAGGAGGCAACCGCGTCAGCCGTGTAGCGGCCGACACCGGGTAGCTCGGTCAAGTCCTCGGGCCAGCCGTGACTCGCGACTTGCCGTGCGGCGCGGTGGAGCGAGAGCGCGCGCCGGTTGTAGCCGAGCCCCTGCCACCCCCGGATCACGTCACCGGCCGGGGCCGCGGCGAGCGCCTCGATCGTCGGCCAGCGTTCGAGCCAGGACTGCCAGCGAGGCACGACGCGCTCGACCTGCGTCTGCTGCGACATCACTTCGCTGACGAGGATCGCGTACGGATCGCGCGTCTTCCGCCAGGGGAGGTCGCGCCCGTTTTGGCTGAACCAAGCCAAAAGAAGCTCCTCCACGGACGAGAGCCTAGACGAGCCGCTTAACGGTTCAACCCGCCAAAACCAGTGATGCGAACAGCCGGTCAGGAGTAGGGACATGGGGCGATGAAGATCGATCGCCTGCGCGCGGCCGGAGAGCTGGTGGCGGTGAAGAGCTGCAACAGCCAGCAGGGGCACGTCGAGATCACGGTCGCCTCGCTGGAGGCCCACGAGCAGCGACAACTGGAAGCCAAGCAGCCGGATCCGGCTTGGGACGACATCCAGGCGATTGCCCTTGACATTGGACACTTGTGTCTGATTTAGTATCTCAGACAGCAGAGTCCAACTTAGAGGGAGGCAGGACATGCACCACAAGTCGAAGCACTCCAAGAGCGAGACCGCGATCCACACCGAAGCCGCAGGCCCGAAGCCCCATCGCTGGCTTCTCCCGGTGCTGCTCATCGCACAGCTGATGGTCATCCTCGACATCACCGCCGTGAATATCGCCCTGCCGCACATCGCCTCTGATCTGCAGCTGAGCGGCTCCAGCATCAGCTGGACGATCACGAGCTACTCGGTGATCTTCGGAAGCCTCCTGCTCTTCGGTGGCCGCGCAGCCGACCTACTCGGCCGCCGTCGCATGTTCCTGACC
>Ga0247666_1000461_pt1 | contig 10492 bp, 12 predicted proteins | sample CNK07_metaG_FD_183025 | JGI IMG/M metagenome (GOLD analysis project Ga0247666, IMG submission 183025) | Soil microbial communities from Purdue University Martell Research Forest, Indiana, United States - CNK07 | ecosystem: Environmental > Terrestrial > Soil > Temperate forest > Bulk soil...
CCGAGCAGGTGCCACAGGCAGGTCGAGTCGGCACCGCCCGAAACGAGGCACGTCACGCCGCCGCCCGCCGGGATCAGCGCGTGCTCGCGGACGAAGCGCTCGACACGGTCGCGCAATTCCTCCATCACCGGATTGTGCCGCTGCGCGGACCTGGCTGTTTCCATGACGGCGGTACCGGACACGTCTGGTGCCAGGCACCGTCCCTCGGAAGGGGGAGACGGATCGGACCTGTCCCTGCTCTCAGAACACGAGCGAGCGGTAGCTGAGCTCGCGGGTCATGCCGATCGAGTCGTAGAGGCCCAGCGCCGGGACATTCTCCGGCCGGACAAAGAGACACACAGCCGGGACCTGCTCGAGCAGCAGCCGGCACAGGTCGGACAGCGCCCGCTGGGCGTAGTGGCGGCGGCGCGCCTGCGGGTCGACCCAGACCTGCTGCAGCTGCACCGCCGCCGGGGTCCACGCCGAGGCCTCCGCCTTGAACCGGATCACGCCGTCCTCGACCCAGAGCCACGAGCGCCCGTCCTCGATCTGCTGCCGCGTCCGCCAGCGAAAGCCCTCGGCGTCGCGCTTGAGCGGATCCACGCCGATCTCCTCCTGGTGGGCCGCGGCGCAGGCCGGCACGAGCAGCTCGAGGTCGAGCAGACGTGCCGCGCGGAGCCTCGTCTCTCCCGCCTCCGGCGCCTGGCGGAGGGCGTAGACCGGCTGCCCGGGACGGTCGTCGCGGGGCCGCGGCATCCGGCGGCGTGCGGCGTCCCACAGCTCGCCGACCGCGCGCTCTTCGCCGATCACCATCCGCGCGCCGCTCCGAGACGCTGCGTCGGCGTAGTCCGCGCAGCCTCTGCCGGAAGGAACGATGTTGGCGCCGACGTGGCAGAGGGACTCCAACCTCCCGCCGGCCCCGGCGACGGCCGAGAAGCGCCCGAGCCCACGCCGGGCGATGTCTTCGAGGAAGACGCGCTCGACCGGCTCCTCCGCGCAGAAGGCGAGCACCTGGTCGAGCGTCGGAGAAACGGTCTCCCGCACGGCCGGATTGTTCCATCCCGTTAGAGTCGCCAAATGCCCATTCACCTCCGAGCCGAGCCCGGCGACTACGCCGACGCCGTCCTTCTCCCCGGCGACCCTCTGCGCGCGAAGTACATCGCCGAGACGTACTTCGAGGACGTGACCCAGGTGAACGAGGAGCGCGGGCTGCTCGGGTACACGGGCACCTGGGAGGGGAAGCGCGTCTCTGTGCAGGGCACCGGGATGGGCTGTCCAGGTGCGACGATCGTCTTCGAGGAGCTCATCCAGCTCGGGTGCAAGCGGCTGATGCGCGTCGGCACCTGCGGAGGCCTACAGCCGCACCACGCGCTCGGCGACCTGATCGTTGCGCTCACGGCCGTGCCGCAGGACGCGACGGCGAGGCACCTCGTGAACGACGAGCCGCACTGCCCGACCGCGTCCTGGGACCTCATCCACGGCGCCGTCCATGCGGCGAAGGAGGTCGGCCAGCCGATGCACGTCGGGCCGATCGTCTCGAGCGACGTGTTCTACAACCCGGACGAGGGCCAGTACGAGCGCTGGTCGAGCCGGGGCGTGCTCGGCGTCGAGATGGAGGCGGCGGCTCTCTTCACCGTCGCCGCGATCGGCGGCATCGGCAAGGTGACGGACGTCCACGGCGGCTGTCTCCTCACCGTCTCGGACATCATCGTCGAAGGGGTCTTCACGCGGATCACCGACGACGAGCTGCGTGCCGCGGTCGACCGGATGACGCGCATCGCGCTCATGACCGTCACCTCCGATTAGCGCACCGCGACAGACCGTCTTCCTCGTCAATCCGGCGTCCGGCAACGGCGCGACCGGGAAGCGCTGGCCGAAGCTCCGCGCGCGGGCAGCCGAGCTCGGGCTGCGCGGCGAGGAGGTGCTCTCGGAGTACCCCGGCCACCTTGCGGAGGCGGCGGGCGAAGCCGGAGACTCGCTGCTCGTCGTGCTCGGCGGCGACGGAACCGTGAACGAGGTCGCGAACGCGGTCGCGGGGACCGACGCCGAGCTCGCAGTCCTGCCGGGCGGCACGGGGCAGGACTTCGGCCGCACGCACGGGATCCCGAGCAGCTTCGACGACGCAGTCACCGTCGCTCTCGGCGGGGAGACGCGCGTCATCGACCTCGGCCGGCTCGAGTGTGTGGGCGGGAGCCGCTACTTCGCCAACGTCGGCTCGGTCGGGATGAGCGGCGCGGTGGCGCGGCGCGCGAACTCGATGACGAAGAGGTTCGGCGGCCGGGCGACGTTCTTCTACGCGCTCACGCGCGAGTTCCTCGCCTGGCAGAACACGAGCGTCGTCGTCGAGCTCGAGGACGGCGTCCGGCGCGAAGGCGCGATGCACGACGTGATCGTCGCCAACGGCAACTGGCACGGCGGCGGCATGAAGCTCGCACCGGACGCACGGCAGGATGACGGTGCCTTCGATGTCGTGACGATCGGCGACGTGAACAAGCTCGACTTCCTCACGACGGCGCCGAAGCTCTACAGCGGCCGCTATCTCTCGCACCCGAAGGTGGAGCTGCTGCGGTCTCCGACGGTGACGATCAGCGCCGCCGAGCCACTGCCGCTCGAGGTCGACGGCGAGCCGATCGGAACGACGCCGGCGCGCTTCGAGGTCGTCCCGGCGGCCCTGCGCCTGCGGGTGCCGGCTGCGTAGCATCGCCGTAGCCGCTGCCGCCGCATTCGTCGCGCTGGCCACCCTCGTCGGCACAGGCGCTGCGACCGGCCTCGACCAGTGGGCTGTCGATCACGCGATGCCGCTTGCGGGCGCAGCGTCCGCGGCACCGACCACGCTCGAAGGGCTCGTCCCGCTTCTGCACGCGCCGTTTCATCCAATCGGCGTCGGCGTGACCGAGATCGTGACGCTGCCGGGGCAGGTCGTCATCTCTCTTCTGCTCGTGCTCCTGGCGGCCCGGCAGCTCTGGAAGCGCGGGCGGGTCGAGGCGGCCGCGTGCTGGACGGCGGCGTGGTTCGTCGCCGTCGCAGTCGAGCTCCTGTTCAGGCACACGCTGACCCGGCCGCCGCTCTACCGGGACGGAGTCCACCTCGTCGCGTTCGACTCGTCGTGGCCGAGCGGTCATGCGCTGCGCTGCGCGCTCGTCGCGGCTGCGCTGGCCACCGTGCGGCCGCGCCTCCGGATCCCGCTCCTGATCTGGCTCGCGGCCGCGGTCGTACTGCTCGAGCTCGCGGGCTTCCACACGCCCACCGACCTCGCCGGCGGACTGCTCCTCGCGACGGCGGTGGCCGCCGGTGCCCTCGTCGTCGAGCGGTCAGGGCTTCTTCGGCGCCGGGTCGCTCTTCGGCGGGCGGGCAGCTGATGCCGCCTTCGGCTTCCGAGCGGCCTTCGGCTTCGCGATCGAATCGACCCGCTTCTCGAGCGCCGTCAGTCGCTTCTCCATCTCCGCGAAGCCACGCGTCTGCCGCTGCAGGTCGTCGACGCGTTCGCCGAGCGCCTTGAGCGCCTGCAGAGCGCGGTCGGCGCCGGGCGCCTCGGACAGCCGCTGGATGGCCCCCTCGCCGAGGTCGGCGAGCCAAGCCACCAGATCCTGCTTGTCCTGTTTCTGATCAACCACGGGTCCTCCTCGGTCGGTCGGGCTCGACGATAGCGAGCGCAGCTGCCAGCGCGCTCAAAGTCTCGCCCGCGCCGGCGTCGAGCACAAGTTCCGCCTGCGAGTCCCAGGGCGTGCCGCCGCGGTTGACGATCGCGAGCACGCCGCCTGCAGCGAGCGTCTCGCCGGGCAGCGCGGCGACCGGATGCACCTCGAGCGACGACCCGACGACGAGGAGAAGCCCCGCCTCGGCCGCGAGCTCCTGCGCCCGCTCGATCGCTGCCGCCGGCAACAGCTCGCCGAACATCACGACGCCGGGCTTCAGCACCTCCCCGCACTCCGGGCACGGCGGCAGAGGCAGCGACGAGACGGCGTCCTCCATCGGCACGCGGACTCCACAGTGGATGCACTCGGCCTCACGCAGCGAGCCGTGCACCTCGACGACGTCGCGCGAGCCTGCGCGCCGGTGCAGGCCGTCGACGTTCTGGGTGATCACAGCGCGGATCCAGCCGCGCTCCTCGAGCTCGGCAAGAGCGCGGTGCCCGTCATTCGGCTCAGCGTTCGCGAGCGCATCGAGCCGCAGCGCGTAGAACTCCCAGACCCTCACAGGATCGCGGCGAAACGCAGCGATGCTCGCGACCTCGGCCGGGTCGTACTGCTGCCAGATACCTCCTGCGGACCGGAAGTCGGGGATCCCCGACTCGGTGCTGACGCCGGCGCCCGTGAGGACGACGCAGTGACTGGAAACGCCGGCGGCCGGCCAGAAGACCGGGCCGCCCGAGGCGGCCCGGGGGCGCCGGCGCTCGACTAGCTCAGCCAGCCCCTCGATGCTCATGCAGCGACGGTAGACGAGCCCGCTGGTACGCGAAGGCGCCGGCGAGCAGGAGCAGGCCGATCGCGAGGAACGAGCCCACACGCCAGATCGACTCGAGGTGCGCCAGGTCCACGAGGAACACCTTGCCCACCGCGAGCGCGAGGACACCGAGGCCGCCGAGCCGCAGCGCCCGCTCACGCCGGACGAGCCCGGCGACGATCGCCGCGAAGCCGAGCCCGCCCCAGAAGCCCGAGAGCGCGAGCTGCGACGTCTGCGTCGAGTGATGGGGCTGCGCGCCCGCCACTTCCACGACCAGGCTGCTCGCCAGGTAGACGGCGAGCGCCACGCCCGTCCAGGCCAGCGGCTCCGCGACCTCTCGGTACGCCGCCGCGATCCCCGCGAGAGCCACCAGGACGAGAGCGACCGCCCCGATCGCCACCGGAATCGAGCTCAATCCGTACGCCAGCGAGCTCGGCGGCACCTCGAAGACGAGCACGTGCCCGATGGCCAACGCGGCGAACAGGAGCGAGGCGACTAGACCACGCTCCGGCGTGTCCGTCCGGCGACCGGCCCAAGCGAGCACGAGGGCCTCGGCCGACCAGGCGGCCACGACGGCCGGTCCGTCGAGCGTGACGGCGATCGCGACGCCCCCCAGCCCGGCGGCGACGCCGTAGAGGAGCAGCCCGATCTCCCGGCTCGCACGCGACCCGAGCACGAGCGTCCCGAGCACGACATGCGCACCGGCGAGACCGAACAGCCAGGCGTTCGCGCCGACGCGGTGGCCCGCGTCGTCGAGCAGCCACCAGACACCGGCCGCTGCGACAGATGCGTTCACGAACAGCAGAGAGGCCGACGACAGCCGAAGCGATTCCGTCGGCGTCCGCAGTTCGTAGCCGAGCGCGGCCACGACGTAGAGCAGCCAGAACGCCGTCGCGACCACGAGCGCCAGCCAGAGCCGCTGGTCGTGCTCCGCATACAGCCAGGCAGCGGCCTGCGGAACGCTGACGACGTATGCGGCCACGGCGAGCCAGGCCCAACGGCGGTAGACGACGACGCCGATCGCCGTGAGGAGAGCGATCGTCATGAACACGAGCGAGCTCGTGCTCGTTCCGCAGCCGACGAGCACCGGCGCCAGCAGTGCGCCCACGATCCCGATCCCGGCGATCTCCTGGGAGTCCCAGCGCACGGCCGTGACGAGCGCCAGCGCGCCGACGGCGCCTGCGATCACGAGACCGAGCACCGGAGACAGCAGGTGGTAATGCAATGTCGTCGCCGCCGTGCTCGCAAAGAGCGAGGCGATGCCGGCCGCGACCGTCGCCAGCGCCGCCTGCGTCCGGCCCCGGCGCTCGTAGAGCCAGATGCCGAAGCCGGCGAGCGCCGTAGAGGCGGCGAACGCGAGCTCCATCCGCGCGGCCTCGCCGATCCATCCGTTCCGCACGGCCATCACGACGAAGAAGATCGCCGCGATCGTCACGGCGATGCCGCCGACCCAGCCGAGGACGCGGCCGCCGAGGATCTCCTCGAGGTCGCGCGACGGGGCTTGCGCCCTGGCCGCCGCCCGCGGCTCGGGCCACATCTGGGAGGCCGGCGGGGACGGCCTCGGCGGGGCGGCGGGCGCCGGGACAGGTTCGGCGCCCAGTCCGAGCAGGCTTTCGAGCGTCTTGACTCGCGCCTCGAGAAAGTTCAGGCGTTGCTCGACCGCGGATTCCATTGCTTCCCTCCTTGGGAGCCGGTCATAGCATTCCTGCTATGTATTCATAGCACGTTTGCTATGCCTGTCAAGCCGCTCGATAGGCTCGCGCACCGTGGAGGGCTTCTCCTTCTCGACCCCGGTGCGTGTTCGCTTCGCGGACACCGACGCGCAGGGCATCGCCCACAACGCGGCCTACCTCGTCTGGTTCGAGGTCGCGCGCGTCGAGTACCTGCGCACGTTCACCGGCGGCTACCAGGCGCTGCGAGACCGCGGGATCGAGGCGATCGTGCTCGAGTCGCTCTGCCGCTACCGGATCCCGGTGCGCTTCGACGACGAGCTCGTCGTCAACGCGCGTTGCGTCGGCATCCGCGGCGCACGCTTCAGGTACGAGTACGCGATCGCGCGCGGCGAGGAGATCGTCGCCGACGGCCACACCGAGCACGCCTGCGTCGACGCGGCGACGTTCCGGCCGACGCGCATCCCCGGCTGGCTCGTCGAGGCGATCCGCGCCGCCGAGGCGGCCGCTAGCTCTTCGGCGTGAAGATCTCGCGCGCGATCACGAGCCGCTGAATCTGCGACGTTCCCTCGTAGATCTGGAACAGCTTCGCGTCGCGCATCAGCTTCTCGACCGGGTACTCCTTGATGTAGCCGTAGCCGCCGAGCACCTGCACCGCGTCGGTCGCGACCTTCATCGCCGTATCGGCTGCGAACCGCTTCGCGAAGGAGGAGTAGAGCGTCGCGTCGCGGCCCATCCCCTGGTCGAGCATCCAGGCGGCCTGCCAGCAGAGGAGGCGCGAGGCCTGGATCTCGGTCGCCATGTCGGCGACCATGAAGCTGACGGCCTGGTGCATAGCAATCGGGACGTCGAAGGTCACGCGCTCCTTCGCGTACTCGAGCGCATGCTCGTACGCGGCCTGCGCGACGCCGACGGCCCCGATCGCGGTCCCTGGACGGGTGAAGTCGAGCGTCGCCATCGCGATCTTGAAGCCGTCACCCTCCTCGCCCAGGCGGTTCTCCACCGGAACTCGAACGTCGTTCAGCGCGAAGGCGGACGTGTCGGTTGCGCGCTGACCCATCTTCTCCAGGTGCTTCTCGATCGTGACTCCCGGCGTGGCCATCTCGACCACGAACGCCGACATCCCACGGCGTCCGGCGGTCGGGTCCGTCTTGGCGAACACGACGGCCCACTCGGCGTAGCCCGCGTTCGTGATGAACGTCTTCGAGCCGTTGAGCACGTACTCGTCACCGTCGCGCACCGCGGTCGAGCGCAGCGCGGCGACGTCGGAGCCCGCGCCCGGCTCCGAGAGGCCGAACGAGCAGAGGATCGGCTGCTCGATGAGCGGCGGCAGCCAGCGAGCCTTCTGCTCCGGTGAGCCGAAGATGATGACGGGGCCGGCGCCGAGGCCGTTGGCCGTGATCGAGGTGCCGATCCCCGAGCAGCCCCAGTAGAGCTCCTCGCCCACGAGCAGGCCGTCGAAGGCGGAGAGCCCCGGCCCGCCGTACTCGATCGGCACGTGCAGGTTCATGAGGCCGACCTCGTGTGCCTGCGCGATCAATCCCTCGGGGTGCCGCATGTCCGCGTCGCACTCGGCCTCGTGCGGCCGGATCTCCCGCTCGGCGAAGGTGCGCGCGAGCGCGCGCAGCTCCTTCTGCTCCTCGGTCAGGGCGAAGGAGACGCCCGCAGCCGTGGTCTCGTCGGTAGCCGCCATCCCGCTCTCCATCTTGATTGACTGTTCAGTCAACTCTACTCGTCGTTCGCGAAATCGCCTAGATCCGTACGATGCGGCTGTGGCGACGACCGCGAAGAAGACGGAGCTGGATCCGCGTGACTTCCTCGCGCTCGACGTCCTTCTCTCCGACGAGGAGCGCGCGATCCGCGACACCGTGCGCCAGTTCGTCTCGGAGCAGGTCAAGCCGTACGTCGGCGAGTGGTTCGAGCGCGGCGAGCTTCCGACCGAGCTGATCCCGGAGCTCGCGCGGCTCGGCCTGTTCGGGATGCACCTCGAGGGCTACGGCCTGCCGGAAGCGAGCTCGGTCATGTACGGGCTCGTCTGCCAGGAGCTCGAGGCGGGCGACGCCGGCATCCGCAGCCTCGTCTCGGTGCAGGGCTCGCTCTCGATGTACGCCATCTGGAGGTGGGGATCCGAGGAGCAGAAGCAGCGCTGGCTCCCGCCGATGCACACCGGGGAGAAGATCGGCTGCTTCGGGCTGACCGAGCCGGACGCCGGCTCCGACCCCGGCTCGATGCGCACGACGGCGAAGCGCGACGGCTCCGACTGGATCCTCAACGGCTCGAAGATGTGGATCACGAACGGCTCGATCGCGGACGTCGCCGTCGTCTGGGCGCGCACCGACGGCGGCGAGATCAACGGCTTCCTGGTCGAGCGGGAGATGCCCGGCTTCGAGGCGCCGCTCATGCATCACAAGATGTCGCTGCGGGCGTCGGTGACGTCAGAGCTCGTGCTGCGCGACGTGCGCGTGCCCGAGGAGAACCGCTTCCCCGAGGTGAACTCGCTGCGCGGGCCGCTGTCCTGCCTCAACGAGGCGCGCTTCGGGATCGTGTTCGGCGTCGTCGGCTCGGCGCGCACCTGCCTCGAGACGGCGCTCGACTACGCAAAGGAGCGGATCGTGTTCGGCAAGCCGATCGCCGGCTACCAGCTCACGCAGCAGAAGCTCGCGGAGATGGCGCTCGAGGTGAACCGCGGCGCCCTCGTGGCGCTCCATCTGGGGCGCATGAAGGACGAGGGGACGCTGCGTCCCGAGCACGTCTCGATGGGGAAGATGGGCAACGTCCGCGGCGCGCTCGAGGTCGCCCGCACCGCGCGCTCGATCCTCGGCGGCAACGGGATCACGCTCGAATATCCGGTGATCCGCCACATGAACAACCTCGAGACCGTTCTCACCTACGAGGGAACACATGAGGTGCACACACTCTCGGTCGGCAAGGCGCTGACCGGCGAGAATGCATTCAGATGAAGCTCTCCGATCGAATCAGACGCTGGTGGAGCCCCGCCGAGTGGCGTGACGAGCATCCCGAGGCGAGCGACGGCGAGGGGTACGCCCTGAGCGACGAGCAACAGCGCGCCGACAACGTCGATCAGCCGGGACTACTCGGCCCGCAGACCACGGACCAGGAACGCCGCTACCCCGAGACCCACTAGGCCTCCCGGTAGTCGACAGCGCCGTTGTCGAGGAGGTTCAGAAGCCCGACCCCTCCGGCGGCGGCAGCGGGCTCTGCTGCAGGCCCTCGCGCGGCTCGCCCTCGTTGTACGCCGAGGGCGCGACGTCGTTCGGGCCGTCCGGATAGAAGACGCTTGCGAGCCGTTGGATCTGCGGACGCCCCGACCCGAGCTCGTACTGACCGCCTCCGTACATCTCGATCCCGTGCTCCTCGCAGTACTCGATCGTCTGCAGCAGCTCGCGAACCGTCCCGAAGCGCGACGGCTTGACGTTGAGCCAGCGCGGCTCGAAGGGGAGTGCGCCGAGGTCGGAGAGGGAGTGGACCGGAGCGTCGTAGCTGACCCGATCCTCGGCCCCCGAGAGCACCCCGAGCAGCTCGAGCGACGGGTCCTCGATGACGACGTCCGGGAGCTCCTCCGCAACGGCGCGATAGAGCTCGGGATCCGGATCGAGGTCCACCGCCGTGCCGCGGTAGAACGCCTTCAGGTCGACGACGCGCACGCGGCCGAGCTCGCGCAGCCCGCGCAGCAGCTCGCGGTCCCAGTCCTTCTCCGCATCGAGCTTGAACTCGAGCGCGGGCGCGGCCGCCAGCCACCGCTCGGGCGCGGCACGGGTCGAGACGACGAAGCGCACGGGCCGTTCCTCGCGTCCGAGCGCCTCACCGAAACCGAGCTCGTTCTGGCGCAGCCCGAGATCGAGCGCCGCGCTCTCGAACGCCCAGCGACGGTAGCCCTCCAGCAGCTCGTCGAACTCGTCGAGGTGATGGGAGAGATCCCCGAAGCTCCACGTCCCCGCGAGCATGAGCTCGGCCGGCACGCCGTCGTGCAGCTCGGCCTCGTAGGTGACGTCCTCCCCCTCGCCGGTCGCGCCGTCGCCCTCGAGCACGACCGTCGTGGTCACGCGCGTCCACCCAGCCGGCGTCGTCGACTCGCGCCGCTCGAGGCGATAGCCGTCGACCTTGACCGTCAGTTCCGCGACGGAATCCCAGAGCGACATACTGCGAGCATATGAGGCGGAGCCTCGTCGCCACCACCGTGATCGCGCTCGCCCTCGCCGCTTCTGCGGCCGCGGGGCTTCCGAAGGCCGGCGTGCTCGTGCCGGGGCGCTCCCTCGGCGGCATCCGGCTCGGGGAATCCCCGCAAGCAGTCCGGACCGCGCTCGGCACGTTCTACGGGGCCTGCCGCGGCTGTCCGCGCCGGACCTGGTACTTCACTTACCGGCCGTTCGACAAGCACG
>Ga0247666_1000463_pt1 | contig 10470 bp, 7 predicted proteins | sample CNK07_metaG_FD_183025 | JGI IMG/M metagenome (GOLD analysis project Ga0247666, IMG submission 183025) | Soil microbial communities from Purdue University Martell Research Forest, Indiana, United States - CNK07 | ecosystem: Environmental > Terrestrial > Soil > Temperate forest > Bulk soil | place...
AATTAAACTAAAAATATGTCAGAATTTTCTAACTAATGAATATTTTCTAATTCATTTAATTATTAAGCTAATTAAAGTTATTTTTAATATTAAACTTTTAAATAATAATATTTTATCTATTATATTAAAAATTCATTGATATTTAGATTGAGTTTTATTAGAATTTTGATTTTCTAATTTTGTATATTTATTTATTAATTCAGCTTTAGTGAATTTATTTAAGTTTTTCATTTTATTAATTTTATATTTAAAATAATTCCACTAATAATTATTATAGAACCTAAAATAAAATAATTTTTATATTTATTTGATTCATCTATTTTATTAAATTCTTCATTAGTTAAAATATCTGGTTCTTTATTAGTTATTTCCTCTTTATTAAATCATCTATTAATTTTATTGCTGATTTCGTCACTTTTTTGATTTCCGTTTTCATTTCCATTTGTTTCAATAGAAGTTCTTTCAATCATCCCTTTTGGAAATTTACTGGGATTTTCTATAGTTTCAATTTTATCAATTTTAGAATAATTAAATAATTCAGAATATCATCTATAGATTGAAGTATCTTTAATTCAAGAAATAACATCTCAAGAATAAATATCAATTATAGAAATACTTAACAAACTTGAACCTAATAAACTAAAAATATGTCATAATTTTTTAATTAAAAAATATTTATAATTCATTTATTAATAAATATTTTGATATTAAAGCAGGTATATCTAATATAAATATGGATAGAACTACTGCTAAATTATTACTTAATAGTTTATATGGACGACTTGGTATGAAACCCTATCAAGATAATATAGAAATTGTTAATTCATTAAGAGCAGAAGATATATTATCTAAATTTATTGTTAAAGAACAGTATAATTTAACTAATAATTTAGAATTTATTAGATATGAAAATAAACCTATATTTGGATTTGAAGAATTATATGGTAAAGATGAATATATAAACTTTATGTTAGATTGTGATTCTAAAAATATATCTGTAAATCAATCTTTACCTTCAGCTATTGCAATAACAGCTTATGCTAGAATGTATATGTTTAAAATTATATATAGACTAATTGATTTAAGTATAGAAATATTTTACATGGATACTGATAGTATGACTGTTAATAAAGCAATACCAGAAGATCTAATAGTAAATAAATTAGGTTTATTTAAATTAGAACATGAAATTAAACATGGTTATTTTATATCACCTAAATTATATGCTATAAAAACTTTTGATGGTAAAACTATAGTTAAAGCTAAAGGTATAGGTTCTAAATTAGATTTTAATTCTTTTGAAACTTTAATTAAAATCAATCTATTATTAAAGCTCCAGAAAGATGATTTAAAGATCCTGAAAATGCTATTATTAATATTAAAAATATTAATATGAATATATCTAGTATTAATTTAAAAAGAAAACAAATTATGATTAATAATAAATTAAATTATACTTTACCATTAAAAATTAGTAAATAAAAATGTTATTAAATAAAAGAAACAATTAAAAAGTTCAAACTAAATGAATTAAAATTTTATCTAATAGAAATATTAAAATTATATAAGATTTTAATTCATTACAAATTATTAATAATAAAAGAGAATATTTACTATTCAGTTTTCGTAAATTAATCATATTTAATTTACGATCTTTCAAAAATATAATTTATTTACATAAATAAATTAAAATTTATTATAAAATATTATAATAATATTTCAAAAATATTTTAATTAAAGTATTATATTTTTAGGTTAAACCTACATTTTTTAATTAATAAATATATAAAATAATTTATTTAAAATTAAATGTTTATAGCCTTACTCGTTCAAAATTTAGATCGAATATTAATAAAATAGGCTTATTATAATATTTGTTTTTTTAATGAAATATATATTAATAAATATATTAAGTTTTACAACAATAATATCTAGTGTATTAGTTATTACTTCTCAAAATCCAGTAATATCAGTAGTATATTTAATTTCTGTATTTGTAAATGCAGCAGGTTATTTAATATTATCTGGAATAGGTTTTTTAGGTTTATCATATATAATAGTATATGTAGGTGCTATAACAGTATTATTTTTATTTGTAATTATGATGATTAATATATCGTTAACAGATATAATAGATACTGGAAAACAATATACTAAAAATTTACCTTTAGCTTTTGTAGTTGCTTCATTATTCTTGTTTGAAATGTTTAATATTTTACCATTTAGTTTTAATAATGTATCTGGTTTAAATTTTATTTTTGATACTATAACTAATTTTAATTTATTTATTTGAAATAATAATGAATTAAATTTTATTAATAATATTCATACTACTTATCAATCTAATATTGCAGATACTACATTTATTTCATTTACTCAAATTGAAGCTATAGGACAATTAATTTATACTTATGCTGCTGTATTATTAATAATATGTAGTATTATTTTATTATTATCTATGATTGCACCTATATTCATATCATTAAATAAAAAATAAATTATTTAATATATTTAAATATTATTTTTAATTAATTTACCCCCTTTCTAATATAATTCAGAGTTTGAATTATTATTTTAAATAAATATAATTAGTAATTTAAAATAACATGAAAAGATTAGTATAAATAGAGTTGAGTTTACAGATGGTTTCTGTAGTAGATCTGCAAAATCTATAAAATTAGGGTTCAATTCCCTCTTAACTCTAAAATAATTAATAAAAAATTTATTTTTAAATTAAATCTATTAATTATATATTTTGATACTTTGTAAATTATAATTGAAATAATTAAAAAATAGAATATAATTAAAATATTTTAAATTCTCTTAGTTCAATGGTAGAACTGCATTCTTCTAAAGTGTTAATTTTGGTTCGAATCCAAAAGAGAATAGAATTTAATTAATATTAATTTTAAATTTTTTCTATAATTTTTTTAAATTAATATTAATACAAAACCTTATTAAATTAGGTTGATTATAAAAATAAATTTATTGTTACAATGTCTTTTACTTATATTTAATTAATATTTATTTAGATTAAATATATTAAATAAAAATTTATTATAATAAATCTACTTAAAGAAATATTTATTTTATTATAAAATAAAAATAGATATTTTTTATAAGTTATGTTGTTAATTTTAATTAACTATTTTAATCAATATTTATATTTATGAAAATTGTAATTTAAGATTATATTTAAATTTATATATTCAATTAAAATAATTAAAATAATTAAAAAATTTAAATAATAATTGAATAATCTATCATAAATATAAATAAAGATAATAATTATATTTAATTATGAATACAAATAATTTAATTTTAACTTTATTAAATGTATTAATTAATTTATTAGATGTATTATTAGTAATATTACCTATATTATTATCAGTAGCTTTTATGACTATAATAGAAAGAAAACAATTAGCAGCTCATCAAAGAAGAGTTGGTCCTAATACAACAGGTTATTATGGTTTATTACAACCTTTTAGTGATGCTCTTAAATTAATAGTTAAAGAAACTGTTATACCTTCTCAATCTAATAAAATTTTATTTTATTTAGCACCTGTATTTTCTTTAATATTTAGTTTATTAGGATGAGGTATTATTCCTTTTGGACAAGGATTAACATTATCTGATTTTTCATTAGGAATATTATATACTGTAGCTTTATCTTCTTTAGGAGTATATGGAGTTTTATTTGCTGGTTGATCAGCTAATTCTACTTATGCTTTTTTAGGTTCTTTAAGAAGTACAGCTGCTATGATAAGTTATGAATTAATATTAAGTTCTGCTATATTAATTATAATAATATTAACAGGTTCATTTAATTTTACAACTATAATTGAAAATCAACAAGCTATTTGATATATTATACCATTATTTCCAATATTTATATTTTATTTTATATCTATTTTAGCTGAAACATCTAGAACACCTTTTGATTTACAAGAAGCTGAATCTGAATTAGTAGCTGGATTTTTTACTGAACATTCTAGTGTACCTTTTGTTTTCTTCTTTTTAGCTGAATATGCTTCAATAGTTTTATTTAGTTGTATTACTTCTATTTTATTTTTAGGTGGTTATCATATGCCTGAATTATTTATTAATAATTCTTTAATTAATTTACAATCTATTATACTTGGATTAAAAACATGTATATTCTGTTTTATGTTTGTATGATTTAGAGCTACTTTACCTAGAATGAGATATGATGCTTTAATTGATTTATGTTGATTAAATTTATTACCAGTTTGTGTAGCTTTCATTATCTTAGTTCCTAGTATTTTAATAGCATTTAATATTTCACCTTATTAATGTATTATTTTTTAATTTAATAATTATTTAATAATTTATAAATATATTAAATAATACATTATATTAATTTTATTTTATTATCCCCACCATTTGAAATTTTGTTTAATTAACATTTTAATTTTAAGAGAAAAATTTTTATTTTATATGATAGTTTTAAATTAATAAAAAAATTTAAAAGAGATACTAAATATTGCAATTAAAGCATATAAAATAAAACAATAAAGTATAATAACAATTTATTGTTTAAATATCATAAGAATTTAATTTTGGTTCCGATTGAACGTTGTTCAGTAGTTTAAGACATGCAAATCATTATTTTCAATAATATATTATAATATAAAATATTATAAAAAATAAGGTGTAAAGGTGAGGATAATAAATAAGTTACTTTATAATTTCCATAAATAGGAAATAAATATAATAATTAATAAATTTAATAATTATAATAAATTAAATAATAACATTTAATTTATATTAAAGGAAATTTTCTGTTATAAAATACTATTTATTTTGATTAGGTAGTTGGTAGGGTAAATGCCTACCAAGCCGACGATCAATAGCTAAGTTTGAGAGAACATATGGCCACATTGGGAATGAAATCTCCCAAGTAGTTTAATACTACCAGCAGTCGAGAATATTAGTCAATGCTCGAAAGAGTGAACTAGCTAACTGAAATCAATTAAAAAATTGATAACATAAGGGAAAATAATGATATTACCTTATTATTAGTGTCGTCCAAAACTGGTGCCAGAAGACTCGGTAAGGCCAGAGACATAAACGTTAATCGTCTTAATCAGGCGTAAAGGGTTTGTAGGCGGCTTTTAATTAATTTCTAATAAAATTAAAAAATAAAATAAATTAAGAATAAAAGCTAGAATCAAATAGAGGATATATCAAATAATGCTTAGAGTAGGTCTGATATCCTTAAATACTAAGTAGAATATTAAAGGCGAAAGCTTTTTTCCATTAATGATTGACGCTCAGAAACGAAGGTGAGGATAGGAAATAGGATTAGATACCCAAAATACCCCTCTCTGTCAACGATGAATGGTAATTATTAGTAATTAATTTATTAATGATAATGTTAACACGATAACCATTCCGCCTTGTGAGTACAACTGCAAAGTTGAAAACAAAAAAATTAGTCGGTTTCGGAGCAAACGAAGTGAAGCATGTTATTTAATACGATAATCCGCGTAAAACCTTACCAGTTCTTGAATAAAAACTTTTATTTTTATATTTTATTATATAAATTATATAAAGGAATGTTTTAATTTTAAAATAAATAAAATATTTTAAATAATAAATAAAACATTTAATACAGGTGTTGCATGGCTGTCTTCAGTCCGTATCGTGAGAACTGAGGTTAATTCCGCTAACGGACGAAATCCCTATTGTTAATTTAATATATTAATTACATACTTAACAATTAATGAATCTTATAGAGTTTCATTTGGGGCTAAGACAAGTCGTTATGGCCCTTATGAACTGGGCTATAGACGTGCCACAAAAACTTTTACAAAATGATGCAAAACTTTTTCCTAAAATGAATTAAATATTTATTTTATTAATAAAGATAAAATTTTTATTTATTAAAAATTAAATAATCGAAAGATTAATAATTCAATTAATTTTAATTTTTTATTAAGAAAGTTAAATTTGGAAAATAGGAAGAGCTAATCATTAAAAAAAGTTAAAATATAAATTTAGACGGATTGTTTTCTGCAATTCGGGAACATGAAGAAGGAATTTCGAGTAATCGTTGATAATAAGCGCAACGGTGAAACTAGCATCCGTGATGAACTAACTGTCTGTCGCTGGGAAGAAGCTTATATTGATGGAAATGGGAATATAATTATAAATTTTTCATAGTTAAATTTAAGTTTATTATAAATTTAAATAGTTATTTTATTATTTTAATATTATAGCGGCTATGTTAAACTAATTAGTTTTTATTAATTCAATTGAGTAACATCTCAAAAGTCATAGCAAGGTAGCCGTACTGGAAAGTGCTGCTGGAAAATAAATTAATTTAACCCCCTTTTTCATTTATAATAGTAAGAGATTAGTTGAGTGGTTTAACAGCATATTTACACTATGCAGACAGAGTTTCGATTACTCTATCTCTTATTTATAATACATATTGTTAAATTTTTGAATATAATATTTAATTTTAATTTTAATTAAATATTCTTGAATTATATTATTTATTAAATAATATTTGATATAAACATTTATTAATTTACGAGTGTGCCGAAATTTGGTAGCCGGGTAAATCTTAGGAATTTATGAATTTGTAATCGTAAGAGTTCAAGTCTCTTTACTCGTATAATATTTATATTAATAAAATCTTTTAAATATTTCTTGCAACCAAATTATAATCTAAATAAATTAATTAATATTTAATTTTAAACAATAAAATTAAATTAAATGAAATATAATATATTAGAAATTCATTTATATATTAACTAAATATTATATCTTATATTATAAAATATATTTAATTAAATTATAATCTAAAGTTTGATATAAAATTTAATTTTGTAATATCTTTAGCTAAATTGGTAAAGCGTTTGCCTTCGAAGCAAATAATTATTGGTTCAAATCCAATAAGATGTAATAAAATTAATTTTATAAAATTTAATAAATATTAATTAATATTGAATAATAAATATATAAAAATAAAAGTAATGATGTTTATTAGTATCATGATTCTTATAGTGGCAATAGCCCTACCTTCAATAAATAGAAATATTTCACCAAATTTATATTTAAGAATATCTTCACTATTATTACTTTATACTGGAGCATTAATATTTAATGCTTTTTATATTCAGTCAATTGGATCAGGTATAGGTATATATAATGGTTTATTCCAAATTACTTTATTTACACAATTATTTGATATAGTTATAGTATTAACAGGTTCTGTAATATTAATAGCTTGACCTTTAATAAATCATAAATTTATAGATAATAATTTAGAATTAAATGAAAAAGGTCATAATATATTATCAATTAATAATTATAGAATAAAATATTCAATAATAGTATTAATATCAACTTTAGGTTCTTTATTATTAATATCTTCTTCAAACTTAATAACAATATATTTAAGTTTAGAATTACAATCTTTTGGAGTTTATATATTAGCTTCTTTATATAGACATTCAGAATTAGCAATATCTGCAGGATTAAAATATTTTTTATTAGGTAGTTTAGCTTCTTGTATTATATTATTAGGTTGTGGATTAATTTATACTTTCACAGGATTAACTAATTTAGATTCAATATATAGTATGATATCAGTAGTAGATAATAATAATATTTTATTAGGTTTTAGTTTAGGTTTAATATTAATTTTTATAGGATTATTATTTAAAATAGCAGCAGCACCATTACATAATTGAGCACCAGATGTATATGCAGATAGTGCTACAATAATAACAACATGATTAACTATTATGCCTAAAATATCTATTTTATTAATATTATTTGAAATACAAACTCATATTAATTTAATAGATAATATTAATTTAATATTAGAATTAAATCCTTTAAATAATATAATTAATAATAATATTTTAAGTTTTAATAATAATTATTTATGAAGTAAAAATTTATTATTAATAAGTTCATTATTATCATTATTAATAGGTACAATATTAGGTCTAGCTCAATCTAAAATAAAAAGATTATTAGCTTATAGTACTATATCACATGTAGGATTTATTTTATTAGCTTTAGCTATTAATTCTGAACAATCTATAGAAGCTTTAATATTTTATATAATACAATATACTATTACAAATTTAAATACTTTTTTAATAATTATATTATTTGGATATATAATAAAAAATTCATATAGAGATTTAATACAAAGTATAATGGTTGAAGATGAAACAGGAACAGAAAATGATATTAATTATATTTCAGAATTAAAAGGTCAATTTTTCTTAAATCCTATATTGTCAATAACTTTAACAATTTGTTTATTTAGTATGGCTGGTATACCTCCTTTAATAGGATTTTTCTCAAAACAATTTGTATTATATTCAGCAATTCAAAATGGATATTATTTTATGTCTATAATAGCTATTATTGTAAGTATAATAAGTGCTTCTTATTATTTAAAAATAATAAAAATATTATTTACAGAAGAAGAAAATACATATGAATATAGTGATAAAGAATTAAAAATAATTAATAATTTAAATTCTAATTCAGAAATAGAAATAAGTAGTACTAATAGTTTTATTATATCTACTTTAACATTATCTATTTTATTATTTGTTCTTAAACCATCAATTTTATTAAATAGTACAACAATACTTTCTTTATCTTTATTTAATTATTAATGAATAATTTATTAATGTTATTTATTTTTGTTCCTATTTTAGCTTTTGTTTTATTATTTTTAAATTTCTTATTTTCAGTTCATAGACCAGATGATTCTAAAATATCAGCTTATGAATGTGGATATTCAGCTATTAGAAAACAAAATAGAACTGATTTCCAAATTCAATTTTATATAGTAGCTATGTTATTTTTAATTTTTGATTTAGAAATATTATTATTATTTCCTATAGCTGTTACTTTATATAAAGTAAGTACTTTTGGATTTAGTATAGCTTTAATATTTTTTGTAGTATTAACAATAGGATTTATCTTAGAAATTGGTTCAGGAGCCATCTCAATAACTACTCAAAGTAATCATAATAAATAATTAATTTTTTATATAATTCTTATTTAATTTAATAAAAATTATAATTTATTATTTTAATTTAATTAATTTAACCCCATTTTATAAAATATTATTTAAAGATATAAATTAATCAATTTTAATAATAATATTTTTAAATTTCTTTTGAGGTCTTATAGCTCTATTTTAGAATATAAATTTGAAGAATTTTAATAATAACCAATATAAAACAAATATTATACTAAAATTAATAAAATTTTCTTTGTCTATAACATTTTAAAAATGTCAATTATCTAAATTAAGATTTTAATATTTTTATAATTTCTTTGGTTGATTTCTGTATTGAGTAATATTTAAAAATTATTTAATTATATAATAAATTAAAAGAATATAAATTAAAGGGGAAATCTGATAATTGGTAATCAGTTGTATTTGCATTACAAATATGATAGTTCGAGTCTATCTTTCTCCATAAATTATAAGCCTCGATTGCTTAGTGGTCAAAGCGCTATTCTGAAGATATAGAAATGTGAGTTCAATTCTCTCTCGAGGCAAATTGCTTTTAATTATTAATTAAATAATAATAATTTTTATTTTTTGTTTTTTTATTAAGCCGAAATAGTTTAATTGGTAAAACGAATTCCTTGTAAGACTTTGATATTGGTTCGATTCCAGTTTTTGGCAATATAATTTATATTATTTTAAACAAAATTGTTTAACTATATTAAATATATATAAATTAATATATATAAATTAATAAATGATTTGAGTTGTAGTTTAATTTGGAAAAACATCATTTTTTGGTAATGAATAATATCAGTTCGAATCTGGTCAACTCAGTAAGTAAATTAAATTTTTATTTTAATATATATTTATAATTAATTATAAGGAAGCAGAACTCGAGTGGTTGAGTGTCTCCCTTTTAAGGAGAAAGTTCTGGTTCAAGTCCAGGTGCTTTCAATTCTAAATATATATTTTTTATCTTAAATTGAATTAAATTAAAATCATATAAATTTCATATATTATTTATATATTTAAGAATTTTAATATTAATTATTTAATTAAAACAAAAATATAATTTATTTATAAATTAAGGGCAGGTGATCCGATTGGTAATGGTGATTCTCTGTAAAAGAATTGGTTAACACCGTAAAAGGTTCGATTCCTTTACTGCTCAATTATATAATAAATTAAATGGTAGATGACAAATTGGTCAGTCGCTCCTTTTGGGTAGGAGACATACAGCATGTTCGAATCGTGCCTACCATATTTATTTTTTATATATAAAATTTTTAACGTAAATAAAAAAATAATTATTAAAATTGAAAAAATAATAGAAAGAACTAAAAGAGTGAGTAAATATATAAGGCTTAATATTATAGAAAATCACAATTTTAATAATAAAAAAAGAATTTTATCTCAAAACTGATTTAAATATTAAAGTTTAAAAA
>Ga0247666_1000464_pt1 | contig 10459 bp, 23 predicted proteins | sample CNK07_metaG_FD_183025 | JGI IMG/M metagenome (GOLD analysis project Ga0247666, IMG submission 183025) | Soil microbial communities from Purdue University Martell Research Forest, Indiana, United States - CNK07 | ecosystem: Environmental > Terrestrial > Soil > Temperate forest > Bulk soil...
GTAGCCGGATGAGGAAATCAATTTTGTGCTCGATGCGCCTGAGAGTTTTCTCAAGCCACTCTCGCCATTCATGTTCGCTCATCGTCTACCCTCACAACCGAATTCTAGCACAAGGGGAGAATCGGATTCTGTGCAAAAAGAGACTATGCTGCTTGGATGACGGCTATCTGCACGCTGCTTGAAGAAATCCCTGTTCCTGGTCCCCAAGCCTTCGCAGTCACGATCCAATTTACGTTCGTGAATCCAGCGGCGATATTCGTGCCCTGTGTGAGATCCACGGCAAAAGTTATGGGATACCACGTTTGCGCGGTTGTAGTGGGAGTAAGCCGCACGAAAAATGCCTGCCCAATCTGCGAGGGCGCGCTGGTATTGCTGCTCGTGGATTCCACGGAATAAAGCTTGAGCATGAGTAGAGTGTCCGGGGAATTCGCGGGCACTACGATATTCGCGAATGCGTGCACAACGTAAATCGGATTTCCACTCGTGGGAAGCGTGACTATTCCCGTGCTGGCGATTTGCACTTCCGTGTTCGCGGGCATGGCCGTGGGCGGTGCGATTGTCGGATATGCGGACGCAACGCCGTCGCTCCCTTGTGCCTTTGCGCGGTGTATGGCAACGATCCCAAGTAAAATCAGAAGCGATGGAATAAATACTCTTGCGATTCTTTTGGTCATTGTTTTCTCCTAAGATTGTACGTCATCCGGTTTTATTTCGCGGACCGCAAATAAAATCTCCTCCGCCCAAGTTGCCACTTCCAAAACTTCCGCGCTTTTCTCTTCGCAGCGCTCTGCGGCCACGCGTGCGGTTCGCTCGATTACTCGAAACTGCTCTGCGATGGTCATAGCCCGAACCTTTTGATTCCTTCCGCAACGACTCCGCTAAACCACGAACGCGCGACTATCGCGCACATTGAAAGGACGAACAGCACGAGCGCGAGTGCCGCTTGTTTTTCCGTGGGGCCGAATTTATTCGGATCTTGAAAGCTCATTAAAACCATTCCTCGAAAATGTTTCCGACGCCGCCGCCAGAGATCCCGCCCGCGTTCCCCGGCGAAGAGATTATATCGCCAATCGCGCCACCGCTCGTGCCGAGTGCCACTTGCTCTTGTGCGCTCGTAGTGACTTTCTCCTTATTGTCGTTTCCCTTGTATTTCATCCAGGCAAAGTACGCCAGGAAAAGCGCGGCGAGAATCCCTACGACAAGGTAGATCATGCTGGCCTTAAGCAATAATTCAAAGCGATGAGTTGCCCTGCGGCGTTCGAGTCTGAGTTTACCACAACGGAATCTCCAGGATTAAGTATACAAGGAAGCGGCACGATTAAATTGCTGCTTTGCGACAGGTTCGTAAGCGTTTTGTTTATGATTATCTGATTTGCGGCAACTGGAGTAGATCCACTTGGAACGATGAACACGTTGTACGTCCTCGTGGCTCCAGATTGATTAGAAGCAAGTAAAACGGGTCCAGCGATGAATGTTGCGGCACTGACGAATCCCACTGGTAGGTTAGGCGTCGAGAGGATCGCGATAAATTTTGGCGGGCAAGTGAAAATCGTGTTGTTCCCCGCCACGATTGCCGAAGGAGATAATTTTGCAGAGGCGGTTAGTGATGCCGTTGAAAACTCTAGGACCACACAAAAGAAATTGTACGGGAACCCTGGCGCGCCTGTGGCGTTTATTGAAAAAGTCTCTCCTGCCTCTGCCACGTACGTCCAGGGAGTAGTTAGGTTGGTAGCGTTACTTGCTATTAGGGTTCCTGCGTTCATCGAATAATTTACGCCAGCTAGCTGCAAGACTGGAACGAAAGTTATGTTTGCGCCGGATAGATTTAGAGCGGTCAAATTCACCCATATCGCTCTACGGCCAGCGGGAACGGTGTAAAAAGGATTTTGCCCGGCCGCTATTGCCTGTCCGGAGAATTGGAGATATTTAGGGGATTGGAGCGGAAAATCTGACGGCCAGTTCAGCGCCGAAAAAGGATTTACACTCGTTCCGTCGCCGCTGATAGAGAAGTCAGAAAAAGTAGGCTGCTGCATACTACCCCAGGTTCACGAACGCGGCCACGATGATTAAAAGCGCGCCGATGATTGCCAGCCAAAGTTCGGACACATACTCGGCGGGCGCACCTTTCCAAATAAATGGTAGCGAAACGTTCGGCGAAGTTTCGTTCACGAACAATGCGCCCTCGTCGTAAAGAGGTATTGCGACTGCCGCGATGCCGAGCGCGAGGAGAACTTTATTCATTTGCAATTCTCTTCGACCGTGTACTGAAAAGACATAACGCTCACTCCCGGTTGAATGGGATTCGCCGCATTGCCTTGCACGAAAAAAGCCACGAGAACGGAAAGAGACGGAACGATAATTCCATCGTTACAAGGCACGTCGATTCTCGCGCGCGAAACCAGTGAGACGCCGGACCTGATTTCAGGAACGCCCTCGAAAAATAAATCCATATTCTTGGGCAGATGGATAAGTTGCGGAGGCAGGATCGCTTGCAGGCCGGGCGCGGTGGGAATCGTCACGGATGGCGGAACAATGTACACGCCCGACGCAATTGTGTCGTATGCCTGCGTGTTGAGGGATCCAAGTACGGTACGCCACACGGAAAGCATCGTGACGATCCAATGATACCCGGAAGGCACGGGCGTGGTCGCGATGACTTGGTCGCCGGAAGCGTTTCCATACCCAAGTTTTGAAGCTCGCGCTCTGTCGAGCATTTTAGTGGATCCCTTCCTTACGGATAAACTCTTCCGAGCGTTCTACCCTCTCAAAAAACTCATCATTAACGGGAAGCAATTCACGTACATGCCGAGGGCAAAGTGTGACAGGAATTTCACTTCCATCCTCCTCTTTAAGCATCATCCGCGCCCACCTTTTTCGCGGATCGCGGTTTCTCGCGGGGTTTCGGATCGTCCATGCCCTGCAATTTTCTATCGTGCATCTTGTGATCAAAGGCATCCGTGTAGCTTGTCTCCGTATATCCAGATAAGAGTACCCAAAATAATCAGGATGATTCCCAGCCAGATATACGGAGCCTCCGAAAATCCCTTAAGGCCGAACATTTACGTCGTCGGTTCGACGGTGTAGTACACGGTCACACGCGCCGTGCCGTTGCCCGCCGCGTAGTTGTTCGTGATCTTGTTGATTGTGAGCGGAGCGTTGTCCGAATCCGGAGGATTCGCCGCGCTCGATTGCAGTTCCGCCGCGCCAGCAAAACCGATGACGCCAACCGTGCGGTTGGGGGCAACCGTGGTGATGAATTGCTCCGTAAGCGCCTGGAGCATCGTCGCACCCACTTTCACGTTGACTGCGCCACCCGCGTTCGTGTAGGCAACCGTTCCGCCGATGAAACGAACGATGACGAGAAGCGGCACGATCTGAAATCCGACACCGGGGGCGGGTACGAGCGTCACGGGCGTGCCAAGCAGCGCAAGAATCTGCGCGCTCGTGAGGTTCGTCGATTGCGCTAGAATCTGCGAGTTGAACGGGCTGATGTTGATAACTTGTTCTGGCATTTCTTTTTCTCCTTAAATTTTAAGATCCCAAAAGCTCTTCGAGTATGTCGAAATTCATCTGCGCAAGCTCTTGCATATCGCTTTTTTTCAGGTCCACGTCCAGATGGTTTTTGCCATTAGCGATAAAGGCAAATGCTTCGCGCGCAATCGTAAGTGCCTCAACGAGCGCCGCGTTTTTATCCGCAAGGGTTTTTTCTGCGGATGTATGTTGATCGAGCTTGTGCTTCGCGAGGATCACCGCCGCCGCTTCCGGTCCGCCTTCGGCGTGGATGTTAGCCCCGCATTGGTCGCATACAACTTTCATAGATCACCCCGCAAATAGTACCATAAGGATTAGTAAAATCGCAGCAAATCCAAAGAAAACTTCCTCTCCGGAAAGACGCACGGCGGTCCGCCCTAATTCGAGCGTGATTCCTTCGCCGCCTACTAGCACCACACCGCCCGGCGAGGTTAATTGGTTCGCAGGGGGCGCGCCAGGAGCGTGTGCGAAAAATCCCGTAGGAGCGATGGCCGGGTAATATGTCTCCACAAAATCCGCGTGAGCGGAGAGTACGCCTTGCCACACGCACGCTGCGTTGCAGGATTTTTCAATCGAAGCAAGTTGCTCGTTGACCTGCCCGATAAATCCCTGGATTCCCCGGTAGGCAGTCGAGGGAGAGATCCTTCCGGAACTGACCTGCAAATCATAGTGGCGAAAAACTTGATTCATCACGCCCGCGACGCGGCAATTCGTTGCCTGTTCCGTCGCCACGGCTTGCGCGTGGTGCTGAAAAATATCGGAGATTACCTGAATTGCTTGCCCGAGTCCGGGGAGAGCTTGTCCGAACATGGAAGCGATCCCTATTGCGGCGCTGCCCGCTTCCTGCGATAGCTGCGCGTTTTCTAGGTCGATGTGCGTTTGGCTTCCGCAATCTCCCGGCGAGGATTTCCAAACGATCATGCCGCGAGCGATGAGGCACGCGGTTGCTAGTTTCACAAAGCCCGCAGGAGCCTTTGCTGGAACGTTGCGCTCTGCAATCGTGGCCGCAAGAGAATCAAACTGTGTAGGGATAAAATACGGAGCGGGTAGGCCGCAAGCAGGGGCTACCTTTAGATAATCGTTGACCTCGAATTTGGATGTATCCACTCCCATTTAGGATTCGCTATCGTTAAAACTCCCCGAGGTATCCCAGCCGGAAGAAGAAGGCGCGGCGGAAATCGCCCGGCCGTACTGCGTCGAGTACGAGTTTGAATTCTCGTAGGTGTAATCCATGCCAGGAAAATCCGTGGGCTCGTTGGACTCAAGGCCGGGATCGTTCAATTGTCCCGAGCGCGAAAACGCTCCGCTGATTGCGTCAGAGAGCCCGCCCGACGTGGCGAGAATCAGCTGCGAAAGTCCCACGTTGGCTGCAACACCCGGTTGAGAAATCAAGCCGGGCTGATTGCGGTAGGCAAGCTGATTTGCTTGATGTTTCCTCGCAGCCAGGAGGAGAACCACCGCGCCGAGTCCAATCGCGCCAGCAATTAGCATTGTCTTTTCAGTCATTTTTATCCCTCCACCCATCCGCTACCACCGCCACCGCCACCACGTCCCCACCCGCCACCAGTAAGTTGCACTCCGATGCTCGTACCCGGATTGATGGGGAGGCTGATTCCGGAATTTGAATTGCATCCGTCAAAACATTTTCCGCAACTTGCGCCTGCTACTGCGCCGCCGCCGCCTGCACCGCTTCCCCCGCCGCTTGAAGATGCCGCGCCAGAACATCCGCAGCGCTTCTTCTCAAATTCCTTGCGGAGCAAGAGAAAAATGATCGCGGCGATGATGATGCCGAGCGCGAAGGTTTCCGTATCGCGGTTGTTATCCGCCATTGATGTCCCCACCTACGAAATTCTGTGATTCGGTTGTAGCCCTGTCCAAAAATTCCGAATACTTTCCGGAGTTGAACGTTGACCACGGGCTAAAAGATTCTCCTGCTTGCTGGTAGATCGCAAAGGCTGCGTTCGCATTTGTCTGTGGATCGTACAGCGCCTCTTCTGTGTATTCGGGGTGAGCGCGAAGGTTAATCTGCCACAGGCCGATAGAGCGGCCAAGGTCCACGTCGCCTACTGCGTTTGGATCTCCGGAAGATTCCGCGTAAGCAATCGCCACCGCCTCAAACAAAGCGAATCCTGAAAATCCCGCGTTCGCCGCGTAACTTGCAACCGAACCCTGAGGGGGATTTTTCAAGTAAGCCTCGTAAAAAGCAAATGCCAGCACCGCGATACCCAAAAGTAAAATCACAGAACCGCCAATGCGCCCGCACCCTTTGCGATATGCTGCGTTTGCGGACCGAACGCCAAAAGCGCTACAACTAAAACGATGACCACGGCGAGAATAATGAGAATCGTGTTGATCTCGCTTGTCGCCGTGCTCACACCAGATTGCACCCAACACGCGGGATTTAGTGCGTCGGTCCAATCGCCCGCACATTCACTCGTTTGCGTCTGCGTCGAGTGAATGACAAAGTAAGCGCCGACTGCAACGACGCCTACCGCGAGCGATATGCCGATGTACTTATTCAACAGAGTCCCTTTACGCCGTCACGGGCATGAAGTACTTCCATGCCAGAAAAAGCCCGAGCAAAATCAAGATGATCCACGCCCACTTTGGCATTTCAAAACACCTCGTTTCCGGAGAATTTGAAAAAATGCTCGTGCGATTTAACCCTGGCTCGTTGCCCGGCGCGCCCTCGGACGGTGGGGAATTTTCCCCGCCAAGAATCGAAGTGGTAAGAAGGATCGTTCCTGATCCCGCCCCGGCCATTGCAAAGTGTTCGTCGCAACTCATTGAAACCTTTCTGAAAGAAGATTTGCGGGAACCCTGGCCGACTCAAGATCCCCGCAAATCGGGCGTGTAGCAGGAGAGACTTAGTTGGATCCGGAAGGAATACCCTGGAAATATTCCTGGATCACTTCCGCGAAGTTCGCGGCGTTCGCCAAAAGTACCTGCGAATCCACCTCGTACGTGGAACCGGAGGAAACTTTGTCGCCATCGAATGCCGTGCGTGGGTTCAAAGAATCTACGAACGACATGGGCAAATAGCCCTGTGGTTGCGAAATCGCATCGAATGCGAACGCCAAGTATTCCTTGTACGTCGCGTTCGAGAGATTGTTGCGGATGGCTTTGTTGTCAACGCGAATCTGCGTCTGCTCAAAAATTGCGTCCGACAGCGTCGCGAAAACAGAAACACCCGGAGAGGTTCCCGCTGCAAGCGTGCCCGATTTCAGCACGGCGTTGAGCGTTTTGTATTTCTGCAATTGCGCGAGTTTCAACGAGTTTGCGGAAGCCGCCGTGATGTTTCCTTGCGGCACTTGTTGAATGGCGCGGATCGTAACCGCTGTGGTGAATTGGTTCGCGAGCGCACCCAGGATCTCGTAGTTCGTGAACACGAAAAACTGAGGATTACCTGTCGCGGAACCGAGCGCGGTAAACGTAACCGAACCGCCACCGCCGAGGACGCCGAGCGAGGTTGCATCGCCCATGATCAATTGCAGGTTGAGCGTGTCGCCCCAGTCGCTCTGCATATAGAGGAAGGGGATCGCGTTGAGCTTCGCGGCCACCGGAAGCACGGGCACAAGGGGGATATCCCAAAAGACTTGGATATCGTACGTGCCGATGTTTCCGAACGTCGCGAGCGGCAAACCGTTTGGTACGCCAAGCGGATTCACGCGCACGCCGTTGATGATGATGGCGCAACCGCGCGTCTTGAAAAGAGAAGGCCACGCGAAAACGTCCGATCCCGTTAGTTGCAACGGAACGAGCGCGCCGTACACGCGATGCTGCCCCTGCAACTGGATCTGCTGGATCAGGGATTGCAACGCTTCCGGAAACACGGTCGCCATGTTCGCGCCCGCAATCGTGATGCGCCCGTCCCAACGGATCGTGAGACGTTCGAGCGGGCGATTCAGATTGACGTTTTTCGGAATCTGTACGGTTTGAAGCGGAACCCAAGCCTGCTGAAAGAAAAATTCCGGACCCTGATTTCGTCCGAGGAGCCTTGCTACTTGTCCAGCGGTAAGTTTAGCCGTCGCCGCTGCGGGAGGCGCTACTTGTGGCATCGTATTCTCTTTTTCTGCCGTATTGGTGTTACGGCGTCTCTATTTCATTCGAGGAAACTCGCCTCGAAACGGTTAGACCGCCGTATTGGTGATTCCCGTGTAGGAATCAAGCAAAAGTGCGGCCAGGATGACGAGAACCGCTGCGATAAAAACGTAGGCGTGATGTTTGATGCTCATAGACCCAGCCCCTTCTTTCCCGCATACCCTTGCACAGTGGGCGTGCTGAAAAGCCAAAGGGCTACAAGTGCGGCGAGAATCACTGCGACGATTCCGCCGAAAGTTGTAACCTCAATCATTCAATTTTCCTCCCTCAGCGAATAATTACTCCCCGCTTCCTTTCGGAAGTTGGGGAACCTTTTAGCGTGGCGATCTCCGCATCCTTCGCCGCAAGTTGCGCGCGGAGATTCGAGATTTCCTCTTCGAGCTTCGTAACCGCCTTGCCGTGCTTTTCTTTGTCGTCGCGGAAATTGCGCGCCTTTTCGGAAATTTCGTAGGCTTCGCCTGTTTTGGTGAGCTTGCATTCACAGAAATCGCAGATGAGATAGCCGCTGCCAGGAACGCGAGCGGAGGCGGGAGCGAGCGACGGTTCGGGTTCGTTGGTGCGAAGCGCCGGAACCGGAGGCGTGCTACCCGTTGCCATTTTTCTTCGCCTTCATTTCCGTTGACCACTTGTCTAGTTCTTCGATGAACGCCTTGCCCGTGGAACGAACGCCTTCGGGGATTCCGTCCGCATTCTCCATTACCATCTTTAACTGAATGGTAGTGGCATCGATCATTTCAGGAGTGAGACTCGCAACGTTAATCATGTGCCATAACTTTCCCCGGATTCAGTTCGACAAACCACTTGGATGGCTCTGCATGCTTGCGCCAGGAAGCCGTGCCATCATTCCAGACAATGTACTCGAAGGGCGCAAGCTTTTGAACCTCTTCCGCTACTTCCTCACCGCATCTTTCACGGACTCTATCCAGGTCCGCCTCTAGTGTCAAGTGAAATAAAATCCAATAATCGGCCACGCGGCGCAGGTCCGTGTCCATGTCCGGAACCCCATGCGCCGTTAACGCTACCGTTACCTGTGATCGAGGAGTACAACGTACAATGTGATCGAAGTGATGATTTAGTTCCGGGGATCGCAGGAAGCGAATCTCATCCACTAGAAAGAAAAATGGTTCGCCTGGATTGTCTTTAAGCCAAGTAAAAATTTCCGCGCAAGTTTCCGCGAATACGTCATCTATATTGAACTGTGGGCGGATGATGATTTCCGAACGCTCATTCAGCATTTCGTAAAGCGTGCCCCAAACCTGCCCGTCCGTAAGTACATCGGAAGTTGTATGGATCATATGGCGAGGATCGAAGATCACGCGCGTGGGGAACGCCCGCGACAAATGTATGGCGAGAGTGGTTTTGCCTAGTTCGCGCCGTCCGATAATCAAATCAAGCATCTTTGCTCTTGAAAAATCCTGGCGTGGTAGCGTCCGAATTTTCTGCACATCGCGGTTCGTGGCGCTCTAAACAATCGAGGCATAAAGCCAATTCACAAAAGGCGCAGTACAAAGTCTCGCAACTTTTTCCGCAAGTGTCACAGGTATTACGCATCTAGTGCAATAGTCTCCGTCGCGGACGGCTTTGCGTCAACGGTTTTCTCTTCCGGCTTCGGCGCTGGCGCTGCTTCTGAAATGTTCGTGACTTTTCTCGGGGGCTGCACCTGTGTCGCCGCTTGTCTTCGCGCTTCGAGAATGTGCATTAACGTCACTTGCGCGTTGAGCACAGAAATCAAAACGATGCCGAGTCCGATTTCGTCTTTCCATGTTTTCAGGATCGCCGGGCCCCACTTGTTGAGCACGCGCGTAAGCGGAGGGTTGATTTTCTTCCGATGATCCGGAGTAAACTGAAAAGCAACCGAAGTGATTTCACGCGGAACCTTATAGATGCGCGAAGCAGCGGGCGACGTGATACCGGAAATCATGTCGAGCATGGCATTGGCTTCATCTTCGCCAAAACCTAGATCCTCGATTTTCTTTGCTTCTTCCGGAGTGATTCCAAGTTGCGCTTGTACGGATTTGTTCCGAAGCATTTCCGTAAGCTGGTTTTTCGTGCGCGGAAGCATCCGCTCGAAATCCGGCATACCATCCGGAGCGACGAAAAAGCTCACGCGATTCACTTTTTCTGCGTCATTTTCCTTGATTACCGGATCGTTAATAGAAGGCGGGTTTTGTGCGGAAGCGGGATCTTCGCGTTTTGGTTTTCGAGTTTTCATGCGCACACGGTACACCCGCGCGCGTTTTTGCGCAAGTGCAAAATAATCCTTGACAAGCGCCTATTGCACCAGTTAGGCTCCGTTTTGGGCCCAGTTCGCGCCCTACCCTGAGAGAGAGATATATACGCGAATTGCACCCAAGGAGGAACCGCATTGGTAGATAAGCGGGAATTGGTCGCGCTGGCGGAAGTTGACGAAATCGTGAAAACAGCGATCTACAGCGGGCATTTAGAGAAGGCGATCCCAATGAGTATCATCTTGATAGCTCCGTCCGGTTGCGCCAAAAGTAAACTTTTGCTCCGTTTTGGGGGTGAAAGCATAGATCGCTCCGAGGACCTAACTTCGAGCGGATTGTATGAGGCTTTGTCAGATGACAAAGAAGGTAAGTTGAAGCATTTCCTACTCGGGGATTTCAACACTGTATTGTCACATAAGTCTAGCGTTACTGGCTTAACTGTAGCCTCCCTGTTGAGCATTACTTCGGACGGTACGGTAAAAGTGTCCGATGGACGCCGCTCAAAGGATCTAAAACACGCGCCATGTGGGATTCTTACCGCCGCGACGCCCAAGATGTTTTCGCGTCATTATATGAAATGGGAGGAGTTAGGTTTTCTT
>Ga0247666_1000466_pt1 | contig 10456 bp, 10 predicted proteins | sample CNK07_metaG_FD_183025 | JGI IMG/M metagenome (GOLD analysis project Ga0247666, IMG submission 183025) | Soil microbial communities from Purdue University Martell Research Forest, Indiana, United States - CNK07 | ecosystem: Environmental > Terrestrial > Soil > Temperate forest > Bulk soil...
CTTTGGCGTCCTGCAGGGACAGGACCGCGGTCTCGAACGGGTCGAACACGTCGAAGTCGCCAACGCTGACTCCGGCGCCAGTGCCCGTCGCCGTCCACGTGAGCTGGTAGTGGCCCACTGTGGTCAGGTCGGCGGCGGGGATGTCCTGGTGGTACAGGCCCGGCCCGTCGTTGACTGGGCTGGCGTAGGTGCCGGTCGTGGTCATGGTGCCGTCGGCTGCGGCGACCTTCACCAGGAGGGTCAGCGCGCCCGCGTTGACCAGGGTCGTGGTGCCGTCCACGTTGAGCTGCCGGACGGTTGTGGACTGGCGCACCGGCTGGCCGAGCGGGAATCTAGCCACCCGGGCCTCCTGTCCGCTGGGTTCCGGCTGTGAGCGTGCTGGTCGCGGCCGTGGCGGCCGTCAGGGTGCTGGAGGCGCCTGCCGCGGTCAGGACGGCGGTCGGCGCCGACGTGGCGGCCAGGACGCCGATGGTGAACGCAGCCTGCACGGTGCCCGTGGCCGTCAGCGTGCCCGCGCCCGCGAGGGCGGCCGTGGCCTGCTGGGTGGCCAGGGCGGTCAGCGCCGAGGCGGCGGCGGCCTGGGCGGTGCCCGGCTGGGTGGCCTTCACGGTGACGGCACCGGCGGCGGCCAGGGCCGCCGTCCCGGTGACGGCCCCGGACGCCGTCAGGGCACCCGCGGCTGTAAGGGCCGCAGAGCCCCGCTGGGTGACGGTGGCCGCTACCGCACCGGCCCCGGCTGCCGTGGCCGTGGCGGTGACTGTGGCGACGGCGGTGACCGCTCCTGCGCCCGCCAGGTTCGCCGTGGACCCGGCCCCGGATGGGTTCGCGGTGACCGCGCCCGCACCGGCCGGGCTGGCCGTAACTACCTGGGTGACGACGTCCGCGACAGCGCCAGCACCGGCAGACGCCGCTGTGACCGCCTGCGTTACGGCGGCGGTGACAGCGCCAGCCCCGGCGGCGGTTGCCTTGACCGCCAGCAGAACCACGTCGGTCACTGCCCCGGCACCAGCGGGGGCAGCTGTCACTGCCTGCGTGACGACGTCGGTGACCTGCCCGGCGCCAGCAGCAGTCGCGGGAGCGGCCACCGTGGCAACGGCGGACACAGCCCCAGCGCCAGCGATCGTCGCTGTCTGGCCGCCGCTGGGGACAGTGGCGACAGCGGTGACCGCCCCGGCACCGGCCAGCGAAGCGGTCCCGGTGATCACCCCCGAGGGGGACACCGCACCGGCACCAGCGGATACCGCCGTTACAGCCTGCGTGACAACATCGGCGACCGCACCCGCGCCCGCCGGGCTGGCGGTGACAGCCTGCGTGGCAACATCGGTGACCGCACCAGCACCGGCCGGACTCGCCGTGACCGCCTGCGTGACGGCACCGGAGACCGCACCCGCGCCCGCAGATGTCGCCTTGACGGCCTGCGTGAGGACTGCGGCGACCGAACCAGCGCCAGCGGGAGACGCTGTTACGGCCTGGGTGACGACGTCAGTGACCGCGCCCGCGCCAGCCAGGTTCGCGTCAACGTCCTGCACGGCAACCGCGGCGATCGCGCCCGCCCCGGCCACCGCCGCCGGGACGATAACCGTCGCTACCGCAGAGACAGCACCGGCCCCGGCGATAGTCGCGACGCCGATACCGGGTGACAGCAGGTAGGAGATACGGACCTGGCCGTCGAACCCGTTGCCGCCCGCGTGCGCGTTGGAGCCCGTGCCGGTCTCGCCGCCGCCGCCGCCGCCGCCCGGGCCGCTGACCGCGACGCTGCCATCAGCGCCCGTGGCCAGCGTCGCACCGGTCCCGCCCGGGCCGCCGCCCGTAGGAGCCGTGCCGCCCGTCGACCCGGACCCGTTGTTGCCGGTGGCGGCCGTGCCGCCAGAGGAACCGCCGCCGCCGCCGACGTGGGTCGCGCCCGCCCCAACCGCGCCCGCCCCGCCGCTGAAGTGGACCGTGTTAGCCGAGCCCGTGCCGCCCGCGCCACCGGCGCCGTTGATCGCGTTTCCGACCCCGAAAGCGCCGCCGTTGCCGGTGACCGTGACCGCGTTGCCCGGGAACGTTGAGGCGGTGCCCGCCGTGCCGCTGCCGTTGCTGCCGCTCCCGTGGGTGCCGGCCGTGACGGTATAGGTGTTACCGGGTGTGACGGCGACGTTCGGCTCGGCTGCGTACTCGCCGCCGCCGCCACCGCCCCCGGCCCGTCCGCTGATAGCGGTGGAACCGCCCCCGGCGCCGCCAGCCCCCCAGCATTCGACCAGGGTCAGGGACGTCACACCGGCGGGCGGGACAAAACTGGCCGTCCCGCCAGCCGTGTACGTGACCGTGACGATCGACCCGGCCTGGCAGACCGCTGTGACTGCGCCAGCACCGGCCGGGGCAGCCGTGACGGCCTGCACCGGGGCGGCGGTAACCGCGCCCGCGCCAGCCAGGTTCGCGGTGGCGATGACCGGCCCGACGACGGCTGGCGTAGCCGATGGGGGAGCCCAGAACGGCGTCCCGCCCGGCAGGCCCGGCAGGCCCCAGCCCGGATGCCAGCCCGGGCCCAGCGCTGGCCGGGCCTGTCCCGCCGGGGCCGCCGCGGCGGCCAGGATCTCCACCGCGATGACAGCCCACGGGTCACCCGCCGCGGTCAGGCCCCACGACATCGTGACCGTGCCGGGGCCCGGCGAGGTGGCCCCCGCGTTGTTGCCCGCCCCGTCGCCGTTCGGGCCCCGCAGGTTCTCAACGTAGCGGGACGTCGCCGGGGAAGTCGTCGAGGCGATCGTGTCGCCGCACAGAACGAACCCGGCCACCAGCGACGACGCGGCCGTGCCCGTGACCGCCGCCGACGCGGTGACCGACGTGCCCGACGCGGTGACCGGGGTGCCCAGGCCGCTCGCCCCGGTGACCGAGATCGACCCGGCTGACAGGTCATTGACCGAGGTGGACGCGGTGACCAGGATCGTGTGCGCGCCTGAGGAGATCCCGGAGATCGACCAGGCCTGCAGGTACCCGGTGGTCTGGGAGTCGCCTTCCTTCGTGCCGAGCGACGTCATCAGGACGCCGTCGCACTTGCACGTCATCGTGATGCCGCTGTCCGGGCTGGCGTCCAGCGAGCAGGCGGCCAGGAGCGTGACCCCGGACGCCACAGCGGTGTGCGTCCAGCTCAGGGTGGTGACGGTGATGCCACCCGTACCGGCCGAGGACGGGCCTACGGCGTCGAACGCGACAGCCACAGCCGCCTCCCGCCGCTAGGTCGTGACGAGAGTCCCCGCGACCGTGACAGATGACGGGCCGGACACGGTGACGGTCGCTTTCAGCTTCCGGCCCGTGCCGGGGGTCAGGTCTACCTCAACGACCGACGTCGTATTGGCCACGCCCCTGCTCATGATGATGCCGCCCGGCAGCGACGCACCCGCCCGCAGCGCCCACGTGGCCCCGCCGTCACTGGACTGCATGACGTCCACCTGCACCGCCGTTGCCCCGGTCAGGGAGTTCAGGCCCCCGGCCACGGTCCGGTCGATGGTCATCACGATGGCCACCTCAGCGTCGGGGATGTTCACCGGGCCGAAGTCGCGGGCTCCTACCGGCAGCGTCACCTGGGGAATCGTCAGCGTGGTCATCCGACGATCTCGCAGGTCAGCTCGTTCGTGGTGATGCTGGTCAGCCCCGTCGCCGTGGTGACGGTCGCACCCACGAAAATGTTCTGCGTGTTGTAGGTGATCATCCCGGTCGCGGTCTGGGCGACGGTCTGGTTGCCGACAGCCTGCGGGGTGATGAACTCCGACGGGGCCGTTGTCCAGGAAGTCAGCGGGCAGGAGAACCGGCCCCGGCCGATGATCTGCCCCGCTGTGCCCGTCGTCGTGGACTGAGCCGTGATCGTCCCCCAGTACTCCAGCATCCACGGCATCGTCGAGGCGACACAGGTGATCGCCGGGCCCAGCGTCAGCACCGCCGGGGTCGTCAGGATCGTCACACCCGGGTTGTTCATGTAGAAACCCCAGGTGATCGTCGACGCCGTCGTGGTGGCGATGTACTGGCCCCACGCGATGATCCGCAGCCGCGTGCCCAGGTCCAGCATCCCGGCGGGGATCAGGCACGTCCCCGGCGACACGTCCAGCACCGCGGCGGTGATCGTCGACTGGACGAACGGCGCAGGGTTGCCTTCCTGCGTCGGCGCGGACCACAGCGTTACCGGCATGCCAGCGTCCTCACGTCAGCGAAACCTGGATACCGGCCGCGGCACCCGATCCGCCGGTCACCTGGAACGTGTTCCCGGAGGCGACGGCGATCGGCTGGCCGTTGAAGTTGCCGAAGAACGACCGCTGCCCGGCCGACCCGGTGATGTCCAGCGACACGATCCCCGGCGACGCGACGACGCCGCCGATCGACACCAGCGACTGGGTGGTCAGCGGCACCCCCACCGCCGACCCGGCCGCGGACGCGGAGGACTGGCCGAGCGAGCTCCACCCGGTGCCGTTCGTGTACCCGGATGTCTGGGTGGGGATCTCCGTGCCCGCCGCCGCCGCCGTCGACGCGGTGGAGTTGATCCGGATCCGCATCGCCGACGTGCCCACGGGCGTGCCCAGCGCCGTGCCCGGGATGCCCGCCGCGCCCGTCGGCATCAGGGCGTTGAGGATCAGGGACACGAGCGCCTGGTCGATAGCAGCCATTTACCTCTCCTGACCAGTGCCCAGGAGGGGCACATCAGTGTCATCGAAACCGGGGATCTCAAACGTGGCGTACAGGATCGTCCGCGGGCCCGCGTTCACCACGTGCCCGTCCGCGTCCAGCACCCGCCAGCCCTGATCCGGCTCCCACTCCGGCTCGGGAGGCTTCTCCAGCCGCAGCAGGTGCATCAGCGCAGCCATTCCGGGTGATCAAGACTCCAGCGCACCGTCCGCTCCAGGGACTCCGCGAACGGCTGCGGCGGCTTCCACCCCGCCGCCGCGAGCTTCGCGCCGTCCAGGCCGTAATGCGGGTCATGACCCGGACGCGCCGAATGAAAGTCAGTCAGCCGGTAATTCAGCTCCCTGCCCATGATCGCAGCGGCTGCCACGGCCAGATCCAGGTTCGTCAGCCGCTCCCCGGCAACATTCCACCGGCCCGGCCGGTCGTGGCCGGGGAACATGGCAACTGGCTGGCGCAGCAGGAACAGCAGTGCGTCAGCGACGTTCCGGGCGTGGATGAAGAACCGCGACCCGATGTTCCCCGGCGTCCCGTGGATGGGCACTGTTCCCCCGCGGAGGATCTCCGAGATGACCATCGGGAGGAACTTCTCCGGGTCCTGCATCTCCCCGATCAGGTTCATCGAGTTGGCCAGGACCACCGGGACGCCGTACGTCCGCCAGTAGGAGATCGCGATGGCTTCCTGCGCTGCTTTCGAGGCGGAGTAGGGATTGGACGGCAGGACGGGGGCCCATTCGGCGTGCGGCTCATTCCCGGCCATCGGGCCGTACACCTCGTCCGTGGAGAACACGATCACTGATTCCGGCTGCACCGCCCGGGCGTACTCCAGCGTCGAGAGGATCACGTCGGTGTTGTTGCGGATGAACGGCACCGGCGTGGCGATCGAGCGGTCGACGTGTGATTCGGACGCCATCGCGATCACGTGATCGCAACGGGCCACCCGGTCCGCGATGCCCGGGAACGGGGCAGTCAGGTCATGCATGATCACCTGAGTGCGCTGGTGCCACGCGCCGTTTCCTTCCAGCGCGGACGCGATCCGGGCCGGGTTGCCGTGGTGCCGGAACGTGACCGGGCAGACGATCTCCCAGTCCGTCTCTGTCAGCAGGTGCCGAAGGACGTGGCTGCCCGCGAACCCCCCGGCGCCGGTCAGCAGTACCCGGGTCATGCGCTCTTGCCGCCAGCCGTACGCGGCGAGGCGGCCGCCCTCACCTCGGCCTTCGGCTTCTCCGGCGGCTTCTCCGGCTCATCCGTGACCTCGGCGATCACCTCTTTGACGCGGACGTCCGGCGGCAGGTCCGCGTCCAGCGGGAACTGCTGCCCCGGCGCGTACAGCACCTCCGTGCCGGACGCGTGGTACGGCGAGGTCACCTCAAGAACCACCTGCCTGCTCACCGCGCGGCCTCCTGGTAAGCCGTTTCCCATTTCTGCCAGTTGCCCTGCATCGTGTACGCCTTCGCGTGCTCGTAAGCCTTGGCGCCCAGTTCCTCCCGCGCCGCCTGGTCGTTGATCAGCTCGGTGAGCCGGGCCACCCACTCATCCGCCGTGCGGACCAGGTACCCGGTCACCCCGTCGATCACGAAATCCCGGTACGGCTCCAGATCCTGCGCGATCACCGGGATGCCGCGGGCCGCCGCGTCGAGTGCCTTCAGGTACGACTTGGCCCGGTTGAACGGCACCGGCGCCAGCGGCGCGATCGCGATGTCGAAATCGACCGTCTTGTAATAGTCGCCGACGTCGTCGGACCAGGGCGTGAACCGGCACGGGCGGCGGACCAGCGGCGAGTAATCCACCCCGATCCAGTGCATGTCCACGTCCGGGTGAGCGTCCAGCACACTGCGCAGCGGGTCCTGGATGTGGCACAGGTCGATCAGGTGCGACGTGCCGCCCTGCCAGCCGACCGTCACCCGGTCCCGCCGCTTGCGGGGCATGTCCAGCAGCCCCGCCTTCACGTAGTTCGGGAGGATCACGATGTTGTCGTTGAACGGCTCGCACAGCCCCGCCAGGTACGGCGTGGACACCGTCACCATCTGCGCGCGGCGCAGGCAGTACTCCACCGACGCGGCCGCCCGCGGGTCCGCCGCGAAATGGCCCAGGTTCGACGGTTCCACCGTCAGCATGTCGTCGTCAGTATCGACCACCAGCGCCACGTGCCCCGCGAGCCGGTCGAACTGCCGCATCCCGTGCTGGAACGCCGGGCGCTGCATCACCAGCACGTCGATGTCCTCGACGTCCGCGGCTTTCGGCGCGGGCAGTTTCACCCCCGGCGCTGGCAGCCCGAAGATGTGCCGCGAGTTCGCCCGCAGGTGAGCGAACGGCAGGTAGAAACGGTGGTACCCGGACCCGTCGGCCTGGAACGGCGCCCCGATCACCGTCAGCACCCGGCCCGGCGCCCCGGCGCCGGGGGTGCCGGGCACGAACCCCCACGCCAGGTGATTCACGACCCCGGCCACCCCGAACGCGTCCGCCGCCGCGGTCACGCCGAACCCGGGATGGCCGGTGGCCTCAGACCGGCCGTAGTCGTGGAACGCGACGAACCCGCCGGGGCGGATCAGCGGCAGCGCGAGCGCCAGGTCCGCCTCCACCGACGCGGTGTCATGCTGCGCGTCGAGGAAGCACCCGTCGAACAGGGCGCCTTCCGCGGCCAGCGCGGGCAGCACGTCACTGAACCGGCCCCGGCGGGCATCCACGTTCGCGGTCACGCCGTACCGGGCCAGGTTCGCCCGGTAGGACTCCCACGTGTCCCCGGCCCCGGCATGCTCGTCGCCCTGATGCCAGTCCACCGAGCACACCCGCCGGGCGGCCTGCGCCAGGACGACCGTGGAGAACCCGTGCCACGCCCCCAGCTCGAGAACGTCCTTCCCGGTGGCGAGGTTCGCGAGTTTCGCCGCCTCGTCCGCGGTCATCCCCGTCAGGATGTCGTCCGGGATGGTGAGTTCCAGCCGTGCCATCAGAGAGTGCTCTTCGTGTTGACAGCCGCCTGCGGGTTCTGGCCTTCCGTCGGCCACGACTGCAGCGTGGCCGTGGACTCCGCGGGGCACGGGTCACCCGCCTGCGACCCCTGCCCCAGCACCTGCTGGGCGTAATGGTCACGGAGGGTCGCAGCAGCCTGCACCGCTGCCGTGTGCGCCTCCGCCACCGCCCCGACATCGGCCGGGTTGACGGCCCCGAGGTCCGGCGTGTGCGGCTCAACATGCGTTCCTGCCATTACTTTGCCTCCCTATAGCCGGGAACGGCCCGCATAGGGATACGGGCCGTTCCCGGGGCGCTTGCAGCTGGAATAGAACCAGAATGGGCGTCTGCGTTCCCGCAGGTCAGGTCACTGGAACGTGAGGACCCTGAACGCGTTGGCGGTCGTCACGTCACTGCCGGAGCGCCAGTAGTAGAACCATCCCTGCTGGCCCTTCGGGGCGCCGCTGGTCGGGTCCTTGATCAGGGGCTCGAACAGCATGCTGACGCCGATCCTGTCCACGATCAGGAAGTTTTCCCACGCGCCGAACACCGCGAGGCTGTTGGCGGTGCCGGACGAGCCGGTGCCGGTGCCCGCGGTGACGGTGATCGACGGGGATTCCTCGATGACGTGGTTCAGCAGCCGCGACGGGGTGCCGTCGCCGAGGGTCGCCCAGAACGACGAGCCCGCGCCGGACGGGGACGCGTTGCGGATCTTGTTGATGGTGGCGATGTTCGCGACGAACCCGGTCGTCTGGGACAGCCGGAACCGGGCGCCGAGAGCGGCTTCCAGGTTGTACACGTCACCGGCGACGATCGCGCCGGACGTGGCCGGGTGCACCACCTGCGCGGTGCCGAGCGCGTGCGCGATGCCGTTCGGCGTGCCGGTGTTGTCGGTGTTCGCCCCGGTCCCGGCGGCGAAGTTGGCCTCTTCCAGGATGTCCTTGCCGTCCTGGAGCATGCGGGGAAGCTGGTCGGCGAAGTTGGTGTCCTCGTTCGCCTCCAGCGACCCGTAGATCCACGCGGCGGCCTTCTTGACGAACACGTTGATCTGCCCGACGCCCGAGTACGCGGCGGTGGACGCCGACGCGGCCTCATCCAGGTACGCGGCCTGCACCCCGGCGGAGTTCACGCCGTGGTACGCGTTCGTCGTGATCGTCTTGACGTTCGCGAGCCGCCGGTACGGGTTCGTGGTCCCGTCCGTTGTGATCACTATGGTCGGGTCCAAGAAGTAGGGCAAAAGGTACCCACCCTGGGCGTTGGCCAGCGACAGGGCACCAGCGGCGCGCTGCAGGCCCGGGCCCATGGGATCGTTGACGTAATCCCGGAACGCGTCGTAATACCCGTCGTGGCCGTGCATGAGGATGTGCCGGGCGACGCCCGGGTTCTCCTGCGACCGGACGGTCGCGGCCTCGCCGCGGTGACCCGGCAGCAGGCCCCGCTTGTCATGCATCTCGATCACCGTGGATGCCCGCGCGATCGCGTCGTCGCCGGTGATCACCCCGCGGCGGACGGCGTCCAGGTTCTCGAACGGGTCACGGCGGGTCATGAACTCCGGGCCCCGCCCGTCCCACCGCCTGACGTCGCCGGTGTCGGCGCCCGTCTCCCGGTTCGCCGGGTCCTCCGCGGCCCGGGTGATGTCCTTGATCTTCGACATCCGGGCGATGATCGGCTTGGTTTCCTCGTCGATCTCCTCCCACCGCTCGACCAGGGTGTCGCGGAAGCTGCCGTCTTTCTCCTCCGTGACCGAGTCGTCGGCTTCCATCCGGCGCAGCTCGGCCTCGATCTCGGCCTTCTCCTTCAGCAGTTCCTTCAGCGTGGCCATTACAGGACCAGTCCTTTCGCTTCACGCAGCTCACGCGACCGCATCGCGTACAGCACGTGCTGGTGGTACCGGGCCGAGTGCTCATCCTCTGGGGGAGGCGGCTCACCGGCGGCGGCTTCCCCACCGAGGGAAGTGCCAGGGCCGTACTCTTCATCGTCCGGATCGCCAGACCCGGGAACCCACATGCGGACGCTGTTGATCTCCGCGCCCTCGTAGGCGGGGAACAGGACGGGCCCGAACTCCCGCAGTCCCAGTTCCTGCCGCCGCACGACGGTGAACCCTGACGGGCCGCGCTGGTAACGGCCGCCGCGCGGGCGCGGCGGGTCGGAGCGGATGACGCGGCCCGTGAACGACATGGCCGTCACCGCGCCGGAATTGACCAGCTCCAGCACTTCGTCGCCGAGGGGAGTGTTCACGAACCGGCTGCGGGTCAGCAGCCCCCGCGATGTGGCCTCGATCGAGACCGGCACCGCGACCGGCATCTGGAACCGTTCCGCCGGGTTGCCCTCCATGTCCCGGCCATGATTGAACATGACCTTCACCTGGCCGAACCCGGGCCGGGATCGTTTCACGTCGCTGATCCGCTTGTTGAACGCGGCAGGCTCGATGACCTCAAGGTACTCGCCCTCATGGTCGCGGATCCCGGTCTCGGTGTTGAACACGGCGGCGAACGCCTCCATGGTCCGGCCGTCCCCGCCGTCACCCGAGCGGACGATGTGAAGGTCCTCCAGCGGGTAGTCGCGCATCAGCTCCGAGCGGGACGCGCCGCCGTCCTCGGACCGGCTCGTGCCGCGTGCCTTGGCTGCCAGTGCCATGAACTTCGCCTTCCCGTATTTCTTCCGGCCGATATGAGCTGCGAGCGCGCCCGGGTCGCTCGCGCCCTTGGCTGCGAGCGATGCCTTGAGGGCCTTGAACCGCGCGCCGGAGCCGAGCTTGGCGGCGCGGGATGCGGGTGCGGGGTTACTGTCGGCGGCCTCGAAGTGGTGCACGTGCAGCCCGGTGAGGTCCGGCAGGTCTGAGTGGTCGCCGACA
>Ga0247666_1000472_pt1 | contig 10310 bp, 8 predicted proteins | sample CNK07_metaG_FD_183025 | JGI IMG/M metagenome (GOLD analysis project Ga0247666, IMG submission 183025) | Soil microbial communities from Purdue University Martell Research Forest, Indiana, United States - CNK07 | ecosystem: Environmental > Terrestrial > Soil > Temperate forest > Bulk soil | place...
CTGTAATTCCGCCGCGACCGCATCTTCAAGCCAGAAAAGATGATAGGGCTCGAGGCTCTTCCCCAGACGCGCCGCTTCGATGGGCGTGAGGCGGTGATGCGCGTCATGCAGCAAGTGAAGGTCGTCGCCAAACTTCAAGCGAAGAGTTTCAAAGAGCTTTGGCACAATCATCAAATATTTTTCCGTGGACCAGATATTTTCGGGAGGAAGGCCCTTTTCCGCGGGTTCGTAGAAGAGCTTGTCTTTTGCGACACCATAGGTTGAGGGAATCCCGGGGATTCCTGACTGCGCGCGAATGGCGCGATAGCCCATCTCCGCGAATTTTGCGACCTCATCGACGGTTTCTTCGATGTCGCGTCCGTTCGCGTGGCCGTAGACCATGACACCTTTGCGGCTCTTTCCACCGAGAAGGTTGTAGACAGGTGTGTTGAGAGTTTTTCCTTTGATGTCCCAAAGCGCGACGTCGATGGCCCCAATCGAGGCCATGGTCACCGGGCCGCGCCGCCAGTAAGCGCCGCGATAGAAATATTGCCAGATGTCTTCGGATTGGAAAGGGTCACGGCCAATCAGGCAGGGAATCAGATGATCGGAGAGATAGGACGCCACGGCCAGCTCGCGGCCGTTGAGCGTCGCATCGCCGAGTCCATAAATGCCCTGGTCGGTATAGACCTTAAGCGTTACGAAATTTCTTCCCGGCGAGGATATCAATACTTTTGCATCAGTTATTTTCACCCACCCTCCTCATGTGTCTATCGAGCTTGCCACATCGATGTTGATGTTCGGTTCAGCATGCGCAATCAGCCGCACCAGAACATTTCAAATCCGCCGGACCAGGCCTTGCTCCGTAGCCTTTGTGTTTCGTACCAACAGCAGCACCAGAATCATCCCCGCGAAGGGAATCAGGCCCGCGATAACCATGAGCGGGTCGAATAAATGAGTTCCTGTGGCGATGCGCGCATCGGAAAGATGGCCCGCCAATTCGAAAACAATGATTGTACCAAGGGCGGCGCCTGTGCCGCTCAGTCCGCTGACGCTCGCCACGGACTCGTTTTTGTAAAGGTCAGAAGGTAACACGTTGGCGATGGTCGTGAAAGATGCGTATGAGAATGTGGCCAGGCCGAAGAGGAGAGTAAGCATATAGAGATTCACCGTGAAAATCGTGGGAATGAGCAAAGTAACCCCGAAGCCGCCAAAAATCACCAGCGCTTTGCGCGCCCTTCCGACGGACCAGCCACGCTTAATCAAACGACCGGAAAGCCAGCCGCTAAAGAAATTGCCCAGGTCGGCGGCGATAAATGGAATCCATACGGCTATCAAGCCGCTTTTGAGACCAATGCCTTTGGCGACGAGATAGATAGGAAACCAATCGGCGATAAAGAACCAGACTGGGTCGGTGAAGCTCCTGGCGATGATGGTCCCCCAGGTTTGCGGAAGTTTTAGAAGATCGCGCCAGCGCAGGGGCGTTGCTGCCAGAGGTTGGTCTTCTTTGTGGTCAGCAAGGATCATCTGCCGTTCCGCGACACTAATCCGAGGATGGTCCTGCGGGAGGTGATAGAACCAACGCCAAACAATGAGCCACAGGAATCCGAGCAGACCGGGAACAACAAATGCGGGACGAAGACCCCAGCGGAAATACAACCACAGGACAAGGAACGGAGCGACAGCACCGCCGATGGAGGAACCGCTATCGAACAGCGCCGTGGCGAGGCCGCGTTCTTGCTTTGGAAACCACTCCGAGACGGCCTTGGTTGCGCCCGGCCAGTTGCCGGATTCGCCAAGTCCGAGAAAGAAACGAAAACCCATGAAAGAGTAGAAGCCTCTTGCGAGCGGCGTGAGAATGGAGACAATCGAGTACCACAAGACGGTGAGCGTGAGTCCTCGCTTTGTTCCAATACGATCCATCAGCCTGCCGTTGAGAGTTTGTCCGATGGAATAGGCAACGCGGAACGAGATGACCAGATTGGCGTAGTCCGTGTTGGTCCAGTGGAAATCTTGCTTGAGGTAAGGAGCGAGCAGGGAGAGAGTCTGACGATCGATATAGTTGATGACCGTCGAGGCAAAAAGAAGTGCGCCGATCCACCATCGCAGGGAAGGAATGGTGCGCGCGCTTTGCAGGCTTGGTCCAGGGGACCTTGTTTCTGCGTGGAAGTCCATTAGGCAGCTGTTCCAGTCCTGCGTGGAAGGAGAGCCATCTGTCAGCCCGAAGCCGCAAGAGCCGAGAGTGTCGCTGGGCTCAGCAGCGCTGCGGATTGTCCGTCGAGATAAATCGTCGTATCCGGATGCGTTCGCAGGATCGATGCCGGAGCCATTGGGCTGATCGGTCCTTCAATACAGGCTTTAACCGCCTGCGCCTTGCGGGCATCAGGAACTGCCGCAATGATTTCTTTCGCGCTCAGAATTTGCCGAACGGACATGGAGATCGCCCGCACCGGCACCTCCGAAAGATTTGCAAACCAGCCCTCTCCGACTTGTTGACGCCGGCACGCTTCATCAAGATTCACGATGATGTAAGCATCCTGCGTTTCGAAATCGGCTGGCGGATCGTTAAACGCAAGGTGCCCGTTTTCACCGATGCCGACGAATGCAACATCGATTTGAGCAGCCTTTAACTCGCCGCCTACGCGGCGGATAAGATCTGTCGGTTCGTCCGTTCCATTCAACAGATGGTGCCGAATAATTCCCGTCTTGGTTATCAAGCGCTCCTGGAGATACTGGCAGAAGCTGGCCGCATGATTCATGGGAAGCCCGATGTATTCATCGAGATGGAATAATTCCACTTTTTGCCAGTCGATACCCGTCGTTGCGGTCAAGGCATGCAGAAAGTCGAACTGAGAAGCACCTGTGGCTGCGATAATGCGTGCCAACCCGCGATCATTAATCGCATGGCGGATCGTCATCGCGGCGTGTGAGGCCGCCGTCTTGCCAAGCTCCGCTTTCCCACTAAACACTCTTACCTTCACGGGTGACACTGGCCCTTCGTGCTGATTTTTGATCGTGCCGTGCAGATTGAATTGCCAGCGCCGAACTCTTGCCCTGGCGAATCACAAAGTCTACCTCACCCCAACTTGCACTCAAATTGGATTTGGCTGGCCAAGGCATTCCGTCTGTCGCCTTGAGTTCAGATCGAACATCCATCCGACTTCTCTCTTTTCTCGTTAACCCTTTTTGATATAGTCCCTCGCACGATGCCTCTTGAATCGTCGACCGGAGCCAGGGCTCCCCTCGCCCCGCTCACGCGCAATCAAGTTCGAGGTTTTTGGGCCGCTTGGGGTGGCTGGACTCTCGACGGCATGGATTCTTTCATCTATGCGCTCGTTCTTTTGCCTTCCCTTCGCGATCTCCTTCCACGTTCCGGCATCGCCGCAACAAAAGGCAACATCGGCTACTACGGGGGTTTGCTGTTCGCTCTTTTCCTGCTGGGTTGGGGGCTCGCGTTCTTGTGGGGCCCTATCGGCGACAAGTTCGGTCGCGTTCGTACCTTGATGCTGACCATCGTGTGGTATTCGGTCTTCACGTTTCTGAGCGCACTCGTCACCAGTGTCTGGCAGTTGGCGATTTTGCGTGTCCTCGCCGGAATCGGAATCGGCGGTGAGTGGGCCATGGGCGGCACATTCGTCGCGGAAGAGTGGCCAGAAAATCGCCGCCGCGCTGGAGCGGGCTACATGCACACCGGCTATTACGTCGGTATTTTTCTTGCCGCTATCGCTAACTATGCCATCGGCAGCCGCTATGGCTGGCGCGCCATGTTTGCCGTCGGAGGCTTGCCGGCGCTTCTCCTGGCATGGGTGCGTCATGGCGTCACCGAACCAGCGCGCTGGTCCAACAAATTGGATGTCGTTCGCTCCTGGCAGTTTTACCGTCCCTTTGCGGCGCTTTTTTCTCTTGCCTTGCGCCGTCGTACAATTTTGAACTCGCTCCTTATGCTAGTTTCGATAAGCGGGCTGTGGGCCGGAACGGTCTATGTTCCGGCTGCGGTAAGTTCTCTTGCGGAAGCCGCCGGGCATGCCGTCCCTGCCGCCGCGCAACTCGCTTCTCGCGCCACGATGCTCGTCGCCTTGGCCACAATTCTGGGTTGCCTGGCAATGCCGTGGCTTGCGGAACGGCTCGGCCGCCGAGGCGCCATGGGCTTTTTCTTTGCATTGATGATGGTCTTCATCGCTCTCACGTTCGGCAAGGTTTTCTACCTCGGGCCATCCGCGCTCCCCTGGTTTTTTGTGTGTCTTTTCTTTCTTGGTCTGGGCGGCGCGAATTTTGCGGTCTACACCCTGTGGCTGCCGGAACAATATCCCACGGAATGCCGCGCAAGCGCCTTCGCCTTCTCCACTTCCTTCGCGCGGTTCGGTGGAGCTGCGATCACATTTCTTGTGGGCGCCGAGGTACAGCGCTATGGCTCACTGGGAATTCCAGTGGCAATTACTTCGCTGGCGTTTGCGCTTGGTCTGCTCTTGATTCCCTTTGGAGCTGAAACTCGCGGGCAATCTCTTCCGGCCTAGCGGCAAAATGCCGCCCGGTTCAACGCGAGAGAATGGCGCAGACTTTGGCTACAATGAGAGCCCGTCAGCTTCGGATCGGAATAGGCTTATCGCGTGCACATAACAAACTCGGCCGCTAGCTCAAAATCAAAGGCACACCACGCCGTCCTCGCCGGGTTTTTCGGCTGGACCCTCGACGCTTTCGACTTTTTTGTTGTGACGTTGATGTACGACGTCCTCGCCAAACAATTCGGCGTATCCAAAAGTGACATCATCTTGACCACCACGGCGACGCTCGCGATGCGTCCTATTGGAGCTCTGATTTTCGGAGCGCTCTCAGACCGCTACGGCCGCCGCATTCCGCTGATGGCCAACGTCATCTATTTTTCTCTCATCGAGCTCCTGTGCGGTTTTTCGCCGAACTACAAGTTCTTTTTCGTGATGCGAGCCTTGTTCGGTATCGGCATGGGCGGCGAGTGGGGTGTAGGTGCATCGCTTGCGATGGAAGCCGCTCCCATCCGCTGGCGAGGCATATTGAGCGGAATTCTCCAGAGCGGCTATCCCATCGGCAATCTGCTGGCTGCGCTTGCGGCGCGTTTTATCTTGCCCGCTTGGGGTTGGCGTCCCATGTTCTGGATTGGCGCTCTGCCTGCCTTACTGGCCCTTTACATCCGGGCGAAGGTGCCGGAGTCCGAAGCCTGGAAACAACATCGCGTCGCGAGCACTGGACAGGTTCTTCGCATCGTAGCCCTCGAATGGAAGCGAGTCCTCTACCTTGTCGTACTAATGACTTTCATGATGTTCCTTTCGCACGGCACACAGGACTTGTACCCTGATTTCTTGCAGGAAATTCATCGCGCCTCGTCCGCGGTGCGCGCGAACATTGCGATCATTTACAACATCGGCGCCGTCGTGGGCGCAATTATCTTTGGACACTTCTCGCAGGTCGCTGGCCGCCGCAAAGGCATGATCGCGGCTTTGGGACTCTCGTTGCTTATGATTCCGCTGTGGGCGTTCGGTGGGAACCTCACAATCCTCATGTGCGCCGCTTTTTTGATGCAGGCAGGTGTGCAGGGTGCCTGGGGCGTAATCCCCGTGCATCTGAATGAATTGTCCGCGGACGCGACGCGTGGCTTAATGCCCGGTCTCACCTATCAGTTGGGAATTCTTTTCGCATCGCCTACAAACACGATTCAATACGCACTGCGCGACCACGTCGGCTACCAGTGGGCCATGGCCGGATTTGAAATCGTGACCATTCTGACGCTAACTGTTCTCCTTCTGTTTGGGTCGGAGCGCCACGGGCGCAGCTTTGTGCGAGACCCGATCAAAGATGCGGTTCCGGTTTCGGACTAAATAGCACGCTGCATGAAGACCTTTTTTCAGTTCGCACTGTTCACGGTGACCGCATGAAAGCTGCCGTCCTGCAGGAATTCAAGAAGCCGCTGACAATCATAGATGTTCCTCGCCCTGAGCCCGGTCCTGGCGAAGTTCTGATCGCCGTGGAGGCGTGTGGCGTCTGCCATTCCGACCTTCATGTGGCTGATGGCGACTGGCCGCAATTCTCTCGCATTACCAAGATGCCGTTGATACTCGGCCACGAAATTGCCGGCCATATTGTCGAACTCGGCGAAACGGTGGGCGACTTCCGAGTGGGCGATCGCGTTGGTGTTCCGTGGATTTACTGGACATGCGGAGAGTGCGAACCCTGCCGCGAGGGCAATGAAAACCTCTGCTCGAAGCAGATAATCACCGGAGTGAGCGTGGATGGCGGCTACGCGGAATTCATGAAGGCTCGGGCAAGCCACGTTCAGACGTTACCGGACAATCTCTCCGCTTTAAGCGTAGCGCCGCTTTTCTGCGCCGGAGTCACCGTCTATCGTGCGCTCAGTCAAGCCAGAATTCAGCCCGGGCAGCGGCTAGCCGTTTTTGGAGTTGGTGGTCTGGGTCATCTTGCGGTTCAAATCGGCGCTGGTCTCGGAGCGGAAGTTACCGCCGTCGACATTTCTGAGGAAAAGCTTGCAGCGGCGGCCAAGCTTGGCGCCGTTCGAACGCTGAACTCTTCTTCGAACAATGTTGTTAAGGAATTTCGCGCGACCGGCGGCGCACATGTCGTCATTGTTACTTCCGCATCGCGGGCAGCCTATGACACAGCGTTCAGTTGCTTGCGGTCTCGAGGAACTCTGCTCGTCGTAGGCTTGCCCGCTGAAAATATCTGTTTTCCGGCGATTATGATGGCCGCCGGTGAAGTCCGCATTCAGGCCTCCGCTGTAGGAACGCGCCACGATCTCAAAGAAGTCCTCGCAATAGCGGCCGCCGGCAAAGTCCAGTGTCAGGTGACCGCGCGCCCGCTTGCCCAGGCGAATGATGCGTTGGAAGAGATGCGCGCAGGGCGAATCGCAGGCCGTGTAGTCCTGACGCCCCAATAAATGCAGCAAGCCCGCTCCTCAACAAAACGCGCCCTTTCCCGCCAATCACGAATTCGAGCTTGGCGTATGCTTCTGACTCTAGTATTTTCCATTGCGCGAGCCAGAAAGCTCTATGCTCGTGCTGGATTGGTTTTCGCGAATCGTCACGACGCACAGGAAAGTGTCTCGCCTGCCATGAACGTTCGACAACTCTTCGATCTCACCGGGCGCGTGGCCATCATCACCGGAGGTTCCATCGGCCTCGGCCGTCAAATGGCTGAAGGCCTAGCGGAAATGGGCGCCAACGTCGTACTCTGCGCCCGCAAAAAAGAGCGCTGCGAGCAAGCGGCGACTGAATTGCAGAAACTGGGCATAAAAACCCTCGCGCTGGCATGCGATGTAAAAAATCCAGCCGACGTTAAGGCAGTCGTCGACACCGCCCTTTCTCATTTCGGGCGCATCGATATCCTGATCAACAACGCTGGAACCTCCTGGGGCGCTTCCGTGGAAGAAATGCGCCTGGAACATTGGAACAAAGTCATCGAGACGAATTTAACTGGTACTTTTCTCTTTTCGCAGGCCGCCGGAAAGTACATGGTCTCCCAGCGCAGCGGAAAAATTATCAATATCGCCTCCGTGGCTGGCCTTCGCGGTGCTCCGCCGGAATTTCAGGCTATCGGTTACCACGCCAGCAAGGGTGGCGTCATTTCATTCACCAAAGATCTGGCCTGCAAATGGGGCATTCACAACATTCAGGTAAACTCCATTGCTCCCGGGTGGTTTCCCACAAATATGTCGCAAGTCGTGATAGAACGAAACAAGGACGCCTTCTTGAGCAAGATCCCGCTGCGGCGATTCGGCAACGACCATGACTTGAAAGGCGCGGCGGTTTTTCTTGCCTCAAGCGCCTCCGATTACGTCACAGGTCACGTCTTGGTTGTCGATGGAGGGCAAACCGCCTGACAGGCGCTTGACACGCCATGAACATACCTCTCACACCGCTGCGCTGTTTGCGGTACGCCGAGCAGCAGTATCCGCGTAAGACTGCGGTTGTTTGCGGCGAGTTACGCTTCACGTATGCTCAATTTGCCGAACGCGCAGCTCGCCTTGCTGGCGCGTTGCGCGCCGCTGGTGTGAAGCCCGGCGACCGTGTCGCCTTCCTCAGCTTGAACTGCCATCGCTTGCTCGAGGCCTACTACGGCGTTCTCGATGCCGGCGCCGTCCTGCTCCCTATGAATATCCGGCTAGTGCCTCATGAGCTTGCTTTCATTTTGAACGATGCTGCGGCAAAAGTGCTCTTCCTCGAAAAGGAATTTCTTCCCGTCGTCGATTCCTTTCGTCAAAGCGTTTCGACGGTGGAATCCTTTTATTTGCTCGACGGCGCGCCCCAAGCAGACTGGCTCGCTCCCAAAAATTACGACGAACTCCTCGCCGCCGCTTCCCCCTGCCGCACCGACATCATGCAAGTCGACGAGAACGCCGTCGCGGAACTTTTCTACACCAGCGGCACCAGCGCCAATCCCAAAGGCGTGATGCTCACTCATCGCAATACTTACATGCACGCTCTGTACGCCTGCCTCACCGACGATCCCACCGCCGATGGCGTTCAATTGCACACCATTCCTCTTTTCCACGCCAATGGCTGGGGCACGCCGCATACGCTCGCATTGACGGGCGGAAAACACGTGATGCTGCAGCGCTTCGAAACCACGCGAATTTTCCACTTAGTCGAACAGGAGCGTGTGCGCAACATGTGTCTGGTGCCCGCCATGGCCACGGCCCTCGTGAATTGCCCCGAGCGTCCAAAATATGACTTGAGCAGCCTGCGTATTATCAATATCGGCGGAGCAGCTTCCTCTCCGACCTTGGTGCGCGAGGTCGAAGAAAAACTTGGCGCGACCTGCCGCTCCGGCTACGGCCTCACGGAAACCTCCCCCATCCTCTCCTTCTCCCGAATGAAGCCCGGCCTCGATTGGCAAGGCGAGCAGAAATATATCGGCCAGGCCATGACCGGCTTCGCAATCGCCGGCGTGGAACTTCGCGTTGTGGATGCAAATGACAAAGATGTGCTGCACGACGGGAAAAGCGTCGGCGAGGTAGTTGCGCGCAGCGACGTGGTCATGGAGGGCTATTGGGGACAGCCGCAAGCCACCGCCGAAGCCATGCGCGGCGGATGGTTTCACACCGGCGATATGGCCACGATAAATGAAGATGGTTACCTCCTCGTGGTCGATCGCAAGAAAGAGATTATCGTCAGCGGCGGCGAAAACATCTCTTCGCTGGAAGTCGAAAAAACGCTCCTGGCTCATCCAAATGTTTACGAGGTTGCAGTCATCGCTGTTCCCGACGCGAAATGGGGAGAAGTGCCGAAGGCTTTGGTCGTGCTGAAGCCCGGTTCGCAGGCCGCGGAAGCGGAGTTGATCGACTTTTGCCGGGCCCGCATCGCGCATTATAAATGTCCGCACTCCGTCGAATTCTTTGATGCGCTGCCCAAAACCGGCACCGGCAAGATTCTGAAAAGGGAATTGCGCAAGAAATATTGGGGAGGCCAGGACACCATCCGCCCTGAATTTGCCAGCCGTAAGTGAGAAGCATTATAAATAAGATGTGATCCTGCGGGCCGCGTGCCCGCCCCAGGTATTTTTCCACGAGTGTTGCGAATCATTTCAGAGGAAAGAGCGGCCACCGATGAGCGACCTGGTTCAGCTTACGAATGACAATGGCATTGCCGTCATCATCATCAACAATCCTCCAGTAAACGCTCTCAGCCCCGGCGTGCCCGAAGGCATCGCCGCAGCCATCGAGCAAATCGACAAAGACGATTCGATCAAAGCTGCAGTACTCATCGGGGGAGGCAGGACTTTCATCGCCGGGGCGGACATCAAGGAATTCGGCAAGATCATTTCCGGCAAGGCTAGCAGCGGCGGTTTGGAGCTGCCTTCGCTACTCTTGAAAATCGAAGATTGTCGCAAGCCTGTCGTTATGGCCATTCATGGCAGCGCGTTCGGCGGGGGCCTCGAACTTGCCATGTCCGGCCACTATCGCGTCGCCGTTCCCGGCGCACAAGTCGGCCAGCCGGAAGTAAAGCTCGGCATAATTCCCGGCGCCGCCGGCACGCAACGCTTGCCGCGACTCGCAGGCCCAGCCAAAGCTGTCGATATGTGTGCGAACGGCAACCCCATCAAGGCCGAAGAAGCCCTGCAGCACGGCATCCTCGACCGCCTGATCGAAGGCGATCTGTTGACGTGCGCCGTCGCCTTTGCTCGTGAGATTGCAGACAAACCCGTTCGCAAAACACGCGACCGGAATGAAAAACTCGGCTCCGCGGAACAAAACGGCACGATCTTTGCCGCCGCGCGAGATAACGCCAGCAAAAAACAGCGAGGAATGATCGCGCCGCTAGCGGCCATCGATGCGGTCGAAGCCGCCA
>Ga0247666_1000476_pt1 | contig 10229 bp, 18 predicted proteins | sample CNK07_metaG_FD_183025 | JGI IMG/M metagenome (GOLD analysis project Ga0247666, IMG submission 183025) | Soil microbial communities from Purdue University Martell Research Forest, Indiana, United States - CNK07 | ecosystem: Environmental > Terrestrial > Soil > Temperate forest > Bulk soil...
AATTACCAGAGTTGATCATTCCAGCTCTATGGGAAGGTAAGCCAGTGAATTGCATACCGACCTGGATTGCAGTATTCAAGTTCTGGGTATTTCCTGAAGTAGCTTGAAGAGGAGGAGTGATATTAATTGTCACTGAACCACCACCATTTGAAGCTGCATCGGCTGTTGCTGCGAACTGTACTGGGTTGCTCGATACTTTGTGTCCGATAAAAGTGAGATATCTGAGGTTCGTAAATCCAGTCACTCCATCACTAAATTGGAATTTATCGTACTGTTTGACTGCATTTGCATCAGTTGTAGAGGCTCCTGAAGCAGTTATGGCAATTACTGCACCATTTGCATCTAAAGTAACGCCTGTTACTGTCATTACTTGGCCTAAGTTACCGATGTCGCCAGCATTGTGAACTGGAAGTAAGTTTGAAACGTAGAAGGCTGCACGGTCGAAATCTCCCACATCCCAAGAGTTTGCAGACTTATTGTTACGGTCTGTTGCGAATTGGTTTAAACCAGTATTGACAATGGCTGATTGAGCGATATCGGATAAGTAGAACTTCGTATTATCTTTCGCTGCACCGTAGTTACGGAACATTGCTAAGGCTGCTGCTAATTGGCCGTATGAATTGATAGGTGTCACGCCATCACCATAGAAGCGGTAAGGTGCAGTCACGCATACGGTTGCTATATCAGCTTCGATTTCAGCAGACATTTCCATGACGGCTGATTTACCGAATTGCTCCATATAGTCTTCAACGTTGAAGATAAATTGTTGCGCTGTAAAGGCGTAGGATACGTTAATGGCATTTTCAACCACTAAGTTCTCAACACGTTGGTCAGCAGACTGGAATGTAGCCACAAGACTTGCAGCTGTAGTGAACCTAGGGGGTAAATCAAAAGTAACAGTGTCGCCTAAGTTAGCTTCAAGTTTCTCAAAGTTTTTGAATTTTGTATTAGCGGTTGCTACGAAGCAGTTTAAGTTCTGCAAGTAAGCCAGGTTAGACATTTGATAAGTCTGTACCTGTTGTAAAATATTATTTGGAACGGCCATGTCGTCATCTCCAATGAAAATCCATATTCATCGGGAACAGACATGGCTATAAGATGATTTAGCCCCTTAAAAAGGTAGCTTGCTTGAAATCTCTAATGCCATTCTTCTTACCGTCTGTTCCCGTCGGGGAAGGTTTCAGACGATCTAAGGGTTCTTGAGCTTCTTGCAAGCCGCTTTTAGCTTCTTCATTTCTCTTAATTGATTGAGAAAGTTTAGCTATTTGCGCTCTAGCCAGATTGGGAGATTTCTCTACCAAGACGGCTAAATCCGCTAACTTACCTGGATTCTTACTCAGCTCATAAATTACAGCTGGAGTATTATCCACTTGGTTAGCTAAGAATACTAATTGGGGGAATTCTGCTGGATTGAAATCAGCTGTAATGGCTTCAAAGTCCTCGAACATATTCTTGCCCGTGGCCATCTTACCAAAATATTGATCTGCAACCTGCTTCACTTCCTGTTCGATTTGCTCTGCATGCCGTTTGCGTTCATCTTCTTGCTGCTTCATCTGCAACATTTGCATAACTTGGGCTTGCAATTCAGGAGTAAGTCCTTGTTGGCCTTGTTGCTGACCTTGAGGAGCCTGTCCTTGTGGCTGCCCTTGTGCCTGTTGAGCTTGAAGCTGCTCAATCTGTTGCTTTGCGGCATCTAGTTGCTCTTGCATTTTCCGTTCCCCTTTGAGTTTAGCCTTTTTTACAAGCTCGTTCACTTGGGAAACAGATAGCATCTTCTCAGGAGGTGATTGGTCAGGTACTTGTGCAGCATCCGCTTCATCGCCCACATTAGTTTCTTGCAATTCTTCTGCAATATCCTTTGCATCCATTTGAAACCTCACTGTTTCCGGTGTGACCGTGATCACCTACCATCCGTGGTAGTCCCGACTATTTTGACCGCATAGCTACGTAAATTACCTAGTCTCCTTTTAACCTCTGGCTAGTCAGAGTTACAACTTTAACTTGTAAGTGAAATTAGTATAGCAACTTTTAATCTAATTGGTAAAGGGGTACTTAAATTCATTTTAAGCAAGAACTTTTAACCATTTTCTTAACCAATTTCTTATCCAGTTTAACATCTGTATGCTCCTGTTTCTTCTTGGGTTTATTGTTCATTCCAGACTTGGGTTTATCTCTCATGCTTCTTTCCCTTTCCTAGAACTCTATCTGCTTTAGCATCAATCTTAGCCTTGGAGGAAGCAGAAAGTTTTCCCTTATGCTCCATTTCAGAAGCTCTAGCTTTTGCGTTCCTTGCATGAGCCTTATCTTCCATCGGATATTTACGTTCTCCTGGCAAGCCAAATTCCTTCTTAGGAATCTTCTTACGCCTTTCAGCATCTAATTTAGCCATTCCATCTCTCCTAATAATCTGCTTTCATCTTAGATTTCACTGTACGACCATTACCTTCCTTTTCTCGCTTCTTAGTCTCAGAAGTACGTTCTTCCTTAAACTTAGGGCCATGCTTCTCTTTACGAGGTTCATGCTCTTTCTTGCCCATCTTCACTTTCATCTTCTCTGCTGCCTTCATTTAATTCTCCTTATCAGAATCTTTACCTGATTTGGTCTTCAGGATATTTTCAAGCTTCTCGATCAAAAGCTTAATCTCTTTAACCGTAAGATCTATAATTGCAGGAATTTCGCTTATCAATTCCTTCTCAATGACTTCTAATAATTGTCCGACTATATAACCCAGCAATACATTCATTTCTTCTTCCTCTTCTTACCTTCACCTGCTTCAGAATATGCTATCGCTACAGCTTCAGATTGTTTTTTTCCAGCCTCCATCTCACGCTTCACATTCTCGCTGAACCCTTTACGAGTCTTCGCTTCCTTACCTTTGACTAATGGCATGATAGCTCCTAATATTTGCAATTCTTCTCAGACTTCATCCTTTTGGGTTCTTTCTTCGATGGCATTTTTTCACCCTTACGTTCTTTCTCCATCTTCTTCATGGACCGTTCCATCTTTTCTTCCTTCTTCAACTTTGGTTCTCTTGTCATTTTCTTTCTCCTTGGTTTTATTAATCTCATGGTGGTGAGAACTTACATCAACTGCCATCTGAACAGCGGTTCTAGCATTTTCAGCATCAAGTTTTTCCTGCTTCAGTGCTTGTTCAACCCCAGCGCCCTGAATGTCTGCCATGACCTTCATCAATTCAATATCCGCTTCCTTATTCTTAACAGCATCATCAGTAGATATCTTAATTAGGTCTATCTGTGCCTGCGTAGCGACAGCTTCCTTCTTCTGAGCCACTTTAGCCATTTCAGCCTGAGCCTGCATCATCATTACTTGCTTAGGATCTAATTGCTGAGCTGCTTGCTGTTGAGCCATTTGCTGAGCCTGTTCTTGCTTCTGCTGAGTTTCTTGCATAAATTGAGAAGCAGCTTGTCGAAGAGCATCAATTCCCCGAATCTCAATATTATCCAGAAGTATTCCAAGACCCTTGGTATTGATGAAGGCTGCAAAGGATTCAGAAGACTGCATTAGCTGAATAATGGTCTCTAAGCTAATCTGCTTCTGGACGGCAAAGTTCACACCAGCTTCAACCTTAACATCTAGGCTTAAAGGGTCGTAATCCATGAAGGGATTTCCTGGAGTATTAATTACCTGATATGACCTTTTACCATCTGGGTGAACGGTAGGAATAGATCTTGGAGTCACATAATACTTAGGTATCAGATCCAGGTTAATCTGGCATACTCTATTCCATCCCTTAATAAACCCAACTGTATAAGGCATAGCAGCAGCATTGGAGTGCATTGCGCCTTGCATAATAGCTACCCCTGACAATTCATTATTCTGAATTCCTAGAGCTGCGTCATAGCTTCCTAGAATGCCTTGAATCAGGTTATCTGACATTTGAAATGTTTCGCTAATCTGGGGTGGTATAGGTGTTCTGACTACTTCCCTAGGAGGAGTAAGTGATATCTCAGGATTTCCTTCGAAGAATTGATTGTAAAGAAGAGTAGATGGCTGCTGGACATTAATGTAAGCATCTAGGTAGTCTTCAGGAATAGATTCCACTGAAGCAATGAATCTATGTTCCACAGTATTTTCAAGCTCATTAGCAAGGGATTGGCCAGCATAGTTCTTCAGCCTTTGAGCGTCCTTGACATTATATATGTAGGGGCGCGTCATCTGCTCAGCTGTGGCATCATTATTATCCCTTAGTACAGTACTATTACCATCGAAGAAGACAAGTGGCAGCATACAATAATTCGTCTTCACTGGAGGTTCGATTAATTCCGCACCTGATAATCTATAGCGTACGATTTGCTCTAATGTGGTTTCTCTAATCTTGCCAATTGGAATTGGAGGCTGCTCAATGTGTCCTGATTCATTCCACATTTCTACAAGTTCTTCATAATTCTTGATAGAAATTGTCTGGCCATTGGAAAGCTTAGTTATGCGTTCCTTCTTAAAATCCTTCTTATAATAATCACAGAGTAAGACGATGTCCTTTCGCTGTGCTCTGTAGGACCAATTGAATCCAGAGAAGGAGCGAGCATATTTCAGGCCCTTCAGCGCATCTGAGCCGTACATCCTTTCTACTTCTTCAGCTTCCTTAGGAAATAACTGGAAGCAAAAGTTACCATCACCCTTATGCGATTTACGGGCTAATGGATCGAAGCCGCAAAGGGTTGGATCAAAGACTCGTGAGATGCAAATCTTCTGATCCATCGACATTTCAGATAAGTAGTCAGTATAGACCTCGACTACTGAGAAGCCTCCTACTAAAAGGTCAGTATAGACATCATAGCTTAGTCCATCATTATCAGGATCGCATAGAATGGCTTTAAAGTGAGCTTCTAGGACGCTGATTAATTTCGGATCGATATCTTCTACGCCATCCTTCGCTCTGATTATTACCCCAGGTTCCATTCTGGAGAATTCTCCACGAAGACGAGAAATGTAGGCTTCCATCATATTGAATTCAATCTGTGGTCTCTGTAGCGTAGCTAATACTGCTATATCATCCTCCGTCAGTGTAGATTTATATACGAAGCGTTTAAATTCATGATAGCGCTCATAATTGGGCCTAAAATAGGTATAAGCCTGTTCCACTGACTGCTTAATCTTTTCGAGCTGTGATGTATGTTTCTTAGCGATTAGTGCCATGGTCAAATCCTTTTCTCATAAGCTTTCTTCTTCAAAGCACTGAGTCGATTCATTCGATTAGTTGCTTCCTGGGTTGAACTTCTCCAAAGGGCATCCTTATAGGTATGTGCTATTAACAATTTATCAATTAGGGCAATTCTTACTGCATCTGAACAAGTATCAGCGATATCATCATGGGCATGGGAATCATTATTAGTGATCTTCTTCATGTGATTGACACACATCTCTGTATGGGGTCCATGGGAAGGTAAGGATACTTGCTTGCTGGCTATGTATTGCTGGATATCGATAAAGCGCTGGGACTTAGAGCCTGACTTCCTTGTCCTCTCAATTTCCCTAATCTTCAATCCTCTCATGCTCTTCAGGATAGAGATAAGCGTCACCCCTGTAGACTTCTTTTCGATAAAGGCAACCATGGGAGGCTGAGGATGTCTAGCACAATCCTGCCAGAAATCCAGGAATTCATTTTCAAGCCTCTTCGGCTCTACCCGCATTTCTCTACAAGCAATCCAATGTAGGCCCATGACTCCCGTCTTACGGCCTTGGGTTTCGATATTATAGTAGCCCCAGAACGAGAATACGGTGGCATCATTCCTTGGATCTTCAGTTTCCGCAGTATCCGCAGTTATAAAGGTAATCTTAAATTCAGGTTCATTGGAGAGTAGAGGAAAATCTTCTGGCAGAAAGAGGCCACCACCTGCTGGATGAGGATCTTGTTGATGCTGGGCTGCGAAGACGTATCGATCTTTCTCTTGCCGAATTAGGAGCATATCTAAGGGGAAGGATTCGGGATAAAGCGCGTTTCCAGCTTCATCAAGAGATTTAAGAATTACTCTGTCCCACTCATATCCGTCTTCTCCGGCAAGGAAATAGGCTGGCAAATCCTGTTCATGTAGCCGCTGCCCTATGAAGACAATTGGGACATTAATTCCCCGAGGTCTCTGGAGAATGGTTTCGCGGTAATTCGTGATTACGCTTTCACGAATTGTATCGGAATGCACTTCGTCAGGCTTGTGGGCATCATCTATTATTACCGCTCCTGAGAATCGGTCTAACCCAGGAAGTCCAGCATTTCGGCCTGTAATGTCGCCTGCTGACCCGAAACTTGCTATCGTTCCACCTTGGAGGGTTGTGAAGGCATCCTTCGCTTGTGAATCATCCCGTAAATGGATATCGAATATCGTCTTATACTGACTTAGCGACATGATGCGCTTAATTGTGTCCGTATGAGTTGTAGCTAAGCTCTTACCATAGGATATATAAAGGAAGTTACAGTCGGGCCATTTAGCCATACACCAGGCTACCCAGAAGCTGACCATTACTGACTTGCCGTGACCTGGAGGAATATTGATTAAGAGACGAAGAGCTTCAAGGCGTGTACAGCGTGTTAAGGCTCTAGCAATTGTGATGAAATGGCTTTCTCTGCCTTTAGGCTTTGAGATTATGAATTCTCTGCCAGTAAGTAGCGGGAAGAAGGCCTGAATGAATAGAAGTAGGCTGCCCTTCAACTTGGCAGCTAATTCTGCGTTCTCGAATTTTGCTTGTATCGCATTGTTCATAAAGGGGCAATCCTTTGCCTAAGTTTTGCATCTTGCAAACCTTTAGAAGATATCTATATTAAAATACCATAAAAGATTCCTAAAACACTATATATTGTGGGGAAAATTTTGAGGAACTACTATATATTGGTTCTAGCAACAGAGAAAAGGTAGGAATTCAGGAGGAAGATTCACATTCTTAAGGAATTTAGCATATTGAAACATGGGTGCAATCTGGAAGGGCTTATATCCTGCCAAACCACAGCCAATGGGCGTAACATTGTAAATTAAATCTGGCGTCCAGTGCGCATAATTTAGAAAATCTGCGACAAATTTATTGATTGAAACCAGTTCCAAGCTTTCATAGGGAGTAGATTTAGTAGGGACTGCATAGGATTGGCCTTGAAGACCAATTCCTTGTCCTAATTTTGCACCATGTTCTCTTAAAGCGCATAATGCTGCCCCACGCTTATGGATTCCATGCAAATTGCTCCCGAAAACGAAGATTTCATTCATAATTTATTCCTAAGTGGCAGGGCTACCGCGATTCGAACGCAGAATACCAGAGTCAAAGTCTAGTGTGATGCCATTTCACCATAGCCCAATTTAATTCGATATTTTAATCCACATTAATATGGGAATGTCCTTTTAACCGCAAGTTAATCCACATTAAGTTTGAATTTATCTCATTCAATTCTTTGCAAATGCTTCTATATTGGAAAGCGATTCCTATTATAGAAATATTAATTGCTATAATACAAACTTCTGACCATCCAATTCCTAAGATCATATTCTGTGCTCCAAGTACATGTTCTTCCTCTCAATCGGTTGTGGATCAAATCCTGATAGCAGAATTTCAAGTTCTTCAGCCGTGATATTCTCGATTGAGTGCAGCATCTCTTTCACTTTGAACCTGCATTTGTCTAGCCGCTTATAATATAGTACGAAGCCATTCCTATCCCAGAATAGGCACTTAATCTTATCTCGCAGGTGGTTATAGAAGACGTAGATAGAGCCATCGTGGAGGTGAGTCTTATTCTGCTTCATGATGAAGTTAGATAATCCATCAATGGACATCCGAAAGTCTACTGGCTTGGAGGCTATGAATATCTTCTTATTCTCATATGGTATTAACATTATATTTCCTTTAAAAGTTCTATTAATTTAATTATCTGGGATGAAGACACATTTGGGCTGATTGTGACTTTGATTCCATGCGTAATATTGATTTCTATATCGTTCTTCGGCTTTATAATTTCAATTGGATTTTCAATCTCCTTCTCCTTTTCCTCTAGTTTCTTAGGAATAATTTTCTCAGGAACTTCTATGAATTTAACTTTATTATCAATTTTGAAATCATCACCCTCTTGCATCATCTTATCGAGTTGTGATTTATAATTTAAGTGCAAGATAATTTCAGTAAGTTGTCGGAAATTGATTTCATCCTTCTTCATAGCTACGAATTCAGCTTTAGTCTTACCTGAACTAAAATATTCTTGTGTAAGTTTAACTTGCCTTTCATATTCTTCGGGTAATAATCTTCGATTTAAAGTAACTCGGTAACGAAAATTTCTAAACTGGCCTAAATCGATATCATTCTTCCACAATACTTGGAAATAATTAACTTACTCTTCTCCTGAGAAAGTACATGCTGATATAAGTACCTTACTTCACTTTCAAACATTCTATTATTCCTGTTTTAATCTTCTCAAGAAACTTTCACCCTGGCTTATAAGCTCATCAACGGTCTCAGCTTGAAAATCTATACTATCATTATTAGTCATCATATTTGCACGATATCTGCCATCATATTGGGATTTCTGCAAACTTATGACCACCTGTGGGTACTTTTTCCCCCAATATTCCTTTATTTCCTTCAATTCAGTAGCTTCCATCCTGGTGCCCCTAATCTATTTAATCTCTATGCTCTGCCCAATGATTATAGATCTCATCTAAGGGAACTGGCATCAATTTATGTTGCTCTACACTTGCATTGAAGTATCTGTAATCTACTCTTCCATCCTGCTCTATTACTAAATTAGTATGTAAGTGGCCATGGACATTCATATAATACCTTTTAAGCTGATTGGGGTGCACAGGGATGTGGCTTAATATCATGCCCTTATATTCCACTACCCCATATAACTTATCGAAGTATAGCAAGTAATTCTCGGCTCTGTACGTATCGTAATTTCCCATGATGAGTCGCTTAGACCCATTAAGTCTTCCTGCAATGGGAAGATTGCGTTTGCCGAAGCAGAAATCCCCGAGATGAAAGACTATATCATTCGGATTTACTTGCCTATTCCAATTATCTACCAGGGCTTCATCATGTTCTTCAATTGTAGCAAATGGTCGAAAGGGCTTAGTGCTCGGGAAGGAAAGTATACCTCTATGCCCGAAATGTGAATCAGAGGTGAAATATACTTCAGTCATCTTTTATCCCCTTCTCATGGAAATAATCGTTCATCCATAATAGTTCATTATGGAGTGCCTTACGCCATGACCGGAGTTCAGCTAAGGTGGTAATCTCATTGGCGAAAGCCAAATTTCCATTAAGCCATATCTTCACAACATGGATTCCGCAACTTGGTTCGCGCTGGAAGCATTCAATCTCAATCATTCCTCATCTTTCCAATCAATATCAGATAATAGCTTCTGCATCCAATATTCTACAGTGTTATGTAAATCAGCAATTTGATGCGCAATCATATCTAGGACATTATAAGCTTCCTTTTTCTCTTCATTAGTCATCACTCATTGCCTTCTCAATATCAGACCAATCTGGATAATCCTTATCTCCGCAAAATATACCCCAAGAAATCGGCTCCTTGGACTTCCTAGCTTCTGCTTTAATTTCAGGGGTCATCTGGCGTCCACATTCCCCCTTGCATTCTGGAGAAGCGCACCATGTTCTATCTCTAAAGCAAATCACTTGAATTGTCTCCTCTAAGTATAGTTGTCATCTTTAATTCCAGACTTTAGCCAATGAACTGCCTTTGCATGTCCGTTAAGGGCTTCTTCCCAAGTAGTGTATCTATCGCAATATATATCATTGCCTCCAAATTCATCTAAGAAAATCATGGTCTCAAATAGCAATGGAGGGCCATCGAAGTGATTATGGTCATACCCTAGCCAGACCGTAGAAACCTTATGGCCATACAATTTATCTACTTTCAATCTTCGGTCCATAGCTTCAAATTGGTCGGCCCACTCCATTAAATCTGCCTGCCTGTAGCTGTAATCTTCATTCAGGTAATATGTTGTCATAGTATGCTCCACATTTAATACAGGTATGCGTCTTTCCATCAGGATTTGTCATCACGAATGTAGGCTCGTGAATGCATATTTCCTTGACTTTCAAACCACATTTCTCTGCTAATTTCTTGTCCTTCCAGTGATCGCAGATACGTTTTAACCAGTTAGTCATCAGGGAACATTTCAGCCAAGATTTTCTCGAATTGCTCTTTACGTCTCTGAGTTAGCTCTAAGTCATCCAAGGAATCTATAAGCTTATCGAAGTCAACGGGGTA
>Ga0247666_1000479_pt1 | contig 10177 bp, 9 predicted proteins | sample CNK07_metaG_FD_183025 | JGI IMG/M metagenome (GOLD analysis project Ga0247666, IMG submission 183025) | Soil microbial communities from Purdue University Martell Research Forest, Indiana, United States - CNK07 | ecosystem: Environmental > Terrestrial > Soil > Temperate forest > Bulk soil | place...
GCCTCGGCGAGCAGTCCGGCGAGCGACGACTGCAGGTAGCGCTCACCGACACTCGCGAAGTATTCGTAGCCGCGACGTAGCGCTGTCTCTGCCGCCTCCGCATCCCCGGCCAGCAGCTCGACGCGTCCGGCGGAGAGGGCGACCGCCCCCGCGTCGACCACGAGGCCGAGCTCCTCGAACATCGCGAGGGCACGCCGGCAAAGGTCCCTCGCCGGCTCGAAGCGGCCGCGCATCGCCTCCAGCTGTCCGAGCACGCAGTTCACAGCCGCTTCGGCCTGGCGGTCACCGGCCACACGGCCCGCGATCTCCTCGCAGCTGGCGATGCACTCGTCGACGGGCATCGGGCCGTAGACGGCGGCATGCGCGTACTGCGTCGAGGCGCGCCGCTCCTGCCGGACGTCTCCTGCTCGGCGGGCGTGCTCGATCGCCCGCCCGAGCGCCGCAGCAGAGTCCTCGAAGCGGCTGGCGTTCAGGCTGTTCCAGGCGGAAAGGCGCCACGCTCGCGCCAGCCCGACCTCGTCGCCCTCGGCCTCGCAGAGCAAGATGGCCTCTTCGGCGGCGCGAGTTGCCTGCTCGGTCCAGTCCTCGGTCTCTCCGGCGAGGAGCTGCACGAAGAGTCGGACGAGCCGGGCGTTCGCTGCCAGCGCGCGCTCGCCGGCGAGTTCCGCGGTCGCCACCGCATCCTCCAGCAGGCTCTCGGCCTGCTCGAACTCGCCGAGCTGCATCAGGGCTTCGCCCAGGTCGGGGAAGAGCGCGAGACGCTGCGGGCTCTGGGGCGGCAGCGGTGCGGTTGCCCGAAGCAGGAGGTTCGCCGCCGCGCTCATGTCCCCACGGACGAACGCACGGCGTCCGGCCGAGCCAAGTCTTCGACCGGCCTCGGCGCCGACGGCGAGCGCGTGCTCGTCGACGATTCCGAGCTCGACGAGGTTGCGATGAGCCTGCTCGAGGTGATAGCCGGAGATCTCCTCGAATTCGACCGCACGATCACCGTTCACACGGTCGCCCCACTCGACGAAGCGCTCGTGGAGCGTGGCACGCGCACGTTTCAGGAGCCCCTCGTAGACGCTGTCGCGAATCAGGATGTGCTGGAACCGAAAGGCGGCGTCGTCGGGCAGAACGAGCTGTTTGCGGGTCAGCTCGGTGAGCCGGCGGTCGAGCTGCTCTCGCACGAACTCGTCGACGAGCTCGTGCAGCGCCGCCTGCTGGAAGTAGTGACCGATGACCGAGGCGGGATCGATCACCGCACGCTGCTCGCGCTCCAGGCCGTCGAGCCGCGCGGTCAGAAGCGCGTGGATCGTCGGCGGTACCCAGCCGGGCGGCAGCTCGCCGAGCACCCAGGTGTCGTCCTCGAATCTGAGCAGCTGCTCGTCGATCATCATCGACAGGAGCTGCTCGACGAAGAGCGGGTTTCCGTCGGCGGCCTCGACGATGCGCGTCCGTGCGTCGTCGGCGATGCTCGCCTCGCCGAGCAGATTGTCGATCACCCGTGCGACCGCGTCCGCGGACAGCGGGGCCAGGGCCAACGTCGGCACCTCCGCCCATTGCGGTCGTGTCTCGAGCAAATCCGGCCGCGCGACGCAGAGGACGAGGGCAGGCGCATCGTCGGCGGCGCGGACGACGTGGTCGACGAGGTCGAGCAATGCCGACTCCGCCCAGTGGAGATCTTCGAGCACCAGGACGAGAGGCTGTCGCCGCGACAGGATCTCGACGAGCCTGCGGCTCGCCCAGAACACCTCCGGCAGCGGGTACTGCTCGTCCGAGAGCCCGACCGCCGAGGCCAGGCGCGCGGACACGTCCTCGTGCTCCGGGCCGAGGAGCGCGGCGAGCTTCGAGCGGGCGGCTGCGCGGTCGTCGGCATCGTCGATCCCCGAGGCGGACCGAAGGGCCTCGACCAGCGGCCAGAACGTGATTCCGTCGCCGTACGACAGGCAGCGGCCGCGAATCACCAGACCCCGCTCTGACGCCGCCTCGCAGACGTGCTCGATCAAGCGCGACTTCCCGACCCCGGCATCGCCGGTGATCAGGAGCCTCCCGCACGTACGCGAGTCGATCGCACGCTCCAAGGCGTCGGCGGCGGCGGCGACCTCCGCTTCCCGCCCGACGAGCGGCGGACGGTGCGACGTCTCGGCAGCGCGCTCACGGACGCTGAGCAGGCGGAATGCCGGAACGCGCTCCGCCTTGCCCTTGAGCTCGAGCGGCTCGACGGGCTCGACCTCGACGTAGTCGCGGACGAGGCGGTACGTCAGCTCGCCGAGGAGCACCTCGCACGCTCCGGCCGCCTGCTCGAGGCGTGCCGCCGTATTGACCGGATCGCCGGTGACCAGTCGCTGCCCGGTCGTCGCGTCGCCGGCGACCACTTCCCCGGTGTTGACCCCGATGCGGTTCTCGAGCGAGACCCCGTAGGTCTGTTCGAGACCCTCGTTCAGCGAGCCGAGTGCGTCCTGCATGCCGCGGGCAGCGCGGACGGCGCGGAGCGCGTCGTCCTCGTGGACGCGCGGGAGGCCGAAGACCGCCATCACTGCATCGCCGATGAACTTCTCGATCGTGCCTCCGTGCCGCGTGATGGACTCGCTCATCGAGTCGAAGTAGCGGCTCATGACTTCGCGGAGCGACTCCGAGTCGAGCCGTTCGCCGAGGCTGGTCGAGCCCTTGAGATCGCAGAAGAGAATCGTGACGAGCTTGCGGACCTCCTGCGGCGGGGCCGGCGGGGCGAGCTCTGCGCCGCAAAAACCGCAGAGCCGGAACTTGGCGGGGTTCGCCTCGCCGCACGAGGGGCAGACGGTGCTCTGCGGCTCGGCCGGCTGGGGCTCGACAGCCGCGAGCGTGGTGCCGCAGAAGCCGCAAACGCGGAACTTGTCGGGATTCTCCTCGCCGCACCCCGGGCAGATCTGCATGGAGCGAGTCTACGAGCCGGTTCCGACTGTCTCAATCGCGGGAGCCCGCGCCAAGGGCGATCTCGAGCCCCTCGCGCGCGATGAGCGGCGGGTCCTGGTCGTCCTGGACAGTCGCGGCCACCTGGTCGTACAGCGCCTCGAGCTCGCGATCCGAGCGCATGGGATCGTGGTGAAACATCGCGAGCCGGCGGACGCCGGCGGCGCGGGCGAAGGCGGCCGCATGTGTGACGCTGGAGTGGCCCCAGCCGAGCCTGCTTCGGTACTCCTCGTCCGTGTACTGCGAGTCGTGCATCAGTAGGTCGGCATTCGCTGCGAGCGCCCAGCCCGAGATCCACTCGGGCTTGTCGTCGAGGGTGGCGGTCAGATACGGCTCGTGATCGGGGATGTAGGCGAGCACGTGGCCCTCCTCCTCGATCCGATAGCCGAATGTGGGACCGCGATGCTCGACCGTCTGAGCCTCGATGACGGCGCTGCCGACGCGCCACGGCTCGCGGGGCGCGTCCTCGAACACGGCCTCGGCGGGAGCTTCCGAGAGCCCGATCGGAAACAGCGGCGGCGAGAGATAGCGCGAGACCCGTTCGCGGAGCGTCGCAGTCGGGGACGGGGGCCCGAGGAAGCGGAGCTTCCAGCCGGCCCTCCAAAGCGGCGCGAAGAAGCCGAGCCCTTCGACGTGGTCGAGATGGAGGTGGGTGAGGCAGATGGACAGCTCGCCGGGGTCACGTTCGAGCAGCCGCTGGCCGAGCTCGCGGATCCCGGAGCCCGCATCGAGGATCAGCGTCGTGCCGTCGGCCAGCTCGAGCTCGACACATGACGTGTTCCCGCCGTAGCCGACCGTCGCGGGTCCCGGGGCGGAAAGCGACCCGCGCGCTCCCCAGACGCGGATGATCACGGCGCCGCTGGAAGCTCCCAGAAGATCGACATGACTCCGACGACCTCGTCGGGGTGCGAGAAGAGAGGGAAGGCGGTGACGGTGATCTCACGCTCGCGACCGTCCAGCCCGCTCATGAAGAACGAGTCGTGCACGGGACGCCGCTCGAGCAGGGCGACGCCTCCCGGGGTCTGCTCCGCCGTCAGCGGCTCTTCGTCCAACGTTCGGGGGTGGAAGAGCTCCTGCCAATGCGACGCCTGCAGAGCGCCGATGTCGACGTAGGAGCGGCCGAGCACCTCGGCTGCGGCATCGTTGAAGAAGACCAGGTCGCCGTGTGCATCGATGATGAGCGTCGGCGTGGCCAGCTTCGTCGCGAACGAGCGGGCAACGATGAGCACCAGATCGGGTTGCTTGCGCTCCACCGTCCGATCCTACGTCGCCCCTCGTCCGACTAGGCTTCGCGGCCGTGGCGAAGGTGGCTCCGGAAGAGCATGAGCTGCGGCGCGTGATCGACGAGGAGCGCGAGGTCGACGGTGTCAGCCCGGACGAGCTGCTCGCGATCTACCGCTCGCTGATCCTGCTGCGGACGTACGACGAGCGCTCCGTCGTCTACCACCGTCAGGGCCGGATCGGCACGTACGCGATCTTCTGGAATCACGAGGCGATGCAGGCCGGATCGGTGCACGCGCTCGCCGAAGAGGACTGGATCTTCCCGAGCTACCGCGAGTCGGCGATCGGGCTGCTGCGTGGGATCCCGGCGAGCACCGTCCTCCACTGGTGGCGCGGCCATCCGGCCGGCTGGTGGAACCCGGCGGAGTACCGCGTCGCCTCGATCTGCGTGCCGATCGCGACGCACGTCCCGCATGCCGCGGGTCTCGCGTGGGGCGAGAAGCTGAAGGGCAACTCGACCGTGGCGATCACCTACTTCGGTGACGGCGCGACGAGCGAGGGCTCCTTCCACGAAGGCGCCAACCTCGCCGCGGTGATGCAGGCGCCGCTGATCCTCTTCTGCAACAACAACCACTGGGCGATCTCGACTCCCCTCGAGGCGCAGACGCACGCCGAGACGCTTGCCGACAAGGCCGTCGGCTACGGGATGCCGGGCGTGCGCGTCGACGGCGGCGACGTGCTCGCGGTGTACGAGGCGACGCGCGAGGCGGTCGAGCGAGCGCGCGCGGGAAGTGGCCCGACGTTCATCGAGGCCGTGAGCTACCGCGCGGCGCCGCACGCGACCGCCGACGACCCGCGCGCGTACATCGACCTCGACCGCGTCGAGGAGGAGAAACGAAACGAGTGCGTCGGCCGCTACGAGGCCTATCTCCGCCGCCTCGGCGTGCTCGACGACGCGACCGCCGAGGAGATCAAGAACGAGGCGCTCGAGACGATGCGGCAGGGGATCACCGAGGCCGAGGCCGAGCCCGAGCCGGACCCCGAGCTCGTCTTCGACAACGCGTACGTCCTCCCGCCGCCGAACCTTCGCGAGGGCTGGGATGCCTGAGAAGTTCCTCGTCGAAGCCGTGAACGACGCGCTCCACGTCGAGCTCGCCCGCGACGACACGGTCATGGTGATGGGCGAGGACGTCGGCCGTGCGGGCGGCGTCTTCCGCGCCACGGCGGGTCTGCGCGAGCGTTTCGGCGAGAACCGCTGCGTCGACACACCGCTCGCCGAAGCCGGGATCCTCGGCAGCGCGATCGGCCTCTGCATGGCCGGTTGGCGGCCGGTCTGCGAGATGCAGTACGACGCCTTCTCGTATCCCTGCCTCGACCAGCTGATCACCCACGTCGGCCGCTACCGCTGGCGCACCGGCGGGAAGATGGAGTTCCCGCTCGTCGTGCGGATGCCGTACGGCGGCGGCGTGCGGGCGCCGGAGCTCCACGACGACTCGCCGGAGGCGTACTACGTCCACACGCCCGGCGTGAAGGTCGCGATTCCCTCGACGCCGGCCGATGCGAAGGGGCTGCTCGCGGCGGCGATCCGCGATCCCGATCCGGTCGTCGTGCTCGAGCCGAAGCTCATCTACCGCGGCGAGAAGCAGGAGGTGCCGAAGGGCGAGCACGTCGTGCCGCTCGGTCAGGCGCGGCTCGCGCGGACGGGGACGGACGTGACGCTCGTCGCCTACGGCGCGATGGTGCCTGTGTGCGAGCGCGCGGCCGACGCGCTCGAGGGCGAGGCCTCGATCGAGGTGCTCGACCTTCGCTCGCTGCGGCCGCTCGACGAGGACGCGCTGCTCGCGTCCGCCTCGAAGACCGGTCGCGTCGTGATCGTGCAGGAGGCGCCCCGCACCGCCGGCTTCGGCGCCGAGATCGCCGCGATCCTCGCGGAGAAGGCGATCCTCGATCTTCACGGCCCCGTCCTTCGCGTGACCGGCTTCGACGTGCCGTATCCGTACTGGAAGATCGAGGATCGGTACATGCCCTCGGTCGAACGGGTCGTCGGTGCCGCCCGGAAGCTCCTCGAGTTCTGATGCTGGAGGCGCAGACCCCGCCGCCGAAGGCGGCGGTGGGCGGCTGCGGATCTGGCTCGAGCGCGGCGAGTCGGGCTACTGGCTGCGCGACGCCGCGACCGGGGACGCGATGAAGTGGGACGATCCGCGCGTCCGCGTGGTCAAGCTCGCCGGGGCCTCGTACCGCGCGGACGCCTTGCAGGACGACGGCTTCGCGCCCGGGCGGCGGCTCGCGCTCGTCCGGGAGCCGGAGAACGAGCACGATCCGAACGCTGTCGCCGTCTGGGACGCCGAGCGGAGGCTGCAGGCCGGCTACGTCCCGGCCGAGTTCGCGCCCGAGTTGCACGGCGACGAGCAGGCCGTCTCGCTCTGGGAGTTTCGCGGCGACGATGGGCGGCGGATCGGGCTGCGCGTCCTGCTCGCACCGGCGGATGCCTGGATCCAGGAGCCGCGCGGGTGAGGGGCTGGTTCTCCCGCGAGTACGAGCCGGTCGAGACGATCGACCCCGGTGGCTCGGTCTCGTTCCAGGTTCCGAACGCCGGCTGGTTCTGGGACGCCGACGTCGAGCCGGAACGGCCGGAGGGCGCGGGCCACGCGCTCTACGGCCCGGTCGAAGTTCGCGGCGCGCGAGCCGGGCAGTCGCTCGTCGTTCGCATCGACGAGGTCGTCCCGCGCGAGTGGGGACGGACGTGGGCGGACGGCGAGACCTTCACGTGGTCGCTCGACGGCGACTGGTGGCACCTCGGCGAGCGTCGCGTGCGCTCGGCACCGTTCCTCGGCGTGATCGGGATGCCGCCGCCGGAGGCCGGCGAGCACTCGACGACGCCGCCGCGGCGCTGGGGCGGGAACATCGATTGCAGGGAGCTCGTCGCCGGCACGGCTCTTCACCTCCCGATCCCCGTGGACGGAGCCCTGCTCCTGGCCGGCGACGGCCACGGCGCCCAGGGCGACGGGGAGGTCTCGGGAACCGCGATCGAGTGCCCGCTCGAACGCGCGACGCTCACCCTCGACCTCGACGATCGCGAGCTGAGCTCGCCGCTCGCTCGCACTGCGGATTCCTGGCTCGCCTTCGGCTTCGACGAGGATCTCGACGCCGCGGCGGAGCAGGCCCTGGCCACGATGCTCGACCTGATGGAGCGTGAGCTGGGCGCGTCACGACCGGAGTGCCTTGCCTTGGCCAGTGTCGCGGTCGACCTGCGCGTGACCCAGGTCGTGAACCAGGTCAAGGGCGTCCATGCGGTGCTCAGAGACGACGCGATCCGCTAGAACTGCGCCCCGTGGCCTACGAGTTCAAGCTGCCCGACCTCGGCGAGGGACTGACCGAAGGCGAGATCGCGCGCTGGCTCGTCGAGGAGGGCCAGGAGATCGCCGAGGATGCGCCGCTCGTCGAGATCGCGACCGACAAGACGACGGTCGAGATCCCGTCGCCGGCCGGCGGCACCGTCTCGCGGATCCTCGTCGCCGAAGGCGCGGTCGTCCCGGTCGGCACCGTCCTCGTCGTGATCGGCGGTGACGCCCGCTCGTCCGGACATGTCTCGGTAACAGATACCGAGACACGTCCCGAAGAGACTGCTGCCCCGACGAGATCGGCCGGCGGGACCAAGGTGCGTGCGACCCCGCTCGTTCGCAAAGTGGCTCAGGAACTCGCAGTCGACCTCGGCACGGTGACCGGCTCCGGGCCGCAGGGCCGGATCACCGAAGCGGACGTGCGCGCTGCGGCTGCCTCTTCCGGCCATGTCCGGGTATCAGATACCGAGACAGGTCCTGAGGGGGCGCGTGTACAGCTGCGTGGGGTGAGGCGGCAGATGTTCGAGCACCTCACCCGCGCGCACCGTGAGATCCCGGCCGTGACCTGGGTGGAGGAGTGCGACTTCTCGGGCCTCGACTTGAAGCGGCTCGTCCCACGCGTCCTCCACGCGGTCACCGAGTCGCTTCGCGAGTTCCCGGAGCTGAACGCGCGGGTCGAGGACGGGGAGCTCGTGCTGCTCGACCGCTACGCCATCGGCCTCGCAGTTCAGACCGAGCAGGGGCTCGTCGTACCGGTCGTCCACGGCGCCGACAAGCTCTCGCTCGACGAGCTCGACGCCGAGGTGAAGCGTCTCGCCGAGGCAGCCCACGAAGGCGCGCTCAAACCCGAGGAGCTGCGCGGCGGCACCTTCACCGTGACGAGCGCGGGCAAGGCGGCGGGCCTGTTCGTCACGCCGCTGATCAACCATCCCGAGGTGGCGATCCTCGGCATCCACCGGATCGAGGACCGCCCGGTCGCGCGCGACGGCGAGGTCGTGGTCCGCCGAATGGGGAACGTGTCGGTCACGTTCGATCACCGGGTGATCGACGGCAAGCGCGCCGCCGACTTCGGGCTGGCCGTGATCGGTCGTCTCGAGAGCTAGGCGACGGCCTCTGCGGGCTCCGCCTCGTGGAGGTGGGGCTCGAGCATCGACTCGATCCGCGGCGCCGTTGCGCGTCCCTCCAGCCGCGAGACCACGCGCTGCTCGACCACGAGGGCGAGCGACGGCACCTCATCCACGCGGAAGCGCTCGGCGAGGTCCGGCCGGTCGTCCACGTCGACCTTGCTCACGCGGAGACGGCCGCGTTCCTTGCGCGCGATGTGGGCGAGCAGGCTCTCCATCCGACGGGCGGGTCCGGAGCGTTGAGAGGTGAAGAAGACGAGCAGCGGGCGTTCGGGGGTCACGTTTGGGCCTCCTTGCGGGATCTGCGGGAACAACGAACGAAAGGCGGCCGCGGTTACGGTTCCCGCATGGGCACGTGGTACTGGATCGGCGTGAGCGCGGGTCTCGGCGCGGCGATCGGCATCCTCCTCGCCGGGGCTGCCGGCAGCCGCGGACGAGGCGGGAGAATCGCCGTCATCGTGCTGGCCGGAGCCGCGGGTGCCGGCCTCGGCTTCGTGATCGGGAACTGGCAGGTGGGCGACTGGGGTGACCGTGCCGCCGGAATCGCCGGCGGGATCGCCGGCGCGCTCTGCGCAACGCAGACCGTGAGCGGGGCGCTGCGCCGTGGCGGCACGCGGGTAGGCACGGGGGCGCTCGTGGCCTGCGCCGCGATCGTCGTCGCGGCGCTCGCCTGGATCCCGGCCGCCGGGTACCTCGTCGTGCTGGCGCTGTTGGCTCTGGTGCCGCTGCTGAGACGCTCGCGCCCCGAGCGCTACGCAGGTTTGCGGACGCTCGCCCGCGACGAGTAGGCGCTACGGCATGCGGAAGAAGCTCGTGCTCGTCGTGGTCGACGGGATGACTCCCGCGGCATTCGAGCGAGCGGTCGAGAGCGGCCGCGCGCCGGGCCTCGCCTTCCTCGCCGAGCACGGCGACTATCGGAAGGCGACCTCGGTCTTCCCGTCGCTCACCCCGGTCTGCCTCACCTCGATCGCCACCGGCGCCGGGCCGGGCGTGCACCACATCCCCTCGCTGGTCTGGTGGGACCGGCAAGAGCGCCGGATCGTCGAGTACGGCTCCTCCTTCGCGGCTCTGCGCGCGGCGGGGCTCTCGCAGTCGCTGGTCGACACGATCTTCAACATGAACGAGCGCCACCTCTCGCCGGACGCGTCAACGGTCTACGAGGCGCTCGAAGACGCGGGGCTCGTCGCGGGCGCGGCGAACATCACGTGCTATCGCGGCCGGCACCGCTACCTCCCGACAGTGCCGGGCCTCCACCGCGCCGTCCACGGTCCGCGCCGCTTCTTCTTCTACGGCCTCTTCGAGTCGGACCGCACGGGAGCCCCCTTCGCTGTCCGCAGCCGTCGCGCCGGCTCGGTCGACGCGTATGCCTCGGCGGTCGGGCGTTGGCTCGTCACGCGGGACGGCTTCGACTTCCTCGCGTACTACCTCTCGGGCTACGACTTCGCCTCGCATGCGGCCGGCCCGCACGGCGAGGCCGCCGAGCGGGCGCTCGAGCAGGCGGACGCGGCGATCCGCGTGCTCCTCGACGCAGCGGGCGGACCGGATCAGTTCCTCGAGCGC
>Ga0247666_1000480_pt1 | contig 10172 bp, 6 predicted proteins | sample CNK07_metaG_FD_183025 | JGI IMG/M metagenome (GOLD analysis project Ga0247666, IMG submission 183025) | Soil microbial communities from Purdue University Martell Research Forest, Indiana, United States - CNK07 | ecosystem: Environmental > Terrestrial > Soil > Temperate forest > Bulk soil | place...
GCTTCTCGATACAGCCGACGCTTCTCTCGGCACCGATGTCACTAACGAGTATGTCCGCGATATCCCGCTCACCAATCGAAGCTTTTTCGGTTTGGTTTTTCTCGCCGGCGGTGTCACGGAAACTGCGGGGCAGGGAACTGAGGACTCGTACCCAACGGGCACAAATTTCGTTTCGAATGGCCAGCGCAACTCCACTGCCGAAATTCGCGTTGACGGAGCGCTTACCAGCGCACCGGAACAAGGAGAAGGCGCCACAACAAACGTCTACTACCAGCCGTCCGTCGAAATCGTTCAGGAGTTCAAAGTCGAAAACAACAGCTTCTCTTCGGAGTTCGGTAACAACGGCGGCACGGTCGTCAACATCGTCCTCAAGGAAGGCGGCAACAAGTTTCACGGCAGCGGTTGGTGGTTCGGCCAGCGTTCGGCGCTTGATGCCAACGAATTTTTCAACAACGCACAGGGCCTCGCCAAGCCCGATCACGTGCGCGACCAGTACGGTTTCTCGCTGGGCGGACCCATTAAGAAGGAAAAGACCTTCTTCTTCGTCGATTTCGAAAAGCTTCGCCAGAACGACCCCAACCACATTGATGCTTTCGTTCCGACCGCACTTGAGCGCCAGGGCGACTTCCGGAGTAGCCTCCAGCCAATCTTCAACCCCTTCAGCGTTGCTCCCCCGGACTCTAATGGAGACAGGAAGCGTCAGGGCTTCACCGTCCCGAACGTAATCGATTCAAACCTCATTGATCCCATCGGCCAGGCCATCATCAACCTGTATCCTCAGCCGACAGATCCGAACGCTTTACCGGGCGATTCCAATTTTCATGCTGCCGTCTTATCCAAATTTACGGCTAGGCAGTACGACATCAAACTCGACCATCATTTCTCTGAAAAAAATCATCTTGCCGCCCGCTACAGCAATCATCATGACGAAGGCAGCGTTCCCACCATCTTCGGCGACGGCGATTTTAACGATGGCTTCGCGTTTTCCACGGATGTCCACAACGCTGCTCTCGAAGACAACTGGAGCATCACTCCCACGGCAGTGTTGACCAGCCGCCTCACGATTGATCGTGCCGTTGCGCCGGTGACCGAAAATTATCCGACTCTTCAAAGCGTTGGATTCCCCGCCATTCTGGGCCAGGAAAATGGCACCTCCCGTATTCCCGTGATTCAGATGGATAACAATGCAAGCTCTCTTTTCAACCAGTGCTGCACGGATACGCAATTCGCACACACCCTTTATTCGTACAACTCTTCGCTTTCTTGGGTGAAGGGCCGCCACATTTTCAAATTTGGCGGGGAGCAGCGTCTCTTCTTCAACAATTTCCATCAGCCAAATCCGCCCACAGGTTTCTTCCACTTCGCGCAGAGCGTGACCGAACAAGTTGTCAACGGCGGCAATTCAGATCAAGGCAACTCCTTCGCCAGCCTCCTGCTCGGCTACGGAGACACTGATTCTTTCTATGCAATTAACCCGTCCGTCGCAAATAAATCGAAAGAGACCGCGTTCTTTTTTCAGGACGACTGGAAAATCACTTCGAAGCTCACCCTCAATCTGGGCTTGCGCTATGAATGGAGCACTCCCTACAACGAACGCCACGACAAGATTCAATTCAGCGACTTCGCCGGTGACAGCGGCATTACCGTGCCCATCGATGTTCCAGGTGTGTTGTCGACAAACTCGAGTTTGCTCGGCACCACCGTGTTTGCGGGAAGCGATCACCGCAACGTTCCGGTGGACCGCAACAATTGGGCGCCGCGCATAGGCTTTGCCTACGCTATGAATCCCAACACCGTCATTCGCGGCGGTGCTGGCGTCTATTACGGCCTCAACGTTGCCACCAACTTCCAGTTCACAGGTACGGCGTTCGGCAATTTTTCTCCGATTCGTTTTACCAAAGATGATTTCCAGTCTCGATTCGCAACGCTTTCGAATCCTTTTCCCGGTGGACTGCCCCTGCCGCAAGATCAAACTTACGGCCCCCTCGCGCTGTGGGGATTGCCGAATAACAACAGCCTCGACACCGGCGAAGCGCGCAACGCGGAAATCTACCAGTGGAATCTGGGCGTTCAGCATCTATTCCCGGGGCAAATCGTCATCGGCGTAGACTACTCTGCGAGCCGCAGCACCCATCTGCCTTACAGTTCGTTTTCCGGAACCGCGAATCGCAATTTCTTGCCGTCGTCCATCCGCCAGCAAATCGTCGACGGCAACGAAACCGATTGCGCCAGCCAGGGCCTTGGCCCTTCCGACTGCCTCGGTCTACAGGTTGCGAATCCGTTCCAGTCCTTGTTCACGGGGCCCAACGCGACCTTTAACGAGCCCACTTCTATCTACAACGACGACACGATCCCGCTAATCAATTTATTGCGTCCCTTCCCCCAATTTGACGGCCCCTTCAGCGGCCTCACACTCCTCACCGCGGAATCCTTCTACAATTCGCTCCAAATCCGCTTCCAGAAGCGTCCGAGCCACTACGTCAGTTTCGAAGGCAACTACACGCTCGCGAAATCAACAGACAATTCTTCCGCCGGCGCCAACTCCTTCATCACCGATCTGCTCAGCGCCGGAAATCCGCAAGTCTTGGACAATCTCAAAGCCGAACACGGCATCAGCGCCAACGATGCAACTCACCGCCTTGCCCTCGCGACAATCGTCGACGTTCCCGTCGGCCGTGGTCGGTGGATAGGCCGTGACATGAACCGTGCACTAGACGCCATCGTCGGCGGCTGGTCCATCTCGACGATTCTCACCTTTCAAACGGGCACGCCGCTCACGCTGGGCCTCGCCGATGCGCGCCTCGCGGATGGCACACAGAGGCCGGACGTGACCTGCTCGCAACTCACGACGGGTATCAGTTACCATCAGGCCGCCGCTACCGGACTGCCGATCCTCAACGAATCTTGCTTCGGCGATCCTGGCGATCAAGTCCCGGGGAATGCGCCACGCTACTTTTCCAATCTTCGCAGTAACGGCATCCACAATTCCGATCTTTCCTTCAGCAAGGAATTCACGATTCGCGAGGGCATGAAGCTTCAGTTGCGCGGAGAATTCTTCAATTTTACCAACACGCCGCGCTTCGCTTCGCCCAACACCTCGGTCGGCGACTCGCAGTTCGGCCAGGTCACCAGCACGCTCGGCTCGCCGCGTCACACGCAAATCGGCGTTCGTTTCGAATTCTAGGGCGCCACATGAAATCGCGCGCGCAAGTATTTCTCAACATTGCGGTAGTGTCCGCAATCTGTCTCGCCGTACCTTTGTGCGCCAACGACCCGCAACAAAACTGGACGCACTTTGTTCGTATCGGCGCCTACGGCCTTTCGCCGGCAAATTCCGGCAAGATCGTTAGCGACGCTACAAACACCCGCGTTTTCGGCATCGAAGTTGACAACGACATTCCTGGCCGCTACGAAAGTTTTCTCGACCCAACCGAAAAACTGGCCGCCATCAAATCCGTCGCCGAAAAAGCCCATCAAGCCGGCAACAAAGCCTTCGTCTATATCGCCGGCACCGAATGCATCACGGCAAACTCCGACAAAGCTGCTCACTCCGTCGTCAAAGATCATCCCGATTGGCTGCAGCGCAAAATCACGGGTGAGCCCGCTGTCTTCACCGGCGGCGCCGCCTTCTGGATTCGCGAAGGCGACGAAGATGTCTGGATCAGTCCCTATGCCGAACCCTGGCGCAAACAATACATGGAGCGCGTTCGCCAGATCGCCGCGACCGGAATTGACGGCATTTACGTCGATATCCCTTACTGGATGACCCATTTCGACGGCTGGGAAGATACCTGGGCTAGCTTCGACGATTTCACAGTCGCAGCTTTCAAACAGCAAACCAATCTCGACGCGCGTAAGGATTTAAAGCTAGGCGATTTCGCTGATCCCAACTTTCGCAAGTGGATTGACTTCCGCATCGCCACGTTTACAGAGTTTCTGCGTCAGATCCGTGAGAACGCTCGTACCGTCAATCCTTCCATCATGGTGATTCCTGAGATTTATCCCGGCATCGAGGAAGAAGCAGTTCGTGTCGGCGCCGACGTCTATCAACTTTATGGCGTCGTCGACGCTGTTGCCCACGAATATGAATTTGGCAGCGGCGACCATATGGCCGGATCGCGCACCCAACTCGACTGGCTCCTCTATCAAGTCGGCATGTCGTCGTTCCGCGCCTTTGCGCAGGGCAAAGCCACGTGGCTCCTTAACTATTCCTGGGACGGCGACAAGTCCGTCGATGCGCGCGAAGCCATGAAAACTCTCGCCTCCTCGCAAATCATGGCCGGTGTCAATTTCTGGGATGCGCCCGGCCACTCCATGGCCGGTTCGAATGACGCCCCAACTCGCATCGAAATTTTTCGCTGGATTGAGCGCTATCAAGACGCACTGTATCGCCCGCGCACGCCCATCCATCCCATCGGCGTTTATTTTTCTCCCGCTTCCCGCAATTACGACGGCGCCCGTTTCCTGCCATCGTTTCGCGGCACGGTTTTGCTCCTGCTCCAGTCGCATCGTGAATTCCAAATCGTCACGCCGCGCACGCTCTCCTCATTTCGCGGTCCGGCCCTAATTCTCCCCGATGTTTCGCAAATTTCGTCCACCGAGAAGGAGCAATTCAACGGTTTCACAAGCCATGGCGGACGCTTGTTGATAACCGGCGCCGACGGGGCAAACTTGCCGGATTCCCCGCAAATCACTCGCTCGGCTTCATCGCCGGGTGCCTCTCATCTTGCTCTCTTGGAGAAGGACTTTATCCAGGCTTCGCAATCATCGAATCTCGAACTGCTTGACGCCCTCCCACACGATCGCGATCTCCGCATCGAGGCTTCGCCGTACGTAGTTTCCTACGCCGCTCAAGTAGACGGCAAACTCCACGTTTTTCTTTCTAATTTTGCAGGTGTTGTGCCCCACAAAAATGTTCGTCCCACGCCCGAAAGCGCCGCACGAATCGTTGTTACTGCACGCCCCTCCGCCACGCTCACTTTTGTCCCGTTCCTTGGGACCGAGCAGATTCTTCAGGGCGAGCGTTCCGGCGAACAGCTCATCTTTCATCTGCCGCCGTTCGATCGAGGAGCGGTGGCCTGGCTCAACAACTCCAAGTAAACTCTTTCTTTTGCCGGCGGCAACTTCAGGGAGACACGCGTGACGCTTTCACCGGGAAAACAAAAGGGCCTCGCAGCGCTTTCCACTGACCGCAGCATCATCGCGGCTCTAGCTATCGATCAGCGCAGCGCCCTTCGCAAACTTTTCGCAAAAGCGTCCGGCCGCGCGGCAGGTGATATTCCGGCTGATCTGCTCGCCAATTTCAAATCTCACGTCAGCCGGATTCTTACGCCCCACGCTAGCGCCATTCTCCTCGATCCGGAATTAGGTGTCCCCGCCGCCGCCGCGCGCGCTCCCAAAACCGGGCTCCTGCTCGCCTACGAGCAGACCGGTTACGACAAATCCGTTCCCGGACGTCTCCCCCGCCTTCTCGATGGTTTCTCCGTCGCAAAACTTCGCGCCCTCGGCGCCGACGCCGTCAAAATCCTTCTCTACTATTCGCCGTTCAGCGCCTCGGCAATCAACACGCAAAAGTATGCGTGGGTTGAACGCATCGGCCAGGAATGTTCCGCTGCCGACATTCCTTTTTTTCTGGAACTCGTCAGCTACCACGACGACATGGACGAAAAGGGGCCCGAATTTGCGCGCATCAAACCCGATGTCGTCGTGCGTTCCGTCGAGGAGTTTTGCAATCCCCGTTACGCCGTCGACGTCGTCAAAGTCGGCGTCCCGGTGAACATGCACTTCGTCCGGTCTGCAGAAGTTGTAAGGGACAAGTCGCTCTACACTCGCCAGGAAGCCGCCGCCCATTTTCGCCGCGCCTCCGATGCCTGTTCGCTCCCATTTATCTATTTGTCCGAAGGCGTTTCGAACGAGACCTTCGCCGACGCTCTCGCCATCGCGGCAGAGGCGGGCTCCGAATTTTCCGGCGTCCTCTGCGGCCGAGCCACATGGCAGGATGGAGTTTCAGCCTTCGTCCAGCACGGCGAAACCGCGCTCGACGCCTGGCTCAACAACCAAGGCGTAAAGAATATCCAGAATGTGAACGCCGGCCTCGCCGCCGCGCGTCCCTGGAACGCGAAGCGTTCGGCTCGCTCAGAAAGGACGACCTAGGCGCCCTCGTCATGTTTCTCTGCGTCAGCCCAAATCCGGCCAACGACAAGCGCATGACTCTCCCTGCGCTTATTCCCGGAGAAATTCATCGCGCGCAGACCGTACAAGCTTTCCCAGGAGGCAAATCTACGCACGTCGCTATGGTTCTAAAAGCGCTCGGCGCAGAGCCTCACTGGATCGGTTTGTGCGGCGGATCAACGGGTTCCGCACTTCTCGCTGGGTTGAATGAGCTTGGAATCAAAGCTCAAGCATCTTCCACAGCCGTGGAAACGCGCACCAATCTCGAAATTATTGACCACGCTGGCGTCGTGACCGAAATTCGCGAACCAGGCTCGCCCGTTTCTGCCGCCGAACTGTCCACGTTCGAACGCGCCTGCAACGAACTGTTCGAAAAGGGCAAGGAATCCACTACCGTGATTTTCTCGGGCAGCCTCCCGGTCGGCACCCCAAACAATTTCTATGCAAAACTGATCGTCGCCGCCCGCGCCGCGGGTTGCCGTACTTTTCTGGACACCAGCGGCGAACCTTTAAAACTTGCGCTCGCGTCGCATCCTGATTTCGTTAAACCCAATCGAGACGAAGCGGCGACCGCGCTTGATCTTAAACTCACTTCGCGCGAATCCACGGCGAATGCACTTTCCCAATTTCTCTTGTACGGTGCGTGCAGCGCGGCAATCAGCCTTGGCGCAGACGGGATGATTTACGCTCCCGAGAAAAATGCACCATTTTGTTTTGCACCTGCTGTTTCCTTGAACCCCAAATCAACCGTTGGTTGCGGCGACGCCGCACTCGCCGGCTTCGCTTTTGCTTTGTCGGCCGGCTCCTCGGCCGAAAATGCCCTTCGCACAGCCGCCGCCTGCGCTGCCGCGAACTGTCTCGCCGATTCGCCCGGCGCTATCGACAAAGATGTTATGGACAAATTCCAAAGCCAGATCCGCGTCGAAACATTTATCGCGGGCCCTTAATCCGGTCGGCTTCGAACATCCTCTAAAAAACTGGAACCCAAAGTGTTCTAAACTTACTGTCAATCACTCGGAAGTCGCCTTCATCTCAATCGTCGAGGAAACGAAATGTCCGCTCCCAGTACGCCGGTCCGCAGCATCCACACACTTGCCGAGATTCTCTCTCAGCCCGAAATATGGATAGCCTGTCAGCGCCAGCGCGCGTCCGATTCCGCATTCAAGTCCGCTGCGGCACGGCTTGGTGCGGCAAAGGAAATTTTATTCTTCGGATGCGGCTCGAGCCTGTATCTCGCGGAATCTGCGGCCGTAGCGTGGACGTCTGGTACTGGCCGCCACACTCGCGCCCTTCCTGCATCGGAATTACTCCTGTTTCCGAAATTGTGCCGGCTCGACGTCCCGGATTTGCATGCCATCGTTATCTCTCGTTCCGGGAAAACTTCTGAGGCGGTACGCGCGGCCGATTTTCTGACGAACAAGCAGCATTTGCCGACCATCGGTATCACCTGCGCCGTCGACTCAGAGCTTGCCAAATTCTGCGATCTTACCGTCGCGCTGCCCACGGCCGACGAGAAAAGCATGGTCATGACGCGTTCGTTCACTTCCATGCTCCAACTTCTCGTTGGTCTCGCGGAATCGCAGCGCGGCGATTCTCCTTCGACATCGAGTGTGGAAAAAGTGTCGGCGGCGCTTGGCTCCCGGATTCAAGCGATGAACGAACGCATCGAGTCGTTCGTGGCGAAGCATACGTTCGCTGACTATGTCTACCTCGCTCAGGGGCCGTTCTTTCCTGTGGTGCGTGAAGCGGCGCTCAAAGTAACGGAGATGTCGTGTTCGTATGCGCAGCCTTACCACACGTTGGAATTTCGTCACGGTCCGAAGTCCATCGTCGCCCCGGAAACTTGCCTCACTTTTTTCCTGAGCGACTCGGCCATGCAAGCCGAAAGCGAAGTCCTTGTTGAGATGAAACAACTTGGCGGAACAATTGTCGCGATTTGCAATCGCGCGCCGGATTCGATCCGCGGCTATGTCGATCTTTTGATCGAACTTGAAGCAAATGTTCCGGAACTCGCGCTAATGGCCCCGTTTCTTGTTCCCGCCCAACTTTTCGGTTTTCATACTGGCATGAAAAAAGGGTTCAATCCAGACGAGCCGAAAAATCTCAGTCGCGTCGTTATTCTCGACTGAAACGAATTGAAATATTTCATGGGCTCTTTGCGCAAATTCGATTTCAGTGTCGTCGGCGAGTTGAATCTCGATCTTGTTCTCTACGGTCTTCCGGCTGAGCTCGAGCTCGACCGTGAACACATCGCATCGGACATGCGACTGACGCTCGGCAGTTCGTCCGCGATCTTTGCCCACAATCTTGCATTGCTCGGCAACCGCGTCGCATTTCATTCCGCCATCGGTGCCGACGCGCTTGGCGAACTCTGCCTGAGCCGGCTGGCTGAGAGCGGTACTGACGTGTCCGCCGTGCGCAAATTTCCTGACGAGCAAACCGGGCTCACCGTGATTCTCCCGCGGCCGGTAAAACGCTACATTCTTACGTTCCCGGGCGTGATGGCCGACATGCGCTTCGAAGATCTCGACCTCGATTTTGTATTCAATGCGCGCCATTTACACATTTCGTCGTTATTTCTGCAGCGAGCGCTGCGGCCTCGCGTCGCCGAACTGTTTCGGCTCGCGAAACAAGCCGGACTCACGACTTCGCTCGACACCAATGACGACCCGGATGGCCGGTGGGATTTGGACAACGAGATCTTCAAACATCTTGATGTCCTTTTGCCCAACGAGAGCGAGGCGTGCCGTCTGGCGAAGAGTGACACACCGGAAGCCGCACTCGAAACGCTTGCGAAAAGTGTGCCGCTTGTCGCCATGAAGCGTGGTGAAAAAGGCGCGGTCGCAAAACGCGGCGACGTCGAAGTCGTGTCGCCACCTTTTCGGGCAAAAGCCGTCGATTCAATCGGAGCAGGCGACAGTTTTGACGCGGGTTTTCTCCATCAATATATTCGCGGCGCGTCGCTCGAAGCTTGTCTCCGTTTTGGCAATCTTACCGGCGCTTTGTCGACCACGCGACAGGGTGGAACGGAAGCATTTCGCGATGCTTCGCATCGTGCCGAGTTTCTAAGTCGTTGAAGCCGCGTCGGAGTTCCTGTCGCTATTGAAGCGGCGTAACCTCCAACAATAGACTTCCTCGAAAGTCGACGCTGAGTGTCGGGTCCGTTCCTCCCGTAGTTGGCCCTGCAACAGTGCCGTAGTTTTTGTTATTCACGTAGTCCACGACGCTATACCGCTTCGCTTCGAGCCCTCGCAGTTCGATTGTTCCTTTATACAGGCCGGTTTTTCCGCCCGTTTTTCCGTGTGGCTCCGCTGCGTAAAAGGCATAAAAGGTCTTTCCGTCCTTCGCGATGGCGTACGCCTCCGGAACGTCGTAGCCGTAGACATATAAATCGAGAAATTGCCCCTTCGACAGCATTTTCTGGTTGTAGAGCCCGATCCATTTCTTCCATTCAGGTTCTTTTTCCGCGTTCAGGTAAACATTCGAAAATTTCTTCCCGTAGTCGGGCCACGTGAATTTTGTTCCCAGCACGCCGCCTGTTCCGAGGGTCGAGGCGAAATCGCTGCCCGTGTCCTGCTCTTCTCCGCCGCTCGGCTGCGAAATCTGCGTCAACTCGACGTGGTCTCCGTAAATTGCCGCCGTGGGCCCCAGAAGCGCTTTGTACATTTTCATGCGACGCCGCACTTGCACGGAGCCGACGGGATCGGCGGTCACTGCCTGATCCATGTAGCGGAACTACGCGAGGCTCGGAGGAGTGCCGCAAGGACAGCTCTGCGTCACGCTCTCGGCTTTCAACGCGCGGGTGGTTTCAAAAATAGTTTTGTACACATCACCCATCGCGTTAACCGAATCGTACGGCGATTTGTGATGATGCGCCGGGTTGTAGCATTTCGGCGTGGAGTAAATGTTGTCGAGCTTGTGTCCGTCGAAATCCCATGTACGAATCATGCGCTCGGTCAATTGCTTGTAATAGTCCCGCACTTCCGGGACCGCGGGGCAAA
>Ga0247666_1000485_pt1 | contig 10117 bp, 10 predicted proteins | sample CNK07_metaG_FD_183025 | JGI IMG/M metagenome (GOLD analysis project Ga0247666, IMG submission 183025) | Soil microbial communities from Purdue University Martell Research Forest, Indiana, United States - CNK07 | ecosystem: Environmental > Terrestrial > Soil > Temperate forest > Bulk soil...
GGAGGGAGAAGACGGTTGGGTCGCTGGAAGAGGGGAAACAGGCGGATCTGGCGGTGTACGAGGTGGAGGATTACCGGGAAATTCCTTATTATTTTGGGATGAATGTTTGCTGGATGACGATGAAGAGGGGGGAAGTTGTTTGGATGAAAGATTGAGGAAAGAAAAGGATTTAACGCAGAGAACGCAGAGGTAGGAGCGCAGAGGGCGCTGAGAAGAGATGAAACGACTGATTGAGTGCGTGCCGAATTTTTCGGAGGGGCGGGATCCGGCGAAGGTAGAGGCGCTGGTGCAGGTGATGAGCAGCGTGCCGGGAGTATATGTGCTGGACCGCGAGATGGACGCGGACCACAACCGTTGCGTGATTACGCTGGCGGGCGAACCGGAAGCGGTGGGCGAAGCGGCGATTCTGGGCGCGGGGAAGGCACTGGAACTGATTGACATGAACACGCACAAGGGCGCGCACCCGCGCGTGGGAGCGACGGACGTGGTGCCGTTCATTCCAGTGGAGGGAGTGACGCTGGAAGATTGCGTGGCGCTGGCGAAGCGCGTGGGACAAGAAATCTGGACGCGGCATCGGATTCCAATTTTCTTTTATGAAGCGGCGGCGACGCGGCCCGAGAGGGTGAACCTGGAGAATGTGCGGCGCGGACAGTATGAGGGCTTGCGCGAGGAGTTGAAGAAGAACCACGACCGGCAGCCGGACATCGGCGAGCCAAAGCTGCATCCGACGGCGGGAGTGACGGTGGTGGGGGCGCGGAAGTTTCTGGTGGCGTATAACGTCAATTTGAATACATCGGATATCGGGATTGCGAACAAGATTGCGCGGGCGATCCGGTTTTCGAACGGCGGATTCCGTTACGTGAAATCGATGGGAGTGGAGTTGAAGGCGCGGAACCTGGCGCAGGTGTCGATCAATTTGACGGATTACGAACAGACGCCGATGCACCGGGTGTACGCGGCGGTGAAGCGCGAGGCGGAGCGCTATGGCGTGGTGCCTGTGGGCAGCGAGATTGTGGGGCTGGTGCCAAAGAAAGCCATTGAGATGGCGGCGGATTACTTTCTGCAACTGGAGAACTTCTCGCCTTCGCAGGTTTTTGAAAACAAGCTGGCGGATGCCTTGAGCGGGGCGCCGATGGAAGCGAAAGACGGCAAGCTGGCGCACCTGGCGCGGCCGTTTCTGGATGCAGTGGCGGAGCCGACACCGACGCCGGGAGGCGGAAGCGTTTCGGCATTTGCAGCGGCGATGGCGTCGGCGCTGGGGCAGATGGTGGCGGGACTTTCGCGGAAAAAGAAATTGCAGGCGCCGTTTGTGGACAAGCTTTCGGAGAACGTGGACGCGCTGAGAAAGATTGCCGACGAGTTGGCGGCGGCGATTGATGGCGATGCGAGTTCGTATGATGCGGTGATGGCGGCGTTCAAACTGCCGCAGGGGAATGACGCGGAAAAGGGCGCGCGCGAGGCGGCGATTCAAGCGGCTACGAAGGGCGCGTCGGAAGTTCCGCTGGAAGTGGCGGAGAAGGCGGCTGCTCTGGTGGAGCGGCTGGTACAACTGGAAGCGATCTCGGCGGCATCCATGAAGTCAGACCTGCTGGTGGCGCGTCTAATGGGAGTAGCGGGAGCGAAAGGCGCGCTGGCCAATGTGGAGATCAATTTGGAAGGGTTGAAGGATGCGGCGTATGTGGCGCAGATGCGCGGTAAAGTTGACGAACTGCGCAAGCGGCTCGGCTGAGAACGAGAGAGTGGCGTAAACTGGAGTTTCCTTCTTGGATCGAGGACCGGGCAAGCCCGACCTCTACAAGGCGCTATCGCGAGAAACTTTTTACCCCTAGGCCCCCGAAAGGAGCTGTTCATGCAGAAGTGGAAAGAGGCGATGAAGAGAATTGCTGCGGCAAGCGCGTTGCTGGCGTTGGCGGCGGCGATGGGGCGGCCCGTGAAGGCGACGGGTCTGGGAGCGGACACGATTGGATTGTTCCCCAAGGATGTGGGGGAATTTGCGTACGCGGATTTGAAGAAAGCGCGGACGATGAAATGGTATCCCGCGCTGGAACAGCAGATGCTGCCGGAAAGATTCAAGCAGTTCGAGAAATTCCTGGCTGCGGCGGGGATTGACACGAAATCGCAAGTGGATGAGCTGACGTGGGGATTGGTGCCGGAATCGATGTTGACGAAGGATCCGGCGACGGGCGCGGGGACGGGCGCAGCGGCGGCGACGGACGCGCCGCCGGATAGTGAAGAGATCGTGGGAATCGCGCTTGGAGGGTATAACCCGGATTCGACGGAAGCGTATTTCAAGGCGCAGAAGCTGCCGACGGCAAAATCGCACGGGTATACTCTGTTCGCGTTCGGGTCGGGAGTGGGACCGAACGACCTGTTTTTCTTTTTTGTGGATTCGAACAAGGCGGCGTTTGGGCATCGGAGACTGCTGGAAAAGCTGATCGCGGTGCGCTATGGCGAAGAGGACAGCCTGCTGCGGAATGACAAGATGTACAACCTGATCAATGAAGTGAACGGCAGCGGAGTGGTGTGGGCAGTGCTGGACCCGGCGTACACAAAGCTGGCGATGGGGCAACTGGCGCCGGAGGTGCAGCAGTTCCCGGAAGCGGCGAAACTGGTGGCGCGGATGCAGGCAATGATCATTTCCGCGACGGCGAGCAGCGGGATGGACGCGAAGTTTCAGGCGGTGTGCGGCTCGACGGAGGATGCGAACACGTTGAGCCAGTTAATGGCGGCGGGGCTGCTGTATAAGAAGTACCAGACGGCGAAGGATAATCCGGAGCTGGGAACGTTGCTGGACCAGACGAATGTGGTGCCGTCGGGGGATCGCGTGGTGATCCGGATGTCGGTTAGCGATGAGCAGATGACGACGTTGATTAAGAAGAATACGTTTGCGTTTAAGATGTAGGGAGTTTTGAGCAGAGCCCTAGGTGGGATGGCGGAGCCTGGGGCACACCCGTTGTAAATCCCAATTTAAATTTGCGAGTTTGGTTGCGGTTGAGGTTCTTCGGACATCTCCGGTAAAAATCACCGGAGTCCAAAAACCAGACCTCGTCGGATGTCCTCAGAATGACGAGGTGCGGGTGTGTGTGAGTCGGAGTTGGCCACCTGAAGGTGGCCGCTACGCTCAACGTGCAGAGAAGATTAGGAGGCGTGAGTTAGGAATTTGGTGAGGCGAAGGACGCCGGAGTTGTTGCGGCTCTCGCATTGGATGTCGTCTACGCCGGGCCAGTGGGGTTCGGGCTTATTGGCTGGGGGCGGGACGCCGGGGACGGTGACTTCGACTTCGATGCGGTCGTCGAGGCGGCGGAAACTTACCTGGCAGGGTGTGTCGCAATTGTCGTGAAAGTCGAAGCAGAGTTTGCAGGCGGAGACGACGGCGGTTTTGAGTTGCTCGATGTTGTCGTTGGGGAGGCCGGCGGCGTCTGCGAAGACACGCATGGCGCCACCCGCGGCGGCGGCGAGGCGTTCGTCGTGATCGAGGGAGAGGCGGAGGTGAAGAGGATTTTTCGGCACGGCTATTGGCTGCTGGCCCAGGAGACGTCGCAGGCTTCGCGGCACTCGGGACAATAGTACAACCCATCGGCGGCGAGGCGCACTCTTTCGAGGCTTTTGCAGATGGTGCAGTATTTATCGCAGGTGCAGAATTCCTCGGTTTTGTCGCACTGTACGCAGAGAACTTGTTGGCGGGCGGCCATCGGTGCCTCCGGAAAAAACTGTACCTGAGGGGAAGGCGGGCAGCAAGGGGCGGGTGGGGCTGGCGATGCAAAAGAGCAAGGGTTGATTGGGGAACTACGCAGGAAATTGTCGTGTAATTTCTTGGTTTGGTTAAAATAATTCCAGGAAGTGGACGGAAGCCTTAGCCTGCTCTCGGATGGTATCATCAGTCAGAAAGACATAGATTAAATGTCTAAACCCCGAAAACAAAAATGGAAAAAGGGTGATTATTTCACCATGCCGCTTTTGGACGGCACATTTTCACTGGGGCAAATCATTGAAATTGAGCCTCAAGCGCTAAACAGTGCCATCTGCGCGTATTTCGCGAGAAGGGCTAATGATTTTTCATTGGGGGTGGCCCGCGAGTTAGGGAAAAATGACGTGGTTTCCGTCCTGTTCGTCACAAGAGACCTGCTAGATTCCGGCGACTGGAGGGTATTTTCAGAAGGCAAAGCCATCGACGCCACACAATATTTCCCGCTTGATGATCTGAGGCGAAAAGGCTTTGTCGGAACGAAGGTGATAGGTTCGGGAATAGCCAATACGCTGATGAATGCTTACTACGGTCTTCATGCCTGGAATTCATTTCACAAACCAGACTATCTTGATGGTTTGCTTGTAGCACCGGACCGCAAGCCAAAATCGGTCATGTTGAAACCGTAGTGCAACTTGGCTTTTTTCGAACTTCTTGCTGATATAGGCGAGTGAACCTCTTCTTGCAACGCATGTATTTTGACGGGGTGTGGGGCGCGTGGTAGCATCGGTTTTTGCCTGAGCAAACGGAATGGACTCCGGAAACTCTCCTGCCAATTCAAGTCTTCGCAAAACGGCACTGAACGCGCTGCATAAGCGCCTAGGCGCCAAAATGGTTAATTTTGGCGGTTGGGACATGCCCGTCGAGTATCCGTGCAGCGGCAACCTGATGTGCGAGCACCGGGCGGTGCGCGGCGGCGTGGGCGTGTTTGACGTTAGCCACATGGGCGATATAAGGATTCGGGGAAAATCGGGGGAAAGAAAGTCGACAGTCGACAGTTCACAGTTATTAGTTACGGAGAAGAATGACCCAAGAGCACAGCCAGGAATGGCTGTGCCACATGTGCAAGATGTCACCAACGGGGGGTTAGCGGCGGTACAGCATTTGTGCATGAATGACGCGTCAAAACTGGCTATCGGGCAGGCACAGTATTCGGCGATGCTGTATCCGAGCGGAACGTTTGTGGACGACGTGATCGTGCACCGGCTGGGCGAGGACGACTACCTGCTGGTGATCAATGCGGGGACGCGAGAGAAGGATATTTCGTGGGTGCGCGAGAACACCAAGGGGATGGATTGCGTGGTGGAAGAGTTGAGCGACGCGTACACGCAACTGGCGATTCAGGGGCCGCGGGCTGCGGAAGTGTTGCAGAAGCTGACGGACGCGAAACTCGACACAATCAAGAATTACTGGTTCACGCATGGAACGGTTTGCGGGCTGCCGAATACGCTGATTGCGCGGACGGGATATACGGGCGAAGACGGATTTGAGATTTATGTGCCGTCGGATGTGGCGACGAGCGAGCGGGTTTGGAACGAAGTGTTTGCGGCGGGGAAAGAGTTTGGGATTTTGGCTTGCGGGCTGGGGGCTCGGAATACCTTGCGGCTGGAATCGAAGATGGCGTTGTATGGGCACGAGATCAGCGATGAGATCAATGTTTGGGAAGCCGGGCTGGAGCGGTATTGCCATTTGGAGAAGGGCGCGTTTGTTGGGCGGGAGGCTTTGGTTAAGTTGAAGGCCGCGGGATCGCGGCGGGCGCTGGTGGGGTTGGAGATGGTGGAGCGCGGGATTGCGCGGGATGGGTATCGGTGTTTGGATTCGAGTGGGAATGAGATTGGGGTGGTGACTAGCGGGTCGCCTTCGCCGACGCTGGGGAAGAACATTGCGTTGGCGTATGTGCCGCCTGCGATGACGGGGTTGGGGACGGAGATTTTTGTGGAGATTCGGCGACAGAAGGTTAAGGCGGTGGTGGTGGGGACGCCGTTTTATAAACGAGTTAGAACCCCAAGAGCACAGCCAGGAATGGCTGTGCCACGGTGAGGATGCGGAAGGCTAGTGCGGTAAAGACTTGAGAGATCGTAGCGTAGAAAAACCCGCACCCTGAAAGACGCAGGGTGCGGCACCCAGCGGAGAACCGAAGAAGAGCGGAGGGTTGGAGACGTCGCATCGTAAGAGCCCACCCTTTGCACAAACCGCAAAGGGTGGGGCACCCTTCGAAGCTCAGGGTAAACCCTCAAGTTCATTTACTCGGTGGCTTTGCAGCGGAAAAGAATAAATAAAGGAGTGGGACGATGGGATATCCGACGCAGTTTAAGTATTCGAAGGATCATGAGTGGATCGAGGTGAAGGGCGATGTGGCTACCGTCGGGATTACGGATTACGCGCAGCATGAGTTGGGGGACGTGGTGTTTGTGGAGTTGCCGGCGGTGGGCGCGAAGGTAACTACCGGGAAGACGTTTGGGTCGGTGGAATCGGTGAAGGCGGTTAGCGAAATTTACGCTCCGGCCAGCGGCGAGGTGACGGAAGCGAATGGCGCACTGGTGAAGCAGCCGGAGGCGATTAATACCGATCCGCATACGACTGGATGGTTGATCAAGTTGAAGCTGGCGAATCCGGCGGAGGTTGGAGCGCTGATGGACGCGGCGGCGTATGAGGCGTACATCGCGGAGAAGCAGAAAGAAGCGTCGGCCTGATGCGCTACCTGCCAAAGAGCCCGGCGGAGCGCCAGGAGATGCTGGCGGCCATCGGGGTGAAAAATGTTGAAGAGTTGTTCTCGTCGATTCCCGAAAAATACAGGTTGAAGAAGGCGCTGAACCTGCCGGGACCTTTTTCCGAGCAGGAAGTGATCCGCTATTTTCAGGAGCGGGCGGCGGAGAACTCCGTCGGGTACACCAGCTTTCTGGGCGCGGGTGTGTACAACCATCTGCGGTCGGTGGTGACGGACACGATTATTCAGCGCGGAGAGTTTTTGACTTCGTATACGCCGTACCAGGCGGAGATTACGCAGGGGACGCTGCAGGCGATTTTTGAGTTTCAGACGCTGATGTGCCAGTTGACGGGGCAGGAAGTGGCGAACGCGTCGATGTACGACGGGTCGACGGCGACGACGGAAGCAGTATTGATGGCGGAGCGGTTGACGGGGCGGACGCGCGTGCTGGTGGCGCGGTCGGTGCATCCGGAGTACCGCGAAGTGCTGAGGACGTACGCGAAGAATTCCGGGCTGCACGTGGAAGAGATTTCGTACACGATGAGCGGGACGCTGGACGCGAAGGCGTTGAAAACGGCGATTCGGGAGGACGTTTGCGCGGTGGTGGTGCAGTCGCCAAACTTTTTCGGGACGATTGAATCGCTGGGACCGCTGGCGGAGATTACGCGGGCGGCGGGAGCGATGCTGGTGGTAGCGGTGGCGGAAGCGGTGTCGCTGGGCGCGGTGCGGCCGCCTGCGGAAGCGGACATTGTGGCGATGGAAGCGCAGAGTTTTGGGCTGGCGCCGAGCTATGGCGGGCCATATGCGGGCGTGATTGCGTCGCGGGAAAAGTATGTGCGGCAGATGCCGGGGCGGCTTTCCGGGCAGACGGTGGATAGCGAGGGGCAGCGGGGGTTTGTGCTGACGCTGGCTACGCGGGAGCAGCATATCCGGAGAGAGAAGGCTACTTCGAATATTTGCACGAACCAGGCGCTATGCGCGCTGGCGGCGACCGTCCATCTGACGCTGCTGGGTAAAGAGGGATTGCGGGAGCAGGCGGAGCAGAATTTGGCTAAGGCGCATTTTGCGTTGACGGAACTGGAGAAGATTCCGGGAGTTACGCGGACTTTTTCGGGGCCGTTTTTTAATGAGTTTACGGTGGCGCTGCCGAAGTCGGTGAAGTTGGTGAATGCGGAGTTGTTGAAGGAGAAGATTGTGGGGCCGTTTGTTTTGGGGACGGCTTATCCGGAGTTGTCGAAGAATGCGGTGGTTTGCGTTACGGAGACGACTTCGCGGGCGGAGATTGAGAGATTGGTGGCTGGGGTTAGGAAGGCTTTGACGACATAGAAAAAGAGTCGGACTAACGCAGAGTTCGCTGAGGAACGCAGAGACCGCTGAGAAGAGGAAGATGAGCGAAAAGATTAAGAAGGCTGGGCGGCAGACGAATCAGAATGAAGGGTTGATATTTGAGAAGTCGTCGCCGGGGAAGCGGGCGTTTGAGTTGCCTCCGCTGGATGTGCCGGCCGTGGATCCCGCGAAGGTGCTGGGCGAGGCGCACCGGCGCGGTGGTGTCGAGGGATTTCCGGAGGTTAGCGAAATCGAGGTGATCCGGCACTTCACGCGGCTTTCGACTTGGAACTATGCGATTGATTTGGGGATGTATCCGCTGGGTTCGTGCACGATGAAATACAACCCGCGGGTGAATGAGTTTGTGGCCCGGCTGGATGGAATTGCGACGGAGCATCCGTATCAGCCGCAAGAGCTTTCACAGGGTTGCTTGAAGGTGCTGCAACTGTTGGAAAAGTGTTTGCTGGAAATAACCGGAATGGATGCGATCACGCTGCAGCCGGCGGCGGGGGCGCAGGGCGAGTTGACGGGATTGCTGCTGATTCGCGCCCATCACGAGAAGAATGGAAATCCGCGGAAGAAGGTGTTGATTCCGGACTCCGCGCACGGAACGAATCCGGCGACGGCGGTGATTGCCGGATATGAAGTGGAAAATATCAAATCGAACGCCGAAGGGCAGGTCGACCTGGCGAAATTGCGCGAGCAGGTGACGGAAGACGTGGCCGCGCTGATGCTGACGAATCCAAGCACGCTGGGAATTTTTGAGCAGCAGGTGCCGCAGATTGCGGAGATTCTGCACGCGAAGGGCGCGCTGCTTTATATGGACGGCGCGAACATGAACGCGCTGACGGGCGTGACGCGGCCGGGAGACCTGGGCGTGGACGTGATGCACTTGAATTTGCACAAGACGTTTTCGACGCCGCACGGTGGCGGCGGGCCGGGCGCGGGTCCGGTGGCGATGAAGAAACTGCTGGAGCCGTATTTGCCGACGCCGGTGCTGGTGGAAAAAGAAGGCGGGAAACTGGGACTGGATTTCAACCGGAAGCAGAGCGTTGGACGGGTAAAGGCGTTCGTGGGAAATTTTGGCGTGCTGGTGCGGGCGCTGGCGTACATCCTGGCGTACGGACCCGGAGTGCGGCAGGCGACGGAAGACGCGGTGGTGAATGCGAATTATATTCGCAAAGGGCTGGAAGGAGTGTTTGATCTGCCGTACACGAAGCCGTCGATGCATGAGGTGGTGTTCAGCGACGCGATTCAGAAGAAGAACGGCGTGAACACGATGGATATTGCGAAGCGGCTGATTGATTATGGATTTCACCCGTACACGACGGCGTTTCCGCTGATCGTGCCGGGGGCGCTGATGATCGAGCCTACGGAATCGGAGTCGAAGGAAGAGTTGGATTTGTTTGTGGAGGCGATGAAGTCGATCGCGAAAGAAGCGGCGGAGAAGCCGGAGCTGGTGAAAACGGCGCCGCATACGACGCGGGTGAGGAGACTGGATGAGGTGGGGGCTGCTAGGAAGCCTGTGCTGCGATGGAAGGCGGGAGTGAAGAGGAGCGAGGCGGCGGATTAGAGAGAGATGAAAGATTGAGAATTAACGCAGAGAACGCTGAGAGCGCAGAGTTCGCTGAGAAGAGAAACCCCAGAACACAGGCTGAAGCCCGGGCCACCAGAAGAATTTCACACCCGACAAATTAGGCTAGAAGTACCGTTGAGTGCACGGGAGTGCTTGGATCACGCGATTCCCTGCCCTGGGACTGGTAGACTTTGGCTAGTGGGGACAGAAACGGGTTGGCGAGTTTATGAGCACTGCGATCGACGCGTGGTTGCCTAAATCGGTTTTACTGCTGCGCGAATACAATTTTGAAAAATTTACAGCGGATTTACTTGCCGGGGTGACGGTGGGGCTGGTGGCACTGCCACTGGCGATGGCGTTTGCGATTGCTTCGGGAGTTTCGCCGCAAGCGGGAATTTACTGCGCGATCGTAACGGGGTTCCTGATTTCCGCTTTGGGCGGATCCAAAACACAAATTGGCGGGCCAACCGGCGCGTTCGTGGTTGTGGTGCTGGGGATAATTTCGAAGTACGGGCTGGACGGTCTGTTTACGTGCACGATGCTGGCCGGGTTGATCCTGGTGATTATGGGCGCGACCGGGTTGGGCGGCATGGTGAAGTATTTTCCGCGGCCGGTTGTGGTGGGATTCACGAACGGAATCGCGATCCTGATCGCGAGCACGCAGATCCGGGATTTGTTCGGGTTGAGGATGGAGCATGTGCCGGGGGACTTTTTCCACCGCATGGGTGCGATTGCGGAGAATTTCCATACGCTAAACTGAGTG
>Ga0247666_1000496_pt1 | contig 9912 bp, 9 predicted proteins | sample CNK07_metaG_FD_183025 | JGI IMG/M metagenome (GOLD analysis project Ga0247666, IMG submission 183025) | Soil microbial communities from Purdue University Martell Research Forest, Indiana, United States - CNK07 | ecosystem: Environmental > Terrestrial > Soil > Temperate forest > Bulk soil | place...
CCTTCGCATCCAACCAATCTTCGAGTCGTCGGTCAGGTACTTAGAAAGAAAATCGCGATAGCACTTTCTAAGGAAAAGGACCCCTTCGCCCTAGTGGGGACGACTTTTATTTCTGTTCGGCGCTGGTGTAACTGGCAACATGTCTGCCTCTGAAGCAGAAGATTCTAGGCTCGTATCCTAGGTGCCGAACCAAGTTTCAGAAGTTCTATTTTCAGTTCAGCGAGCATATCTCGCAAGAGGATAAAGATGTCGACGCCAACGCAACAACTTGCATCAGCCGCGAATTATGCACTGAATGCTTATTCAGGTATTACAAGCACTGGGCTCACTGTTATTTCTGGCGGCAACATCGGGTCTTTCCCGACGTCTACAGAAACAGGTTTCCCTCCCGGGCTGCTTTCTCCTCCGGCGGTGATCGATAACGCCAATTCTTTGCAAGCCAGAACTGATGCTTTGGCGGCATACAACACTTTTGCCGCTCTACCTTTTACTTCGTTGGGCGCTTCTTCAGTTAATCTCTCCGTATCTGGTAACGGTTCTACTCCGTCTACCTACACTCCGGGCAATTATTCTGCCGGTACAAGCATGGACATTCCTACGAGCATCACTCTTGATGCGCAAGGGAACCCAAACGCTGTGTTTATTTTCAAAGCCGGTTCTACCGTTACTCTTGAAAGCGGCGCATCTGTTTTGCTTCTTAACGGAGCCGTGGCACAAAACGTCGTGTGGTTGGTAGGAAGCTCATTCACGTCCATCTTCGCTGGAACATCGGTGATGGTTGGGCACATTCTTGCACAAAACTCTATTACTCTTGGCGGCGGTGTTTTGAGCGGTCGCGCGCTAGCGGGCCTCGGCAACTCAAGCGGTGCCATTACTATCTCAGCCGCAGAAGCTGTTACGGCTCCTCTTATCCCAGCTGCGCCTCCGGTCGTAGTTGGATTGGATAGAGCGGCTACCGGTCAATGTTTGATTTCTAGAAACTTGGGCGCGTCGGTTATAACCGCATGGCCACAAGTTACTCCGAACAAGCTAGCTCCGCAGTTTCTTGATTTAGTACAGATTGTCGGAGAAGGCGGGTTCGTTGTTCTAAACGTAGACTATCAAGGTGGAGTACATTACCCAGCTATTTTTCCGACAAACGGTACCCGTCTCGGACAATATTTTACACGCTTACAAGCTTTAAACAACCTAGGTTTGCCGGTTGCAACTCTCGCCGCCGTGATGGCAGATGCATTCAAAAACTTCGACCAAGAAGACATAATTCAAGTTATCAACATCGGTGGTAACATTTCTTATTGGTGGGACTATCTAGGCGTCGCACACGGCAGCTAAATCTGCAAAAAATATTTATAACACGGCCCGTGTTAATTAACATGGCCAAGGTGCACCATGTGGCAAAGATTTTGTCCGCAGTGTCGTCGCACGCTCCGAAAGAAGACCGGAGAGATATTGGTATGTCTTTGTGGTTGGACTTGGAGATAAGAGTTCATGGCAATTTCAACAGTAAACGTTTCATCCCCGGCGAATGAGATTGTATATTCATCCTCAGCGATGGGCGCAACAGTCGAAGGCATCAAAGCCTCTTCGGCAAAAGTATTTTCAGTAATCGTAGACAACTCGTTGAACAATGCGGCAACGTACGTAAAGTTGTGGAATCTCGCCAGCGGCTCAGTTGTACTCGGCACGACTGCTCCCGACGAAATCATTTATGTTCCGGCGAGCGTAATAGTAACACACGTCCTATACACAGGCGCGTCACAAGGTAAGAATTTTGGAACAGCATTGAGCGCAGCGGCAGTAACTGCGGGCGGAACAGCCGGTGTAACCGGCCCCTCGAGCCCTACGGTCGTAACGGTGAATTACGTTTAACGGGTTTGGAGATAAAGGTCTATGAGTTCGACCCCAAGTAAAAGAGCATTAAATCGTTGGGAAGATTCTAATGCTGCAGACGATTTTCTACAACTGATAAGTACTAGCGGTTCGATTCTAGGGTGGATTGACGGCAAAGGAAATCTTTATGGCTCCATGTCCGGTGGTGGCGGCGGTGACGTTGCCAGCGTTAATACACTTGTCGGCGCTATTACGCTAGCTGCGGGAAGCAACATAACTATTACTCCGTCAGGCAATACGTTGACATTTGCGGCTACCGGAAGCGGCGGAGCAGTAAGCTCAGTATTCGGTAGAACGGGAGCGGTTGTTGCTGCAGCAAACGATTATAGTTTTGCGCAACTTTCCGGTCAGGCTACAGTTTCTCAGATTAACGCAAGCGGTACTCCGTCTTCTACTACATTCTTACGTGGAGACGGAACTTGGTCAGTTCCTGCGGGCGGTGCTGTTGCTTCCGTATTCGGAAGAACAGGCGCTGTAGTTTCTGCGGTGAATGATTATGCGTTCAACCAAATTAGCGGAACTCTAACAGCCGCACAAGAACCAAGCACGACTGTCAATTCGGTTGTGAATGACACCAACGTCACAGGCAGTATCGCCGCTCAAGCTCTCACGCTCGGGTGGACTGGAACCGTTGCCGCTGGTCGACTAAATTCCAACGTTGTACAATCGGTAGTCAACGATACAAACGTAACAGGCTCTATCTCTGCACAAGCTTTGACTCTTAACTGGGCCAGCGTTTTGTCGGTAGCGCGCGGCGGTATCGGAATCGGAACTCTTACCGGAATTGCAAAAGGTAACGGCACAAGTGCTTTCACAGTCGCAGCAAGCGCCGACGTCACAGCGCTATGGTCTGGTACGTGTAACAATACTACGTTTCTTCGTGGAGACGGGTCTTGTCAATCACCCTCGGGTTCAGGTACAGTAAACGCGGCCACTCAATTTAGTTTGCCTTATTATTCAACCGCTGGTAGCGCAACAGTTCTCAGTGGCGTTACCGGTCCTACCACACCCAATGGTGTTCCGCAATTCTTTGCAGAAGTGCCATCGGGGGGCGTAGCTACTGCTCCTCAATTTTTGCTGGCTGGTGTAACCATTCGTACGGTTTCTACAACCAGCGACACAATCGCAGTTACAGACCGTTCAGGTTATATTACCTATAGTAACGCAAGTCCGATTGCGATAGCTATTCCGCAAGCGGGCTCCGCTGGATTCGCTAGTGGCTTCGTGTTCGGTGTCAAGAATCTTGGCGCTGGAGCAGCGACCTTTACTCCGACTACTTCTACAATCGACGGAGCCGCAACACTAGTTATAAACCAAGGCGACAGTTGCACTATCTATAGTGACAACACGAATTATTTTTCTCGTTGCGCTGCTACTCAGCTTGTTGCTGGAACAAACATCACGTTTACCAGAACTGCGAACGGATTGACCATTGCGTCTACCGGTGGCGGTGCTTCGACTTGGAATGCAATAACAAATCCTTCAGGTAATTTGGCCCTAACGATGGGTACAAACCTATCTGAATGGGATTATGCAACTGCGCTAGCAAACGCTTGGAAGATTACAAACAACACTGCAGCTACGGTAACAACTCCTCAGAGTTCACCGACCATTAAGCCTGTCTGCGGTCAAGAGTGGACCGGCGCAGGCGCAAGCACAGAAGGTTGTTTGCAACTTCAGTATGTTCCGGGAACCGGACTTAACGTTCAGTCTACCGTTCAGTATACTAACACTTCAAGTTCAACCAACGGTAACTTAGGACACGTATTTAGTGGAAAGCTGTACACGGCCACTTCATCTGGTGCGTATAACGTAAACACGCAAGGTAACCGTGTCGCTGTTATGGACACGTCGGGATTTCAGGCGGGCTCAGGTTCACGCGGTTTATACTTTGCGAATACCGCAAACGTAGACGCAGGCGGTATCGATGCCGGATATACTCGTGTCGCAGCCGGGTTGCTTGGTGTATCTAACGGTTCTGCGGGCGACTCTTCCGGACTTTTGCTAAGTGGTAATAAAGTGTTTGTTACCACGAACTTTACAACAGCGGCTAACACGAGTCTTCAAACTATTACAGGTCTGACTTGGAATCTCCCGGCTATCGCTAGAAACTACAGCTTCACTTGTCATTTGGCCTATAGCCAAGCAACAGGCACAGCGGCGGTAGCTCTCGGTGTTCAAGCAGCAACAGCAGCACCGACGAATATTTTTGCACGAGGTGTTTTGTACACCAGCGCAACAGTATTTACTACCGGAGTTCTAGCAACGCTAAACACCACGACAGCTACGAGCGTTGTTTCAGGCACTCCGAGCGCGACAGCAACAAACTTCGTAGCAGATTTGAGCGGAACGATTGAAAACTCTGCTAACGCAAACGCATTTAATATCATGGTGTCAACGGCAACATCGGGTGACGCCGTTACAATTCTTCGTGGAAGCTACTGTACTCTAAGTTAAAATGCCATATTCATTTCCTTCTGTTGATGCTCAATTTGGTTTAACGGCCACCTCCTGCACCAATACAGGTACGGCTTTTAATATTACGAACTGGGTCGATGGAAACGGTTTGACCCACAGAGTGTTTTGTACTCCATCTGGACACGTTCTGCCTTTTTCTCGAGGCTGGTTCGGTATGGACCTTAACCTTATCGGCGGGACAGACGAATCAGGAACCACTATTGCTACTTATGCAAATAGTAAGTATGGTTCTACAGCTAACTGGGCCTCGTCTCAAGTTAACCTTCTAAAAGGTTTCGGTGGAAACAGTCTTCCGACTTACGCAAATAATAACGCTTTGCCGATGACCAATTCGGTAAAAACACCATTTATTATTTTCGAAATTCTAAGCGCCTATAGTCAAGTTAATAAACTTGGTTGGGGAACCGGATTCGTAAAAGAAATCTATAGTCTTTTGAGTCCTCAGTGGGGCGGTTTTACACGTAACGCAAACACCGACGGTATCGCAGACTTCAGAGACCCGCATTGGGCTGATATGATTGATGGAGTGCTAGCAAATAGTACGGCCAGCACTCAAATCGCTGCAGCTCCTACATCTACTAAGAATCTTCTTTTGGGATTTAGTTTCGACGATTCTGACACGACGCACGGATTCGGTGCATCAAAAGATTTCACTACCCGTCCAGCGTCTGGAAATAATGATTTTCAATATGGTTATCTTGCATATTTTGTGGCTCCTATGCAGACCGCAAACACGATTCAAGCAACCATTTATCTAGACCCGACAGTTTACTTTAAGAAGCGTTGGCTTGATTTGATGACGGCGGAATACGCCAACATCGGATTGCTTAATACAGCAGTCGGCAGTTCTTACACAACTTTCGGAACATCTGGCGCATGCGTCGGAACCCATCTCCCTAGCTACATCACTACCGCTGGCTGCGGTTCAACTGCCGCAGCGGATAGCGTAGGAACAGGAAATGGTTCAACGACGGTTTTTTCAGGGACACTTAGTCACACAAACGTCTCAGGGCTCAGTTTAGGAATTTATGTAAACGGAGTTCTCGTTGCCGGAGACCCTAGCACAGGAGCCAAAGGCGGCGGCTGTAAGGGAACTATTTACGGTCCCGGTACTTTATCAGCCGGAACTTTTAACTGCTCAACAGGCGCGTACAGCATCACCTTCACAACGGCCCCTGCAAACGGGGCGGTTATTACTGCAGAATATATTGCGAACGGTTGGCAACAAGGCGGAACCGGTCTGCTCGATGAAGATTGTCGTGTAGGTCATCAAGGCTACTGCGGAAACGGTTCCGGCAACACAACAACCTTTTTAACTGGTTTGAGTGCTCAGGCAATCACTGACATCAACACCTATTCGCAAGACATTGCGGCTTATTATAGCTCTACTATTAATAGCCATTTACAGACTTGGGCCGGTGCTCACGGATTTACCGGACACGTTAATTATCTAGGTCCGACAACTTTGGGAACGTGGGGAACTCCCCCGAACGCACCAATCATTAAAGGTTTCTGCGGAAACATCGACGCTTGGATGTACGGTGGAGCAAACGTATTTTCTCAGGCTGAAATAGATTACGTATACACCAACTGTAATCAGAATATGGCTCTTATCAATTCTGAATACATCCCTGCAGGCGCTCAATCAGAATTGTCGTGGCCGAACAGTTCCGCCAGCCGTTCTGGAACTACGGTTACTGTTACCGTCGCCGCGCCTAACAAGGTAAACGCATTGGGAACGTCAGTGTTGTACGATATTACATGCGACGACCCAACGTATAACAAGACAAACTTTCATCCGTCCACCGCTGGCGTTAATACTTTTACTTACACTGTTGCGGTAACGCCCACCAACCCCACGGCCACTTGTAATTTTTGGCCAGATGATTCACAGGTCGGCGGCGTCGCTACTCAAGCGATTAAAGGTGCCAATTTCATCAGTGATGTAACCAGCATGTTCGGTTTGAAGTATACAAGCTCAGGTGTAGCTCCTTTCGTAGGAGTTTATAGTTGGGAATGGTACAACGACTGGTCGGACCAACACGCGTGGGGTATTATAACCTATCGCGGAAACCCAATCAACGGCCACGACGACGTGAACGGTGTTGTTACTTGTTCCGCGCCGGATGCTTCGTTCAGTTGTGGAGGAGAACTTTCAGTTCACAATCCTCCTTACGGTGACTTTGTTTCTTCAGTTCAGTCAGCGTTTACCACAGTAGACAATCAGTTCTTGGCAACAAGTGCACCAAGTAATGGGCTAGGTTCTTTCTGGACTTTCGTGTAATACAATATAAATACTAAGGAGAAGTAAAATGAATGTACCGCCGTTTACGCTGTATGGATTGATTGGATGCCCGCATTGTGAATCAGCAGAAAGATTCTTGCGTGGTCGCAACATACCAACAAGTTTGGTAATAGCAAACGATGACCCTGTAGCTCAAGAAGGCATCTTGGAGATGTCTCGCCGAAAGATTGCATTTGAATCTAAGGCGGCAGGAAAGTCGGAGGAAGAAACGACACAAGCAGTTGCCGAAGCAAAGGCAGATTATCCTCTCCTAGTTTCTCGTGTAACCAAAGAAATAGTTACGGGTTTCAAAGAGGAGGAATATGCAAGAGTTGCCACGGCTTATTTTGCTCTCGTTAGCGCAAGCGCACCTAGTGTATTTGCTAACCAACAGCAGTCTTAGTCTTAAACTACAATCCAAGTTTAAGCTTCCAAAAATTATAAAAGAGTTACTCAGTTGCCCGGTTTGTACCGGATTCTGGGTAGCATTAGGATTATCTTTTAACAACCCAATTTTCGCATTAGCTGTAGCTTTTGTTGGAAGTGTTTTGTATGAAGCCAAACAAAAACTTCTTCCGTGCACTCAGTGCACCAACAAAACAAATACAAACGAATGGAAGATTGGATAGGTTTTGTGACATTAGCACCAAAAATTTCCCGACAACGTCGGGGAGAATGGAATTCGCTAGGCGCGCGAGCGTCAATACAAAAGCGTTTTTCATAACAGCGGTCGGACATCGACATTAGCCGGTCTCCAATCGTACAAAAGGAAAACACATGTTTATCATTCAGGACTTCGGCACTAACGGAGCCTTCCCGAGCACAGTCGGCGGCACCGGTACATCCGTAAAGTATTTTGGACGCAACGCAGCTTTTGCAGCAGGCGCAACGTGGACCTCACCGGCCGTTCCGTCTTCAACAAACGCAAGCGGTTTGATGGTTGTTCCGTCAGATTTGAAGTTGAACGGTCAGTTGCTAGAAGTTGTGGCAGCAGGTTCGTTCTTCCCGTCTTCAGCAATCAGCTCGTCAGAAACCGTGACGGTTGGCGTGTATGCCGTAACAGGCACAATCGCTAGCCCGACCTACACTCTGTTGGGCGATTCGACAGCATTCGCTCCGGGCGTTGACGGTATCTGGTACAACTATTCGTTCGACATCCTGTTGCAGGGCAACAACGACAGCGGCATCGTCGGTGGTGTTTACAGCGCAGTTGTGAACAACACTGTTACGCGTAACAACGTAGCACTGTCGAACTCTTTGACCGGTATTAGCTTCGGTCAGAACGGCGTTGTGAACGGCGTTCCGGGCGCACTCGGTGGTCCGTTCGGTTTGGTTGTAGGCGTGACCTTCAGCCAGAGCGACGCAGCCAACAAGGCTAAGCTTTACGAATTCAGTATCAGCGCGTAATTCGTTTCACTAATCACGGGGGTCGAAAGGCCCCCTCAATTTCTTTTACTTTCTCTTGGCGAGTGAGCGCGATATAGAAGCAGCTACTCCAGAGAAGCCCGTGTGTAATCCACGACCTGTCTGATCGTTATAGTCGATGACAAAAATTTTAAGGACACTATGTTTGACCCAGCTAGTTTGACATTGGGACAAGTGTCTTCAGCCCTCAGGGATTTTGCATTTGTAGGATTTCTTATCGGTATCGCGTGGAAGTCGCGCGGGTGGTTTGAGGCCGCTAAGAAATTCTTTGAGCGTTTGACGACGCATATGGACGTGATGGAAGAAGGTATGAATACTCTTCTCACGAACCATTTGGCCCACATTGAAGCAAATTTGAAAAAGATGACGCATCACCAAGTACGTGCCACATCGCTTGAGCAAGACACGTACACAACTGAGGACTCATCAGAGGTTTAAAGTGCCTGCAAAATCGCGAGCCCAGCAAATTGTTATGGCAATCGCCGAGCATCACCCTGAGAAACTGCATAAAGAAAACAAGGGTTTGCTTGACATGAGCCATAAACAGTTGCACGAGTTCGCGTCTACTCCGCGCCACAATCTTCCTTCGTACGCACACGCGCGAAAGGCCCGCAGAGACAATGGCTAATCTCGTAAAGATAGAAAGATGGGGATTGTTGTTCGTCGGCGGCAAAGACACCAACGGTCAACCGAAGTCTTGTTTTAATTGTCCGCACATGATGGCAAAACAAGAAACGTGCGCGTACATAAATCCTGAAGTGATACTAAGACGTTTGACAGTTAACGGAGAAATGTACACACCCGTTTGTGGATATCAAATCGGTGGTCTCCCAACTGTAACCGACAAACCTACGTACATGGGTAAAGACCCTGAAGAGCTAGGGCTCGAATGGGCAAAAGGTACGGGGACGAATTGTCACGGCTATGCGGGTGGCGCACCGTGCGAGCGTTTTGTTCCCACAGAAGGTAATGACGGAACTTGCGCTATCATGACTGACGACGATAACAAAGTTGATTGGGATGATTGCTGTGCCGCGCATAAAGGTCCGTCAATGGATTGGAAAGAAGCACAACAAAGAATACAAGCCGAAGGCTCTCAGGAGTCGGAAGAATTTGGAGCAGCCTACAAGTGGCGCAAGAGGGGAACGTAAAATGGCACACAAACTCATAGCCATCTTCGCGCGTCACGGTTCTACAAAACTCAACGATCAGGGAAAATTTCGGGGCCCCGCCGATCCTGACTTGGACGACAAAGGCAAAGAACAAGCCGAACAAATTGGCAAGCAGTTGAAAGGACGTTCATTTAGTGGCGTCTTCACGAGCAGCAAGAAACGCTCAAAGCAAACGGCGGATATCGCACTCGATGGAAAAAAGCACAAAGCTGTAAAGAATCTTGATCCTCTTAACGTGGGTGATTTTGCCGGTCAGCCAAAGAACGACGAGAACATGAAACAAATCGTTCACCATCAGGAGAACCCCGACGAGGTGATTCCGGGCGGTGAAAGCATCAATCAGTTCAGAGCGCGCGTCAACCCAAAGATTAAGATGATTATCAGACGCGGCGAAGATAGCGGTAAGCCAGCGGTAGCGTTCGTTCACAGTTCTACGATTCATCAACTCGGGCATTTGCTTCACGACGATCACAATCATGTGAAAGTGAAACCGGGAGGAATGGCCGGAGTATTCAAAGGACCACTCGGGTATTACGCCAAGGCTTTAACAAAAGAAAGCCACGACGAAAAAGATAAGCACATGGTGAGCTAATGGCACATAATGGACACACAGATTTAGAAATCGAGCATCACGACGACGGGTCAGGAACGCTGAGTTATACG
>Ga0247666_1000497_pt1 | contig 9903 bp, 9 predicted proteins | sample CNK07_metaG_FD_183025 | JGI IMG/M metagenome (GOLD analysis project Ga0247666, IMG submission 183025) | Soil microbial communities from Purdue University Martell Research Forest, Indiana, United States - CNK07 | ecosystem: Environmental > Terrestrial > Soil > Temperate forest > Bulk soil | place...
AAGAAAGCTCGCAGCCGCCCCACCGAGAATCGCAACGGCCGCCACCATCAGAAACGTTCGCAGGTAGAGCAACCGCGCGCGCTGTAGTCTTACCTGGGTAACGAACGATTCCACGTATGCAAATGCACCTTCGATGTGCGTCGGATCTCCAACGTCCAACACATTGAAGAGGGCCTTTCCTAGGTGGGCGAACGCCGACGCTTTGTGTTTGGCGGGCACCGACGTACTAATGTCCGTCATTAAGCCATCGAATCTCTGTCGTGCTGGCACGAGCGCCGGTGGAATTACACCGCTGTTCTGGTGATACTTCCAGCGGAGGTGATTGTCCGCCGTGGTGTACACAGCTGCGACGACACTCTCGCCGAGAACGGTGGCGACCTTGTATCCGTTGCCATCATCGCCGCCGACGATCAGCTCGTTACTGATGTCATTCACCCGTGGCCGTAATTCTATAACAATCGCGCAAACGCCGGCGTAGACGAAGGTGACGTCCACCGAAGGTTGGGAACTCGCCCTGGATGGTAAGCCGCCGTTAGCCGAACGAGAGCTTTTGAAGGTTCTCCGTGCCGATCCTTCGCGAACACCTTCGTGTACTGGAGCGTCGCGTACGGGCGTCCGCACGATCACGGCGAGGGAGGTAGTTCCCGTGGACCTCGATTCGGAAGTTCAGGAGCTTCACCGCCCACGCCGAACAGCCCTTCCTCCTAACGCCGGCGGTGGCGATCTCGATCCTCGGCACCATCGCAGCCTCCATTAAGCAGCTCTTTTCCTAGCGAGAATTTGGCGATTCGTTCGAGTCTATTTGGGGGAGTTATCCAGGCCCGCTGCATTGCTGCGACGGACGACCGGGATGCCGATCGGTCTCTCTACCATTCGTAGAGAAACCAGGGACGTTCAATCTCGTGTCGCGGATCGGCTCCTGCGTCTCACCGCATGGCCCTGTCCGTGAAGAGCACCCGATCGGGTCGTCGTGGAGCAGGTGGAATCGATGCAATCCGGGTGCGGACATTCTGCGGAAAAGCTGCGTAAGTTATTGGCACTACTCAACCTGTTGACTTCAAGGCTCTCAGGCACTATCTTCCATGCGGAGATTGAATCAAACCTTGTGGCGTCCTGCCACGTGGCGTAGTTCATCCCCGCTGAGTTGCTGGCGTCCATCCGTTGCAGGAATGGACGCCTTTTTTTCTTGACTTCACGCCCTCCTCGGGCGGATAGTAGCAGTCGAAGCAATCCATCGAGCACGCGCTCGATGGAACGGTCTGCAACACCGAGCTTCACACCGGCGTTCGGCGGTTTCCGACGGCAACTACGCAGGGGACAGACTATGCGGCTTTCAACTGGTATTTCCGAGATCAGGGAACGTGTGCATTCTTGGAGTCGGCTGCTGCCGACCGTGCTGTTTGTCGTGATCGCAGCCGCCGCGCAGACCCGGACCGCAGGCGCGGCGATCACGCCTCCTGGTTCCGAAGTGCGCGCGACGCACGCTGTGACAAGCGGTGCCGTCGATACGCGCGACCGCGAAAAGGCGATCCCTCCCGAGATCGTTCTCACGGAGAGCCCGCAGTCGAGTTCCGTCCCTGTCGGTCCTCTCGAGGACGTCGAACCACGCCCGACGACCCCGTACGAGCTCGCACGCCAGATGGCGATGAACGGTGCGTGGGATCAAGCGGAAGCGCTCCTGAAGACGTCGCTCGCGAATGACCCGGCCAATGGCGATCTCCATCGACTCTCTGCGGAGGTCTCCTATTACTACTACAAGGATCTTGGCCGCGCGGAGGCGCTCGACGATGTCGCCGCGCACGCATTGCGTGCGTTTGAGCTCGCCTTGAACGCGCACTCGCTCGATCTTCGGGCCGCTGACCTTGTGGCTGACACCGCCGCTGCCGTGAAAGATCCCGCGGTGCTCGATCGATTGTTCGCGAAGGCCGCCCTGTACGACAACAGCGGCCATATCGCGCTCGCGCACGCACGCGCCCTCGCGGCCCTTGGCTCACCCCGCGCGGAAGCCGAATTTCGCTACGCGGCATCGCTCGCATCCGACGGGAACACCGAGGCCGTCGAGGAGTACGCGGAGAGACTGCTTGATGCCGGTCGAGCCAGCAACGCGCTTGACCTGCTCGCACGCTACGAGCAGTCCGCCACGAATCCGTACGTCCACTTCCTGCGGGGCGTTGCGCTCGAGCATGTCGGCGCCACGGCGCAAGCGGCGACGGAGTACGCGAAGTACGCAAGCTTCAGCGCGGAGTACCCCGCCCCCGCGCGCTTCCGGCTCTCGGGGAGCACGGCGCAGGCAAGCGCGGGGATTCGCTTCACCGACGAACACCCGCCGAGCGGCATCCACCTTTCGCCGTCCGCCGAGCGGTTCGGACCTCCGGTTGCGTCCGCGTTGGTTGCGTCGCAGGCGCAGCAGGGCCTTTCCTATCTCATCTACGGAGAGGCGAACGGCGAGGGTACGGGCGCCAAGCGCGCCGAGGGGTGGGTGGTCCGCAACCGCGTGCTCCGCGGTAGCGTCTACAACGATGCCGGCACGTCATGCCCCTATGTGACGAACAGCGGATCGACGCTCGCCGATCAGTACAAGACCGTGATGTGTCAGACCTCGCAGTTCGCCGGCATGTGCACCGCGTGGTGCTCGACTCCCTCGACGACGACGTGTAAGCAGAGCGCCGATTCAACTGCTGCCGCGGCGGATGTCTATAACGGGAATGCGCCTGATCCCGTCGGTGTGCACTGCCCAAGCGGATTCTCGACGTACGGAGCGTTTTGCGACACCGCAACGCGCTGTAAAGGCGATACATCCAGCTTCCGTCTCGCGGGCGGGCTCTCCAACCGCGCGGCGTCAGGCACCTGCCCGAGCGTCACATGTATGGGAACTGGCATCGGAAAGACGTGCGGGAACGGCGGGTATGACAACTGCTTCTACCAGGATACGAGATACGCGTACTCCGGCCTCACCACTTATAACGCGACCTTCACCTCATCTGGGCAAACGGCGTATTCGGCCGCTTTTTCGGCGAATGCTGGGATGCAGAAGGCGCATATGGAAGGACCGGAGAACAGCGCGAACCCCGACTTTGATATGTACCTCGAGAAGAGTTGCGGCTCGGGTTGCTGGACGACCGTCGCATTTTCGAACCGCTCAGCTACCGTCGAGGATCTCTCCTACTCCAGCTCCGCGGTAGGCACGTATCGCTGGCGCCTCTACGCATTTTCGGGCACCGGCAGCCTGCAGTTGTATACCGTTCGCCCGTAGGCTCATTGCTTTCGCAGATCCCAACTTCAAAGGCCGCTCAAACGAGCGGCCTTTGAACTATGTGCGCTTGATGCACGAGATGCGAGGTCTTGGTGTGGTCGTTCCTTCTGCAAGTTGCTCGCGTGGGACGGAGCATCGTACCGATGGCTGGGCGAGACGCTTAAATCTCAGCAACGCTCGGGCGGCTGCGCAGCAACTCTACGAGGTGATTCGACGGAACTCCTTGGGTTCGGTGGACGGGCACATTACGGCGGCCTCTGGTTGCGCGCGCCTTCCCTGACGCCTAGGATGAAGGCGATGTCGACGCCCGCGACCAGAGCAGCTCTCGAAGAGCGGATCGTCCGCGATCCCGCGATCATGGGCGGCGAAGCCGTGCTCCGCGGGACCCGCGTGCCGCTGCGCACCGTGCTCGCGACCCTTGCCGAGGGAACGACGCCCACGCAGATCGTCGCCGCCTTCCCGACCCTCACGGACGACGACGTGCGGGCCGTGATCGCCTTCGCCGCGGCGTCCGCCGAAGAGGATCTCCCGGTGGCATCCATCCCCACGCGGTCGTGAGGCTGAAGCTCGACCAGAATCTCCCGGTCAGTCTTGTTCCCGCGCTCGCGGACCTCGGCCACGACGTGGATACCGTGCGGGACGAGGGGCTCGCCGGCCGCGCGGATAGCGTCGTGTGGACGGGCGCGCAAACGGACGCGCGATTCTTCGTGACGCAAGACCTCGACTTCGCGGATACGAGGCGCTACGTCCCTGGGACCCATCACGGACTCCTGCTCGTACGTCTCCGCGATGGCGGCGCACAGACGCTCCACGATCGGGTGCTAGGCGTCTTCACGACGGAAGCCGTTCAGAGCTGGGACGGCTGCACGGTCGTCGTCACCGACCGGAAGGTGCGCGTGCAAGGACCGAAGGCAAGATAAGGCGCTGCCATGCACGCCGAGGAACGGCGAGGGCTCGGAACGTGCGCGGTCCCCCACCATCGATCCGCCATTCGTGGCGGCGTCCTTTACGCGAGCGGAGCTATGCGATTGGACGGATGCTCCGCACGGTGATACACCAGAGATGCTCCCGGCGATCCTTCCCAGGTACTACGAAGAAGAGGGAACAAGGCTGCGACCTTGTGCTCCTAGCCGGTCCTGTATGCCGCCATTCGGCGCTTGCACTCGCGCAAAAGCACCACGCGCCACGAGCTCACAAGGTTGTGGAGCTGGATGTCGCGGCTTACCAGACGGCACCCCCTGCAGCGTAACTACGCTGCTTCCTGCTGCGGAGAACTCGTCCCTTCAGCATCGACATCTCCGAGGAAGAATTTGGCGACTTCTTCCCAGACACTCCAGGACTCCTGCAACTGATGACGTTCAGCGATGAGCGATGCCGGTTGCTTGAGGTCCAGATGCGAAATTCGACCGTCGCCAACGATTTGGAGTCCCAGTCCACGGAGAAAGATGCGTTGCTTCGCGGCCGGCAAAATCGCGAACGCTGCATCGGCCTCTACAAGCGATTGGACATAGGTGCGCGCCGTTTGGAGTCTCTCGGACAGAGAGAGGCTGAGTGATTGCCCACCGAGCGAAGCCTCGGCACTCCGACTCGCGAGTTCGTGGCGCTTCCGATCGTAGTCCTCCTGTGTGATCGCGTTCGCGAGAAGCAACTCCAGAAGACGCGATCGCTGCCCTTCCAAAACCCGAAGCTCCGCCTCTACCCGCGACGCGTTTTCGATGCCTGCCTGTCGGCTCCGTTCGCAGTAGTCGCTCAGCATCCGTTCGGCGAGCGCGTATTCACTGTTGCTGATGGTTACTGGCCGCAATGCGGTCGTGATGTCTTGAAGCATTCTCTCCTCGGACAAACGTGCTTGAGCACAACGGCGGCGAATCCGGTTTGTGCAGGCGTAGTACGTATAGGGTTTGCCGGATTTCGACTTCGTGATGCTGCCGACCAGCACACGTCCGCACAACGGACAGCGCAGGAGTCCCGCGAACAGAAGCTCACGACGAGACGGGCGACGCGCCGTATTTCCGCGCTGTGTCCGAGCCCGCTGTACGGCGTCGAAGAGTTCCTGCGACACGAGCGGCGGATGGGACGCGGCGTAGACTTCGCCCTTCACGACCAAGAGGCCTTTGTAGAACGGGTTGCGGAGGATGTGGTCAATCGTCGTGTGGGACAGCCCGAGTCGAGTCGAGTTCGATCGCCGTATCGGTTTCTGTAACTTCCAGACGTGACGGGTGATCCGGACCAGGTCATTCAGACTGTAGTCACCTGTGGCGGCGAGTTCGAAGAGCTGTCGCACGTACGGCGCCGTGAGCTCGTCCACCGCGATGATCGCCCGGTCCCCCGCAAGGCGCACGTTCTTGTACCCGACGGGAGCCGTCCAACTCCACTCACCACGCCGGAGCTTCTCCTCCATCCCTCGACGGATGTTCTTGGACAGGTCCTTCGAGTACTTCGCCGAGAAGCCGAGTAGGATGCCGAGCATCAGTTCCGAATCGGCATCGTCCGCGTAGGTGCCATCTGCGGTGACGATCCGGCGGAGATGCTTTGATTCGAGCGCGAAGAGAACCGTGCCGGCGTCTGCGGCATTGCGCGCGAGCCGGTCCGCCTTCCAGCAGACAATCGTGTCTATTTGCCCGGCGGTCACAGCACGCATGAGTCGCCCAAATGCTTCGCGTCCGGGCGTCTTCGCCGAGCGCGCTTCCGTGAACACGAGCGGATTGCCTACGCCCAGCCTCGCGCATGTTTCGTTCGCCCAGTGGAGTTGTGCGTCGAGACTCAAGACCTGCCGGTCGTCGGATTCCGTTGATTTCCGCGCATAGATGGCAGTGCGGGACATTGAAGCGAGGAGGTTGGCGGCGGGGCGGCAGGTGAGTCGCTGTTTGCGATTGCGTCGATAGCGGTCGCAAACGCCCAAAGGAGCTGGCGGTACGCCTGCAACTCTTCCGTGGTTCCGTCGTGGCCCAATCGAGCAGCGAGGGCGGCCCCGATATCCCGCTCAAGGTCCGGCGAGAATGCAGGCGGAGCGAGGTGCGGTAGCGGTGCCTCAGAGAGCATCGGCCACGACGAACGTGATTCGCGGCGCGCTGCTCAGCATACGCTTCGTCTTCTCGCAGGCAAGGTCATCCCCCATCCCCGAAACGGGTGGCTGTCCTGAGCCGCGAGGCGATTACGCGGATGCGCCGCGCCTTGTACCGCCGTCCTTTGAGGAGCCAGTAGCACGCCCCGATCGGAAGGTTCGCGAGCTCGCGCGTCCGCGCGGATTCTTCTTCGGCGCCGTTCAGCAGTGGATCGCTCGCGATGTCGTCGTAGGGCCGGACCGCATCCCGCCACACGTCGCCCCGAGGCTCGAAGAGATCATGCGCGAGCGACCGCGCTTCGGCGTGGGGCATGCGGAAGAAGAACTGCCGCCCGGTGTTCCCGAGGAGGTGTGGCCGGAACGCCGCCGGGAAGAGGGACAACCCCTGCGCCGCGAGCGTCACCGCGACGCGGTATTTCCTGGCCGCGACGAGGAAGTCTTCGAGGCCGCTCTCCGAGGCCGCGAGCACATGCGCTTCGTCGAGGAGGAGCGCGTACGGTCGGCGGTTCCGGAACGGCGTGCGCTCGCGCCGAAGTGCCGCCATCTGGAGTGCGTTTACGAGGAGGCGGCCCATCACGTCGGCGGTCGGTCCGAGGTAGCCCTTCGCGAGATTCACGAGGAGGATTTCGCCGCGATCCATCACGGACAGGAGATCGATCGTCGATGCGGCACCCCCCAGGAACCGCTGTACCGCCGTTGATCCCAGGAAGGGTTCGAGCTTGTTCAGGACCGCCGAGACGTACATCTGCTCGCGCGGCCCGAAGCGCGTGAGGAAGTACGCCCGCGTTTCGGGAGCCGCGCTCGCAAGGACGCGCGCCCGGAGCACGGGCAGAAGGAAGAACGCCGGGATGTCCGCGAGGGCCACGGGGACCTCGCTCTCGATCGCTGCGCGGAGCGCGTAGCGCGTGAGTTCCTCGATCTTTACGCCCCACGCCCACGAGGAGGCGGTTTCGGCGGCGTAGAGGCGCTTCAAAACCCCGACCACGAGATCGACGTGCCGCCCGATATCGACGCCGGGAAGCCGGAGGAGCGGGTTCCAGGAGGGAAGGCTCTCCGGCCTTGTGAAGTCGATCACCCGGACGCGATCCACGCCGCAGGCCAGAAGCCACGCATGGACCCGCGCGAAGAGATCGCCGTGGAGATCGAGGAGCGCGAAGGGCTGGCCGCGATCGACGTTCGCCCGCGCGAGAAGTTCGAGCAGTGTCGATTTCCCGGTTCCGGTCGCGCCAAGGACGAGCGTGTGCTGGCGGAGGTCGGGGAGGGTCAGCGACGTCGGAACCGTGTGTCCGTCCGGTGCCTGGTACGTCCCGAACGTGAAATCCCCCGCCCGCGCGCCGGAGTTGCTCATGCAGGAAGCGGTCGCGCGCGAGGTAGAAGGCGTCCCATCCCGCGCGCGTCCGGCTCCCGCGCGTCTGGTACATGAGGACGAGGTCGTCAGCGATGGCGCGCATGGAGGGCGAGGGTAAGAAGCAGGGCGAGGGATGCGGCGACTGCTGCCGCGAGGATTGCGAGCTCGCGTAACGCCCTTGGCAGAAACGGGATCGCGAGGAAGCGCAGCAGATGCCGTTCGCGCCGCGTGGGAGGTGGCAGCTCGTGAAGCGTCGCGGACGCGAAGGGGGCACCCTTGGAGATCTCCAGCACCCGCCCGCGCACGAGTCGCCGGACCGCCCGGCGCTGCCTTCGGCTCCCGCCGATCCCGATGCTCGTCGCGACGCCCGAAAGACGCAGATCCGTGCGCGCGCGGCGCACGGGCTCCCGGGCGAGGAGCGCGAGATAGAGCGCGAAGGCATCGCGCCCGAGGAGCGGGAGCGCCTGCACGAAGGCGATGGTCGGGAGCGGATGGACGCGGGCGGGCGAGGGCGGCCATGTGGTGGGCGCGTGAACCGGCGTCTGCGCCGGGAACTCGAACACGATGCCATCCCCGCCGCGCGTTCGTTCCCAGGTGTACGTGAGGAGCCCGGCCCGCGCGAGCGTTTCAATCCCTGCGGCGATGCGCCGTTCGCTTGTCCGGAGCGGCCACGCGAGCGCATGGAGCGTCACCTGTCCCGTGCGAAGGCGCAGGGCACGCAGGAGCAGAAAGAGGAGCGCGGCGTCGAGGCCGACCGTACCGGCGAGGAGCGGAAAGGCGGAGAGGTCGACGACGAGCACGGACTCACCGTCCGGCGGCGTCGCCGATGGGCCGAGGAAGCGGAGCGAGATCACATCGGGCATGCGGCGGCGGTAATGAGTTGCACGGATGGGCGGATGGCCGCCGCGAGGTCGGAGGGGAGCGCGTCCACGGTCGCGGTCGTCGTGAGGATGAGCGGGAGCCCGAACGCAACGCGCGCGGCGAGTACGCCGGACACCGAAGGAGACGCGAACTCGATTCGTTCGATGATGAGCGCGGGAACCCGCCGCGCCGCGATCTCGTCCGACGCGCGGAGCGATGCGGACGCGAGAAGCGTCATCACACCGATGTCGTTCGCGCTGAACGCATCGCGGAGCACGGTCGCCGCGCGCGCGAGCACGTCCGCCTCGCCTTGCAGCAGGAGACTGCGCCCGGCGACGTGGGCGAGCGGGAAACTCGCGACGTACCCGCGGACGGCGCGCGCCACCGCGTCCGGAAGCGCGCACGCGGCGAGCGGCGGGGTGCTCAAGCGGCTCGCGGCTTCTTCGGGGACTTCCACCGCGAGGTGGAGGAACAGGAGGTCGCGGACGAGCGGCTTGCCGCCGAAGACCTGGGCGATCCGCGCGAGCACGGGCAGCGTGAGCGGCTTTCTCCCGGCGCGGATGTGCGCGAGGAGCGTGCGGTTCACGCGAAGCTCGGTCGCGAGCTGGGTGGAGGTCCACCGGCGCTCGTTCGCCAGGCGATCGACTTCGCGAATAAGGTGGGAGACGCGGCGCATGGAAGAAAGGTGTGCGCGGCGTACTGTGGCTTGAGGCGGGTGACCGGGGCGAGTGCATCCGAAGAGATCGCACCGCCGTGTCACACGCTCGTTTAAAAGCCGCAGTCCGGGTTGGAGGGTTGATGTTTGTCTCTACGCTACCAATCCCGCCGAGGGGGTCAACGTGGTGTCGCGTGAGGACGCCGTCTTCGGCATGCAGATGCGCCGTGAGCCGCAGTAAATCCCGTCGACACACGTTGACGTGTGTCCCCGCGTCACAACGCCGCAGCGATCGCGGCCGATGACTTGAACGAACGCTACCCTGGCCGATGCGTCCCCGCGCGAACCGCCTACGTTCGACCGTCACGCCTCCTTCCTGCTCGGCATGCCGAAGCCCGAACCTCCATCGCCCCATGCCGCGCCTACAGGCGGCAATCCACGCGGCACCGGCAGCGCGGCCGCGGCGCTCGCCGCGCTGCCTTCCAGAGATCGGGCGCTCGTGTGCGCCTCCGCGCGGATGCGCGTCCTCACCTACGAGCAGGCCGGCCGGCTGTTCTTTCCCGGCCGCCACGCCTCGATCGTGACGCGGCGGGCGCGCGCTCTGGTTCGCGCCGGGTGGCTGCGGCGTGTGCGCCCCAGGGTCGAACGGGGCGGGGCGCCGTCCTACCTTCTTCCCTCCGCGCGCGGCCTCGCCGCCTCGCTCGATTTTTTGATCGCCGAGA
>Ga0247666_1000504_pt1 | contig 9813 bp, 11 predicted proteins | sample CNK07_metaG_FD_183025 | JGI IMG/M metagenome (GOLD analysis project Ga0247666, IMG submission 183025) | Soil microbial communities from Purdue University Martell Research Forest, Indiana, United States - CNK07 | ecosystem: Environmental > Terrestrial > Soil > Temperate forest > Bulk soil | place...
GGTGCTCATTCGGACGCCGCCTTGACCGCGTCGAAGATGTTCCAGTAGCCGGTGCAGCGGCAGATGTTGCCCTGCAGCCCCTTCTTGATCTCGTCCTCGCTCGGGTGCGGGTTCTCCCGGAGCAGCGCGGTTGCGCTCATCAGCATCCCGGGCGTGCAGTAGCCGCACTGCAACGCGTGGTGATCCTTGAACGACTGCTGGAGCTTGTTCAGTTCGTCGCCTTCTGCCAGCCCCTCGACCGTCTCGACGCTCGAGCCATCAGCCTGGACGGCGAGCATCATGCAGCTCTTCGTGAGCGTGCCATCGACGATCACCGAGCACGCACCGCAGTTGCCCGTGTCGCAACCGATGTGGCTGCCGGTCAGGTCGAGATCGTCGCGAATGAAGTGGATGAGCAGCTTGCGCGCTTCCACCTCGCGCTCGTACGTCGTGCCGTTGACCGTGACGGTGACCGTTTGCTCTTTCGAGAAGGTTCCGGCTTCCACGTGTGTCAGCTCCTGTTCTCGGAGGCCTGGTTGACCGCGCGCACCGCAACGACCTGGGCGAGATGCGTCCGGTACTCGCTGGAGGCGTGCACGTCGGAGGGCGGATCGAGGTTCGCGCCTGCGACGGCCGCCCGCACGGCGTCGGCATCCGCCGAAGCGGGATGCAACACGACCGGCACGGCGTCGACGCAACCGAGCGCGATTCGCAGCCCGCCGTTCAGCGACGCGGCCGCGCTGACGATGCACGTGCCTTCGGCGCCGAGCGTGACGGCGGAGAAGCCGTCGGCACGTCCCGCCGGGACGCGGATCGTGGTCAGCAGCTCACCGGTCTGCACGGCCGTCATGTAGACGCCGAGGAAGAACTCCTCCGCCGAAACGGTGCGCGTCCCGCCGGCACCCGCGATCACGAACTGTGCATCGAGCGCGGCGAGCAGCGGCGGCAGATGGTTCGTCGGGTCGTTCGTGCAGACGTTGCCGCCGATCGTGCCGCGGTTGCGCACCTGCACGTCCGCGATCTGCGCGCACACCGCGCCGAGGATCGGCCGGGCGCGCGCCTCGCCGGACTCCATGATCTCCGTGTAGGTCGCCATCGCGCCGATCTCGAGGATCCCGTCGCCGCCGAGCTCGATGCCCTTCAGCTCTTCGATGCGACTCAGGTCGACGAGCCCGTCGGGCGAGCCGGCCCGCGCCTTCATCACGTTGATCAGCGTCTGACCCCCGGCGAGCGCGCGGGCGCCGTCGTCGGAGCGCAGGAGCTCGATCGCTTCTCCAAGCGATCCCGGCCGCGCATATCCGACCTCACGGAGAAGCATCTACTGCGTTTTATAAAATGTCAGAGGGGCGGAATGCAAGTGCCTACCGCAAAAAGCTCCGGTGGCGGGCCAGGGCGGCGAGGACGGCATCGATGTCCTCGACCGTGTTGTAGGCGTGCGCTGAGACCCTGAGGTTGCCGTCTCGGTCCGAGGTGACAATCCCGTCTTTCCCCAGCTCAGCGACCAATCCGGGCGCATCCGTCGAGGCGACGCAGACGAGTGCGCCCCGCCGCTCGGGGTCGCGCGGGGTGACGACGGTGCCGCCCAGATCGTCGACGCCGTCGATCAGACGGTCGTTGAGGGCGCTGACGTGCTCGCGCGTTGCTGCGACGCCGATCTCGAGCATCAGCTCGATGCCGGCGATCCCCGCGTAGATCGACGGCACGGGCGGCGTGCCCGACTGGAAGCGCCGTGCCGTCGGCGACGGTGCGTAGCGCGTGTGGTCCATCTCGAAGATGTCGCGGTCGGCGAACCACCCGGTCTCCGTCGGGACGAGCTCGGTCGAAAGCCCCGGGCGCACCCACATGAAGCCGAGCCCGGCGGAACCGAGGAGGTACTTGAGCACGCCGGAGGCGAGAACATCGACCCCGAGCTCCGTCACGTCGAGCGGGTAGGTGCCCGCCGCCTGGTAGGCATCGAGGACGACGAGCGCACCATGCTCGCGGCCGACACGGGCGATCTCCTCGACCGGCAGACGCGCGCCGTTCCGGTAGCAGACGCCGGTGATCGAGACGACCGCGGTCCGCTCGTCGATCGCCTCCTCGACATCTTCGGGAGCGACAACGTGCACCTCCGCCCCGCGCAGCTGCTGCGCGTGCCAGATCTGACCGATCGTCGGGAACTCGTAGTCGCTGATCACGACCTTCGGCCGCACGCTGAAGTCGATCGCGCTCGCGAGCGCGCTCACTCCCGCTGACAGCGACGTCGTGACGGCGACGTCGTCGGGCTGCGCGTTGACGAGGCGCGCGAAGACGCCGCGCGCAGCCTCGGTGCGCTCGACCCAGTAGTCCCACGGCGCGCCGCGCTCGTCCCAGCCCGTCAGGTACTCGTCGTAGGCGGCGCGCACCGAGTCCGATAGCGCGCCCTGCGAGCACGAGTTGATGTAGACGAGCCGTTCGAAGATCGGAAAGCGCGCCCGGCACGCCGAAACGTCGGCTCTAACGGCCAAGGTAGGCCTTCCGCAATTCTTCGTTCTCGCGCAGATCGGCGGCCTTGCCTTCGAGCACGAGGCGGCCCGTCGAGAGGACGTACCCGCGGTCGGCGATCGAGAGCGAGACGTTCGCGTTCTGCTCGACGATCAGCATCGCAACACCAGACTCGTGCACCTGCTTGATGATCTCGAAGTTCTTCTCGACCAGGATCGGCGCGAGACCCATCGACGGCTCGTCCATCAGCAGGAGCTTCGGGCGCGACATCAGGGCGCGACCCATCGCGACCATCTGCTGCTCGCCGCCCGAGAGCGTGCCCGCGAGCTGCGAGCGTCGGTCGTGGAGGAGCGGGAAGAGCTCGTAGACACGCTCGAAGTCCTCCTTCGAGCCGCCGCCGCGCAGATACGCGCCCATCTCGAGGTTCTCGAGCACCGTCATCGGCGCGAACAGGCGCCGGTTCTCCGGCACGATCGCGAGCCCGCGCCCGATGCGGTAGCTCGTCGGCCGCTTCGTCACGTCCTCGCCGTCGACGCGCACGAAGCCGCTGCGTGGACGGACGATCCCGAGAATCGTCTTCAGCGTCGTCGACTTGCCCGACGCGTTGCCGCCGAGCAAACAGACGAGCTCGCCGGCTTCGATGCGAATCGACAGTCCCTGCAGGATGTGAATCTGCCCGTAATACGTGTCGACGTTGTCGAGCTCGAGAAGGCTGCTCACTTCGTCGCCGCCGTCTGCAGACCGAGGTACGCCTCGACCACCTTCTCGTTCGTCGCGACGGCGTCGAACGAGCCCTCCGCGATCTTGACGCCGTGGTCGAGCGCGACCACGCGGTCGGAGATCCCCTCGACAACGTGCATGTCGTGCTCGATCACGAGGATCGTGTAGCCACCCTCCGTGCGGAGCTCGCCGATCAACTCCGTGATCTCGTGCGTCTCGGAAGGGTTCATGCCTGCGGCGGGCTCGTCGAGCAGCAGGATGCGGGGGTTCGTCGCCGTCGCGCGTGCGATCTCGAGCCGACGCCGGTTTGCGTAGGAGAGCGAGTACGCAGGCTGGTCCCAGCGGTAACCCATCAATCGCTTGCCGAAGAACGCAAGCCGCTCCTGCGCAAGCTGCTCGATCTCGCGCTCCTCGCGTCGCATGCCCGGCGTCCGCAGCATCGACCGGAAGACGCCGGCGCGCGTGTGGCCGTACGCGGCCGCCATCACGTTCTCCTTGACCGACATGTTCAGGAAGAGGCGCAGCGTCTGGAAGGTGCGCGACACGCCGCGCTGGCTGATCACGTGCGGCTGCAGGCCGACGATGCTCTGGTCGTCGAGCGTGATCTCGCCCTCGTCAGGACGGTAGATGCCGGTGATCAGGTTGAACAGCGTCGTCTTGCCGGCGCCGTTCGGGCCGATCACCGAGACGATCTCGCCCTCGTTCACCTGCAGGTCGAGGCTGTCGACGACCTTCAGGCCGCCGAAGCTGAGCGAGACTCCCTTGAGCGCAAGGATGCTCATACGATCTCCACGCGACGTTCGCCGAGCAGCCCGTTGGGCCGCAGGATCATCAGCGCGATCAGGATCACGCCGAGCACGATGTAGCGCGCCGGCTCGGGCTTCGCGAGCATCACGTTCTCCCAGACGAACGCCGCGAGGTAGAGCGTCGGCACGAGCAGGACGAGCCTCGTCCGCCCGCGGACGAGCGTCACGAGCAGCACGACGGCAATCAGGCCGATGTACGAGGTGGGTGCGATCCAGCGCGCCAGGTGCGCAGGCGCGACGACCCAGTGGTCGGTGACACCGGCGAAGCCGCCTTGATGCTCACCCGCGATCCACGACTTGTCGATCGCGCCGAGCGTCTCGTGCACGGCGAAGCCGAAGGCGAGCGTCGCGATCGCGACCATGCCGAGTGCGCGCGAGCGGCGCGACATCAGCAGCAGCCCGCCGACCAGCCCGACGAAGAAGATCACGCGCGACTTGCCCGGGTCGCGCAAGAGCTCGAGCAGCGGGCTCACGATCAGCGCTCCGGCGACGACACCCGCCTGGCTGCCGGAGCCGCCGAGGATCACCATCGTGTAGACGATGATCAAGAGCACGAAGTAGAACGTCAGCGGGAATACGCTCGCTGCCTGTGCCGCGAACAGCGTGCCGGTGAGCGCAGCGACGGCCGCGCCGAAGGAGAAGCTCATCAGCTTCAGCCAGTTGACGGGCATGCCCATCGCCTCGGCGGCGAGCGGGTCCTCGCGCTGCGACCGCCACGCGCGGCCCGTGCGCGACTGGTTGACGAACCGGAGCGCGACGAAGACGACGGCGAAGAAGGCGAGCGCGACGTAGAAGTAGGAGACCGCGAAGATCCCCTGGTGCTGCACGACGAGGTCATGCTTGCCGAGATGGAACGGATCGATGCGCAGAATGCCGTTTGGCCCGCCCGTCACGTTGTGGCCGAACGCGTCGTCGCCGTTCGTCGTGATCGTCTGGAACAACTGCAGGAAGAAGAGCGTGACGATCGCGAGGTAGTCACCGGTCAGGCGTCGCGAAGGCAGCCCGAGCAGGAACCCGACGATCGCGCCGACCACGACGATCAGGGGCAGGGAGACGAGCGTCGGCAGATGGATCCCAAACTTGTCGGAATCGAGAATCGCGTACGCGTAGGCCCCGATCCCGTAAAACGCGACGAAGCCGAGATCGAGCAGCCCGCCCCAGCCGACCACGACGTTCAGGCCGAGCGCCAGCAGCATGTAGAGGACGGTGCTGAAGGCGACATAGCGCACGTAGCCGCTGCTGCTGAACGCCGGCAGTGTGGAGGCCGCCGCGAGGAACAGGATCAGCCACGCCCACCACGGAACGCGCCGGATCCGGTCCTCGATCGTCCCGAGCGGGCCGCTCGGCATGATCCGGCGCTCGGCGTGGCGCGCCACCCACTCGTCCTGGCCAACGGCCGGGCCCTCGTGCATTCCGTGCGGAGTCGAATCGGTCATACCTTGCGGATGTCCGCCCTTCCGAGGAGGCCCTGAGGCCGGAAGATCATGAACGCGATCAGGATCGAGAAGACGATCAGGTCCGACCACTTCGTCGAGATGTAGCCCTGGGAGAACGACTCGGCGAAGCCGAGGATCAGGCCGCCCGCCATCGCGCCGGGGATCGAACCGATCCCGCCGATCACGGCCGCGGTGAAGCCCTTGAGCCCGACGACGAAGCCGATCGCGACGGTCGTCGGCACGCGCAACGACTGCAGCACGCCGCCCGCGCCCGCGAGCGCGGAGCCGAGCACGAACGTGAAGACGATCACCTTGTCGATGTCGATGCCCATCATCGCCGCTGCCTCGCGGTCGTAGGACGTGGCGCGCATCGCCTTGCCGGTGCGCGTCCGGTTGACGAGCAGCCAGAGCAGCACCATCAGAACGAACGCCGAGACGACGGTGATGATCCGCAGCAGCGCCACGTGCACGTTCCCGATGTTGAAGCCGTTGGTGTAGAGCGAGGCGTTGGCGAGATCGAAGATGTTGTAGTTGCGTGGCGTCGCGCCGAAGAGCAGCTGCATCGAGTTCGCGAGGAAGAACGAAACGCCGAGCGCGCTGATCAGCGGGGCGATGCGCGGAGCGTCTCGGAGCGGCCGGTAGGCGAAGCGCTCGATCACCACACCAAGCACCGCGCAACCCACCATGGCGGCGAGAACCATCAGCACGAGCAGCAGCCAGACCGGCACGACGGGCTTGGACGTGCCGCCCAGCAACTGGAGGACGCCGAAGCCGATGAACGAGCCGACCATGAAGACGTCGCCGTGCGCGAAGTTCAGGAGCTTCAACACGCCGTAGACGAGCGTGTAGCCGAGCGCGATCAGCGCGTAGACGCTGCCGAGCGTCAGGGCATCGACGGTGAGCTGGAGAAACGTGTCCACAGGGGTTCTATATACGACGAGGGCGGCTCGTTACCGAGCCGCCCTCGTCAGTCGCATCTCTCGGCCTTAGCCGACGAGCTTGTACGAGCCGTTCGCCTGGATCTGGAAGATGTAGAACTTCGCGTTCAACGGGTCGTTGGACTTCGTTGACCAGCGAAGGCTTCCACCGAGGATCCAGTTCTTGATCTTCACCTTCTTGATGGTCTGCAGTACGGCCTGACGGGTCGTCGTGCCATGGCCGGCCTTGCAGGACAGAGCGATCGCGTTCAACGCGACCTGCGCCGCGCCGTAGCTCGGCGGGCCGAAGGAGCCCACGGCCTTGCCGGGGTTGGCCTTCTTCCAGCCTGCGATGAGCGCCTTGTCTGCCGCGATGCCCGTGATGTCGGGGGCGAAGTTCGACACGTACGAACCGGGCTGCTTGAACGCAGACGGGTCGTTCGAGCCGTCACCGCCGAACACCTTGGCCTTCTTGCCCTGCTCGATCAGCTGCTGGGCGAACGTCTGAGCGTCGCCCGGCTTCTGCGTCGGGAAGAACACGATGTCGGCATCGCTCGGCACCTTGGTCACGTACGCCGAGTAGTCGGTCGTCGTGTTCGGGGCCGAGAGGCGAGTCGTCGCGACTCCACCCTTCTTGAGCACGGCCTCGACTGCGTCGGAGAGCCCGACCGAGTACGGCTCCTGGAAGTCCATGAGCACGACCCGCTTCACGTGGAGCACGTTCTGCATGTAGTTCGCGTCCGAGGGGCCCTGGATGTAGTCACCGGGGACGACCCGGAAGAACGCCGGGGTCGCTTCCTTCGGAGATCCCTGGGTCAGCGAGGTGCGCGTTGCCGACGGGGAGATGTGCGCGATCTTCGCCGCGTAGTACGTCGAGCTCGACGCCGCGACGGCGCCGGACGTGGACGGGCCGAGCACCACGAGGACGCTCTTGTCCGCGACGTACTTCTGAGCGAGAGCCTGAGCCGGAGCCGGGCCCTGCTCGACGGGCGTGTCGCCGAGCACGAACTTGACCTTCAGTCCGAGGGGCTTCGCGAGCGTCTGGACGGCGTACTTGGCCCACGAGCCCTGTTCGGCACCGAGGAAGCCGGCGCCGCCGGTGACCGGGGTGACGAGGGGGAGCGTGATCGTGCTCTTGCAGTTCACGCCGGCCGCAGAGGCCGCGGTAATCCTGTTGCTTCCCTGCGCGCTCGTTGCCACGACGGACATGGCAAGGACCGCGAGGGCGAGACCGATCGCCTTCTTCATGTGGTTCCTCCTAGCATGGGAACACTTGTCGCTTCCGGGGGTAGCCGAGTCTCACCACTGCCGGGGCCAGTGTCAATGATCAAATCCGTTCAGACCTGGAGAGCGCCCACCCACCCCGCGGTATCGAGGTACTGGCGGAACTGAATTGCCTTCTCGCCTTCCAGGGTCCAGATATGGACGAACGGAACGTCCAATTGTTTGCCGGTTCCCTTCGCCGTGGCCCGGTAGCGGCCCACCACGACCACCTGGTCGCCGGCGTCGATGAACTCATCCGGGCCTGCGGTGAAGCCGTCCCACCAGTCCTGGTCGAGGGGGTCGAAGATGTTCCGCTTCACCTCGTCGAGGCCGTGATAGGTGCCGCCGTGCGGAAGCCCCTGGGCCTGGTGCCACACGATCTCCGGGTGCATGTCGCCCATGACGCCGTCCATGTCCTTGCGTGCGAACGCGTCGTAGGAGCGCCTGACGATGTCGACATTGCTCATGCACGTAGGTTACGGCGATGCAGTACGCGATGGATGCGCGGGCCGACGGGACGCTTTTCGAGACCGAGCCGCTGACCCAGCGCGTCGGCCGGCTCGCCGGCGATCACCACGAGGCAGACGCCGACGAAGTCGTCTACGTGCTCGAGGGCTCCGGCCAGCTGACTGTCGGCGGCGAGGCATACGAGCTGCGCCCCGGCGTCGCGATCTTCGTCTCGCGCGGGCTGTCCTGGGCGGCGACCGGAGACGCCCGCGGCGTTTCGGTGCTCGTCCACGACCCGGAACCGTCGACCGGGCACGCCGTGGTCGACCTGAACGCAGTCGAGAGCGGCACGGCCACGGCAGGCCGCCAGTTCCTGCTCGGCGCGACGCCCGAGGTCGGCTGTGCATCGGTGACCCAGTTCGTCGGGCTCGTCCCACCGGGTCGCGCGCCGGACCATTTCCACACCTACGACGAGGTGATCTACGTCCTGGAGGGTGAAGGCTTCCTCGAGATCGGCGGCGAGCAGGCGCCGCTCCATGCCGGATCGTGTGTGCACCTCCCGGCGAGGCTCGTCCACTGTCTCGCGAACACCGGCGACTCGGAGCTGCGGCTCCTCGGCGTCTTCCGGCCGGCGGGCTCGCCGGCCGAGGCCTACTACCCCGACGGCACTCCCGCCGTCACGTTGAAGGAGAGCTGAGCGTGCCGAGAATCGAACGCAGTGCGAAGGTCGAATGGGAAGGGAGCGTCTCGCGTGGCGCCGGAACGATCAGCGGCGACACCGGCGCCTTCACCGGCCTGCCCTACACGCTCGCCTCGCGGATCGGTGAGCCCGACGGCAAGACGAGCCCCGAGGAGCTGCTCGCGGCGGCCACCGCCGGCTGCTTCACGACGTCCCTCGGCAGCGAGCTGGCGCGCGACAAGACGCCGCCGACCCGGATGGAGATCCATTGCCTGATCGTGATGGACGAGGTACCCGACCAGGGCCACCAGATCGTCGGCGCGGAGATCACCGTGCATGTGGACGTGGAAGGCACGACCGACGAGGCGATCGCGGCGGCGATCGAGCGCGCCGACGCGGGCTGCCCGTTCTCTTCGCTACTGCGGCGGGCGGGAGCGACCGTGACCGTCAGCCGCGCCTGAAGTCGGCATCGTGCTCGTTCAGGTCGGGCGGGCGCCGGCGAACGGTCGCGGGTGTCTCCGACAGGTGCGCCGGGAAGCTGACGGTGCGCACACCCTCCGTCTCGTCGACCGCCTCGAGGCCGAGCGCCTCGGCGAGTGAGAACGCCTCGTCGATCGTCTGGACGGGGCCGGCAGGAACGCCCGCCTCGAGGAGGACGTCACGCCACTCGGCCCGCGTGCGCGTCCCGAGCCGCGCCTCGAGCGCGGCGCGCAGCTCTTCGCGATTCGCGACCCGCTGCTCGTTCGCGTCGAAGCGCGGGTCGTCCGCCAACTCGGGCACACCGAGCGCCGCCGCAAGACGCGCGAACTGACCGTCGTTGCCGGCGCCGATCATCAGGTCGCCGTCGCCGGCGCGGTAGGTCGCAAACGGCTCGATGCTTGGATGGACGTTCCCGAGCGACTGCGGCACCCGGCCGCTGGCAAGCCAGCCCGCGGACTGGTTGGCGAGCATCGCGAGGTTCGCATGCAGCAGATCGATCGTGACGCGCTGCCCCCGTCCGAGGTCGCGCCTCGCATAGAGCGCGGCTAGCACGGCGACCGTCGCGTACAGCGCGGTGACCACGTCAACAATCGCAACGCCTGCCTTCGACGGCATGCCCGGCG
>Ga0247666_1000511_pt1 | contig 9679 bp, 18 predicted proteins | sample CNK07_metaG_FD_183025 | JGI IMG/M metagenome (GOLD analysis project Ga0247666, IMG submission 183025) | Soil microbial communities from Purdue University Martell Research Forest, Indiana, United States - CNK07 | ecosystem: Environmental > Terrestrial > Soil > Temperate forest > Bulk soil | place...
GCGAGTAGTTTGCTGTGGCGCGTCGTCAGGGGAAATAGCATGAAGTACACAGGCCAAGGAATATATTTCTCGATCGATCAGAACGGCCGCGGTAGCCTTCAGCTCGCTATCAATAATCCCAGCGGGAGTGGCTATCGCATCTCCGGACCAAAATACGACGGGACCGGAAAGACGCTCCACGTTCACCCGCTCACCAGTCGCGACATCAGCGAGCTTCGCAGTTATCTTGATGCCGCCGAGGCTCGTCTTGAAGATGCCGCTAATCAGCAGTTAAAGGAAACAAAATGAATTTTTTAGATCACATTCTTGGGCCTCCATCCGACGACATCCGCCGTCTTCAGGAACAACAGCGTCAGCTTGACGAAAACTACCGCCAATACAAGGGACCTGCCACGCAACAGCAGGAAGACGAATGCAAGAAGCACTCATCCTAATTATCGTTTTTGCACTGATCTTCGTCGGCTTTCCGTGGATGATCGCGCACTTGACGTTTGGTCAACAGATGGGAGTGTGCGGCGTCGTTATATTTGGTTCACTGGCGTTGCCGCTTCTGCACGACTGGCTTTCGCCTTAACATCATATCAGAGAGAACCAATGAGCTACATCCTTGTGTCGCGGAATCCTCGCACGAAGAAGCTTGTGATCATCACCGACGGCGAGGATAATGTGCCGTTCGAGTTTGAGCGCCGCGAAGAAGCGGTGATAGCCGCCGACTGCACGATGATCTGCAAAGCCTGGAGCTACGAGATCGTGGAGATTCCCTAACGATGACCAAAGGCAAAGATGGATTGCAGAATCTGGTCAACTTCATGATCGAAGACATCATGACGATCCGCGATGAGGAGCTTCTGGCCGAGACCGATCCGGCGGATATCGAGAAGGTCAAGCAAGCCTTTGAGCGGGCGCTGACCGAGGCCATGATGGGCGGACCTCCAAAGAAGCAGCGGCATACAGCGATCAGGGCGCGCGGCAATGGATTTGAGACGGTTGAACTCGATGACGCCGGCAAAGTGATCGAGCCGATCCGTTGCAATTGTGGGCCGGTAGTGCACTGGCGGTCGGACTGTCCATTCGCCTACGGTATGTCTTAACGGTGAGATAACGAGGGAATCAAAATGAGCAACGTAATCGGTGGGAATTTCGCATCTGATGGAATCTCTATCGGCGACCGCAGAGCAATTGCTCTTTCTGAATGGCTTCATGCCAAGGGCAGCGCCACGCCAGATGAAATGGCTGCGGAAATGGAACGGCTCAGGCGTATCATGCCGGCTCCAGAGGACAACGCCATCCAAACGACAGCCGCCGATGAGTCACTGTTCAGGTTCGACGCTGAGAACAATGTGCAGCCAGCGCGTCAAGTCGCTGAGCGTATTGCGAATCGCCATGGCATCGATCGTGATATGGCCCTGATCGACGACATCGCCCATGCGATCGAGGACGCGATGGAGATAGGCCAGAGGCGCGGAAAGTTTCTATAATAAGCTACACAGGTGAACGTCGTTTCCGCTCCCTCGCGTCGCAGATCGCCCCGCCGGCAACCCACAGCCCATAGAGCGGGAGCAGCGCGAAGGCGGCCATGATCATGAGCCGGCGGCTAATGTCGACCGCCATTCTCTGCATCAGAGGTCTCCTGCGATTCCATGAATATCAATCTCTAGGGCAATCCATAGAGCAAGAATGACTGGACCCAGAATAGCTGCTGCAATGAGCAGGATTAATCCGGTTGTGATAAGGGCGTTTCTGATTGCAAGCAACATTTTGTTTATCGTCCGAACCTTGATCGCCAGATGCTACCCGTGTTGACACGGAATCCGTGGCCAGTGCTCGGCGGCGCGCGCTCACGCATTGAGACCACGCTCACCGCCAAGATCGACATTCCGCCGGCAACGATCCCAGTCACGACCAATCCAGTCATGATCACCGATGGATTGCGAAGCCAGTAGTCCTGAAAGAAGATCGTGAGTAGGACGTAGATCGCATCTGCGAAGAATGTGACCTTGCGCCAGTGCATCACTCGAGGCCGGTCTGTGCGGTTGAGATGCAAGTCATTCTGCGCCTGACGAATGACATACATCAGCAATAGCACGCCTGAGAAGGCGACGAGATCGTAGAACGCGATGACAAGTTCACTCATTTTTTGTTTTCCTGAGTACGTCCACTTTGTTGAAAGCCAGTTCGATAAGCAGGCAGATATGCTTTCCGCTTGTCCCGACGCCAAAGGCCACGAATCCGATGGGGAACACCGCCAACATCTTCAACAATTGCGGAGCAACAAAGTTCGCCGCGATTGCTCCGTAGACGATGTATTTTACGACATCCCATGCCGTGGCTTTCTCGTCCCGCCAGCCATGCACGAGGCCGCCCAGAGACCCAGCAGCCATGCACTGCACATTGAAGAGGGCAAGCAGGTCATCCATCTATCCCACCGCCGGCCATAGCTTGCAAAGTGCTTGTGAGATAATAGAGATCGCGAGGAGTATTTTTGATCGCTGGAATCTTCTCGTTAATGGGGAGCCAGCCGCATGAAATCAGCGCGGTCGCGATGAACTCGCTGCAGGTCCATGCGTTCGGGTCCTGCCAGTTCTTGCCGCTGAACATGCCCCAGAAGTATCCGACCGCGATCGGGTCGTATGGCTCTCCGAGATGGCTGCGCAGGAAAGAGAAAAACTCAGCCTCCTGCGCTGGAGTGGCCTTCAAATTGACGAACGTCTCCGACTTGAACCCAGCGTCATATCCCGGTCTCTTCTCCTGGACGCCGCCGAGCAGATGGGCTCCAATATAGGTTCCCTCTGGGGTCTCTGCCTCGCAGTGCTCTATGTTCAACCCATATTGGGCAAGGCCCATGAGCTTCGCGAAGATGCCGTGTTCCTGCTCGACAAAGCGGAGGATCATGGCTTGGATACCCGCTTGACCGTGATTTCGTAATACTCGCCGACCTGCTCCTGCTCGGCCGGGTCTACAATCAGATTGAAGATGGCTTGCTGGTCCTGCTCGCCGAACAGGCCTGGCGCCGTGAAAAACAGTTCCACGATCCCATTGTTTGAACGGATACGATCGCATCGTGCTATCAGATGGCGCATCGATCTCAGTGCCCCTTGAAAATGGCGTACATAACGCCAATGATGCTGCCAACGGCCGCAACGCTCACAACAACCTGGACGATGATATACGCTATCAGGTTTGTGCCAGATGATTTTCCGCCGCTTTCCCAACGAAACTGGTTCAGACTGCGAAGCTCGATTTGGATGTCTGACTTTATCTCCTGCAACTGGCTGGCAAGAAGCTTTGCCGTTGAGTCTATTTTCTCGTTACGCATCGTTTCCATGATCGAACTGTAGCGCGCGTCTTGCGCTCTAAGCTGGTCAAGTCTTCTGGTCTCCGCAGCGTCAAGATCCTCGATTCTGCGCAACTCCGATTTTAGCAACTTTTCATCAGTGGCTCGCAGGGCATCACGAAACTTTTCTTGCGCTCCAACCAGATCGAGAACGTTTTTCGTCGGGTCGATTGGCGGAGGTTTTTCCACCATCTCCGTTATTTCACGCCAAACCAATAGCGACAAAGTATCCGTAGCCAAGCGCGGCCGCGCCAAATTAACCCGCTCCAGATGCAGGCCTGCTCGAATGGCGTGGCGTCCCATCGGATCATAGCAGAGCCTATATTATGTGGTCCTAACGCCAAATTTCTGGCACCTTCGGCATGCGCTGACTAGGAGGTGACTCGAATTCATAGGACGCATGGCAATCTGGGCAATACCAGCTTGTCTTCGACGATCCATCAGAACTCAACGAGCCATTTCCTATCCGGCGCGGGTGATTGCAATTTTCTTTGGTGATTGGAACTGGAACGGCTTTACGAAGGTCTATGATCGCACGATGAGCGCGTTTCAGTACATCTTGCCACCACGCATTCATACCCGGCTGATGCTGAGCCTTTGTGATATCCGCCAACAATTCATCGAGATCAGGCGTCATTTCAGCGCGTCCTCAACCGCATCCCAAATCGCTCGGTTCTCCGGCGTCAGAAGCTTGACACCGATCTCGTCGACCTCCTCTTTCATATAGGCACGGACCATCTCCAGCGCCTTCCGCATCTTATCGTCGCGCGGCGGAACGTTGTAGTCCCCGAAGTTCGGATCATTCGGGTCCTTGTGGAGATCGTCCACGCCGGTAAACTTCTGCTGCTCCCTCTCCTCCCGAGCGACATCATCCACCCGGTAGGAGTCGGAGCCCTGCACGTAGCCGCGGCCGGTTGGGCTTCCGCTCATGGCAGCGGCTTGTTGAAGTCGTCGAGGTCGGAGTCGAAGTCGGCGCGGATCTTGGCCAGTTCTGCTGGGGTGATCGCGCCGCCCGCTGCGGCGGCCTTGTTCAGCGACAGCAGATGCTGAATGGTGGTAGTGATGCTGATCCCCGCGTCGACGAGGATCGGCAGCAGAGTCAGGCCCTTTTCGATGAGGTCGAAGATTTGAGGGTTCATGTTGCGCTCCCGAGGCTGACGCCGAGGCTGGCCGCCGCCGACTTCATGTTGGAATAGAGGGACGACAATTGGTTGTAGACCACGACAGCGTTCACCTGATCGTTGGTGTCGACGAAGTTGCGGAGCTGCAGAACCATCGGCCTGATCTGGCGGGTGTAGGCCTGGATCTGGCCGATGTTGTCCCGGCAGTTCTTGTCAGCGGACCCGGCGATGCAGGCTTGCTTGTACGTCTGCAGCACCTTCACCGCGGAATCGAGCGCGAGTTCGATCTGGGCTTCCTTGATCGGTGTGACCGGATTGGCGACCGAGGCGGTGGCCAGCGACAGGCCGTTAGTGATGGCCTCGAGGCTGGCGCAGCCGGCGAGGCTGAGAGACAGCACAACGGCGAGGACGATTCGTCTCATGATATTGGACCTTTCATTAGCTCTGTTATGCCTTTCCTGAATTCGTTCATATCGAAGCTTGGATCGTCCTTGCGGCCCTTGGGGAGCGCCCATTCCTTATGGCCGATGCACATATCGGCAGAGGCCTTGATGTGCTTCAGGATGGCCGCGCAGCCCCGCCGGTAGGCATCCATCTGCACCTCTGGCCAAGGATCGGCTCGAGGGCCTTTTGTCTCTCCGGTGTTTTCCGCCTCGATCCCGATGAAATGCGCATTTCCATCGGTGATCCCCTTCCACATGCCGCGGCCGGCATGCCAACATTTGCCAGCGGCAACGATGTGGAAGATGCCGGTGCGGCCTAGCGCTAGTTGCGCCAGAGGGCCACCGAGATCGGGGCGGCCCTCGACGATGACGTTCAGATCCAACATCTCGCCATGAAGCGGCCCGCAGGTATGGTGACAGATGATGCCACGGACGGCTCCCTCGTCGCCATGCCCGCGGTTCTTCCAGCCGGGAACTTCGCTGATCTGAAGCCCCGCGTCAGAAAGAACCTTGGGGAGCCATAGAAGCGAAAACGTCATGCGGCCCTCGCCAGAGTGACGGCCTCAGACGATCCGGCAACAACGGTCGTCTTGCCCGGCAACGAATCGGCCAGTTCGCGACCAGCCATAGTCGGCTCCGCCAACACGCCCTTAACCGGAGAATCCGGTTGCTTCGCGATGGTGTCGACCACGGCGACCGCATTCGCCTGGGTATGCGTGATCATGCTCCAGAGCAGGGGCACGAGAGAGACAAGGACGCCGCCCGCAAGCTCGAGCGTTCCTGAGTTGGCGTATCCGTGCGCGATGATGAAGGGACCAAACGTTGCGATGAGCCATCGCACGGCGGATTTGACCTGTTCCTGATTCATGTTCAACCTTCTGGTGTTGATCGAAAACGCAACGCAACTATAGCGATAGCGTCACAGATTATCCACCCATCCGGTACAGTTGAGCGTCCCGCTGACGTTCGTTTCCCCATAATAGATGTTCGTTGATTCAAGAAGCAGATTGAACGGCAGCGAATCATTTGGAGACGTCGCTGGATTGTAGTTCGTCTTGTAGAATGCGCCTCCTTGTGGAGCAGCAGGAGACCCGTTCGCATTCACACCCACCACCCCGGTCGTTGTTGCCGGCAAAACATAGAACAGAGTACCGCTGATCTCCGAGGCAGTCGTCGGAACAAAGTTTGACACCGACACGGGAGCCCAAAATGTCGAGGTCAATGTTGACATCTGTGGGTACGATGTTCCTGTTTGAGCCAGCGCCAGAACATATTGCGCGCGCTGTCCGAGTTGCCATGTCCCGAGGAGTTGGGCCGAACCCGCCGCCGTTCTTACCGCACCGATGCGGGCTTTGTAGGTATATCCGGCCGGCATTGTCGGTGCCGTGAACGAGGTGGAAGCCAGGCCGGCTGTGGTCCCGTCGGACTTGGCAATCGTCCAGATCGCATACCATGTCGCCAATGCGATGGCGCCGGTATCCAGCGCATTCGCTCCGGTCGTCGCCATGTTGATGGTGGAAGACAGGGCGGTCGTCAGGAATGCAGTACCGTTGGTCGTCGTCACGAAGTCAGCGGCAGCGGTCAGTGCTGTGTTCGTCGTGACCTTGATCGCAAGGTTTTTGTAGGACGACGGAGGGGGAGCGGACAGACCGATCGCAGTCGTGACGTTCGACGCACCCAGCGCGGTCACGAAATCGCGGCCGTTGACCACCGTCATGAGGGAAGCAATGAACGATGACGAACCGAGCCTTAGCCATGCCGATCCGTTATCCTCTCTTGTTACCACGGAGCGCGTGTATTGTGTCGTCGGGGTTACTGTAAACGTAGCGCCAGTTCCAAGACCAGATGTCGAGCCTTGAGAAACAGGGTTGGATGGAAGTGCAATGTAACCACCAGGATAAGAAACCGTAGCTGTTGCTACGGCATCTCCCGTAAGCGTTGCCACCGTGAGAATGGCCTGTGTGATTGGGGTGCCGCCGGTAAGCTTGATGGTGTCCCCAACAACGTATCCAGAGCCCCCGGCTGAAACGACGACCGATGCGACTTGATAGACTGCAGAATTAACAATGATGCCGAGCGACTTTGCTACAAGGCCAAGCTCACCAACCGCTGGAAGATACATACCAGCAGTTGTGTCAGAGGCGAATGTAGTACCGGGAGACCCGATAGTCCCAGAGATCGCCTGAAAATCAGCCGTCATCCCCGCCTGACCATCGCGGGTCAGGCAGTTGGAAAGCCCTGTCGCGATGTCGGAATAGTTCTGATTGACCGCAGCCGAGAGAATTGTCGTGTTGGGCACGAACGTGTTAATGATCGTGAAGGTCCCGGAACCGTTAAAGGGCATCTGATGTTTCCATGAAGTTGCTGCAGGCCATCACGTTCATCGGAGTTGTTGGCTCGAACGGACAATTCCACTGGACCGATAATGGATATGCCGCCAGTGCCGTCGGCTGGCTCGCTGCATTTCTGGTGACGGTCCTCATCATCGAATCACTGGCCCTGTGTGGTCGGTTGCTGCGAGCGCTGAAGCATCTGCGCTATCAGTAGCTGTTGAGCCGTCTGGCTGTTCGGTAGCGCTCCAGTCATCAGCTGATTCGAGAGATAATCCTGAACAGGGCGAGACATCAGAACACGGCCGCTGACGGCTTGCGGAATGCCCATCAGCCCCATGTTCAAGAGATGAAACGCATTCATCCGCTGTGCCGTCCCCGAGTTCGGGAGCGGCGTCATGACGTTGGCGCCGGCCCGCGCAAGCTCAGCGAACTGCCCTTCACCCCTGGCATAGGCACCGCGGTTCTCCGCGGACACCGTGTTGCGGAGATTGGCTGGCGTGATCTGGCCTTCCGCCGTAGCTTCGCCCGCCCGGCTGGCGGCCTTCTCGATCACCTTCTGAGCACCGTACTCGCGCCGCGTGTTCTGCCACAGCGTCTGATCTTCCGGGGAGATCGACCGCCCCATGGCATTGTCGAGCGCGTTGCGCATGTCGCGCAAAGCCTCGGAAAGCGTCGGATCGGTTTGGCGCAGGCTGTTGGCCTGACGAGAGAGGCGAGAGCGCATCTCCTGATAGGCCGGACCCGGCATATGGCCTTCGTTCACATGGCCGATGATGTCGTCGAGATATCCCTGTACCATCTGGCGTTGCTGCGAATCAGGCACGCGGCGGTAATTCCGCGCCGCATCCACAATATCATTCACAAAATGGTCGTCAGGAATAAGGTTGTTCCGCGCGGAGAGATCCTGAAATGATTGCCCAAGCCGCGCTTGATTGGCCGCAAGCACCTCGGGCGTAGCCTCAGCACCCGTCCCAGCTCGCCTAAGAGCCGCCTCGGTGAACTGCCGCTGTCCTTCATGCTCGATCCGGGAGGCGCCCTGCCCGGCCAATGGGGCATGGCTGGCGGCATCCTCGAGATAGCGCAGCCCCGTACTCCCGGTCCTCTGACCCGCGGTGAGCGAGGTCACCCCCTCATTTTCCAACCGCTGCACGGCGGCCTGCCGGGCCGGTGAGGCCGGGAAGGGCGTCACGACCCGGGCTGCTGGGTTCAGGGCGGCCACTCCCATGCCGGCGGCAGCCCGCGCATACGGTTCGATCCCCTGTCCCTCGAAATACTGGCCGGCGGCCTCCGAGGCCAAGCCAGGCAAGATGCCATAGCGCACAGCATTGCTGATCGCGCCGCCGGGAGCGGCGAGGGCGCCCGGAACGAACGAAAAAGCGCTGTCGACGAACTTTTCTGCCGTGTTTTGGGGGACGTGGAAGTCCCCGGTGAGTTTCTCGACCTGGGCCTTGATGTTCTTGCTGCCGAGGAGGTTTGGCCTCTCGCGGCTTGGCGCGATCAAGTCCGTCATGGTCGTCGGCTTCTGGATACCGACCGCTAACAACCCCTTATCGATGCCCCTATTGAGGAGGTCTCCAAGATCCCCGGGCATGCCGGCGAGCTCGGTTGCTCCCCTTGCCGTGCCACCGACCGCCGCCGCGGCGAGGCCCCCAGCGGTCACTGGGGCGTTATTGTCCGCATGCCATTTTTGGGCGCCGCTGATCGCAGTCGCCTCATCGGCGGCCTCGATATCGAGCTTCTGCCCGGTTGGCGTTTCAATGGTGTAGACCGGCATCAGTGCACCTTCAGAACCTTGAAGCCTCCGGTATTGCCCCCGGCCGCGGGAGCTTTGGTCAAGTCAAGCTGGATCGGGTTTCCGGTGATCGGGTTGATGACCGGGTTTTGCTTGAAGAAATTGGCCCGCAACGCTTCATATTCCTGGCTGGTCTTCGCGGGCGACACGGCCTGCCGCAAGGCCTGCTGCTGGTCCGCAACCTGATCGACCATCTTCAGCAGCGCCTCGGCCCCTTCCTTGGAGTTGTGGGCGCCCGGCACCGACTTCATGTTGTTGAATAGCTGGGCATCCGTTCCCCCGCCCTTGGCCAGCATGGAGGTCAGTTGCGCGCTCATCTTGTCGAACGAATCGGCCGAGGCCAGTGTCTCGAGCTGGTCGCGCATCATACCCGGCGCATAGTTCGCCGCAGCGCGCTTGATCGTGTTCGACCATTCCGCCGTCGGGCCAAACGTCATCTTGTCGCCATGGATCCGCAGATCATCGAGCATGGTGCCGGCGATGCGCTTGATGGTCGGCGCATTCATCGCGGCTGCAATGTCCTCCTTCTGCGTTCCGGTGATCGCTTCAGAACCGCCCTGCGTGAAGGTCTTCGCCGCCGTCAATTCGCGATCCTTGGCCGCCAGCGCGTCAATCCGGGATCCTCCAGCCGCCGGCGCTGGAGGATAGAGTCCTGC
>Ga0247666_1000515_pt1 | contig 9646 bp, 8 predicted proteins | sample CNK07_metaG_FD_183025 | JGI IMG/M metagenome (GOLD analysis project Ga0247666, IMG submission 183025) | Soil microbial communities from Purdue University Martell Research Forest, Indiana, United States - CNK07 | ecosystem: Environmental > Terrestrial > Soil > Temperate forest > Bulk soil | place...
CGATAAACTCGTGCATGGCGCTTCTCCCCTCCTGGATGCTTTTGCTTTCGTCAGCTCAACATCCTACGAGAGGTTCGAAGCGCCGTTACTTTTGGTTGCGGCTACGCCGCGCTGTGTCTCCGTGGTGCATTTTTTGGGGTATAACGCGCGTCCATGAAGAACTGCATCGCCGCCCTACTTCTGTTCACTGCCTCCTTCGTGCTCGCGCAGGACGTCAAGACCACGCCGCAGCCAAAGCCGACGATTCGCGAGCTGACGCTCGAGAATGTTTTTGATCCGAAAGCGAAAGTGTCGTTTGGCGGGACGCCGCAGAGCGGCTTCGTCTGGCTCGACGACAAGACGTTCGCGTGGCCTCGTACCGAAGAAGGGAAGGTCGTCGAGCAGGCGGTGATCGAGAGCGAGACGGGCAACAAGCGCGTGCTCTTCAACGCCGCGAAGCTGGAAGCGGCGGCGAAGAAGATCGCCGGAGTCACGGCGGAGGAAGCGACCGGTTTCACGAAACAACGGAACTGGAACTTCAGCCCGAACAAGAAGAGCGTTCTGCTGACGATTGCGAACGACGTTTACCTCTACGCGTTCGACAGCGATTCGATGACGCGCCTCACCTCTTCGCCCGGTGCCAAAGAGGAAGTGACGTTCAGTCCGGACGGACGATCTGTCTCGTTCGTGCGCGGCAACAACATCTACGTCGTCGACATCGCCACGCAGCGCGAACGGCAGCTCACCACCGACGGCAACGAGAACATCCAGAACGGTATCCTGGACTGGGTTTATCAGGAAGAGGTGTACGGCCGCGGCAACTTCCGCGCGTACTGGTGGAGTCCCGATTCGTCCTACATCGCCTACCTGCAGCTCGACGAGCGGCCGGTGAAGCATTTCGCGGTCGTCGATCACATTCCCTATCAGCAGAACGTCGAGTCGGAGCTCTATCCGAAAGCGGGGGCGCCGAATCCGGGCGTGAAGCTCTTCACCGTCCGGGCCGCGGGCGAGACGCCGCACGAGGTGAGCACCGAAAGCTACAGCAGCGGCGACTTCCTCATCGTCCTCGTCGACTGGTCGCCGGACAGCGCGAAGGTCATGTACCAGGTGCAGAACCGGGAGCAGACGTGGCTCGATCTCGATGCCGCCGAAGTTCGTGGCGGCGGCGCGCCGAAAACGCTTTTCCGCGACTCTTCGAAAGCATGGACGGAGCCGACCGGCAATCCGGTCTGGCTCAAGGACGGATCATTCCTCTGGCTCAGCGAGCGGAGTGGGTTCAAGCACCTTTATCAATATGCTGCCGACGGGAAACTCATTCGCCAGATCACGACCGGACCGTGGGAAGTGCGCACGCTGCATGGCGCCGACAAAGACAACGACTGGATCTATTTCTCCGGCACGGAGCGCAGCGTCCTCGGCACCGATCTCTATCGCGTCCATCTCGATGGCAGCGGTCTGAAACGGCTCACCGAAACGCCGGGCCAGCACGCTGTGAACTTCAATCCGTCGCTGACGGCGTATCTCGACACGTTCTCGGATGCCGCCACTCCCCCTTCGACGTCGCTGCACCGTCATGACGGCACGAGCATCCGCGTCGTCGACGCGAATGAAGCGCCGCTGATGCGCAATCTGAACATCGCCAAGCCGGAGTTCGTGCAGGTCAAGACGCGCGACGGCTTCGTGATGGAAGCAGAGATGATCAAGCCGCCGAATTTCGATCCGTCGAAGAAGTATCCCGTCTACGAGCACACCTACTCCGGTCCGCACGCGCAGCAGGTGCGCAATGCGTGGGGCGCTTCAACCTATCTCTGGCACCAGTTCCTGGCGCAGCACGGTGTGATCGTCTGGATCTGCGACAACCGCAGCGCCAGCGGCAAAGGGATGGAGTCGGCCTGGACGTCGTACAAGCGGATGGGCGAAGGGGAGCTGCGCGATCTCGAGGATGGGTTGAAGTGGCTGGAGTCGCAGCCGTATGTCGACTCGTCGCGCGTCCTGCTGAGCGGCTGGAGCTACGGCGGCTTCATGACGTCGTACGCGCTGACGCACAGCACGATGTGGAGCGCGGGAATCTCCGGCGGCACGGTCACCGACTGGCGCGATTACGACTCAATCTACACCGAGCGCGTGATGCTGATGCCGCAGAACAATCCGGAAGGCTACAAGGCGACGGCGCCGCGCTGGGCGGCAAAGGACCTTCACGGCAGCATCCTCCTGCTTCACGGGACGATCGACGACAACGTGCACATGCAGAACACGATTCAGTTCATCTACGAGCTGGAAAAGGCGAACAAACCTTATCAGTTGCAGGTCTATCCGAAGTCGCGGCACGGGGTGGTGGATCCGGCGCTGGTTGCGCACATGCGCGCCGCGATGTGGAAGTTCATCGAGGAAAACCTCGGGGTGAAGTAGCTCGGGGCGGCTGAAAAGACTTTCACGCGAAGACGCGAAGACGCGAAGGGTTGATGTTTTGCTCCTTCGCGACCTTCGCGGCTTCGCGTGAGAGATAGGTTGCATCTATGGCGCTTTGTGCACTCTGAGCCGCTGAGGCGCGGGCAGCAAACCAAAAGCGCGATCCGACGTAGAATCAAGGGACACGTCGTCCCCTCGGGGAAAGCAGGTCTATTCATGTTCGAGTCGGCTACACCCGCCACATCCACTCCCCGATTCAAGCCTTCGTTCCCCTTCAAACTGCCGCCGCTGCGAGGAGGATTCGTACGATTCCTGCTGCGCGCCAGCGTGATCCTCGTCCCGATCATCTTCATGCGGGCGTGCTTCATCACGTACGTTCCGCTCGATCAGATCGGGCTGCGTCAGATCTCGTTCGGCATGAGCAAGGGGCTGCAGAAGCAGCTCGTGGAGCCCGGCTACCGGCGCGCAATTTCGGGTTACGAGACCATCCGCACGTTTCCGCGCAACATCCAGGCGGTAGAGTTCACGAACGATGAGAGCGAGCGGGGCGCCGACCACCGCACGGTCGCGGCGATCAACGTGCCCACTGTCGACGGCTACCCCGTTGCGGTCGACGTGACCGTCCTCTATCGCATCGCCGATCCGTTCCTCGTCGTGTCGAAATTCGGTTTCGGACGCGGCTACGAAGACAACGTCGTCCTCCGCTTTACCGATCCCGCCATCAAGCAGCACCTCGGCGAATTGCGCGCCGAGGAGTTCTACCGCGATCAACGCATCGCCAAGGTGCGCGATCTGAAGCGCGAGCTCTCCGAGAAGTTCCGTCAGAACGGCCTGGAGCTGGCCGATGTGCTCATCCGACAGTACGACTACCCCGACACGTTCCAGCAACTGACGGAGCAGAAGAAGATTCAGGATCAGTCGGTGCTGACGAACCGGGCGCTGGCGAAGCAGGCCGAGGTCGATACGCGACTGAAGCAAACGACCGCCGAGGGACAGAACTCGATCAATGTGCGCAGCGCGGAGTTTCAGGCACAGATCACGGGTCTCAATGCGCAGAAGGACTTTTACGAGCGCTCCAAACATGCCGAGGCGGACTTGCTCGTGAAGAGTGCGGAAGCCCAGGGAACCGAGGAAATCAACCGCGCTATGGAAGGTGCAGGGTCCGACAAGCTCCTGCGGCTGCGCAAAGGCCTAGCGATTCTCAATGGCATCCAGGGTCCGATTTACATCAGCGAAGACCCTACCGACATCGGCAAGCTGACGGGCAAACACTGAGGCGACCATGAAAATACGACTGATCGCATTGCTCGCCGCGCTCCCGCTCCTTGCCGCTTGTACGCCACACACGACGCAGGCCACCGAGGTTGGCGTCCGCTTCAACAAGATTACGCAATCGACGGAGATCTCTGATCCGGGAGCGACCTACTTCTTTGCGCCGGTCATCAATGACTGGGCGACCTATGACACGTCGACGCAGAACCTCGTCATGTCAGCAAAGGCGACTGAAGGCGACCGCAAAGAGAAGGACGACCTCCGTTTCAAGACGCGGGATGGAAATGACATCGAAACGGACGTCACCGTGCGCTGGCGGATCGATCCGACGAAAGCTGCATACATCTGGCGCACGGTGGCGCCGAACACTGTGGCGCTGAAAGAGCGCCTCGTGCGGCCGCTAGCACGTGCGTATGTGCGCGATGTGCTCAACCGGCTCGATTCCGAGGAGTATTACAACCCTGATCTGCGCTTCGCGGCGGCGACCGATGCCACGAAGGTCATGGCGGTGCAATTGAAGCCTTATGGCGTCATCGTCGAGCAGGTCATCTTGGGCGACTTCTCGTTCAAGCCCGACTACCAGAACCTGATCAACAAGCGCAAAGAAGCAGAAAAACAGGCCGAAAAACTGGAATCGCAGATTCTCGCTACTTTGGAATCGAACAAAGCGAATTTGCAGTCCAAGGTGGCGGACCTCACCGAGCAGCTCACGCACTCGCAAGGCGATTTCGAGCAGGCCAAGAGGGCCGCGGACGCCTATGTCGTACGCAAGCAGCAGGACGCGCAAGCCACGCTCTCCGAAAAGAGCGCCGTGGCGCAAGGCATCAAGAAGGAACGCGCCGCGCTCAATGGCAGCGCAGGCGACGCGTATGTGAGCCTGCAGTTGATCGATGCATTGCAGAAGAAAGAGATTCGCCAGATTCCGAAGCTGCCGAACGGGAACGTCATCATCGACGGCAACAAGCTTCTCGAACAGCTCGGCGTCATCCAATACCAACAGAAGAAGAACGACCAGTAATGCTCAATATCGCAGGAAGCGAATACGACTACGCGCAGGTCGTGTACGTGGTGCTGCAGGAGTGCGAGCACCGCCGGCGCGGCTTCGAGGAAGAGGAATTCGATCAGGATATCCGCGCCTGCGCCGCCGAAAAGATGGCGGAGATCAAGGCCGCTTACGATGAATTCGGCGGTTCGGCGGCCTATTGGGAAGCGCTCGACAAAGAGGTCGAGGAGGTTGTCATTCCCCGCTATCTCGTTGCATCGCGCGAGATGACGGAACTGGAGCGAAATAACTTCATGATCTGGCGCGGCGGCGACCTTGCGGCGCGCTTCGTCTTCGCCCTGATCGGGCTCTTCATCGGCAGCATCATCATCGCGCTGCCGTTCATCCCCATCTTCGAGGATATGTTCGCCCTCGCGCTGATGGCGGCCGGTTTTCTGTATCCTGATCTGAAGCGCTTTATGTTCGAGCGCCGCTATACGAAGGTGCTGAACCGCATCGTCAGCGACAGCGCCGGTTATCAGGAAAACGCCCGGCTGCACTACATGACGTCGCAGGATATTCAGAAGGCGTTCGAGCCTGGGAACACTCGCCAATTGCCGCCGTGAAATCGATGGCCCCTATCGATACGCCTCTGCAGTACAGCGGGATGATGGTGTCCTACGCCGGCAGCGCGGAGGATGTTATGCTCCGCCGCTTCTTTGGCGATCAGGCGACGGGTTTCTACATCGACATCGGCGCGCACGATCCGCTGATCGGATCGGTGACACAGCACTTTTTTCTGTCCGGTTGGCGCGGGATGAATATCGAGCCATTGCCGGCGTTCTTTCAGCGCCTCGTCGCCGCGCGGCCAAACGACATTAATCTCAACGTAGCTGTGTCGGAGAATGCAGGCACGCTGGACCTCATCGTCGATCATACGGAGCCGGGACTGAGCACGATGACGCAGGAGTTGGCCGAAGAGTATGCGCGCGCCGGCCACACTCTCGAACGCATCCAGGTGCCCACTCGCCCACTCGCCGATATCGTGCGCGAGTACTGTGCGGGCCGCAGCGTCGACTTTCTCAAGATCGATGCAGAGGGTCACGAGCTGGAGATCCTGCGCGGGATCGATCTCTCTGTCTGGCGCCCTCGGGTCATCCTCATCGAAGCCGGCTACAAGCCCGAAGCGTGGGCTCCGATCGTCGTAAACGCCGGATACATCCTGGCCGGGAGCGATCTCTGGAATCGTTACTACGTCCGCACCGAGGACGCAGAACGAGCGGATCTGCTGCGATGCCCGGCGAATGTCACCGACCACTACATCGCGTTCGATCACGTTTGCGCATTACAGGCGCAGGCCGAGTGGGATTCATTCGGACCGCTGACTCGGCGAATCGCACGCCGCCTGCACCGGCTATTGAATGCCAATCCGCGGTTTAAGGGCGCAGTTAAGAAGGTTGCGCAAAGAATCGGGCTACTGCGCGATTCCTGAGGTGAATCAGAGACAAGTGATAGGAGATGAGAGACATGGGATCAGGTGGGTGTGTCCCGATAATGCCCTGATCTCTAGTCTCTCGACTCTCGTCTCTAATCTCTCTGCCTCACCGCACGCCCCCCCCACCGCGCTACGAAATCTTGACGACGTTCTTCGCCTGCAACCCTTTGGGCCCTTCGACGACTTCAAACGATACCCTGTCGCCTTCCGACAACGACTTGGACCCCTCGGCGATGATCGAAGCGTGATGCACGAACACGTCCGTAGCGGGTGTCGGTTGTCGGGAGTCGGGGGTCGGAGCTGGCGGTAATCCTGCTGCCGCCTCTGCGCTCGCGACCTACGACAGCTCCCAAGAACCGCCGGTTCTGCTCCGACTCCCGACCCCCGACTCCCGACCCCCGACAACCGCCGAACTACGATTCCAGGCGCGCCGTCATCGTGATCTCGGCATTCAGAAGGCGCGAGATCGGACAACCCTTCTTGGCATTGCCGGCGGCCGTATCGAAACTCTCCTGCGTCGCGCCGGGGACGGTGGCGACGACATCGAGATGAACCGACGTCACGGTGAAGCCGGCTTCCAGCTTCTCCAGCGTCACCGTTGCGCTCGTGGCGACCTTCGACGGCGGTGTGCCGGCGGCGGTGAGCTGTCCCGACAGCGCCATGGAGAAGCAGCCGGCGTGAGCTGCTGCGATCAACTCCTCCGGATTCGTGCCCTTCCCATCTTCGAAGCGCGTTCCGAACGAATACTGGGCATTGCTGAGCAGCCCGCTCTCCGTCGAGATCGTTCCTTTTCCTTCCTTCAGACTTCCGTTCCAAACTGCAGATGCTTTCCGTTTCATCAATTGCTCCTTGGTTTTGAGTGGCGGCGATTGTAGACCGAGGAAAGCGCGGCAACGCCGGGCTATTCAATTCGAAAGGCAACGGTGACGTCGCAATCGACCGTGTGTACGCCGGGCTCGACGAGGTGTTTTCTACGAACTTTCGGCCTCCGGCCTTACCGCACTCGGGCGGGGACGCCCGAGTGCCCGCGGTCGAGACGACCGCACTCCTGCTACTCCGCTAGCTCTTCGTGGCGGGCCACGGCGTCCTCGGGTAGAACGTCGCGGAGCCAGAGGCGTTCCACGATCGGGTAGGCCGCCACGAACGGGAGGATCAGGATCGCGCCGGCTACGCCCTGCAGCGTCCCTCCGATCATGATCGCCAGAATCACGGTCAGCGTCGAAAGGCGAAGCTGCGATCCGTAGACCTTCGGGATGATGAAATAGCTCTCCGCAAGGTGATAGAGCAAGTAGCCGGCGAAAACCAGGAGCGCTTTCACAGGACCAGCGGTTAGCGCCAGCATCACGGCGGGAATCATCATCGCGATCGTTCCGACAACCGGCAGGAGGTCCGCGAGGAAGGCCATGCCTGCCAGCGGGAGCGCGGCAGGAATGCCGAGCAGCGTCAGAAGGACGAAGGTCCAGCTTGCGCAGAGGAAGCAGCAGATCGCCTCGCCGCGCATGAACGCGAGGATCACCCGCGCCATCTCGACTGCGGTCTGCCGCAGCCGCGGACGTTTGTTCTTCGGCGCGAGGGTAATGAGCCATTCGAAGGCCGCCCGTCCCTCGATCAACAGATAGACCGCCACGATGAGCACGAAGATCATCGCCGTGACGAGATCGATAGCAACCTTTCCGGCGGCCAGTCCGCGGGTCAGCCAGACTTTCAGTTCGGGCGGCGGCCCGCCATGAAGGCTCTGCAGATACGGCGCGACGATCGGAAAACGGCGCGAGATCGATTGCTCGAACCCCGGCAATGTCTTCGACAACTCGACCAGTTGCCGGCTCATCGCAGGAACGACGACGGCGAACACCACGCTCACCAACGCGAGCAGAACGATGGCCACGATTGCGACGCCGAGGGCGCGGCGAACGCGGTGACGCTCGAGGAACGTGACGATCGGATCGAGCATCACGGCCAGCAGAATCGCGACGATGATCATCAGAATCACCGGCCAAAGCTTGATCACGCAGATGCAGAGAAGGAGCGCCAGCGCTACTTTCAGCAGAGTGGTGAACGGGATGTGTACTTCGACGCGGTCGGCCACGGTGTGTTACGTAATGCACAACAGACGCCGCTGCGGAGGGGGTTGCGCTATCCTCCGTCGCGCAAACGGAAAAACGAAGGAGCATTCATGCGGAAATTCGCCCTGGTCATTGCTTTATTTGCTGCAGTCGCGGTTCACGCGGAACAGAAGAACGTGCAGTTGCTGACGAACCTCTCCGACTGGCAGCTCAACGCAGTTATGGATAACTTCACCGCCTCCCTCGGCGTTCACTGCGACGCGTGTCACGTCCGCAACGCAGAGACGAAACAGTGGGATTTTCCCAGCGACGCGAAGGGAGAAAAGAAGACCGCGCGCGAAATGATCCGCCTGGTCCTCGACCTCAACGAGAAGAGCTTTCACGGTCACACCGTCGTCGGCTGCTACACGTGCCACCGCGGAAAAGAGAATCCGTCGCTGATGGTCGCGCTGCCGGTTCCTCCGATTCCGCCCACGAAGTCCGAAGCCGAGGAAACGGCCGAGCGTAAGGCGTATCCCGCCGCGAAAGACGTCGTCGCGAAATACGTCACCGCGATCGGTGGCGAAGCAGCGGCGAAGAAACTTGCATCCGCTCCGATGACCGCCAAAGCCTCACGCATCGGAGGGAACGGACAAACGATGCCGATCGAGGTCTATCGCTCGGGCGGTAAGTTCCTGCAGCGCGGCACGCCGGCAGAAGGTCCGGCCATGGTGCAGATGTACGGCCCCGAGGGTGGATGGATGACGGGACGGCAGGGAGCTCACACGATCACTGGCGGGGACGCTGCGATCGCCGTCGCCTCGGCGCGCGCGTACGAGCCGTTCGACGGATCACTTTCCGACAAAGCCCGCGTCCAGGGGAAGGAAACGATCGACGGACATGAGACATGGATCGTCGGCGCTCCGATCGACGAGCATACACGGCAGCGGCTTTATTTCGATGCGACCACCGGCCTTGTCGTGAGGCGCGTCGTGTCGATGGATAGCCCCGTCGGCCGCCTTCCGACCCAGACGGATTTCGATGACTATCGCGACGTGGCCGGCGTGAAGGTGCCGTTCACGGTCAAGGTTGCCAGCGTCAACGGCGGACAGAGCGCGACACGGAAGTACACGGCGATCGAGCTCGGAGCACCGGTAGACGAGAAGATGTTCGAAGCGCCGAAGTGATGAATTCGGGAGTGGGGGGTCGGGAGTCGGGGGTCGTAGCAAGAACCCTCTCTCGGCCCCCATTCCCGACACCCTCGATCCAGAATCACCGCTTCGAGCGTCGGCTGGCTTGGAGCAGCGTGGCGCAAGGAACCCTCTCCGACACAAACTCCCTATTCCCTACCTCCGCGCGCACATTGGGCATCGTGACTTTGCTGACTCCGACCCCCGACTCCCGACCCCCGACCCCGTCGAAAGCACTCCCCACACCCCACACCCCACCCCCCCACCCCGCCAATCC
>Ga0247666_1000516_pt1 | contig 9644 bp, 9 predicted proteins | sample CNK07_metaG_FD_183025 | JGI IMG/M metagenome (GOLD analysis project Ga0247666, IMG submission 183025) | Soil microbial communities from Purdue University Martell Research Forest, Indiana, United States - CNK07 | ecosystem: Environmental > Terrestrial > Soil > Temperate forest > Bulk soil | place...
AGTACCGCCTCGAGTGCCTCACGCATGTCTGCGATCATCGCCGCAATGGAGGAGCGGCGCGAGCGCGTGCGCGCGTTCATGGAGGAGCACGTCTACCCGAATGAGCGGGCGCTGACGGCAGAGGACGACGCAGCGGATGCGCTCGTCTCCGAGCTACAGCGCAAGGCCAGGGACGCCGGCCTCTGGGCGCCGCACCTGCCGCCGGAGGCGGGCGGCTCCGGCAGCGGCTTCCTCGAGTACGCCGACCTCAACGAGGAGATCGGCCGCAGCTTCGTCGCCCAGCTGATCTTCGGCTGCCAGGCCCCCGACGCGGGCAACGCCGAGATCCTCCACCTGTACGGCACCGATGAGCAGAGGGAGCGCTTCCTGCGCCCGCTCGTCGCCGGCGAGATTCGGTCGTTCTTCGGCATGACCGAGCCGGAGGTGGCGGGCTCGGACCCGACTCTGCTGCGCGGCCGCGCCGAGCGGGACGGCGACGAGTGGGTGATCGACGCGCACAAGTGGTTCTCGTCGGGAGCCGACGGCGCGGCGTTCGGGATCGTGATGGTCGTGACCGAGCCCGACGCGGAGCCGCACCGCCGGGCCTCGATGATCCTCGTCCCGACCGACACGCCCGGCTACGAGCTCGTGCGACGCATCCCGGTGATGGGCCACGAGGGCCGTGGCTGGGGGACGCACTGCGAGACGCGCTTCACCGGCGTGCGCGTGCCGCTCGCGAACACGCTCGGCGACCCCGGCGACGGCTTCCGGATCGCGCAGAAGCGGCTCGGCCCGGGACGCATCCACCACGTCATGCGCTGGCTCGGCCAGATGCAGCGCGCCTTCGAGCTGATGTGTGCGCGCGCTCTCGAGCGGGAGGCGTCGGGCGGGCCGCTCGCCGAGAAGCAGACGATCCAGAACTGGATCGCGGAGTCGGCCGCCGACATCCAGGCCTGCCGGCTGATGACGATGCAGGCGGCGCGGCGGATCGACGAGGGCGACGAGGCGCGCGTCGAGATCTCCCTCGTCAAGTTCTTCGCCGCGCGCGTGCTCGGCGAGGTCGTCGACCGCGCGATCCAGGTACACGGGGGGCTCGGTCTCACCGACGACACGCCGCTCGCGCTCATGTGGCGGATGGCCCGCGGCGGACGGGTCTACGACGGTCCCGACGAGGTGCACAAGACCGTCGTCGCCCGCCGCATCCTGCGCTCCTTCGCGGAGGGGGACGGCTGGCGCTTCACGTAACGCTCGAGGGACATCACGTCCGGCTCGAGCCGCTCGAGCCTCGGCACGAGGACGAGCTCTGGGCGGTGGCGCAGGATCCGCGCACCTGGCGCTGGATGCGCTTCAACGGCCACGAGCCCGACGAGTTCCGCCGCTGGTGGGCCTCGGTGGATCTGGGCTTCGCGCACTACTTCGACGGTGAGATCGTCGGCCACACGAGCTTCCTCAACGACCGGCCGGAGGATCGCGTCGTCGAGATCGGGAACACCTGGCTCAACCCGCGGGCGTGGGGGACGGACGCGAACACCGAGGCGAAGTACCTCCTCATGCGGCACGCGTTCGAGGACGAGGGCTACCTCCGCGTCGAGTTCAAGACCGACGCCGCGAACGAGCGCTCGCGCCCGGCGCTCGAGAAGGTGGGCGCGACGTTCGAGGGCATCGCCCGCAAGCACCAGCTCGTGCGCGGCGGCGAGCGGCGCGACTCGGCGTGGTACGCCGTGATCGACGACGACTGGCCCGAGGTGAAGGCGAGCCTCGAAGGCCGGCTGGGCTGGCCGGAGGGGACAGGTCTCGGTAACTGATACCGAGAGTTGTCTCCAATGGTCGCGGCCGTTTCGGCGTTTGGCGCTCGGTTGAGCGAAACCCCGTCTGATTGGGACTTGTCCTGGTATCTGATACCGGGACAGGTCCGATTCAGCCCGTGCTGCGGACGATTTGGGTGCAGCGCGCGCTCGCGATCAGCTCGCCGTCCTGGTGGAGCTCGGCGGCGCAGAAGACGACGCGCCGGTTCCGCTGCACGACGTGGCCTTCTGCGCGCAGCGTCCCCGGCCGTCCCGAGCGGTGGAACTCGGTGCGGAGGTCGGCGGTGAGGAAGTCCTCGTCCTCGGTCATGAGCGTCCAGCAGGCGCCGCCCATCGCGGTGTCGAGGAGCGCCGCGACCATGCCGCCGTGGACGATGGGCCCGCTCGGCGAGTGGAAGCAGTACTCGGGCGTCGCCTCCCACTCGATCACCGCCCGTCCGTCGGCCTGCTCGACACCGCGGTAGCGCAGCGTGTTCCACACGTGCGGGTCGGGCGGCGGGAACTCGCCCCACGGCTTCCTCGAGCGCGGGCTCATCGTGGCCCCGGCACCCCGGGGAAGCGGAAGGGCTCGACGCGGTTCGGCTGGACGACCCAGGCCCCGCCCGTTTCCTCGTGCTCGAGTACGCGTAGCGCCGCTTCGGCGACGAACGACGGCTCCATCAGCGGGACGTCGATCCCGCCCCGCAACTCCGCCTCGACGAGCGGCGTGTCCACGAAGCCGGGGCAGAGAGCGTTGAGGCGGATGCCGCGCGCGGCGAGGCCCGGCGCTGCCGCACGCACCCAGCCGACGACGGCGTGCTTCGTGGCGGTGTAGGCCGGGTCGAACGCTGTCGGGGTGAGACCGGCGAGCGAAGCGGTGGCGACGATCGAGCCCCCGCCGGGCATGAGCCGCGATGCGAGCTCGCGCGTCCCGTAGATCACGCCGTCGAGGTTGGCGCGGAGGATGCGCTGCCACTGCTCGTCCGTCAGCAGGGCGACGTCCTGGCAAGCGGTCACGGTGCCCGCGTTGAGGAAGGCGGCGTCGAACTCACCCTCGAGCGCGCGCCACGCTTCCGGATCGCCGACGTCGAACTCGGGCAGGTCGAGCACGTGCGGGTCGTCGAGCAGCTTGCAGATCGCGCTCCCGATCCCGCCGCGCCCGCCGGTGACGAGCGCTCTCACGGCTTGAGGACGACCTTCCCGACGCTGCGGCGCGACTCGACGAGCGCATGCGCATCCTCGACCTCGGCGAGCGGGAACTCGGCGCCGACCACGGGCCGGATCCTGCGTCCGCTCCAGAGCTCGAGCAGCTCGCGCGTGGCCGCGGCGATGACGTCGGGCGCATGGCGAAGCAGGCGCCCGATGTAGACGCCCTGCACGCCGACGTTCCGGCCGACGATCTGCGCCGGCTGGAGCTCGGGCCAGAGCCCGCCTGCGTAGCCGATCGCCACCAGCTGGCCAAGCGGCCGCAGCCGCGCGACCGCCGCCTCGAACAGCTCGCCGCCGACCGGATCGAGAACCACGTCGACCCGCAGGTCGTCCGGTAGCTCGTCGTACACATAGGCCTCCTTCGCGCCGAGCTCGCGGCACAGCTCGAGCTTCTCGGCCGAGCCGACGGCCGCGACGACCTCGGCGTTGAGCGCGCGCGCGACCTGGATCGCCGCAGTGCCGACGCCGCCGGCCGCGGCGTGCACGAGCACCGTCCGCTCCTCCTCGAAGCGCACCTGCCGCGTCAGCGGGACGTAGGCGGTGAGGAAGGTGAGGAGGAAGCTCGCGCCTTCCGCGAACGTCGCGTCGTCGGGCAACGGCACGAGTGACCCGCGCGGGACGCTGACGAGCTCGGCGTACGCGCCCGAGGCACGCATCGCCATCACCCGCGTCCCGTCCTCGAGCTCCCCCGCGAGCTCTACCCCGAGCACGGCGGGCAGCTCCGGCATCTGGGGGTAGCGGCCATGCCGGATCAGGATGTCGAGGAAGTTGATCCCTGCCGCCCGCACGCGCACGAGCGCCTCTCCGTCGGCCGGAACCGGGTCGTCGACCTCCCGCAGCTCGAACGGCGCGTCGACCGCCGGCAGGACGGCGGCCTTCAACTCGCCGGGGCGGTCTCGGCCGCGAACTGCTCGCGCAGCGCGATCTTGCGGAACTTGCCGACGCTCGTCTTCGGGATCTCGGCCACGAACTCGATCCGCTCGGGCACCCACCACCGCGCGAAGCTCGGCGCGAGGAACTCCCGCAGCTCTTCGGCCGAGGCGGAGCCGCCCTCGCGCAGCACGACCGCTGCGAGCGGCCGCTCGCCCCACTTGTCGTCGGGGACCGCGATCACCGCCGCCTCGGCGACCGCGGGATGCGCCATGAGCGCGTTCTCGAGCTCGACCGACGAGATCCACTCGCCGCCCGACTTGATCACGTCCTTCGAGCGGTCCTTGATCTGGATGAAGCCGCGCGGATGGATCGAGACGATGTCGCCGGTGCGGAACCAGCCGTCCTCCGTCCAGCGGTCGGTCGTCTCGGGCGCATCGAAGTACGCCGCCGCCACCCACGGCCCCCGCACCTCGAGCTCGCCCATCGCCTCGCCGTCCCACGGCACCTCCTCGTCGCCGGCGCGCACGCGGATCTCGACGAACGGGAGCGGGAAGCCGACCATCGCCTGGAAGTCCCAGCGCGTCTCCTCGTCGGCCTCGGCGAGGTCGTACGGAAGCGCGACCGTGGAGGCGACGGGCGATGTCTCGGTCATCCCCCAGCCCTGGCAGATCTTCAGGCCGTGCCGTCCCTCGAAGGCCGCGATCATCGCGCGCGGCACCGCCGAGCCTCCCACCAGCATCGCCTTCATCGCAGAGAGGTCCCAGCGGCCGGGCTCGGCGTCGAGCCGCGCGAGGATCCCCATCCAGATCGTCGGCACGCCCGCCGCCCACGTGACCTTCTCCTGCTCCATGTTGTCGAGCAGGCTGTCGGGGTCGAGGTGGGGGCCGGGATAGACGAGCTTCGCGCCCTGCATCGTCGCGAGGTACGGGTAGCCCCACGCGTTCGCGTGGAACATCGGCACCACCGGCATCACTGCGTCGTCGATGCCGAAGCCGAGCCCGAGCGGGTTGTTGGCGCCGACCCCGAGTGCGTGCAGGACGGAGGAGCGGTGCGAGTAGACGACGCCCCGCGGCCGGCCGGTCGTGCCGCTCGTGTAACACATCGCCGCGGCTTCTCGCTCGTCGAGCTCCGGGTCGAGCCACTCGTCGGGATCGGCGGTCGCGAGCAGCTCCTCGTACGAGTCCTCGACGACGAAGACGTGCTCGATCGGCGTTCCTTCCCGGAACTGCTCGAGCAGCGGCAGGAGCGCGCGGTCGACGATCACCGCGCGGTCGCCGGCATGGGTCGCGATGTAGTTGAGGTCGCTCGGATGGAGCCGGAGGTTGAGCGTGTGCAGGACGAAGCCGCCGCACGGGACGCCGAAGTACGCCTCGTGGTGCTGGTAGTGGTTCCAGCACAGCGTCGCGACGCGATCGCCCCGCTCGAGACCGGTCTTCTGCAGAGCGACCGCGAGTTGCCGCGCGCGGCGCAGCGTGTCGCGGTGGTTCGTGCGGTGGAAGCTCTTGTCCGGGAGGCGCGTGACGATCTCGCCGTCGCCGTAGAACGACTCCGCCCGGCGCAGCAGGTGCGTCAGCGTGAGCGGGAAGTCCATCATCAGGCCGTCCATCCGGCTCATTCTCCTACAGCCGCGATCGCCTCGACTTCGACCAGCTGGTCGCGGTAGCCGAGGACGGCGACGCCGAGCAGCGTGCTCGGCGCGTCGTGGCTTCCGAAGTGACGCCTGACGACCTCCCAGGCGGTCACGAGATCCGCCTGTTCGCCGCTGGCGACGTAGACCGTCGTCTTCAGCACGTCGTCGAGGTCGGCACCGGCCGCCTGCAATGCGATCCGGAGGTTCTGCATCACCTGCTCCGCCTGAGCCGCCACGTCTCCGGGCGCGACCGTTTCTCCGGCCGCGTCGAGAGGGCACGCGCCGGCCGTGAACACCAGGCGCGCGCCCGGCGACGACACGGCGGCGTAGGCGTAGGGAGCGCTGTCCGTGAGCTCGGCCGCGCGGACGAGCTTCATGCGAGGAGCGCGCTCGCGATTTCCAGCCGCAGTTCGGGCGGCCGGGCGCCGAAGCCCTCGAGCCACTGCGCGCGCTTGTAGAAGCGGTGCAGCGGGTGCTCCCACGTGAAGCCGATGCCGGCGTGCACCTGGATCGAGCGCTCGCACGCGACGACCGCGGCCTCGGTCGCGAACGCCTTCGCGGCGGCGGCAGCGAGTGGAGACCGCTCGTCCTCCTCGGCGACGCACCACGCGGCCCAGTAGACGAGAGAGCGCGCGAGCTCGACGTCGGTATACGTCTGGGCGAGGGGATGTGAGACGGCCTGGTACGTGCCGATCGGCTTGCCGAACTGCGTGCGTGTCTTCGCGTGCTCGACGCCGAGGTCGAGGGCGCGCTGCGCGAGGCCGAGCGCCTCGGCGGCGGCGGCCGCCCGCAAGCGTGGTGTCTCTTCGACACGGTTGAAGCGCCGGGTGGGATCGACGGTGGCGACGTCGCCGTCGCCGGGCACCGACGCGACGTGTCCGAGGTAGAAGCCCGGGTAGCAGACGTACCCCATCTCCTCGAGCAGCAGCGCCTCCTCGACGAAGCCGAGGCCCGCCTCCGCAACGTCGAGCCAGCCGAGCTCCTCGAGCTCGCTCCAGCGGTCGTCCTCTGCCTCCCAGTTGCGGTCGAGCGGGAAGCGGTCGGCGAGCCACGAGTGCGCCGCCTGCTTCAGCTCGAGCTGATCCTCGGAGAGCGCGAAGTCCATCAGCGCGATCTCGGGAGGCCGAGAACGCGCTCGGCGATGATGTTGCGCAGGACCTCCGACGTCCCGGCCTCGATCGTGTTGCCGCGGCTGCGGAGCTGCTGGTGGTTCCACCAGCCGTCGTCGAGGATGCCGTCCGGCCCGCGCAGCTCGCGCGCGAGCTTCGTCAGCCGCTGGTTCGCCTCCGACCAGCGCAGCTTCACGCCCGAGCCCTCCGGGCCGGGCACGCCGGTGCGCTCGTACGTGCCGAGCGCGCGGTAGTTCGTGTACCGCAGCCCCTGCAGCTCGATCCATTCGCGGGCGAGTGCGTCGCGCACCAGCGGGGTCGGATCCCGCTCCTCCGTCTCCTCGAGCAGCCGGCCGAAGAGCGCGTCGAACGTCGCGGTGAGCGCGAAACCGAGCGTCGCGCGCTCGTGCAGGAGCGTCGTCATCGCGACCTGCCAGCCGTCGCCCTCGTCGCCCAGGCGGTTTTCGACGGGGACTTCGACGTCGCTGAAGAAGATCTCGTTGAACTCCGCCTCGCCCGTGATCTGGCGCAGCGGTCGAACCTCGACGCCGGGCGCATGCATGTCGACGAGCAGGTAGGTGAGGTTCCGGTAGCGCTCGGCCTCGGGGTCGCTCTGCGTGACGAGGATGCAGAAGTCGGCGATGTGCGCGAACGACGACCACACCTTCTGCCCGTTCACGACGTAGACCTCGCCGCGCCGCTCGGCGCGCGTGCGCGCAGCGGCGAGGTCGGAGCCGGCGTCCGGCTCCGAGAAGCCCTGGCACCAGATCTCGTCGGCCGCGAGGATCGGCTGGAGGTAGCGCGACTTCTGCTCCTCGCTCCCGTGCGCGATGATCGTCGGGCCGGCCATGTTGAGGCCGATCACGCCGACGTGCGTCGGCGCCTGCACCGCCGCGAGCTCCTCGTAGACGATCGCCTGGAAGCTGGGCGGCGCTCCCTGCCCGCCGTACTCCTTCGGCCAGGTCAGCCCGGCGTAGCCCGCGCCGTAGAGCTTGCGACTCCACTCGCGGATGAACGGGTCCTCGAACCGCTGCGCGCCACCGCGGCCGCCGCGCTTGTCCTCCGGGAGGTTCGCGTCGACCCACGCGCGTAGCTCGGCCCGAAACTGCGCCTCCTCCGGCGTGTCCCGCAGGTCCACGAGAGGAGGCTAACTCGTCGCGGGTGCCGGAAGCAGCTCGCCCTGCTGCTTGCCGGGCGCCTCGCTGACGACGCGCCGCCGCCGCATGGGGAGGAGCGTCACCGTGCCGAGGATCAATGCGACGCCGATCCACTGCGTCCAGTGCAGGTGCTGGTCGTACGCGTAGATGCCCGCGATCACGGCCACGGCCGGATAGGTCAGCTCGGCGAGCGACGAGAGAACCGCCGGCGTGCGCTGCAGCCCGTAGTAGTAGAGGGCGAGCGCGAGCAAACCCGTGACGAGCGCGAGGTAGAGGATCAGCACGCTGTCGTGGCCGTTCGAGTACGCAGGCTGGTTCATGACGAGCAGGGCGAGCGCGCTCGCGAGCAGCCCGAAGAAGAAGCGCAGCGTCAGCACGTGCTGGAACTGGAGCTCGCGGGACATGTAGCGCCCGAGCACCGTCCCGAGACCCCAGAGCGCCGCCGCGGCGGTCGCCTCGACGATCACGACGACTCCTTGCGCCGACGGCTCGAGCGGGTTCGACTGGTTGACGAGCCAGAAGCCGGCGAGGGCAGGGAGGAACAACCACCAGAAGCCGGCCCTCGGGCGCTCGGCGAGCAGGAGCGCGGCGGCCCCGATCGCGATGAACGGCTGGATCTTCTGGATCACGACCGGTGTGATGAAGTCGGAGTGGCCGATCAGCGCGTCCGTGAACAGGATCGTGGCGAGCGCCGAAGCCCCGGCGCCGACGACGACGGCCGCCGCCACGTAGCTCCGTCCGGCGCGGCAGACCGCTCGGAGCGCGGGCAGGAGGAACGGCAGCGTGCAGAGGACGAGGATCACGTGCTCGCCGAAGACGATGGTCGTCGCCGAGGTCGTCCCGCTCATCGTCTTCCGGATGATCGGGTCCGTGCCCCACATCGCGGCTGCGACCGCGATCAGAACGACGCCAGGAATGGCGATGAGACGCCGGCTCATCCCGCCGAGCGTAGCGGCCTTGGTCGGCCCGAGGCCGTGTGCGACCGCGAGAGACGAGCGCGGACGGTCACGTCTCGAAGCGGAGCAGATCCTCGACCGTCTCTCGGCGGCGAATCAGGCGCGCCTCCCCGTCCGCGACGAGCACGACCGCAGGCCGCGGGACTCCGTTGTACGTCGAGCCGAGCGCGAGGGTGTAGGCCCCCGTCGCCGGCACCGCAAGCACGTCGCCCGGCCGCGGCTCGGGTAGCTCCGCCGCCTCGATCAGCACGTCGCCCGACTCGCAGTGCTTGCCGGCGATCCGGTAGACGCCGCTCGCCAACTCGTCCGCGCGGCTCGCGAGCAGCGCCTCGTAGCGGGCGCCGTAGAGCTGCGGCCGCGGGTTGTCGGACATGCCGCCGTCGATCGCGGCGTAGGTGACGCCGCCCGACTCCTTGACCGATCCGACGCGGTAGAGCGTCACCCCGGCACGCCCGACGAGCGAGCGCCCCGGCTCGAGAATCAGCGAAACACCGTCCGGGATCCGCTCGAGGAGCGGGCCGACGAACTCCGCCACCGAGGGCAGCGTCTCGTCGCGGTTGTGGCGGACGCCGAGCCCGCCGCCGAGGTCGAGGATGCGCGGCCGCCACCGCAGTCGCTCGAGAAACGCCAGGACCCGCTCGAGCGCGAGCACGCTCTCGTCCGTGCGGCCGAGCTGCGAGCCGACGTGGACGTGCAGGCCCTCGACCTCGAGCCCGAGCTCGCGCGCCCGCTCGATCTCCCGCTCGGCGGCGTCGGGCGCCAGGCCGAACTTCGACCCTTCGTGGGCCGTCTGGATCGAGCGGTGCGTCACGGCTTCGACGCCCGGCGTCAGCCGTACGAGCACGCGGCCCACCCCGGCCGCGGCCGCTGCCTCCGCCTCGCCCGGCGCGTCGAGGACGACGAGCGCGCCGACCTCCGCAGCCGAGCGCAGCTCCTCCTCCGACTTG
>Ga0247666_1000518_pt1 | contig 9627 bp, 10 predicted proteins | sample CNK07_metaG_FD_183025 | JGI IMG/M metagenome (GOLD analysis project Ga0247666, IMG submission 183025) | Soil microbial communities from Purdue University Martell Research Forest, Indiana, United States - CNK07 | ecosystem: Environmental > Terrestrial > Soil > Temperate forest > Bulk soil | place...
GTCGACGCGGTCGTTGGCAGCCCCGCGCGGGAAGCGTTTATGCTCGAGCACCCAGTCTTCGATCCATGGGGCGATGGTGTGGTGAGGCAGGTGAACCGAGCCCGACGCGAAGATGGGCTGCGTGCTGTAGGCCCTCGCGATCTTGCTGCCCTCGGGCTCGATGGGAATGATGCCCGGGATGCGGTTGCGCAAAACGTCCATTACGGCCGGACCGTTGGCTTTGTCCTCGATGAGCACGGCAGAGCACGCGGGCCACTTGCGGTAGAGCGTCTCGATGGCGGCGATGGTGCCGAGAAAGTCTAAGTGATCGCGCACCTCGTCGAGCAAGTAGAAGCGCGGCGCGAGATAGGCCCATGCTTGGCCCGCGACGTATGAGCTCGTCTCGTCAGCTTTGAACGCACAGTCAAACGTGAGCACGATGAGCGCCGCGTCGAGGCGCGGCAGCACGTGGTATCTGTGCTGCATCCACTCGTCGCGATAGATTGCGCCGCCCTCGGGGATGGGGTCTTGCTGGTCTTGGGCGCTCCAACCTTCAGGACCAAACTCGCGCTTTCGTCGCGCGACCTCGACGTCAGACCATCGAGCAGCGCACAGCAGCTCGCCGTCGGACTTGCGCGGGTCGAGCCACCCGAGGGGCGTGGCGGCGCGCGTCGCCTTGCGGCTGTAGACCATCGGGATAGACAGCACTGCGTAATCCTGCTCGGCGGCCTCGCCCGCGAGGTCGCGGTCGTGCAGGCGTTGCATGATGATGGTGCGGGTGTTAGTCGGGCCCGGCAGCACGCGCGAGGCCATCGTTTCCCACCACCACATACGGCAGCGCGCGAGCGCGAGCGTGCTGTGCGCGTCGATGGGCTTGATGGGGTCATCGACGATCTGACGGTGGCAGTGAAAGCCTGTAGGCGAGCCGCCGACGCTGACACTCTGCCGTATGCCGCCCTTATCATTCTCGAAGCGATCGGCGAGCCACGCGCGGCGGTTGGGCTGCCACACGTCGCCGTAGAGCTCGCGATACCACATTTGTTCTACGAGCAGCCTGCAGCGCAGCGAGTCACGCACCGCGAGCGTGTCGGCGTAGGCCGAAAACTGCCACTGTATACCGGGGCGCAGCGTCCACTCCCACGCGGGCCAGAGCACGCAAACGGTCGTGCTTTTCGAGCTGCCCGGCGGCACGTTGATGCAGAGTCGAGGCAGCTGCCCCTCGCTCTGAGCGGTGAGGTGCTCGCAGATGGCCCCCACATGCCAGTTGTCGACAAATGCGGCGTTAGGTACCACCAAAGGCCACGCAGCCCGCACGAAGTCGTGCAGCTTGACGGGGCGATCGCGCACGCGCCTATGCAGCTCATGGCGGCGGGCACGTTCCGCCATGAGCCGCTCGAGATAGCGGTTGTCCTCGATGCGCGCAGCCACGGCTTAGCCGTTGCGTGCGCCGGGGTCTGCGAAGCCGAGTCTGATGCCCCATAGTACAGAGCCCGGGGCGAGCTTGACGAGCACGCTGTAGCGGCTCTCGCCGTTGATCACGAGCAGCCCGGTAAAGGTCGCGCTTGTGAGATACACGTCTGACGCGGTGAAACCTGGCAAGTCGATGTCAGCGCCGATCTGACTGTAGGTGCTTGCGGGTGGCGGCTGCGGGTTTGTGGCTCCCATGGCGCGGGGCCACCACACGAGCTTTGCTTGGTTGTAGACGGTGGGCCCGAATGCGCGCCACGTGATTTCGAGAGTAACTTTCTGCGTGCCGCGCGGCACAGCGACGGGGTACTCAACCCAGACGGAGTTGGTGGCGTGCGTGTTGCCGACGCAGCCCTGGCTGCCGTAGATGGTGAGCGAGCCGAGCGGCTCGGGCGGTGACACGTTCCAATGAATCGGGCGCATGATGTCGAGCTGCAGGTGCCGCATAGGGATCGCGGCTGCCGCTAACTCGTACTCGATATCGATGGGGCCCGTGAGGTGCAGCTCCGTCTCGATTTTCACGTCTTTGAACGAGCCGTTGATGGTCGAGGTGACGGTTTCGCATGTGATGTTTTTCCCGGTTAGGACTGCCGAGAAGTTGCCGGATGTCGCTATCACCGACGTCGCGTTGAGCGTCGTGACGTTGATGGTGTCGAATGCGCCCGACGCCCATGCCGAGTCGTTCCAGCTTGCCGGGCTCGCGGCGTGCGTGAGCACCTCGAGCGCGTTGACGGTGTTGATCGCGATGGCCTGCGCCACGGCGGCGCTATTCTGTGCCCACTGCGTGCCGTTCCAGCTGGCGTTATAAACCAGCATGAGCTTGCGCGTAGCGCTGCCGCCTACGTAGAGACTTGCGAACACGGTAGGCGAGGTGGTCGGGAAGCGCGCGACGAGGCGGTATGCGCCGTTGGGCACGCTCGTCGCAGCTAGTAGCGGCACGATGTCAGCGGCGGCGCTCGATTGAGCGAAGCGCAGCGCGAGGTCGGCGGTGGCCTCGCCGAGGATCACAGCGTTTAGAAACGTCAACCACTCGCCAGTGGCATACTGCAGATGGTTCCACCACTCGGCGGGCGGCGGCTCGTCGACAATCCAGCCTAGCGCGCGCTTGCCTGTTGGCGGCTCGAGCTTGGTGCCGGTGGTTGCCCACGTGGGGATCGTGACTGTTGGTCTAGGCATGCGGTGATGGTCCTTGTGTGCCGGGTGCGTCGGTGGTCGGTGAGGGTTGCGGGTCGGTGAGCGCGTCGGGCGCGCGCGTGAATCCGTACTTAGCGATGGCCGCGTCGAGCTCGGCGTCGCTCATGTCAGAGGGGCCCTTAGTGACAGTGACAGTCTGCTTTTGCCGGTAGCGCTGCGGAAAGCGCCGCTCGAGATACCAAGCGCCCGCGCGCCAATCCTCGAGCGAGGCCGACGTGACGCGCTGCACGACGCTGGCCTCTGCTCGAGCGAGCGAGGCCTGCATGTCATCCCAGAACGTGGCAAACGGTTGCTCGCCGGCCTGACCGCGCTTGCGCCACTCGTAGTAGGTCGAGCGGTTGATTGACTCGGCCTGGCATGCGGTGGCGATGGGCACGCCGACGGCGACCATGGCGCAGAGGCGCTCATGCAGCACGCGGTTATAGACGACGCGCCGATCTGACTGTTGCAGTGTCATGTCGGGGATGTTGACGCCGCGCCCTGCGAGGTCGCCGAGCACCACTGCGCGCTCGTAAAGCTCGACAGTCGGGCGAGCTCGTTTCTTGGGCTTGTCTGTTTCGCGCGCGCGCGGGCGCGAGCGCCGGGTTTTGCTGCTGATGGCTGCTTTTTTGGGTGCAGGTCGTGTGCGCTGCTTGGGCGGCATAGACAGTCAAACAGGGTGTGTTAGTAGGTTGGGCCCCGCGTCGCCGAGCGGCGGCACGCGTCGCACTGCGTCGAGTGCCGGCTGCGCCACTTGCTCGAGCTCATCTCGCGCACGGTTCCGCAACGGCAGCGCACTACAAACCAGTTTTCGGGGCCCGCGCTGCGCTGCCTCACAAACGCACTGACTATCGTCCAAGCTGTCGCCATGGGGTCGGGCAGGCGCGACGGCGGCGCGGACGGCAAGCACGCGCTGCACAGCCCCCCATAGCGGCGCAGCGGCGGCAGTAGAGCCCCGCAGCGGCAGTGCGTCGGTGTGTCCGGGATCGGCTTGGGAGACGCCACGGCGAGCGCCTCATGAGGTAATGCGGCACTTGGTGCGCGCGTGCAGGATGCCGCTCGTTGACGCGACGTGGCCTAGACAGATGGCCGCGGCGGCGTCGTTGGTGAGCGGCGTGATGGGCAGCCGCGCCCGCTCTAAGAGCCCGTAGGCTGCGCGCAGCTCGAGCCGCCGCGCGTCCTCGCGCTTGAGTGTGCCGAGCCCAAAGCAGCGCGAGCGCCACTCTGCCGCGGTGTACTCGATTACGTGGTGCGCGGGCCCGCCGCTGTAGCGCCACGCAGCGCGCCACACAGCGACGTGCTCGCGCAGACGTACGACGGAGCTGAGCGGCCCGCCGTAGGGCACCTCGAGCGCGAGCGCGAGCGGCAGCCCGAGCTGCTCGGCGAGGTCGCGCGTCGAGCGCATGAGCACGTGCCGGTGCTCGTCGGCGTCGATGTCGAGCTCGCCGTAGTCGTGGAGCTTGCCGCGCGTGTAGCGGGCGGTGCCCGACGTACTCGCGACGTCGACGGCGAGCAGCACGAGCTCGAGCGGGCGAGGGGTGGGGAAGTCGCGCGGCTCGGAGCGCTTGAAGTGCAGCCCCCGACGCGAGGTGCGCGAGGGGCGCAGGAACGGCAGCAGGCGTGCAGTCATGGTCGGCTCACGGGGGCAGGGGTTGGGCGGGGCGGGGCGTTGGGCGGGGCGCTGGGCGCGTAGAAACAGCCGCACGGGTTGCAGACTGAGAGCGTGCCGAGCTCGTCGGCGCGCTGGACGTCGACGTAGAGGCAGCGGCGGCAGCGCGCGCAGACGCGGTCGAGGTCGGGGCAGCTGTGCGCGACGCGCATGGCGACGCGCTGCCCGCTGCGCAGGAGGCAACGCGGGCACACGCGGCTCACGGCTTGTCTCGCAAGTTGGGGCCCGCGACAGTGCGCTGCAGCGCGAGCTCGTCGAGCAGCGAGCCGAGCGCGCCGTGCGCGTAGGTGGTCTTGAGCTGCCCTTGCGAGACGTAGCTCGTGACGAGCGTGTCGCGCGACGCGCGCGCCTCGAGCAGCTCGCGCAGCGCGAGCGACACTTGCGCATGGTGGCGGGTTTCCTCGCCGCCGAGCCCGTCGACGATGAGCAGCGGCGCCTGCGCGAGACGTTGCCAGCGCGCGCCCTCGTCGCCGTATAGCGTGCCGTGCGCCTGCAGGAGCGCGCGCGGGGTCGCCCATAGACTCGCGGGGTGCTCGAGCGCGAGCGCGGCGCCTGCAACGGTCTTGCCCGAGCCGACGCTCGCGCACAGCACGAGCACGCGGCGCCGCTCGGGGTCGCGGTACCAGTCACGCACGGCATCGAGCGGCAAGCTGCGGGGCAGCTGCTCGGCAGCGAGCAGCTCGAGCACACGAGGCGTGAGCCCGACGCCGAGCTGCTCGAGCTGCCGGCGGCGAGCGAGCTTGCGGTCGCGAGCTCGGGCGACGGGGTCGGGGGGCGGCCCGGGTGGGCTCGGCGGTCGCTGCCCGCCGCTGGCGACCACGCGGGCGCACTGCTCGATGACCTCACGCAGCCGCTGCTTGGCGGTCGGCATGAGCGATGCGACAGAGGCCGGCGGGGCGTCGCGGCGCGAGGTCATAACACGGCCTCTGCCGCGAGCTCGGCGGCGGTAGCGGGTCGCAGCGGCGCGGGGCGGCCGGGCTGCTCGAGCGGCTTAGCTCGCCCGCTGGGCGGCTCGCCCGCGAGATAGTCGGGCCAATACCGCAGCACGTGCCCGGCGGTGTAGTAGCGCGACGCCTGCACGTCGGGGCGAGCGCGCACGAGCCGCGTGATGGTGGCTGCGACGCGGGCGAGGTCGCGCGGCGGTTTGCGCCCGAGCTCGGCATAGGCGTTGCGCTCGTGGTGCGTGCTCGGGTAGGGCGCGGGGCGCGTAAACAGGGTCTGACAAAGCAGGTCGAGCCACGTACGCCCGCGGTCGATGTCGACGTCGTGCGCCGCTGCAGCGGTGGGCAGGGGCGCGACGCGGGCGTGACTGTGCGCGTGACCGGGGGCGTGACTGGCTGCGTGACTGGCTGCGTGACTGTCGGTGTGACTTAGTGTGTGACTGTCACGCCCTGACGGCGTCTCGTTTGCTTGATTCTGCTCGACGTGGTCTAGCGCCGAGCTGGGGCGATCGCGGGCTGCGTCTGCGCGAGCGTCGCGGGCTCGAGCTCGGGCACGCGAGCGGCGCTTGCGGGCGGCTGCGGGCGTCTCTTGCGTGCGCCAATAGCCGAGCAGAGCTACGCCGCCGCCCGGCAGCGGGGCGATCTCGCCGATGGCCTGCAGGCGCTCGAGCCCGCGTTTGGTCTGACGCGTGGTGAGCCCGGCTGCTGCTGCAATCTGACGGACGCTGAGCGGTGCGCCGTTGCACCACGCAATGGGCACGGGCTCGTGCTGCTCGTTGGGCGTGACAGTCACGCAAGCGTCGCGCGTGACTGTCACGGTTGCAGTGCGCGCGACGCTCGCAGCGCGCATGCGCTGGGCGTGCAGGCGGGCGAGGTGTAAGAGCGCGGTTAGGAGCGCTCGCCCGAGTCCGTCGAGCGGCGAGTCGGGCCCATAGTACGTGTCGTGTACTTTGACGTAGTCGTGCATAGGGGAGTGAGCTCGAGCGGCGAGCCCCGACAACGCGAGCGAGCAGCGGCGCGCACGCGCAGCGAGGCGTGCGGCGTTAGGTGGCAGCGAGCAGCTCGCGCTCGCGCTCGCGGCGGCGGCGCTTGCACACGCGATAGATCGCATCGACGGACACTGCGTGTTCCGTGGCCTCTGCGATGCTGCGCGCCGTCGAGCGGTGCGGGTAGCTCGAGCCCGCTGCGATGCGTCGCAGCGTCGAGCACGCGATGCCGGTGTGGCCATGCAGTCGCGAGATGCTTCCCAGTCCGTTGGCGTCGAACCATTCGCGGAGCGTCATAGACCGCCGAGCCTACGGGCTCGCCGAGCAAACGCACAAGCTTCTATCCACACCTAACAGTTAGATATACAGCGAGCGCACGCTCGAGCGTCCGCTGCGCACATGTAGGCGCCGCCATGGGTGGCGGCGTGACTAGTCGTTTTTGACGTGCTGTAGCCTGCGCTGGCTAGCCTTAGAGCGTTTAGTCGGGCATAACCTGTTGACCTACGACGCGCGGGCGGTCTATCCGCTCGAGCAGATGCTGCAACGCTCGTGCAAGGGGCTCGCTCATGGCGCTACGGCTTAGAATCTCAGACCTCGAAGCACCTACACCCGACGACCCGATGGGCGAGCCGACGCTGCAGCGCCGCATATGGGCGGCGTACATGAGCCGGGGGTTTAGTCGGCACAAGTTTGCGCGCTCGTTGGGCGTGCACGGCTCGACGGTGGTGACGTGGTGCACGGGTGAGCGTGATCCCGACTTGCGGCAGCTGATCGCGGTCGCGCTGCTGCTTGACTATCCGCTCGAGCAGGTTGTCTTCGGGCGGCCCGGGCAGGCGGGCGCGCGGGCGGTGGTCGAGGGGCGAGTGCCGCCGAGCGACGAGACGCTGCGCGCTGTGGTGCGCTCGTTTGTGGTGCTGATCGGCAGCTCGACGGTTTACGGCTCGTCGATGGTGCCGCCGCGTCTCGCGCACATTGCCGCCGAGCGTTGGTCAGGCGGCGACGATGCCGACGCATCGACGGGGCTCGGCAAGATGCCGCTCGACGTGGCGATGGCCCACTCGTTGCTCGCGCTGCGGCGGGGGCCTGACCTCGACATACCCAAACATGGGCCCGGCAGAGAGACGGCGCAGCGGGCGCTGCGTGGCTGGGCGAATGCGGCGGCGCATGGCCACTTGCGCGAGGCGCTCGAGCGCGGTGTGCGTGACGATGCGGCGCTCGCGCTGCGCGTCGGGCAGCGACTTATCGAGCTCGCGACAGACGACGACGCGGATGCATGGGCAGCGTGCGTGCGCGAGGTGGTCGACGAGCTCACGGGTGCCGCCGAGCGGCGCCGGGTGTTTGCGGCGATGGATGCAGCCGAGGCGCTCGCAGGCGAGACGGGCGCAGCGACAGCCGACGAGGCCGACGACGGCGACGAGGCCGACGACGAGCGCGAGGCCGACGAGCTCGAGCACGACGCGCAGCAGCTCGTGCGGTGGCGCCCCTCGCCGGTGGCGTCACAGCGCCGGCCTGCAACGCCTGCAACGCCTGCAACGCCCGAGCCGGCAGCGCCCGAGCCGGCGGCGGCGGCGTCGCAGCGGCGGCCTGCAGCGCCCCCAACGCCTGCGGCGCCCGATCCGGCAGCGCCGGACAGCTCGCAGCCCGGCGGGCTCGGGCGGGCGCGAGAGGCCTACAACCGCATGATGGATGCGAGCCGCGCCGGGGGCGGGCGGTCGCTGTCCGACGAGGAGATAGACGCGTTGATTGCGCGCGAGGTGTCGCAGGTGTCGCGGTGGCGAGCTGTGCCGAAGGCGCCCGCGGTGCCGCCGAGTGACAAGCCCGGGCCCACGCGGGGCAACACGCCGGGGTCTAGGACGCGGCGCTAGGCCGGTATGCGTTGGCCATCTCGGGATGGTAGCGGGCGAGCAGCGCGTGCATCATACGCGAGTATGAGCAGGCGAGCGTGAACCGCTCGACGATGGCGCGGGCGAGACCTAGTGAGAGCGCCGCTGTGTGATAGCGGTCGACGTTGCAGAGGACACGTTGCCCCGCGTCGTCATAACTGAAATTCTCACACGGCTCGAGCATGCCGAGGTGCCCTGCGAGCTCGGGCAGGGTTTTGGCACGTGTGGTGCGTGCGAGTATGGCCACTAGCCGCGTCGGGTCGACGTCGCGCGGGGTGGGCGTTGTGGCCTCATGGAAGTCGGACCACACAATATAGTAGTGCCGCTGCGCTTCGATGGCTGCCCCTCGCATGGTGCACCGTAGTGCCACACTGTGCGACGCGCGTCTCGTGGTGTCGGTGGCCTAGCCCTAAAGTGAGTGGTTGAGTGTAGGTGCGAAAAGACTCCTACGGGGCAGAATGCGGATGTAGCCGCATGCCAAGACCGTAAGGTCGCTAAGGTATGCTAGTGGGCTGTAAGGGTCTACATGGCTGACTTAGGAATCACGGTTTCGCGCGGCGTATTGCGGCAGCTCGCAGCGGGTCAGCGCTCGCAGCTGTGGCTGCCGGTGCGTGTGCCCGACGGGCACGAGCTCGAGCAAGTGCAGTGCGGCGAGGTGTCGCCGGGCCCCGCGTTGGTGGTTGTGCGAGCCAACGATAGCGACGTACTCAAGCGGGGGCGCTGTCCGTTTGGGCGAGTCGGCGATTGGCTTTACGTTCGTGAGCAATGGGCAACGGCGAGCGACGGGCGCACGCGCTATCGGCGAGACGGCGGCACGCTGCCCGCGGGTCAGCAGTGGTGCTCGCGCGGTCGATGCCCGAGCAACATGCCCGGCTGTGGCTCTTGCTCTACAGGCTGCGGCTCGTGCGCTTGCATGACGCAGGCGATCTCGACTTGCGATCGCAGGGTGTCAGCTGTCCAGCACATGACACGGCGAGCACGATCTGCTTGGGCAACGGTTGCCAGCTGCACCGCGAGGCGTTTGCCGAGCAGTGGGATCGTCGGTATGGCGGCACCTCGAGCGCATGGGCGTGTAACCCGCCGAGCTGGGCGCTGTCATTCACTCGGCACACGCGCATGGAGCGAGCGCGTCGGCTCGCGGTCGACGCTGTCGCCGATCGGCTAACAGTCAGACGCTCGGCGCGGGCCCGGGGATAAAGTGTGGACGAGCGGCGCTCTCGTGCCGCAAATGGCTGGACGCCTGGCGCGAGAGCGTGGTAGCGCAGGAGCCACGAGCTAACCCACCTACGCCACATAGACCAGTCCCGCGCCGTATCAGCGGCTTGGGACCCTTGGACTCGCGACAGACGCCAATCTGTCAGGGCGAGCCCGGAAGCCAGCAACTGCAATCACCAGTCGAAGGCCACGTGCCCCCACGTATACCGCCCGCTATAGCCCGAATCAATAGCTTCGTTGACCGCGTCGAGCCCCTACCCGTGCCCGTCGCCGCCGCGAGGTCGCTCACGGTGCCTCGCGCCTGGGTAGGGGCT
>Ga0247666_1000521_pt1 | contig 9577 bp, 9 predicted proteins | sample CNK07_metaG_FD_183025 | JGI IMG/M metagenome (GOLD analysis project Ga0247666, IMG submission 183025) | Soil microbial communities from Purdue University Martell Research Forest, Indiana, United States - CNK07 | ecosystem: Environmental > Terrestrial > Soil > Temperate forest > Bulk soil | place...
AAGGGACCGACATGATCATCCGGTTCGACGCTACGCACATGCACGGGTTCACCGTGGCGCAGCTGGTGGAGTACGCGGACCTCGCGCACAACACCATGGTGTATGACATCTGCAAGGCGGACAAGGCCAAGCTGATATGAGGTGGGTCGGACTGGGGATCTTCTCCAGCTTCATGGTGTTTGCGGCGGTCTGTATACTCACTTCGCGGAGTGCGTATAACTTGCCCTCCCGGCCGCCGACCGGCAACCACGGTCAGGGTCAGTCTCCTGCGCGCGGGCGGTGCCCCGAGGGGACGAGAGAGTTTTGGGTGGATACGGAGCAAGGGTCATTTTTCCTGGAGTGTCAACGATGAATATTTGGACTTTGATAATTGTGCTGGCGCTCATCGCCGGGTTCGGGTACTTCGTGCTGGCCGCGGGCGATGACGACGAATGAAAACAAAAGGTCCCAACGTGCGCGATGTCCGGGTCAAGTTCTACTGGTGGCCGCGCAGAGTAATACTCTCCTCCACAAAGTGGATCTCGACCGGCGAGAAGCCAATACCGTACGAGCCGGGGTTCTGGCATATGAACTCGCCGTATCCCAGCAGCTACCTGACGAAAGCCAAGCAGAATGCGAAACTGCGCGGCGGCATGGTGCAGCCGGTGGAGCGCGTGCCGCATCTGGAGATTAACGGCTGGGTGTGGCTTGAGCACATCTTCGAGACGTACGAGGTCCGCGGCAACGACAACGGCACCAGGATATGGGGCTGGTGGCGCCCGACGGAGTTCCCCAAGCAGTGGAACTTGTGGCACGAATATGACTGACAACGTGATCCATGCCGAGTTTGGCGCCAAGAAACCGGATGAGGTGCTCACCTGCACCAACGGTGGATGTGGCGGCCAGAAATTTTTCCTGCATGCGAACATGCCGGGTAAGGTGGGAGAGATCGAGTGTTCGCGCTGTGGGCAGTTCTTAGACAACCGTTGCTGGGGGAATCGTGATTGACATTATGGCCGGGTGGGCGTGGCCCACCAAAGATTGGAGATGGTGGGTGTACGGCCGCGTATCCCGCTGGGCATTCATGGTCCGCATCTGCGGCTTCTACATCGGAGGACGGATTGTATGGCGCGCGTGAAACCAATAAGATTCAAGGCGGAGATCATCATCGACCAGATGGGGGTCTCGACTGAGATCATGGGCGACAACGTGGCAGAGATCATGAGCAAGATGCCTGAGACGCTCAACCACATGCTGCAACATTTAGCAACTGCAAGGGAACAACGAGATGAACGCAAAGCGATGCAAAAAGCTCCGCTGGTACGCCAGGACGCAGGAGGTGTTGATGCCGGAGCCGAAGATCAACGAGAAGGGTATACCGTCGACCTTACTGATCTACGACCACCCGAAGATTTGGAAGGACCGACAGGGTAATGAGCACACATTTGTCAACCGTACCCTGCAGTACAACCCGCGAACTTCTGGCAAGGGATTTTACAAGGCCCTCAAGGGCAGCCGGGCCCGAATTGCGGGCTCTATACCTTATGTCCGCTATATGTGCCAGCGAAGAATCATCGAGGTCCTATCTGCCCGGCAACAGAGAGACGCAGCAGTGGATGCTGTTCAGGGAAACCCGCAGCCCGGTCCAGCTGAGCTTTGACTTTGGCACGCCTCACCCATAAGCTGCACCCATGTCAAACGGAGCCCACATGTCTCATCCTCACGACCTAAGCGGTCCAGCAAGTCTTGTGGTGTCAGCTGGCTTTGCAATCACACCCTGGGTGAACAACGTGGAATTGGGATTAAGAGTTCTCTCGATCATGCTGTCCTGCCTCGCTAGCTGGTACGCAATCAAACATTATCGGAATAAATGATGGCCCGCCCAAAACTCCCAGAAGTCGGCGTTCGAATACACGTTCGCGTGACCAAAATCCAGTATGCTAAGCTGCAGAAGCTGGCTCGCTCAGGCGGGTACAGTACGTCCGAGACACTGCGCCGCGCAATCGACGCGTATCTCGACAAATGACAACCCCGCTTCCTCCATCAGGAGTCACGTTCATGAGCAATCCGCAAACCTTTTCCTGGACACCGAACACCCAGAACGACGACGGCTCGCCGATCGTCGCGGGGGAGATCACCGGCTACAACCTGGGCGTGCGCCCGGCGGCTGGCACTCCCGGCGTCTACACCATCAACGTCCCGGTATCGGGCACCACCGAGCCGGTAGCAGCGATCCCCTCGCTCGCGCCCGGTGACTACTTCGCCGCCGTACAGTCGGTGGGACCGGTCAATTCGGACTTCACTGCTGAGCTGCCGTTCACGGTCTCTCTGCCGAAGCCGTTGCCGCCCACGGGTTTTACGGTTGGTTGATCGGAGTGTTACGCCGGCTGTGGGAGTTCCTCAGCCGGCTTTTCTGACCAACCATGAAGTATTGGGTTCGATGCCTTACCCACGCAAACCTCACTGCCGCCAGACAGCTGGCGGACGTGGGGACTATCGTGATCGAGGGGCTTCGGCTTCTCGGTAAGGACGTCTCGGAGACGGAAGGGGACCAGCAGATAATCATCGGTGGCGCTCTCGCGCGCCGCGAGCATCAGATCCCCGACTCCGCGATCATCTACAACTGGGAGCAGGCGGGCAATTTCCACTTCTCCCCCGAGTACGTCACGCTCATGCGCCGCTGCCGCACCGTGTGGGACTACAACAAAACAAATCAGCAACGGATGATGGAACTTTATAGGATCCCGACAGTCTATGTTCCCTTCGGATACGTGCCGGCATTGACTTTCGCGCCGGCGCATCGAGAGCAGGACATTGACGTTTGCTTCATGGGATCTATGTTTGCCGAGCACCGTAAGTTGATCAGGAACGCGATGATCCATCGTGGGCTGAATGTGGTGTTCTCGGAGAACTGCTACGACGCATACAGGCAAGAAGTCACCGAGCGATCGAAGGTTGTGCTCAACATGCACTTCCACAAAGAGAAGGTCATGGAGAGCCTGCGCATCGGGCACGCTCTCGCCAACAAGAAGGCGGTCCTGTGTCAGGTCGACCCGGACACCGCCGTCGATGAGGAGTTATTGCCAGCATGTCATTGCGTAAAGTACGAGAAGCTCGTGGACGCGGCGTGTATGCTCGTCGCCAGCCCCGAGTTGCGGAAGGACCTCGAACAACGGGGCCACGAAATCATAAAGCGAAGATGGATGCCATCTATTCTGGAGAAAGTGCTTTGAGCTACCCCGAAGTTATGTCAGAGGAGTGGACGATCGAGCAGCTCGTCAACCGAAAGTATCGCGGCCTCGCCCGGTTCGGCGACGGCGACTTCAACATCATGCGCGGCCAATCCGACAGGTACCATCACCCATGCCCTCACCTAGCGCAAGCTCTTGCGGAGACCCTTCACCGTGGCTCCAACCAGGTACTGAACTGCCTGATACCGCCGCCCTTACTCGCGCAGCCTGGGAATCTGGCGTATCAGCGCTGGCTGATGTACTTGGAGGCGAATGCGGGGATCTTGCCGTTTCTGAACGACGAGCGGTACGGATCAAGCAACGTCTCACGTATGGATTCATGCCCCCACTTGCATACGACTGGGTGGTGGATGAGCGTGAGCGAATTATGGCGGGACAGGGACATCTGTTTAGTGTCTGGATCGGACCGGTCCTTGACGAAAAAGAAACTCGACACCTCGCCGAATGCGCCAAAGTCCGTCGCCGAAGTTACCTGCAAAGCGCGCGACAATTTCTCGCAGCTCGACGATCTGTACAAGCTTGTCCTGGAAGCGGACAAGGAAGTGGTGATTCTGTCGTCCGGTTTGGTCACTCGTCCGCTCGTGCACAAGCTCGTGGCCGCCGGCCTGTTCGCATATGACCTAGGTCATGTCGGCCTGTGGTTCAACGAAGGACATCCGATACCGCTCGCCGACTGCCGCAAATGATCCCGTCCCTATGCATCGCGCATAAGCCGCCGCTCCTGTCGGCCAAGCTCTATGACGCGATCATAGACACGCCCCCGCGCGAGGACTACCAGACCCACGTCTCGGTGGTCGCGCATCCCTCCATCGCCCTGCTGGTCCCCGACGGGCCGGTCAACATCTGCGGCTACCGCAAGATCATGGTCCGGAAGTCGGTGTGCGTGGACTCCCACCGCACCATCAACGTCGGGCAGGCGCGCGGGATCGGGCGCGAACAGACGGAGCCGATGCCGGGCCACGAGTTCCTGATTTGCATGCACAACTTCGTCAAGCTGGGCGGCAAGGGGGACATCAAGGTACAGTGGGGCATGGCACACCACATGGTCGACTTCATTGACGCATTCAACCTCGCGCAGGAGATGGGGATACTGTCCCTGCAGGAGCGCGTGGCGCTTGAGCGCGAGCCGGCGCTCGTCGAGGGTGGCTGCTCCATGGGAGTGTTTCCTGGACGCCTCATCAAAGATATTTTTGCGAAGACGATCCCGTTTTACCGGGAGTTCGCGAAGCGGCACCAGGGCAGGTTCAAGAATTACGATCCGGTGCAGCGGCGCTGCATCGCGTTCCTGGCGGAGCGGCTGGAGACACATTTCATCCTGAAAGAGATCCGGGCCCGGTACGGCGGCGAGATCCCCCCAGACATTGTCGGCTGCCTAACAGCCGTGAGTGACGGTCCGTGGGCCGCCGGGACGATGCCCTAGTGCCGTACGCAGACCCAGAAAAAGCTAGAGCCTATGCGCGCGAGTACCAGAAACAGCGCACAGAGTATATGCGTGAATGGCGCGCACGCCCCGGAAGCAAAGAAAAATTCAGGGAATATAACCGCCGTTCTCGGCTAAAGCACCTAGAGAAAAACAGAACCAAGGAGCGGCAGTATCGAGGACTGCCAGAACCAACACGTCCGCGGCCAGAGGTGTGCGAGAATTGTGGTCGACCGCCCGATGGACGCTACCATGCCCTCCACCTAGACCACTGCCATATAACCGGCAAATTCCGTGGTTGGCTATGCTACCGTTGCAATGTAGGGATCGGCCTACTAGGCGATAGTGTGGAGGGACTCGATCGTGCGAGAAAATACCTCACGTCCAAGCACGGACAGGCATAGGAGGCCGCCGGGCTCTCGGTTTTCCTTCGGCGATCACCTGGGCTGTGTAATTCCCCGTCGCACCCATGCACGCATACTGCAGGCAGTCTGCAATGTCCGACGCGGGATGCTTTTTCTCTGGTTTGTCATCAAGGTCGCCCGTCTGTTTGCGGCGGTAGCGATAATCAAATTTCAGCGCGCGTACCAAGATCGGGCACTTGTCACCATCTATGATGATCGCTGGTCCACCATCGACGTTACGCAGAAAGAACTGTTCGACAGCACGAAGCCGTGGATCAATATCATTGGATGGCGCGGCGTAGGCTCGAAATCCAAGTCGCTGAAGCGCGTCGAATGGCGACTCCTCATTGATCTGCGACTTTTGACGACCGGCTGGATCAGCGATCACAAAAACAGCAGCGCCCGGGAAGCTACGCGACAGGGTTGGGCGAAGGTTGGTGTAAATGAACTGTTCCAGGCCCATGTCCGTCGAGGTCTGCTCCCCGAGGACAAGGAGACGGCCGCGCGAATCTACCTGCGTAATAAGAGCCGCCGGCGTGCGTCCGAAATCCTGGGCAACCATCAGCGGGTAACCATCGGTCAGCTTAAGTATGCCGCCGCTTACGACATGAAAGTCCGGCTTGAACGACGTGCGGAAGACCGCCTGTCCTGAGAGGGACTTGCCGTACTTCGCGTGCACGAAGACATCGCACCAGTCGGTCGTGTTGTTGTCGATGAGATTCTGGTAATAGTTGGGCGGCAGATTCTCGGTGTTCTCGGCGCCGGGTGACTGTCCACCGGGTTGTTTGAAAACCTTCCAGCCCTTCGGCAATTCGAGTTCGAGGCGGGTGTGCCACTCCGAGTCTTCGTCGCACGGGTTCGTTTCGAGGATGATGCCCATCCACTTACACTGATTCACGCCGACAGATTTGTAACGACCGATACGGCCGAGCAGGGCCTCGATAACCGTGAGTGGTAACTCTCGTGCCTCAGAGCCCCATGCGCCGGTGAGGTTCAACGACAGCAAACGCTGCACGTCGCGCGGCTCGTCCATCGGGATCAGTAGCCAGTCGCTCTCCACCTTGGTGCCATCTGGCAAGTCATACCGGAACTGCAGCGTGGAGTCCGTTACCTTGTAGTGAAACGCCGCGGACAACCACTTCTCGATTTCGGGAAGTACGGTTTGTCGTAGCTGGCTTGAGGTATTACGAATAACTCCAAATCGCGTCTTGCGGATCCCGCGCGCGTCCGGGAATTCCTCGTTCATATGCATGGCCAGCTCCATCAACATGCCGGTTGTTTTGCCGGAGCCGACGGGGCCGATGCAGACTTTGACTAGAGAGGGATCACGGATGAACTGGGCGATGGTGGGTGGGGCGTTATACGTCGCTGCTGCCGCTGCCATTGGAACTTCCTTGGATCGTGACCGGCGCGCCGCCGGGGATGTTGATGTTCAAAGTAAAGCCGGCTTGCTTACCGCCGCCTTCTGGTAAATCTTTCTTGCCGCGGCCGGCGAGTTCCGCCAGGGCCTGGACCGCTTTGATGCGTTCGCCGGAGGGCGTCTCGCCGTTCTTGACGATGTTGTAGAGGTCGGGGAGGGTGTCCTCCAGCAAGATCTCGGCTTTCTTGGTGATGCGCGCTCCGGCCTGGAGCGGGCCGCGGAACGTCTTTAGGGCGTCCATGACCATCCCCTTGAACATGGGGTTCTGGCGCAGCTGGTCCCACTGGCCCTTCGTGAAGCCGTAGCGCTTGCGGATGTCTTCGGGAGTGGAGAGTTCAGATGCCAGTTCGGCGGCGATTGAGGCGCGTAAATCCCCCAATTCGAGGGTGGTGCCAGTGCCAGGAACCGTGACCGAGGTGTTGGCTGGGCCAGTCTCGTCTGTCATAACTTGCTTTCCCAATCAGGATTGTAGAGACTACGATAGTCGGTAAACCGCGAATTCACAAGGCCACCATGGTTTCTGTACCTCAGTCCACGCAACGACAGCCCCTAGTAGCCCCGCTCGCGGCCCAGAATATGGCTGCAATTCGGGGTATGCCCGTGATGCAGCGTGGCTCAGGACAGCCGAGTCAGAACCCAGTTCCCGGCGGCCCCTCACAAGTTGGATCCGTCCCCGGCCGCGCGCTCACGCGCATGCTGTCGCCGGACCAGGTCGCTGCGCGCGACATGGCGCAACAGGCCGGCGCTCAACCCCCGCAAGATTCCGTCGACTGGCAGAACGATCCGAGCGTCCTTGAGATCGCGAAGCACGTCCGCTACCGCATGTACGAGATGCGGAACTTCCGCAACATGATGGGCATAGGCCAAAGGCTGATCGATGCACTCCGAACCTACAAGGGAAACTACGACCCCGCCCGACTCCGAGACATCAAAGCCTTCGGCGGTAGTGAGGTTTTCGCAAGGATTGTGCCAGGAAAGTGCCGGGGCGCAACTAGTCTGCTGCGCGATATCTACCTTGGTTCAGAACGGCCTTGGGACATTCAGCCTACTCCGGAGCCTGAAATTCCAGAGGATATTGAGCAGGCGATCCAGGGACTAGTCGCCGCGGAGATCGCCAAATGCAAGGCCGAACTCCAGCAGATCATGATTCAGCAGCAACAGCAGGCGCAGGCCGCCGCTGCCGCCCAGCAGGCTATGGCCGCCGGGCAACCGCCTCCTGGGGCCGGTGCCCCGCCACCGGGGATGCCCCCGCAACCCCCCGGGCAGATGGCCGGGCCGCCGCCGGGAGGAGTCCCCCCAGTACCGCCGCCGATAACGCCGCAACCCGCCCCTGGGGTAGGCTGGAGCGGACCTCTTTCCCCTGAGGTAATGACCGGCCAGCAAGCGCCGACCATGCCGACTCCCGACCAGATTGAGGATCGGGTTGAGCAGCTGCGCGACGCCGCGCGCAAAGCCGCCAAAAAGAAAGCCGTCGAGGAGGCCAAGGAAGCCGCCGACGAGCTGGACGATCTGCTCACAGAGGGCGGATTTTACGAGGCTTTTGCCGAGTTCCTGATCGACCTGCCCATCTTCCCGTTTGCCGCCATCAAGGGCCCGACGGTCCGGATGTGTTCCCAAGTCAAGTGGGAAAACGGCCAGCCGGTGCGCAAGCAGGTCCCCAAGATGTTCTGGAGCCGCGTCTCCCCGTTCGACCTATACTGGACGCCGACCGCCCACAACGTGCATGAAGCCGAGTTCGTGGAGCGGCTGCGGCTCACGCGGGCCGATCTTCTCGCGTGCAAGGGTTTGCCGGGGTACAACGATGCGGCCATTGGCGAGTGCTTGGATCGCTTTCATGACCGGGGGTTCCGCGAGTGGTGGGACGTGGTCGACGTTGAGAGAGCGCTTCTGGAGAACCGAGAAGCATGGCCCCGAACGTCCTCCAGCCTCATCGACACCGCCGAGTACCACGGCTCTGTGTCAGGAAAGACACTTTTGGAGTGGGGTATGGACGAGAGCCAAATCCCTGATCCACAACAGGAATATCGGGTCACGGCCTGGTTGATCGACCGGTTTGTGATCAAAACGCAACTAGATCCTACCCCCTCCCAGCGGGCGCCGTACTATGTTTCGCAGTTTGAAAAGATTCCTGGAACGATGTACGGATATGGACTCCCCGACCTTCTGGAAGATATCCAGACTGTGGCTAATGCTTCATATCGCGCTCTGGTCAATAATATGGGTATGGCTTCTGGACCTCAGGTCGTTATCAATGACCGAGTGCTTGCGCCGGGCGAAGACGATGGCATGTATCCCTGGAAGCGCTGGCACGTCAACTACGACCCGATGATGCAGGGCGCTGCGACGCAGCCGATCACCTTCTACCAGCCCGACTCCCGCGCGCAGGAGATCCAGGGTCTGATTGCAAATCTCAACGTGATGGCCGATGATGTGAGCGCGATTCCGCGGTACATGACCGGCGGAGCGCAGGCGGGCGGCGCGGGCCGCACGGCTTCGGGCCTCAGCATGTTGATGTCGAACGCTGCCAAGACGCTCCAAAATGTCGCGGCAAGCATCGACCGAGACGTCTTCGACCCCATGCTGAAGCATCTTTACGAGACAATCATGTTGACGATGCCCGGAGTGTTCCGCGGCGACGAGAGCGTGGTTGTGAAGGGAGTTACGTACGCAGTCAAGCGCGAGCAGGACCGCACACGGCAACTCGAATTCTTGAACATGACCTCGAACCCGACTGACATGCAGATCGTCGGAATCGAGGGTCGCGCGAAGGTGCTGGGTGCCGTCGCTGGTGCGATCGGTCTCGACTGGGAGAACATTGTCCCTGACGATGACGCGCTGAAGGCCGCGCAAGCGGCGCAGCAACAGCAACAGCAGAACGAGCAGCAACAGCACAACATGCAGATGCAGCAGATGGCACAGTCCCAGATGCTGGAGCATATTGAGCACGCGAACTTGTACGCATCGCAGGCTGGGCTCTCGGTACCGATACCGGGAACACCGGGACAGCCACAAGGTGGGCCGCAAACCGGACCGCCTATCGGGGGCCAGCATGTGGGGCAGAAGCCTCATCCGACTGGTGGGCAGACAACGGCACAGCAGCACG
>Ga0247666_1000524_pt1 | contig 9568 bp, 8 predicted proteins | sample CNK07_metaG_FD_183025 | JGI IMG/M metagenome (GOLD analysis project Ga0247666, IMG submission 183025) | Soil microbial communities from Purdue University Martell Research Forest, Indiana, United States - CNK07 | ecosystem: Environmental > Terrestrial > Soil > Temperate forest > Bulk soil | place...
ACGAGGGCGACGAGCTCGCGGCGTGAACTAAGTACGTTGTGGTAGGTTTGCCGTCGCGAGGATTCATCGATCACCGCGTCGCGATCACAAACCATGACAGACACCCATCCCACCTACGATTTCGATTTCGCCGTTGCCGGCGGCGGCCCCGCCGGTTCCTCGGCTGCCATCTCCCTCGCCCAGCGAGGGCACTCCGTCGTTCTCTTCGAGCGCGAGACCTTTCCCCGTTTTCACATCGGCGAGTCGCTGCTATCGACGGCCAACGACGCCTTTGCGAAGTTGGGAGTGGCCGAGACGATGGAAGCGGCCTGTTTCCCCGACAAGTGGGGCGCCCGGCTCTTTACGCACGACGGGCTGAGCGGCCGCGGGGTCGACTTCACCGATGTCACCGAGGTGACGAAGCCGAAGACGGTGCAGGTGTGCCGCGAAGTGTTCGACAAGATTCTTCTCGATCGCGCACGCGAGCTCGGTGTCGACGTCCGGGAGGGCTATCGCGTCAACGCATGCGAGTTCGGCTCGGATGCGGCGATCCTCGATTTCGCGTCCGGCGACGACGGCGTGACCGGCCGCATACGTGTACACGCCCTGGTCGATGCCACGGGCCGGAATGGATTGCTCGCAAGGAAATTCAATCTGAGGACCGATGAGCCCTTGCTGGCGAATATCGCGGTCTTCTCGCACTTCAAGAACGTTCCCCGCCTCGCCGGTGACCGGCCCGACGATATCCGGCTGGTCGCCCGCAACGACGCCGGCTGGTTCTGGCTCATCCCCATTTCCAAAGAATTGACGAGCGTCGGCGTCGTCGTACCGAAGAGCCTTTACATGCAATGGCCGAAGGACTCGCCTGAGGAGATGCTCGACCGGGCCATCGCCGACACGCCGGTTCTCGCTGACCTGATGCGCGATGCGACGCGGGAGTGGCCCGTGCGCGTCGAGAAGGATTTCTCGTACAGCGCTTCCGCGTACGCCGGCGACCGCTGGATTCTCGCGGGCGATGCGGGCTCGTTTCTCGACCCGGTCTTCTCGACCGGCGTCTCGATCGCCATGGAGTCAGGCATCGAGGCCGCCATCGAGCTCGATCGGGCCTTGGCGCGAAACGATTTCTCCGCGCGCCAGTTCGCAGCGTTCTCGCGCCGCCAGCGCAGGCGCTTCAAAACGTTCCGTCGCTTCGTCGTCGGCTTCTACACCCCGCAATTCCGCGACCTCTTCTTCGATCCAAACCCGCCGCCCCGCATCTTCAAGGCCGTCGTAACGGTTCTTGCCGGAAAGTGGGATTCCAGCCTGCGAACCCGCCTGCTCAATCGCGTGTTCTTCGCCATCGTCGCCATCCAGAAACGTTTCTCGCTGACGCGCATGATGTTCCGCCGCGACCCCAGCGCCGGCTATCCGGGCGAATAAGCCCAGGGTCAGGTCCAAAGTCTAAAGTGCCGACGCATCCTGCCGCCGTGGCGACAACTGTCTTCGGCACTTTAGACTTTAGACCTGACCCCAGCGCGACGCCCACAGTGATCATTCAGAGTACGTGAAGCTCGCCGAGAGTGACGCCGAGCCGGAAACGCTCATGATCGTCCTGCGGACTTGGCCTCCCTTCGTTCCCGTGCCGAGGTCAGAACCGTCGGCAGCCTTGCCGTGCGCGTCCTGGCTGCCGCTCGCCGTCACGGGGCCGAAGAGCGAGAAGCTCTGGATGCGGCCGGTGGCGACGTCGGCAACGAGCGATCCATTCAACGTCATCTTGACGGAGCTCGTGCCATTGTCCGCCGCCGATCCGAACGGCGCCTCAGCATTCGCCGGCGCGCCCTTCGGCTTCTTCACATGGCTGGAGACGACCAGCAACACGTCGAACGTCGCGCTTTCGCCGGTGACCGCGGAGAGCGTCATTTTGTAGTTGTCGACGCTGAATCCGGACTGCACGTCGAAGAGATCGTCGGGATTCTTCGACCGCAGCGAATCGCCGATGGCGACGGTCTCCCCGCCGAACGTCCGCGCCATCTCGCGCATCTGACCGATGTTCGTGTTGTCTCTGGTGACGAAGGCCGCCTCGGCGTCGGTGAGGCTGGTGCCATCGGCGTGAGCCACGCTGCTGACATGGCTGCCATTGAGGCTGATGACGTAGTGCTTGGAGAACAGTGACGTCAGATCGGCGCCGTTCACCTGGACGCTGCGGTAGGAGACGTCGACGCTGCCGATCCGCTGTCCCGCCATGTCGAGAACGGTGAGCGTCTTCGTTCGCGAGGTCGATGTCTGTTGGTGGGCCTGCGCGGGCGTGAGTGTGGACTGTGTGTAACGGCTGCTGTCGCTCATGCCGTTGTTCGAGACGATGTCGATGGACGAGCCGTACGTGCTGGTCTCCGTCCACGACGTACCGGTGGTCACGGCGGGCGCGCCGAACGTGACGCCGAAGACGGAGGCGGAAATGAGCGAGGCTGCCGCGATGAGAGTGGCGATTCTTGTAGTCATGGCTTTCTTCTCCTTCTTTGCTTGTCGCTACGGGCAATCTGGCCAGCCGTCGCAGTTCGCGTCGATCAGCCGGTCGCAGTCATAGTGATAACGGGCCGTGACGCCCTTATTCAGCGTGATGCTCTTGCCGTACACCGAGCCTTCGATGCGCGACGACGGTCCGAATGTCAGATTGGACCGGGCGGCGATGAACGTGCCGCGAATCACGGCCGTGCTGCCGGTGGTGATGTCGCCCGGCTGCAGCGCGTTGATGACGACGCCGCGCGTCGATCCGACTCCGGTCAGAGAGGCATCGGATCCGATGTCGAGATTCGAGCCGACGAGCAGCGTGGCCGGACCGTCGATCCGGACCGAGGCACCATTCTTCACCTGCAGGTTGTTGATGGAGTACGTGCCGGGATGAAGCTCCAGCCGGCCGCCGTCATTGATCGTCACGTAATTGTAGAAGCCGGGATCGATGGTCATGCTGCCGCCGATCGGCACCCAGACGTCACCGAGCAGAGCGCTCGCCGGCTGCCAAAGGGCATTCGCGCGAGTCAGCGTGGCGATGGTCTGGAACTCCTTCACATTGCCGGAGAGCGTCAGGCGGCCGTTACCGACGACATCGACGGCGCCGCCGGAGATCGCGTAGTCCGCCGCAACCTCGCCGGACACTTTGATGTACTTGCCGGCGCGAAGATCTCCGGCCACCATCCCCGACGTTCCGTTCTTGATCTCGACCTGGTCGTTCGATCCGACGTCGCCGAACACCGTGCCGGCGGAGTCGAACTTGACGAAGTGCTCGCCGAAGAGAACGAAATCGTCGGCCGACTGCGGATGGCTCGGGCCGAGCAGCACTGACGAGCTCGCGGAGCTCTCGACAGGCGTCTCCAGCGGACTCCGACCGTGCGTGTCGGAGTGATCGACGTAGGGCTGGGGATCGGGCTTCGGCGCGACCGTAGCCACGATGATGACGCGCTTGGTCGCTCCGGGCGCCAGGACGTTGCCGGACGCCAGCAGCTCCGGATCCCTGTTGCCGTCGAAGGACGGGTTGGCGGCAAGCCCGCACGATGAGACAGACGCCAGCGACCAGGACCGTGCGTCCGAGAAGGCGTTCTGGAGAATCGAAGTGAGAGAGAGTTTCGAGAGCGTGACGTCGCCCGGATTGGAGATATCGAGGGCGAAGGTGACCTGCCGCTTTCCTCCGCCGAGATTGCGCGTCAGGCCGGTCTGCTGGTCGAGCCGGATGATCGGATTCTCGGGATCGAGAAGGAAGGACGACGCGCTCTTCGGCACAAAGCCTCCGAGGGTCCAGGTGTCGTTCACGAAATCGCCCAGGTGCTGGCCGGCGATCGTCCAGGTGTTGTCATAACCAGTGAAGTTCATGTCGAATGAAGGGGAGTCGACCGATGGAGTGCAGAGCTCCGGGGTGCACTGCTCGCCCCCGAAGGGCCCGAGGTCGATGCAGAACCCGGGAATGCAGAGCCGCGGAATGATCTCGACTGAGGGGATGTGCGCATTCAGCTGGGCGGCGCGGGCCGTGATGGTCTCGCTAAGATCGACACCCGTCTCGCAGTGGAAGTCGTTGTCGAGCCGGAATGTCGGCGCGACCGGCTCCGGCGGATCCTTCTGCTTCGAGGTCACGATGTGCATCGTGTCGCCGACACTCATCTCCGCCGACGTCGAGGTCGAGGGCGGCCCGGAGTTGACCCAGTACTGGAGCGGCTCCGGGAAGGTGAACGCCACCTTCAGTTTCGGCGTGAACTTCAGCTTCTGGGTGAGCGCGACGTTCGCCCCGGGAAGAGCGTCGACGGCGACGTAGCTTAAGGAGATGCCGCCGGGGAGGCTCCTGCTGTCTTTCAGTGGAACGCTCAGCTTCGCTGCCTTCGTAATGATTGCCGCGAGGCTGAGTTTTCCGTCGGCGAAGGTGTCCGATTTATTCGTGGCGATCGTTCCGTCGGCGGCGACGAGGGTGCTGGCGGCGCTGACGTCCGGAATCTTCAACATTCCTTCGAAGTACGTGGTGTCGCCGGAGAGGCTGGCGTCGGAGTGGATCTTGAAGAGCGAGCTCTCACCCGATGCCCAGTTCAACATCGGCGACGGGATTCCGAGCGTGCTCTGCGTGTCGAGGCAGGAAAAGAGGCATAACTTCCCCTCCAGGTCGAGATTCACGGCGAAGTCGCCTCGGACGTCGATGTCGGCCTTCGGCGAACGGCTCACGATGGAGGCGCCGGCACTCGGGTCGGGGACGTACTCGGAGCTGACGGCGATCGTGTCGCCGGCGCGGAAAGAATTGGGGTCCGGGAAGTGCAGCACGGGGATGACCGAGTACGTCACGTCGACCGAGCCCGGCTCCGGCATATTGATGTCGGCCCACAGGCCGAGGCGGGCCATTGCCCGGGCTTTGCCCGCGGCGCCGAAATCGGCGTCACCCCAGAAGGTGTCGATGGACTCGAAGGGACCGTCGAATCCGGGATAGCTCGCGTTGCTGACGTCGAAGTTCACCCGGGTGGGGTCGATGATCGTGAAGCGCTTCTGGACAGGCGTGGCGCCGCCCGGCCCCCAGACGCTCTGCGCGGAGGTGGTAAACGTCAGATGCAACTGGCGCTGATCGGCCAGAGCGGGCCGCGACGATAGGAGAACGACAACTGTTGCGAGGATCGAGAGGCGCTTGTACAAGAGAGCCCTGGTGTTCGTCCTGACAATCGGATTCATGATGCTCCTCCGCTCTCGCGCGCTTTCCGCATCGCGATTCAAGAGGGAGGTGCGACGGACGAAGGCAGTTTTCCATCAAGAAGAGCCGGACGGCGCGATCAGCTCGACTCGCCGGTCACGAACGACCCGACCCAAGCGGGAAGCTGACGCCCAGGCGTTTCAGGACCTTCCGCCGCTTCGTCGTCGGCTTCTGCACACCGCAATTCCGCGACCTCTTCTTCGATCCCAACCCGCCGCCCAGCATCTTCAATGCCGTCGTAACGGTGCTCGCAGGAAAGTGGGATTCCGGCCTGCGCACGCGCCTGCTCAATCGCGTGTTCTTCGCGATCGTCGTCATTCAGAAGCGATTCTCGCTGACGCGCATGATGTTCCGCCGCAACCCCAGCGCCGGCTATCCGGGCGAATAGGACCAGGGTCAGGTCTAAAGTCTAAAGTGCCGACACGTGTCCTGCCGCTGTGGCGACAACTGTCTTCGGCACTTTAGACTTTAGACCTGACCCCACCGAGAAGCCCCCAGGAGAAGCCCCCAAGGCTTCACGAGACGCTGCGAGATCGCACATCCCGATGACTAGGATTGCATCGCCCGGCCGGCGGCTCAGAAAGTGCGACAGGTGCGGCGTGAGGATCGCGAACCCGCGTGCCATAAGCTCCCGCCTGGCTATCTGCTTCGATTGCAAGAAGAAGCGGCAGAAGGAGCTGAATCAAAGCTATCAACAGGAGAAGCATCGACAAACAGCGAATCGGCGGGAGAGGTGAGACGGGCGGAGAAGAGCCCACCATGTTAGACCTTCTCGTTCTAAGACCCTATACCTATTTTTGGGATGGGTTTTTTTATATGCGCCGAAGCCGAATGTCCAGCGGACGACCGATTCAGCGCTTGTTTTGCCACGTAGACCTGCCACAGCCCTGCAAGAGTGGCGATCATGCTTACCGCGAGTTCAGGCGAAAGGTACATCGTAGTTAGCGTCACTCAATCTAGTTCTCATCCGAATCGAACGCCAGTGGACGATTTTGGTGACAATCCCAAACGCTCAACGAACATACCTAGTGAAGTAGATCACGAGCAAACCGAGAGTAGCCAGGATCACGCCGGGCGCACGAGTTGAGACCTCGATTCGCATCGAGCCCAAGATGAAACGCCAATTGTTGTTGGATTCGAGGCGGTTCCAGAGGAGAAACACACCGCCAAAAAAGAAGAGGGTCCCCACCACCAAACCGGCGGCTGAGTACCAAAACGAATACGGCTCGGGCATTGAAACCTCCGAGGCCCGCCAGCTTTACCCTACGACGCTGACGGGCCGCAAATTCCGACCATGTCTACCTCCCGTCCGGGGAAATCCGGACATCAAGGGCTGCCTCCATTGGCGACCCATGCAATTCAGCTACAAACTTCGTGCCGGGTTCAGCGTCAAGAAGATGTTCTTGGTGCAGCAACGCTACTCCCAAGTCCTAAGCTCTGCGCGGAGCCGCTTCATGAAGTTTCTCCAGGCAGACACTTCATGCTTGAAGAAGCGGATACCGACGAGTCCGCACTCGGCGAAGAACCGCGCCTCATGCATCCAGCCCAAGACTAGGGGGATGCCGACGAAGATCAGGAGGAAAAGCGCGATCAGAGAATCACAGGCAAAAAGATCGACAGCACTATCGAAGCCCAGGCGCATCGTTCCGCTCCAGTCCTCTTACGAGGAGTTGCGAATCGAGCGCACGTTGGCTGGGCTGCTACCCTAGCGCGTCCACCGCTGGTTCGGTCGTTGCCCGCCGGTACTTACCGGCTAGGGCGCCCGGTGATTCTTCGTTAGCGTAGCACATTGAGGTACGGACTCACTCGTTCAGGGATCGCTCTTCCAGCTCGTGAACTCTCTCCCGAGATCCTTCAGGGCGGCCCAGCCGGCCAGGAGTTCGTGCTTTATCTCGCGGACGAACAGCCTCAGACAACCGATGAACACTCGGCAGACGTGAATCCCGCCAAGGAAGAGCATCAGGAAAAGTAGGAGGGCAAGCCAGAAAGCGATCAGGGGATGATCGACGGCAAGCTTTTGAACGTCTTCCACGGCATTTCGCATTCGACCTCCCGCTCCAACTCCCTTCTCGGAGGAAATCGGCGAGTTGTGAGCGGTCGTCGCGCGAAAAACCGTCTGAAACGGGTGTTCGGATTGACCTACTTGCTTGGAACTCGCGACCAAGCTTGGTGCTTCTACTCACCTCTGGGCACCTGATGCGCGTACCCCGTTTAGATGGTTGTTATCACGCGCGTGCCTGAGGCTTAATTGTGTCAAGTGTACGCCCGTCTCGAACCTGTGCGCAACTTCGCCGGAGTCGCCAGGCTTTATTTCTTGGTTTGGCGCAACTCATTCATAACTCGACGACTCATTATGTAGGCGGCGGGGCTTCTCGGCTGGACGCGGAGGCAGATGTCCGAGGCCATTCGAGAACGGTGAGATCGAGCTGCGGACGACGCCGCTCGGGAAGTGGTTTCCGCGGGTGGAGTTGATGGCCAAGGCGCTGGAGATCTGGCCGATGCACGTCATCGAAGAGGCGCTCGGGAACGATGCGGACGGCATTCTGCCGCAGGCGATCCGGAGCGCGGAGCTGCGCGTCCGGCTGCCGCGGCATCACATCGACATGCTGGAGTATCGGGCGGACCAGCAGGAGACTACCGTCAGCGGCGTGCTGGCGCGGGAGCTGGACGGCATCGCCAGCGCGCACATCGAGGAGTTGTCGGCCGCGCTGCCGGGGTTCGCCGAGGCGATGGCTTGGCCGGGTGGTTGATGAAGAGACTTATCCGCAGATGACACAGATCGAACGCAGATGGATGACTGTCTACCGCAAGGGGTCAGGTCGAAACCGAAACTGACGACAGTCTGCATCGAGCGGAATGTTCGTCGTGAGGCGTCGTCAGTTTCGGTTTCGACCTGACCCCTTCCGCGTCATCTGCGCTCCATCAGCGTCATCTGCGGATCGTTTTTCTTCCGCAACGTAACCATCGTGTTTTCAGTTACTTGCGCAGTACTTGCCCACGCGTTTGCCACAGCCATGTAACCTCGCCCGAGCTCATCCGTCTAAGGGGGTGTATCCAAAAAACGGAGGCGAGTCATGTCCGGTGTGCAACCTATCGGGTCCTTCGAAGAGAGTCTGGCGGATGGCAGTTCCGATCGAACGGGCCTTTACTGGAGTTGGGAATCTGCGGTCGTGGATCCGGGAGCAAGTCCGGGGATCCACGCCGATCGAGAGCAGATCGAGATCAAACGATGCAGGCGTGAGATCAAGCGCTGCAAGCGTGCACTCGCGCAGCTCGACCGCGATACGACGCGCTTCCGGCTGCACGTCAGCGAGAGCAGGCGGGAGATCCGCCGACGCAGGCGTGAGATCAAGCGGCGGCGGCATGCCAGCAGGCGGCGGAGCAAGTTCATTCTCCAAGGCCGGCGGCAGAGGAAGTTCCCTATCCAACGGCGCCTGCTCCGTTTCGAGCGGAAGGCCGTCGCGCTCGCGCGGCGTGATGGCAGCCGCGGCCAGCGTGATGTCAGCCGGCGTCTCGATGATCTCGTCCGGATTCTGAAAGATCTCAGCCGGCGCGCGAAAGATTCTGCTCCTCGGCGAGAAAGTTCTGCTCCGGGATCAAAAAGTTTTGCTCGGGGAGGAAAAGATTTTGCTCCGGGAGCAAATGATTCTGCTCCAGGAGGAAATGAATTTGCTCGGGGAGGGAAAAGTTTTCCACCCGGAGGAAAAAGTTTCCCTCCAAGAGGAAAAAGTTTTGCTCCGGGAGCAAATGGTTTTGCTCCGGGAGGACAAAGTTTTGCTCCAGCAGGAAAAAGTTTCCCTCCAAGAGCAAATGCATTTGCTCCAGGAGCAAAAAGTTTTCCTCCGCGACCACAAAGTCCTCCTCCAGGAGCAAAAGATTGGGGTCCTGATCAGAAACGTTTTGCACGGAACCTGAAAAATCTCCTCATTCCTAGAAAGAACGCAATCGCCGGCTCCGGGAAAGGACCCCTGCAGTGAACGATTGCCACGTACCGTCTCTCTGGCCAGGTGGTGCCCGTGCCCCTCCGCCGGTGACACCACGCGGATGGCGTGTCGCCTTGCCGCGTCTGCACCCTCGTCGTCCGGCGCCAATGGTGGCGCTGACGACTCCATGAACCCATTTCGAAGGGATGCGACAACAGCATCCTGGAGTACCCGATGTCTACCACCACACCGAATCCCGGTACCCCGGAGGCAGGAACGCCTGCCCCCAGTCCACAAACTCTCGACGCGCAGGAGAGAATCGCTCGCCTGCGCGCCATCGCTGACGACTTTCCCGACGAAGCATCGCCGAAACCACTGACGAAGGCGGAGCGCAATCTTGCGGCTCGTACTTCGATCGTCTTCGTGGAGAAGGCGGCGCTGTTCGCCGAGGCTGCTCCGAACATTGGTGTTGCGC
>Ga0247666_1000525_pt1 | contig 9553 bp, 7 predicted proteins | sample CNK07_metaG_FD_183025 | JGI IMG/M metagenome (GOLD analysis project Ga0247666, IMG submission 183025) | Soil microbial communities from Purdue University Martell Research Forest, Indiana, United States - CNK07 | ecosystem: Environmental > Terrestrial > Soil > Temperate forest > Bulk soil | place...
AAGGGTTTGGCTGCCATTGATGGTGAAGGGACGAATGGAATTGCTGAACGGGCCGATCTTGTTGATAACCGAGTGGGATTTGGCGTCCACCACGGCAAGAAGGGGCGACTGCAAGCCGGCGAGATAGACGCGGGAGCCGTCGGGGCCATAGATGGTATTGTGCGCGCCGGTGCCGAGAGTGATTTTTGCGATGACATCGCCGGTGAGGGCGTTCACAACGAGCCAGTCGGGGCCTTCTAGGGAAGGCACGTAGAGTAGTTCGCCGTCCGGGGAGATGGCGAGGCGATCGGCGCCGCCATCGTAGGCCTTCTCCCAAACTTTCTTTTCGGTGATGAGATCGAAACAAGCAACGCGCTTGATAGTGCTGACGTAGAGTTTGCCGGTTTTCGCGCTAGCAGCGATGCCTTTTACGTTCTCGGCAGGCTGGCCTGGCGGAACGTCCCAAGTCGGAATGCGTTTTATAAGTTTGTAGCCGGCATCCATGTCGTAAACCAGAATGCCTACTCCACCATATTGCAGTTCGTTGCGAATCCCGGGAACGGCAACATAGAGACGATGCGTATCGTGTTGCGCTGCCGGCATGGAGCCAAGCAACACAAAAAGCGCGCAAACAAAGAAGAGAAGCGCAAAGAGAACGCGGCCGCCTGTTTTCATGAAGTGTTCTCCTTGGTCACGGATTCATTGCAATGCTATATCAGAGGTCGTTGGAGTCGTCGAGGGCACAATTTGGGCCTACGATGCCTCGCGCGAGGTTGCTGCTGACCGAGCGGGTCAGTGCTTGACGACGGTCACGGTGATCTGGGACGGATATTGTTTCGAGTGATGGACGGCGTTGTGCGCGACGACTCCCTTGGATTCGTCGTAGTTGTTGCCGCCTGTGTTGAGGTTGCGGTCGAAGCGCGGGAAATTGCTGCTGGAGACTTCGATGCGGAGCTGATGGCCGGCTTCGAAGTAGTTGCTGGTGTTCAGCGGCTGCAGAGTGACTTTGTAGACTTTTTCTTTTTCCATCCAGACGAGAGGCTTGTCATAGCCATCGCGATAGCGCATGCGCTGAATGGACTCGTCGAGATTGTAGGCGCGACCGTCGGGATAAACGTCGATGACCTTGACGGTGAAGTCCGTGTCTTTGGCATCCGAGGAGACGTAGAGCGTGGGAGCGATGGGGCCGCTGACTTCGGCGCCTTCCTCGAAGGGTTTGGAGGTATAGACGAGGATATCGGAGCGAGCTTCCATCTTGCGCTGGTCGAATGCGCCGCCCTGAACGGCGTCGCCGGTACAACAAACATTGCCGCCGTAGGAGGTGACGGGATTCATCGGATCGTAGGTGAAGGAGTCGGGTTTGTCAGCGTCGGGCGGAGCAGTGGAGAGAACGCCATCGCCGTTCAGGGAGTTCGAATGGCCTGCGCTGGAAAGATAGAAGGTTAGTTGGCGGGCGCCGGAGGGAGGCCAGGTGTCCGAGGTCTGCCACTTATTCATGCCCATGGTGAAGTAGGTGACTTTGGGGAGAGAGTCGAGGCGCGAGCTTTTCTCGCCTTTAAGGAAGCGGTCGAAGAAGCTGTAAGTGATTTCCTGATAGTCGAAGCGCGCGTCGCCCATGCTGCGTTCGCCGACGATGGTGTCAGCGGTGGCGCGAGTATAGGCGCAGTGAGTGACGGGAGCGATGATGACCCATTGCTGGTCGGCAACTTCGGGGTGGGCGGTTTTGCGGACGTGATTGTAGAGCGCGAGGTTTGGCCCGACGGAAACGTCATACCAGGTCATGAACCAGAGGCCGGGAAGATTGAGGGGCATGTCGTCGTGATAGAGGCCGCCTTTGTACCAAGCAGGATCGTTGGGAGCGCGCTGAATCATGCGGCCGCCGGTGTCTACGGGCATGGCGTCGGCGAAAATGCCGGGCGGGCCGTCCACGGCTTTGAGAATATCTTGCTCCGGGAGATGCCAAAGAGCTTTTGACCATTCGACGGGAGGAAGTTGCTGCGCGAGGTCGAAGGATTTTGATTCGCGGATGAGGTCGGCTTGCGTGGCGCTGGGCGAGAACATGGGGCGGACCTGATTTTGTTCGCCATAGAGCCAGGCGATGAAGAGCATCTGGACGGCGCCGCCGCGATACCAGTTGCCTTGCTCGTAATAGGGCGCGACGCGGCCGACGCCTGCTCCGAAGCTCTGGATATTCATTGCGGCGTAAGCGGGATCGCCCATGGCGGCGATGCCCATTTGGTATTCGGCGGTGGAAGAACAGCCCGTCGTGCCGATTTTTCCGTTCGACCAGGATTGAGCCGAAAGCCAGTCGAGCGCGTCTTTGCCATCGGTGCGCGGCGGGCCAAGGATGTCGTAGTTGCCTTCGGAAAAGAAATGACCGCGTTCATTCTGCAGGACGTAGGCGTAGCCGTGCTTGATGGCGGTGAGGATGGTGGTCATGTCGGCGGGGACGCCGTTGCGAACGTCCCAGTAATTGAAGTTGTAGGGAGTACGGACCCAGATGATGGGGACTTTGCCTGTGGCGTTTTTTGGGCGGTAGATGTCTGTGGCGAGGCGGACGCCGTCGCGCATGGGCATCATGACTTTGCGGTCGATGATGGCGGCGGATTCGAGTTCTTTTTCGGTTTGAATGCGCTGATCTTTTTGCGCGGGAGTGAGTGTGCCTTGCTGAGCGTGGACGGCCGCGATGGTGCCAGCGCAGAGAGTTGCAGCGAGCACGATTACGCGGACGGTTGGTTTCTTCATGGGGTGGTTCCTCCTCGGAAGGAAACGGAGTGCGATTATGGCGCATCTGGGCTGTCGCGTGAAGATTTCGCGAATTACCGTCATGACAGGAGAAGTTGGAGGCGGGGAGTCATTTCAAGTGGCCGTCGAACCAGGACAAGGTGCGCTCGACTACATCGCGTCGGTGCTTGGGATTTGAAAACATGTGGCCCTCGTGTTCGTAAACGACGAATTGGGTTTCGACGCCCAGCGTTTTGAGGGCGTGCCAGAATTCGTAGGATTGCGGAGCGGGAACTTCGCCGTCGCTGTCGCCGACGAGGATGAGCGTGGGCGTTTTGGCTTTTTTGATGAAATTGATGGGCGAGCTTTTGGCGTAGACGTCGGGATCGTCGTAGACGGATTTGCCGAAGAACGGGATCATCCACTGATCGATTAGATTTTGGCCGTAGTAGCTTTGCCAATTGGAGAGTCCCGCGCCGGCCATGGCTGCCTTGAAGCGATTTGTTTGGGTGACGGCCCACATGGTCATGTAGCCGCCGTAGCTCCACCCGCAAATACCGAGGCGATTGGGATCGATGGGAGCGACGCGAAGGGCTTCGTCGACGCCCGCCATGATGTCCTTGAAATCTCCGTAGCCGAAATCCTTGACGTTGGCACGGGTGAAGGCTTCGCCCTGGCCGAAGCTGCCGCGAGGATTGGGTTGCAAAACAAAATAGCCGGCACCGGCCAGGGGCGAATAGTAATCGGAAGCGCTTGGCCATTCGGAGAGGACGGCGGCTCCGGGCCCGCCATGCACGCGGACAACGAGTGGATATTTTTTGTTGGGATCGAAATCGCGCGGGTAGAGGAGCCAGCCCTGGACATTGAAGCCGCCGTTTTTCCAGTGGAGGCTTTTGGCTTCGCCCCAGCCGGGCTTGATGGACTTGTTGCGTTGCGTGATTTGCGTCCAAGAAGCGGTGGGGCCAGCCCAAATTTCGGGCGGGGCGCTGAAGGAGCTGCGAATGACGGCGGAGTTTTTAGCGTCGCGGGATAGAGAGAGATTGATGCCCCAGGCGCCCGCAGTTAGTTGGCCCGCATCGCGAAAGAGTTCGGTCTTGGCGCCGTCGGCGGGATTGATGGTGGCGAGGCCGGAGTCGCCTTCGAGATATTCGCCGAAAATAATATTTCCTTGCGACGTCCACGCGAGCCAGCTTGCGGAGGCTTTCATTTCCGGAGTGATATTTGTGGCGTCGCCACCGATTGCGGGGATTGTGAAGATGTCGCCGCCGACGCTGGGCTCGTCGCTCATGAGGCCGCCGATGAAGGCGATGCGCTGGCCGTCCGGGGACCAAGCGGGATTGGCGATTTGCAGCGGCGGCTTGTAAATGGATTTCATCAAGCCAGTGGCGGCGTCGAGCGTGAAGAGCTCGGCGATATACCAGTTGTTGTCGCCATTGCCGAGAGCGGCGGTAACGGCAAAGTGGAGGCCGTCGGGGGACCAGTCGTATTCGTAGACATAAGTGTCGGCGGGAGAAATTTGGCGGAGCTTGTCGGTGGCTACGTCAACGAGGGCCAGGCGCTGCTCAAAGAAGGAGTCTTTGATCTCGCCAGTTTCGGGAGTTTCGGCGACAAGCGGGCCCGCGGCGCGCGTTGCGTTTTCGGTAAAGAGCAGGGCGATGGTTTTGCCATCTGGCGACCACCCAGGAGTGGAGAGGAAGCCTTTGACTTGTGTGAGTTTTCGAGCAGAGCCTGCCGGGGCCGCGGCGTCCATCACATAGAGTTGAAGCTGGCCTGCTTTTGTGGCGTCCGAAAGGAAAGCGAGCTTTTTGCTATCGGGGGACCAGGCGACGCTGCCTTCCGCGTGGATGGCGCCGGAGACGCCTGCGCTGATGCGCTTGGGGAGAGTTTTGACCCCAATATCCGCGACGAAAATTACCGTGTCGCCGGTGGAGACCCCACGTTTTGTGATGACGTCCTCGACCCAGGCAACTTTCTTGCCGTCGGGGGAAATGGCAGCTTGTTCGAACCGATGCGTGGCGGAAAGCGTCTTGATGACGTCCTCGGCTGCGCCGGACGCTTTGGGCTTCGCGCCGGCCGCGAGACGCGCTTCGGCGGATTTTTGGGTGCCGCTGGTTTCTTTCGCGGGACTCTCTTGAGCGAGAGATCGGTGCGCGCCGCAAAGTATTAGCAGCGAGGCCGCGGCGATGGTGAGCCGGGGTCGAAAAGAAGTCATAAGTCCGTCCTTCAGGGCGGTGAAAATGGGCGCGAGTACCATAAACTGCTTGGCGATGAGCCGCAAGCTTTGCTTGCGGGATCTTCGCAACAACATTTCAGGAAGATATGTTGTCGCATGGCGGGCTGGCGAGTAGAATCCGCGCAGATTGCACTGTGGAGGAAATGATGGTCGATCGCCGTGGATTTCTTTCTTCGCTTGCGGGAGCTGCGGGCGTAGCGGGCTCGCTGAGCTTGTCGCCTGCATGGCCGAAATTGCTGGAGCAGGCACCAGCGAAATTGCCTGATAAAGCCCTCTTCGATTCGAACGAAGAAGCGTATTGGACAGAACTGCGGAAGCAGTTCTTGATTCCGGCGGACGAAGTGTATTTGAACAACGGGACGGTGGGTTCGTCGCCGGCACCGGTGTTGAAGGCGGTGTTCGATACGTATAACGACACCGAACGGATGGCGCAGGACAATCCGGAAGATTATCCGATTTGGGGGTATGGAGATTGGAACCAGGTGCGCGATCCGCTGGCGGCGTTTGTGGGCTGCACGCGCGATGAGCTTGCGCTGGTGCGGAATTCGACGGAAGCAAACTGTTATATGTGCAATGGGCTGGATTTCAAAGCGGGCGATGAAGTGTTGATGACGGACCAGGAGCATCCGGGCGGCGAGCAGGGATTTAATTTGCGCGCGAAACGGCACGGAATTGTGGTGAAGAAAGTGACGCTGCCGAAGCCGGTACCGAATGCGGCGGCGGTGCTGAATCTTTTTAACGATGCGATCACGCCGCGCACGAAATTGATTTTCTTCAGCCACATTACGACGGTGACGGGCGTGGTGCTGCCGGTGAAGGAGATTTGTGCGCTGGCGCGTTCGAAGGGGATTTTGAGCGCGGTGGACGGGGCGCACGTGATCGGCATGATGAAGCTGAATATCAAGGAATTGGGCTGCGACATGTATTCATCGAGTCCGCACAAATGGCTGCAGGCCCCAAAGGGATCGGGGTTTTTGTTTGTGCGCGATGAAGTGATTGACCGCGTGTGGAACACGATTGTGACGGGCGGATGGGACGACCCGAAACTGCGCGCGCTACGATTCCAGCAGATCGGGAGTTCGAATGTGCCGATTATTTATGGGCTGCGCGCGGCGGTGGAGCTGGCGAACTCGATTGGGATGGAGCGCATCGAGCGGCGGCACCGGATGATGGCGGACTATATTTTGAAGGAGATGGTGAAGCGGGGGGCGGAGTCGTGGACGTCGCCGGATCCGGCGATGCGGTGCGCGATTGCGTCGGTGAACGTGCCGCCGATACAGATTGGAGAGCTTGAGACGTGGATGTGGAAGGAAAAGAAAATCCGGATTCGGGGCGGCGGGCCGTCGAAGATACGGCTATCGACACCGTATTATTTGTTGCGGAAGGATGCAGACAGGTACCTGGCGGCGTATGACGAGTACCGAAAGCTGAAGATAGCGGCATGACAAGGGGATGGACCAGCGGCCAGAACCTGCAGTTCCGTCCAAGTGCATTCCATCTTGAGTAAAACTTGACGAATCGCCGGAATTGGCCGATTCTAAAGAGGATGATGACGAGTGATAAAGGAGGGCGCAAGGATGACTGAAAATCTCTCGAAATTGGCGGAGTCCTTCGTTGAGGCGACTCCGGACGGCCTCCTGGCAAGCAAAATTGTGAAGAATGCCTCGGAGATCAAACAGGCGCTAGCGACGACGGGCGAGTACGTCTTGAGAGATGAGTGCGGGAACGAGTACCACATCACGCCCAACAACAGCCACGGACCCACGACCAAGTAGAACACCGACGGCCCAAAGGGGATGATAGCGCTCATCGCATCGGCGGGTTTGGTTTTCTACCTGCTGGTTCCCGGAATTCTTTTCAAGGGCCTATTCTCGCTGTTTATTCCGCTGGACAAGTTTCACCGGACACGAAGCGAAGAGCTCACCTTTGGCGCGTTTGCCTCGCTCTTGCCATTGGCCCTGACGTTTCTTGCAGTCTTAAGCGCTGGCTGGTTTGGGAATCATCCCTTCTTTTTTCCTGATTCGGCCGGTCAAGCAACTAGTGACTATCAAGCCGCTTTTTCTTCGATTTATAGCGAGACTTTTTTTTCGCAGCACCAACAAGAATTTTGGGGTGCGGCTTCCCGAATAGCGCACCGTCAGGCTCGAATCCTGGTGTGGCTGTATTTCTTCACGGCTTCGGAGGCTTTGCTTTTTGGCTGGCTGGGCAAGAATTTCGGGCGATTCCACAAATTCAAACCCTATGAATTTGCGGCAAACAAGTTTCTCCTTCCGAATATTTCGCCGTGGTATTTCCTCCTCACGCCCTTCATGTGGGCCCCGGAACCGGAAAGAAAGGTCATGGCCGACCTTCTCACGTCGGACGATCATTTGTACCGCGGCCAGGTCGTCGGGCACGATGTAGACACGGACGGAAACCTTCGAGGACTGCTGATTAGCGGAGCGCTACGATTTAACCGGCATTCCTACCTCCAGGACAAGGATTCAGGAAAGGCGGCGGACCCGAACGACTATTGGAAGAGAATCCCCGGAAAAAACTTATTCATCTTTGCGGATAAGCTGTCGACGCTGAATTTGAGTTACCTGCCGCCGACTTCATCCATCCCGGAAATTCTGCAACAATTACTGAAAAAACTGAAAATCGAAGCGCAGGTTTCGGTAGAAAGCCCGCAGCCTCCCCATTCGAAAAAGTAGGTGGCGGCTATTCGTCCCAGCCTGCCGGAATGCATGCACTGCGTTTTCTTGACCCTGTGCTTAGCGGTCGACTACACTAATAAATTCGATACCTGTCGCTCAGGCGGCCTGACGGTCGCTTTGTGTCTGCAGGAAGAACCGGCCGCATCTTGGTAAGTCCGGGCCGCGGAACTAAAGGGGGATTGCTTTGCCAAAGCGCACATTTCAACCGCGGAAACGACGCCGCGCGAAGACGCACGGATTCCGCTCGCGCATGAAGACAGTTGGCGGCCGCAAAGTTCTGGCGGCGCGCCGCAAGAAGGGACGTCATCGCCTCACGCCCGAATAGTCCCGGGCGGATGGAATTTCCGCGCGAGGCGAGGCTGGTGCGGCGCGGCGACTTCGATGCCGTGTACCGCGCCGGGAAGCGCCGTTCCAGTTCCCACTTCACAGTTTTTTTTCGCGCCAACCAACTGCCGGTGAGCCGCTTCGGTTTCAGCATAAAGAAGGCGCTGGGCGGAGCGGTGGTGCGCAATCGCATCCGGCGGCGAATGCGAGAGATGGTGCGGTGCCATCGCATGGAGATACCCGTGGGATGGGACATCGTAATTCATCCGAAGAGCAGCGTGGGGAGGGCGGAGTTTGCTGGGCTGACGGGGGATTTGCTGCGATTGATGAAGAGCGTGTGAATTTGACGATGAATATTAAAGGCGGCAGCGAAGAAGAAGAAAGAGACAGACTGAAGTCTGTCCCACCTGCGGCGGAGGAGCAGTCCGTGGCGGTGAAAGCCGCGCTGGCGGCTTTGCGTATTTATAAGGTGTACTTGTCCTTTTTGTTCGCTGGAAGCTGCCGGTTCGAACCGACGTGCTCGAGGTATGCGTATGAAGCGATCGAGCGGTTTGGCGTGATGCGAGGGTCGTGGCTGGGGTTGAAGCGGCTGCTGCGGTGCCATCCGCTGTCGCGAAAGTTTGGATGTGACCCGGTCCCGGAGAAAACAGAGGGTGAAGCTTTGATAAGCGGCGGGGCTGAGCAAGAGGCAGGCGGATCGCGCGTTACTCCCAGAGAGGTCCATTCGTGAGCGCGCCGGAAAAGAAAAAAGAACTTTCGTCAGAGTTTCGCATACTGATTGCGTCGATACTATCCATGGTGGTGATTTTGCTGTGGGCCAAGTTTTTCGCGCCGAAGCCACCAGCCAACTTGCCGCCGGCGAACACACCGGCAGTTACGGGGCCAGCCTCGACGAACACGGGGACGACATCGCCAACCCCCACTCCCACTTCGCCTTCTTCCACCAAGTCCGGTGCGCCGTTGCCTGCCGGGAATGCGACGGGGATTTCACCTCCAAGCGCCGCAGCGATGCCACCAAAGGCCGACACGCAAGAGCGAACGATCATTGTGGAGAATGCGCTTTATCGCGTGGAGATTTCGAATCGCGGCGGAGTGGTGAAGAGCTGGCAGTTGAAAAAGTACAAGGATGATGCGAAGCCGCAACGCGTGCTGGACGTGGTACACCCGGAGGCGGCTGCGGAGGTTGGTGGATGGCCCTTCGCGCTGGTGTTCGACGATCAGCAACTCGCATCAACAGCTAATTCCGCGTTGTACGTGGCTGGCGTCGCAGAGCAAGACGGTCATATGGGCGCCACCGCGCACTATGCAGTTCTTAGCGGAAATTCCCTGGAGGCTCCTGCGGAATTGCAGCTCACCTGGAGCGATGGGCATCTGGAAGTCACAAAAAGTTTTCGCTTCGATCACTCGTATGTGGTGCGCGTGGAAACATCCGTTAAGTTGAACGGCACGCCGATGCGGGCTGGTCTGGCGTGGCTGGGCGGGTTCGGGGATTTGACGGTGCAGAATCCGGCCCCAGTGGAGACGGTAACGGCGTTTTACAGCGAAAGCGAAAAGCTGACGGACCTGCCTTACAAGAAGCTCGAAGGCCCGGATAAAT
>Ga0247666_1000527_pt1 | contig 9544 bp, 9 predicted proteins | sample CNK07_metaG_FD_183025 | JGI IMG/M metagenome (GOLD analysis project Ga0247666, IMG submission 183025) | Soil microbial communities from Purdue University Martell Research Forest, Indiana, United States - CNK07 | ecosystem: Environmental > Terrestrial > Soil > Temperate forest > Bulk soil | place...
TCGACAATCACTTGGGAATGACGATGGGCCTCCAGAAGGGCGCGCGCATGAATCAAGCGCTCATTGAGGAGGCGATGAAGTCAACGCCGTTGCTGCAAGGAATGCAGGCGAAGTTCGATGGCCGCGGCTATCTCTCCGGCGTCACGCTCACTCCGCAACAGATGCAATCGATGGTGAAGCTCGCGCAGGATCGAGCCGACCAGGACTATCACTCATATCAACGAGCGCAGGGTGCGGCGAGGAGCGGTTACGGCATGAACAGCGCACCGCCCGCGGGACCGAATGCGGCCCCGGCGAGTCCGTTGCCGCTACCGAAGATTCCACCGCGCACAGCGGCCGAGTACTTGAACTCGTTGCCTCACTAAGGCCAATCCGATGCCCGACACCAATCAAGTACAACGCGTTCTTAATGATCCTAACTTCTATGCCCTCGATCCGAGTGAGCGCACGAAAGTGTTGTCGCATCTCGATCCAAACTTTGCGGCGTTGCCACCCAACGAACAGTTGACTGTCGTCAGCCGCGGAGTTCAGCCACCGCCAGCCCCCGCATACAATCCCGTCGCCGGTGCAGCACAGGCAACCTCAATCGGACCCAATAAGCAGGGCTGGTCGGATCGCATCATGTCGTGGGTGACTCAGAAGCTCAATGATCTGCGTCCAGGCACCGACCTCGCGGGCATCAATGACCCTACGATTCAGAATCGACAGCGCCTCGCGGCCGGCGTAATGGCCGGGCCGGTGACGGGCGTCCCAGAGTTCGCCGCTGGCGCCGCCCGCGTGATAGGCAGCAAATCGCCAGACGACCAACGCCCGTACTATCGCCGCGCGTTGCAGGGTGGCACCGAAGAAATTAGCGGGCTGGCGAACTCGCTTGGTCCCGCAGGGCTCGTCACGACACCCAACGCCGTTCCCGCGGTCGTGAGTTTTGGTCTCGGATCGGCGGCACTCGGGAAGGCGACGGACCTGCTGCCGGTGTCCCAGGAGACAAAGGACTTCATCAGCACGGCCGTGCCCGCCGCGGTCGGACTCAGGAATCTGGTGCGCGGCGAGGTAGCACCTCCGCGTGCTCGGGACGTGCTCCACCCGACGCCTGACGTGCCTCCCGGATTGTCACCCGATGCGACTGCGAATCTAACCGACAAGACCGCTCGACTCGGCACCCAGGATGTATTCCGCGCCGCGTCCCCATCTGCGGACAACCCCGGCTTTCGTGAGCGGCTATCAATCGCGGCTCCCGACTTGGCGGAAATACAGCGCCGTACTCCCCTGAAGACGTCAGGAGGACTGTTGAATCCGGACTATCGGGTCCGTGAATTCACAATGAACGCCAACAATTATCTGGACGACCTCTGGAACAATCAACGCCAGCCTCAGATCGATAGGAATGCGAACGCCGTCCGGTCACTCGACCCCATTAAGCAATCCATCGCCGACTCAGTGTCGGACCTCGACTCTGAAAACTATCCGGGCGCAGTACAGGAAATCGGCCGCAAGATTCAAGCCATGCCCGACTACGAGTCCCTCGGGCAACTCAGCGACCGTCTGCGAGAAGTGAACGCACAACGCAGCGCTTATCGTGGGATGACGCCGCAAGAGCAGGCCGCGGCCAATATCACCGCCCCGAAGATCAACGCCATCAACGCCGAGTATCATGCGCTGCAAGACGCGATCAGCGATGAACTGGCGAATCGGGGTGAGCAGGGAGTGCAGGACTTTGATCGAAGGTACGGCGCCATCTCAGAGGTGCGTGATACGCTACAAGATCAGATGAATCCGGCAGAGTCGACGCGCTTGCTGGATCAAATTAAAGCCTGGGTTAGTCCCGGTGGAGCGGCTGGCATTCACCAGCGGATCCCAATGGTTGCCTCGCCGGGTCGCACACTCGAGAGCGGGCTCAATCGGCTTGCGCGCTCCCCATTGACGCCGCCTGCCGCTACTCCGCCAAACCCGCCCCAGATCGCGGGTTTGCTCCCTCCACCACCGCCCATCCTCGCGCCGCCTCCGGACACGAGTGGCCCCGTTCCAGCCACCGGTCGCACTCAGCCGATGGTGTGGACCGCAGACATGCGGAATCAGGTGGCACGGCAAACGCCTGCTCCTCCACCGCCGCCGATGCCACTGTATACGCGTGAGTCCATCCGCCCGAATCAACCGCAAGCTATCGGCCACGCAGGCGACGATGCGATTCAGTTAAATGTTCTGCCGACTCAGCATCCAGGCGAGGGGAACTATGCAGGCTTGTTGCCGGGACCTCCGCCAGCATTCGTTCCGCCTCCGCTGATGCCGCCCGTTCCGCACGTTGGCGGCCCGTCGACACTAGGTTGGCCGCCAGTCATGCCCGATACGATGTGGACACCGCGCGTGACATCGCCAGCTCCGACGTGGGAACTGTTCGACCCAAATCAACCGGCGACAACGCCATCGGGCGCCGTGAATCCCCGGCTGCAGCTCGCATCGCCCCTATGGCCCCCGCCGAAACGATGAGGACAGTTCACAACCCAATTCTTCTAGGGCAACAACTTGCTTGAGCAACCCGCCCAAAATCACGGATACTTCGTTCGCATTGGCGTGTCATCGGAAACGTGATCTATCCCGAGGGCCACACTCCTACGCCAGTGTAGAGGTTAGGTGGAATCCTTGAGGGCGTCATTTGGGCCGCTGCGGTGCATCTGGGTGCGGCTTTCCCTGACGTAAATGTAATTCTCATATCGACCACAGACCAATATCCTTTGAAAAATTTGGTTCCATTGATTATCAAACGCGTCGGTAAAGAATACGGAAACCTCTGTGTCTAGAACCAGCTTGCTTTGCTCATAGAGGGTCAATTGTTCTGTGTTCAAAGTAACGTAAAGTTCGCGCGGGAATGGGTTATCGGGGGCGAGAAAGGTAACAACCCCGGAATCATTGCTCTGCCCGCTTGTCTTGGACATAACCATATCAAGGCGAAGAGGAATAGATGTGGGGTTCTTGACCTGAAAGTCAATTTCAATGGTGTTCGGTCGGTCAGAGACCGTTTGTTGCTGCCAGTCGGTTACATTCACCCACTGTCTAGAGCTTCTTTGCTGAATGCCGATTTGCCGTTCTAGATGTCGGTTTTGCCGCCAAAGGAATCCAATTCCCCCCAAAGCAATCAGGACTCCGATAATCGTGAATAACAGGTAAGCGCGATAAAGCGTATCTCTTGTGGGGTCGTAGGGGTTTTCGACCAAGAGTAAAATGGCGGCAGGCAGCATCGCGCGAGGCTATAACACAACTAAGTACCGCGCAAGGTACGGAAAACTGTAACGCTGTAACGCACAAAACGCCGTGACAGGGCAGTTCTCTTTCAAATTGGAAATTATCAAATTGAGGGAATGTGTTTCTTGGCGCAGTCTAAAATCCCGAAGAATCGAGCTAGTTTTCGGACATTGAACACATCGGGATCATCGTGCTTTGGGAATTGCGGGTAAGTACGCCCGTTGAAGTGGACGTGGCGGAAGTGCGTTTTCAAATCAATACTGAAACCTGGAGCGCAGTCCTTAAGCATTTCCACCACGGCTTTGATCGTCGTTTGCGCCAAAGGTCTAAGCTGCGGCTGCTAGGCTATCGGGAACGTTGTCCGTTGCCGTGTAGCGCTTAATTTCGTGCATGGGCTGAACGGAAATGAAAGACGGGCGAGTTTCTGGTGCTTCCTTCGGCACGTCCTTCAACGAAGCATCAATTGGTGTGTTCCCGGCACGAATGGCTTGTAGGGCATCGTTCCAACGTTTCTCTTCGTCGTTGTCTGGTTCAGCGTAGAACCGTTCCGCGCATTGCTTGAACGCCTCGAATGTTGCCGCGCTCTCCGCAAAATCAAAGAGAACATTCTTATAGGCGTTTCGAAAATTCGCAAACGCCTCAAGCGGGGTCGCCCCTGATTCCACGATAGGTGCGGGCCGAACCCCATAGATTCGCCAAGCCTGATCTTCCGGTTCGTGAACGATCAAGGCGCGGCCCCCAAGGGTCACGCCGGAAAGAAACCCATTTCCAGACACCGCGTCCCGAAACGTGAACATCACTGGATAATTCGTCATTTACGTCCTTCTGAGAGGTTGGGCCGCAATTTGTCGGAAGAGTGGCGGCTCAACGGTGATTGCATCAACCCCACTACGATGCTGCAATCGGAGCCTAAGTTACCGAAATAAGAGAATAACAGCAAGTGGCCAGTCACTTCAACTGGCCTTTTTGACAGGGGGGCACCTGTTCTCGCGTACTAGAACCACGTCTCCACGCGAATCAACGTAGAATCCTCTCCCATACCTCTACCGCATTTCAATCCTAAACTGCGCGGACTCCATGATCGTTCGCCAATGACTCAAATAAACCTAGTCAATCGGCGGTTGCTCATCATCCGCAACTAGGTCGACGCCCTCATCATGCTTGTGCCTGAAGGTGGGGATAAACGGCGGTTTTGCCCTTCGCCACGCAGCCTTCGCCCGTTCCCTCACCCCATCGAGAGAAATGATCGGCGGCAGATAGCCTTCGGGAATCAAGGATTCCAATAGCTTCGCATCGGCCTGCGGTACCGTGGTCGCGGTCTCAATAGTTTTTGTCCCTAGTGTGAAAAGGTGACGTAGTGGGGAGCTGCTAACAATATTCTCCATCAGTCGGTCGAACTTTAAGAGGGCACCTTCTAAAAGAGCCGGAAATCCGAACAGCTTCCTTTGCCTCGATAGCTCTTTACATTCCGCATCTTCCACAAAATGTTGGAAGGCTTCTGCGCGTTGTGCGGGAGAAGCCGGCGCTAGGGCAAAGTCGCTCACCGGACGTTTCTCGTAGGCGCCGAAAATCAAATTGAGCATCGCCAAATGGGCGCGTGCGTCGCTGGATGAGAGGTGACGGTCCAAGACGCTCAAATTGGCTCTGATCGCATCAAGATCGACGTCAACCTGCAGCGCGTGTTCAAGTGCAAGGAGATACGGCCGAAGGTCCCTGAGCAAAAGGAGGGCTACAGCATCTTCGACCTCTTTGTTTTTGCCGCGCAAACTCACGCTGAATGGTCCGTCTAGCTCCACTCCAGTCTCGTCCATGATCGGCCCCATAACAGCTTGAATCTGACTGCTACATTTATTGTCTTTGTCAATCCGCAGCAGTCTCCTGCGATAAGTGTCAGGCACGTCCTTCACCGCGCCGAAATATGGCGAATTTGCATCGATTGCGAGGAACGTAACCCCTTGGCCTATCAGTTCCTCAACCATGAAAGGTAAAGACGAAGCGTCGTGGGCATACCACGCGCGCTGGCCATTGGGGTCATCGGCGGCTCCCATGCGCCTAACATGGCGACCCCCTAAGGCTTGTGGCAATAGCACCGCAGCGTACATCTCTTCTGGTTTTTCAGCCAAGAGGCGGGCCGTACCTTTCTTGAATGTTGAGGAGGAGGAGAGTAGCACGGAGGGTTGCGCAACAGAACCACCAAGGTCCTAGATTGTCGTATACCCTCCGGAGCGAGGGAGGTCGTACTGGCCACGGGGACCACAAACCGCAGTACTCAACGTTCCTGATGTGCCCCGCGGCGTCCCTCGATTTTCCCGAGTGAAATTGCCCAATTGCGGATGAGACTCCACAGTGGCCGAGAGAGTGACAATTTTTCAGCTCGCGGACCTGCTGACTTGCCCTCAGCGCGGCAACTTAGGCATGATCGCATCATGGAAACGCCACAAATGACCGCGCATTTCCTTGGAGGTTCCCATTGATTCCTCATTTACCGTTGTCAGTTTCGTTCAAAGAGGCCGCGCAGGTCACGAGCGTCTCGAGGACTACGTTGCGGAGATATGCGAAGGACGGCCGGCTGCGGACGGTTCGCCTGGGCAGGCGCCGGGTGATTCCGTACGAGGCGCTGGAGGAGTTGATTCGAAGTGGGAATAACGCAAAAGAAAAAGTCGGCTAGGTAACATCCGCAGGCGCCGCGGCCTTGTCCATCATGCGAGACGCGCGCTTTCGGCACTTGTCTGAGCACGTCCTTCGTCTATCTCCCCGCTTTCTTTCAAAGATAGTACCGCAGATAACGCAAGAACCCGTTCCGCCTGAATCGCCAACACCGATTCGAAAGAGCATGAGCGCGCACATCGCGTCCAACATCCCGCCTTCGCAGAAGATTCCCGCATTCAGAACAGTCTTCGATCGTGCGCGCCACAGAACAAGTGAAGCAGCACCTGCCCGTTGACTTAGCCTCTCCTCCACAAAATGCAGAGGATCTTTCAGGATGTAGCCGGACAGATTCGGCGCCTGTGCGAGTTGAGCGAGTCCGAGCGCAACGTCCTTCAGCTTTTGCTTCCTGCCGCCACGGAGCGCATCGACGATGTGCCAGAAGCCCCGGAGCCATTTCTCTTCGACTTCGGGAAGGTCGCCGTGTTTCTTATGAAACGCCGAGCGGTCTTCGATGAGCAGATCAACTACACCGTAGGGAACAACTCGAACTGGCTTGCCGTTCACCGTGCCGTCGCGCGCGGGCTCTGAACAGGGAATGAGAACTGGAAGGAATTTCATATGGTCACACTAGTCACAGTATCACAGATGGGCGACTAGTGCTAGTCGGCGAACAACAACTAAAGTGAGATCGTGAGCAGATTGCTCACGGGAGGAGATGCACGATGGAATCAAACTTGGCGGTGCGGGAGGTTGCAGTAAGGCTCGGGGTCACTCTGACCCACGTTTACAACTTGGTGCGGGCCGAGCGGCTACCGGGCGCATTCAAAGCAGAGGGTGAATGGAGGGTGCCACTGACTGCTCTAGATGCGTATTTGAAACGGCGCGAAGGGAGGATGAACAGCAATCGGGCACAAATCGCTGCCTGAAATGCAAAAAGCCGCCGCTGCCTGCGACGGCCTTTGCGAATCCCACACGGACTCTGAGCTCTATCTTAGGATCCGAAATCAAACCGAGGAAAATCTACGACATGGTCAACACTATACCACCAAACGAATATCGTGACAACAGGGAATACGTAACATTAGCTGTGAAAAAAGAGCGCGAGTGCTCTAGCTGTCACTACGCGCTTTATCCAAACACAGGTCGCTGCGCCAATTTTGAGTGCCCGAATTACGAGCGCACCGGCGGAGCAATGACCGGCGCTCAACTCCTGCGCGAGTATGCGCCTCCAGCGCTGTTTCACGGGCGTAAGTGGGGAGAGTGGACACTTGACGCTGAAAGATTGTGCCTCGTCTTCCGCGGCGGGCCTGTCACCCGCGGAGAGGGTTCAGGCGTGACGGAGGGCGTCGAACGATATGTCGCCTATCTCGGCCGATACGAAATTGACCTCGAACAAATTCGCCAAAGCAGCCGAGTGCTCGATTGGATTTTTCAGGTCGCCGGGAAAACCTGGGCCACAGCGCGCGTGACAAGAGATTTACTGAACGCGTTCGATTCAATCTTTCACCCACAACGAAATCTGTGCAGCGGCGGCGCTAACAAAGTCATTGCTAATCCGAGCGCATTCCTCAAACAGCGAATAGCGACCGCGGGCAAAACTGGCCCGCTGCGAGATGCGGCGTGAGCGCTCCCGAGATTGAGTTTCACCTCGTTAATTCGCGCGACTTCGGCAAAATCCGCTCCAGCAGCGACTCCGTTCGTTTTCGCGTCGAGCGACGGGTTGGGCGCACGACGTTTGATGGCGATTGGTTCAACACGCCGCTTGAACTCTCGCGTTCCTCTTGGAGGCAAATCGAGTCCGCGTGGAACGCCGAACGTCTCACATTTCCGTGCAAACTAGGCGACTGCGGCGGCGGTCGCTCGTGCGTCATCGTGACCGTCGCATGTGAGCGCGAGGATTGGTGGCGCGAATTTCTGCGCGACCTACTCTCGCGATCCGAGTCGTGGCTCGTATGGGACGGCCGGCGTGGATTCGTCCCACAAAAGGCTCCACTGGAGCCCGCCGCGTGAGCAACGAATTCGCCACGAAGCGCCTTCATCTCGCAATCTTTTTACACGCAAGTGGCCGACTTCCATTCCTGCGCACCGAGTCGAACGGCGACGGAAAACTCTCGTTCGTCTTCCGAGACGACGAGCGCGCTGGGTCGAAACTTGAATTGGAATTCGAGCGAGGCGCCACGGTCTCTGCTCGTGATTTGTTTAGCAGTCAAACATTCCTCCGTCGCCAAATGAGCGACGCCGAAAATCTAAAAAATGGAGCATCTAAACATGTTGGCATCCCCCGCTGAACCCCTCGTAGTTACCACGCCCGCAACCAACTCCACCTCGGCGGCCGCACGCCCCCGAGCGCCTCGCTCGAATGCGTCGAAATCCGATGCACCCCTGCCGGAAGTACAAGGTCAGCAATACTTCAATCGTCTCGCCGCTTACATCAAAAAACGCGATGGGCGGTTCCTGCGGAACGATGAAGGCGACATTTTTGTTCTACTCGGCGGTCGCGAGATTCTGATCTCTCGTGAGAATGTCGGCCTCGCCGGACTCATGCTCGCGGCGTGCAACGTGAGCACGGTACTCGCCGGTGGCAGGATCGCGATTCAACGACTGCTCGTGTACGCGCAACAGGACGCGTCGAAGACGCATTCCCGTCAATTTTCAGCTGTCTCTGCAGATGGGCGGCGAATCTACATTCCCGTAGCGGATGATCGCCTTCTCCAAATATCCGAGGACACCGTTCACGTTGTCTCGAACTTCACGAACATGGATTCGCTGTGGATTAAGCATCCGAAAGCGAAGCCGTTCGGCTATGCAGGAGGAAGTCCGCAGGGCGGACTCTCGCAGTTTGAGCGCCTGCTCGTGGAGACTCTACCCTGCAAGCACGCGGAGATGCGTTGGTTCCTCGCGATGCACGAGGGACTGTTCCCTCTCGTCCGTGACTTCCGCACGTCGCAGTTCCTCGTCGTCCATCGTGGCGCCACCCAGCAGGGGAAGACCAGCGGAGCGCAGAGGTTCAATCTTCTGCACGGATTGGGAGAGGTGACTGGCGACGCGTCCATCGCAGCCCTGAGCGCGGAGGGGGACGTGGGCTTCCTGGCGCTCGACAATAAGGAGCAGGAGAATCTCAATCCATCCCTGATTGAGTACCTCTTGTTCCTCGCCACTGGCGCCGGACGAAAGCGCGCGAGCAATGATGGCCTGCGCGTTCGTACCTCCGACGCTCACCGTCCCGCGGTCGTCATCACGTCGATTGAGGGCGTGAATATTCGCGCGGAGTTGCAAGAACGGTGCGTCAACGTCGAGTTTTGCGTGAACAGCAAGAAGGTCGGGCGCGAAGACGCGGAGAGGGCGGTCATGGAGCATCGCGACGAGATGCTGTCCGCGTTGGTCCCCGTTCTCCAGCGCTTCCTCGCCGTTCGCCGGGAGCACCGCAACACGCCGAATCCCTTCTCGGGGAACTTCGACGCCCATTTCACAACTCTCTGCGACCTGTTGCGCGCGTTCGGCGATGTTGCGGGGAAACCTGACGGCTGGGCCGAGCAGTTGATCGCCGCGTGGGATCGCATCATTCGTCAACGGTCGGACGGTGAGGATGAGGAAAGCGAACTTGAATACCATGTGCGCGAGATCCTGCTCCGTGCGATACCCCAAGACGTTCAGCGGA